>Ga0134124_10004316_pt1 | contig 11435 bp, 8 predicted proteins | sample KB304_FD_96880 | JGI IMG/M metagenome (GOLD analysis project Ga0134124, IMG submission 96880) | Terrestrial soil microbial communities without Nitrogen fertilizer from Kellogg Biological Station, Michigan, USA - KB3-0-4 | ecosystem: Environmental > Terrestrial > Soil > Unclassified ... | reverse complement strand
GACGGTCCCCCTGACCCAGGAAACCGGGGACCGTACCGACGTGGTGGGGAAAGTGTCTTACGATTCCAGGGCGCGCTGGAACGGTTACCTGTTCGGCCAGAAATCGGTTCAGACCAGCGGCAACCGGGAGGATAACGACCGGCTCGGCGTTGGCGGCGCTTACCGGGTAACCGACCGGCTGAAGCTGAACGGCGAGGTCTCCGAGGGGGACCTGGGGACGGCCGGCCGGCTCGGCACCGAGTATCTCTACAGCGACCGGACCACGCTCTACCTTAATTACGCCCTGGAGAACGAGCGTTCGGACAACGGCGTGCAGGCCAGAAAGGGGAGCATTACATCGGGCTTCCGCACCCGCTACTCGGACAGCGCCAGCGTCTACGGTGAAGAGCGCTATACCCATGGCGATGTTCCCACCGGTCTCGTCCATTCCTACGGTGTAGATCTGGCTCCTACCGATCGTCTCAATCTCGGGGCGAAACTGGATTTAGGCACCCTGCAGGACAATCTGACCGGCGCAAAGCTCAAGAGAACGGCGGCCGGGGCGAACGTTGGCTACGGATTCGAGAAGGTGAAGATAGCCAGCGCCCTGGAGTTCCGGGTGGATGATGCGGAGCAGCCCGACACCAGCTCCGTGGAACGGACCACCTGGCTTCTGAAAAACAGCCTCAAATATCAGCTGACCCCTGACTGGCGACTCATCGGCAAATTGGACTACTCCCAGAGTACCAGTTCCCAGGGAGAGTTCTACGACGGCAGCTTTACCGAGGCGGTAATCGGCTATGCCTACCGTCCCGTCAACAATGACCGGCTGAACGCCCTCTTCAAGTACACTTTCTTCGTCAATGTGCCGGCAGCGGAACAGTTCACCGGCGCCGGTGCTGCGGCCGGTGTTCTTCAGCGCAGCCACATTCTTTCGGTGGATGCCATGTACGATCTGACGCCGCATTGGACCGTGGGGGGAAAATACGCGTACCGGCTCGGGCAGGTAAGCATTGACCGGGTCAATCCCGAGTACTTCGACAGCCGTGCCCACCTGTTCGTGGCGCGTGCCGACTGGCATTTCCTCCACAGCTGGGACGCACTTGTGGAAGGGCGCATGCTCGACCTGCCCGATGCCCAGGATCGGCGCAGCGGCGTGCTGCTCGGGCTCTACCGCCATCTGGGCAACCACGTCAAGGTCGGTGCCGGCTACAACTTCAGCGACTTTTCCGACGATCTGACCGACCTGAGTTACAGGCATCAGGGGGTGTTCATCAACATCGTGGGGACTATTTAGTGTACCGGGCTTACCACCCCCAGCCCCTCCTAAAATAGGAGGGGAGCAAACTCCCCCTCCTTGATTAGGAGGGGGTTGGGGGGTGGTCGATGAAGTTAAAGAAACTAATAAAGGTGGCGCATATGTTCAAAAATCTGAAGATGATCGTATTAGGAATATCGGCATTCTCGTTGATCGTCCCTGCCTACGGGCAGGATGCTCCCAAGGAACAGAGCAAGGGGCTGGATGAGCAGGTGCAGGAAATCAAGACGGATGTCCTCTCCATTGCAGCGCAGCTGAACCAGCTGGAAGAAAAGCTCCTCTACCCGTCCGACACCCAGGTCGCACTGTTCGTGTCGGTAGACAAGGGGGAAAAGTTCCGACTGGATGGCGTCGATATCGAGCTGGACGGCAAGTCGGTTGCCCATCACCTCTATACGTTCAAAGAGCTGGAAGCCCTGCAAAAAGGGGGCGTTCAGCGCATCTACGTGGGGAACGCCAGAACTGGCGAGCACGCACTGCAGGTGACCGTTATTGGTAAATCCGAGGGGGGCTCGGATTTGCTGAAGCAAGAGAGCTTCAAGATTACCAAGAACATCGGTCCCAAACTCGTCGGGGTCGTCCTGGCCGGCGCCGGCAAAACTGTCACTCTAAAGGACTGGTAGTCATGTCCAGGCTGATTCTCATACTGGCCTGCCTGCTGCTTGCGACCACATCAAAGGCAGCCGATGTCTACACCTCAAAGGGGCTGAAGGACGTCTACTTCGGTGAGGCGCTCTATAACGCCTTCCAGGGTGAGTGGTTTGAAGCCGTCGCCAGGCTCGACACCGAGCTGGGGCAGCACCGCAGGCTCGATGAACCTCCCCTCGACACCCTCTATCCCCACGTCAACCAGGCGGAGTTCGGCGTGGGGGATTTCGAGCTGGGGTATCGGATGCACCTGCGGGCCGGGCGCGCCATCACCGCGGTCATCGAGGGAAAAGTAGAGGAGCCGGTGCGTAATGAGGCGATTTATCGGCTGGCACGGTTGTACTTCCAAAAAGACCAACCGGAAAATGCCCTCCATGCCCTGGAACGGGTTCGCGGGGAGGTGCCGGCAACGATCCGGGACGACGTGGAATTCCTGCGCGGGGAGATTCTGCTGGCAAACGGCCGTTTTCCCGATGCAGCACGTGTCTTCAAGGATCTTCAAGGGGTCAAGGGTATGGATGGCTTTGCCGGTTACAACCTGGGGATCGCATTGATAAAGGAAGGAAGGGAGCAGGACGGGCGTGAGTCACTGGATCGTACCGGCCAGATCAAGAGCGAAACTGCGGCCACCTTGGCCATCAAGGACAAGTCGAACCTGGCCCTCGGCTACAAACTGCTGGATGAAAATGCCGGCGAAAATGCCAAGCTGGTCCTGGATCGGGTGCGCCTCTCCGGGCCTTTCTCCAATCGGGCCCTTCTCGGTTCGGGGTGGGCAGATGTCTCCCGGGGTCGGTTCGAAAGTGCGCTGGTTCCCTGGAGCATCCTGGCGGAGCGCGAAGTCACCGATCCCGCGGTTCAGGAAGCCCTCCTCGCCGTGCCCTATGCCTACGGGAAAATGAACGTTCATGGGCGGGCGGCAGTGCTGTACGACAAGGCCCTGGACTCCTTCGGCCGGGAAGTGGACAAACTCGGTGCGTCCATCGAGTCTGTCCGGGAAGGGAAATTTCTCCAGGCTCTGGCGCGGGAAGAGCTGAAACAGGACTCCGACTGGGTAGTCAAGCTGCGGAGTCTCCCGCAAGCGCCTGAAACCTACTACCTGCTCGAACTGATGGCTTCCCATGATTTCCAGGAATACCTCAAGAACTTCCTGGATCTAAATGAACTGCAGAAGAAGCTCGGTGTGTGGGAAAGGGACCTGGATGCATTCGAGGATATCATCCGGGAGCGCCGGGCCTATTACCAGCCGCTCCTTCCCGGGATCGACCGGGCATTCGGGGAGCTGGACTCGCAGATCCGTCTGCGTCTGGAGCAGCGGGACCGGATCCAGAAACGCTTGCATGCCATGCTGACGGCGCCGCGCCCCGATTACCTGGCTACGGCAGAGGAGCGGATTGCCACGGAAAAAATCGGACGCCTGGAACAGACCCTGGCAGCGAGCGGCGGGACGGGACCCGATGGAATCAGGGAGCGGATCGGCCGTTTGCAGGGGGTACTGCTCTGGAACATTTCCACCGAATATGACCAGCGTCTCACGGATGCGTACAAGCACCTGAATGATCTGACCGAAGAAGTGGACCGGCTGAAGCTGCGGTACAACACTTTCGTCCGTACCCGCCAGGCCGCCACCCAAAGCTATGAAGGGTATGACGATCTCATCGGCCGGGAGCGTGGTCTCATTGCGTCTGCCCAGGAAAAAGTTAAGGTCCTGATGGCACGCCAGGGGGATATGCTTGAAACAATGGCCGTCAATGAACTGACCAGGCGCCGCGGGCGGCTGGAACAGTTCCAGGTTACCGCGCGGTTTGCCATGGCCGACAGTTATGATCGTGCCGCCAAGGCCCAGACCGAAAACAGTGCTGGCAACCAGACCGAAAAGAGTGCGGGCAAATGAAACGTATCGGACTTTTACTCGTAGCAATTCCGGCGATCCTTGCCGCATGTCAATCGGGCGGCAGCAGGGAGACGATCGCCGAGCTCAGGAACATGAAGATCGAGATCAGGGAAGAGGTGATCGAAGGAGGGCTCGAGAAAGCGATGGAGAGTTACCAGCGCTTTCTGGATGAAACGCCCGAATCGGCCCTGACTCCCGAGGCGATGCGCCGCCTTGCCGACCTGAAGATCGAGAGGGAATACGGATACCTGATTGCCCAGGCGGCAACAGGCGGGGGAGTCCCGGCGCCTGCGCTCTCTGCGCCGGAGCGCGCCCAGAGCCCGAAGGTATCTGCCGTCCGTCAGACCGACGCTCCCCAACCCGGCCTGCCCGAGTCCCAGGGGGATTTTGAAGAAAGGGCAAGCCAGGGTCCGGAGCTTTCAGCGCAGGCCGGAAAATCGGGCGGGCCTTCCGAAGCCGGAGCCGAAGAGTTGGAAAAAGCAGGGGCCCGGGAGGCGATCGCGGTTTACAGCAAGCTTCTGGACAAATTCCCGCTTTACGAGGGGAACGACCGGGTCCTGTACCAGATGACCCGCGCCTATGAGGAACTGGGGCAGACCGAAGAGGCCATGGGGGTCATGGACCGGATGGTCCGGGATTTCCCCAATTCCCGCTACACCGATGAGGTGCGGTTCCGGCGGGCGGAATTCCACTTTACCCGCAGGCATTACCTGGAAGCGGAAGCAGCTTACAAGAGCGTCGTGGATATGGGCGCCGGTTCGCCTTTCTACGAGCTCGCGCTGTACAAGCTCGGCTGGACCTTCTACAAGCAGGAGCTTTATGAGGATAGCCTGAATCGCTTCATTGCGCTCCTGGATCGCAAGGTTGCCACCGGATACGATTTCGCCCAGACCAAGGACGACCAGGAGCGCAAGCGTGTTGACGACACATTCCGGGTTATCAGCCAGAGTTTCTCCTATCTTCGCGGCGCCGACTCAGTCATGGAGTACTTCGACGCCAATGGCAAGCGGAGCTATGAGGACCGCATCTACGGCAACCTGGGGGAATTCTATTTCGATAAGCGCCGGTACAGCGATGCCGCGGCCGCCTACAACGCGTTCGTCAAGCGTAACCCCTTCCACCTGGTCTCCCCCCAATTCCATATGCGCGTCATCGAAATCCAGATGGCCGGCGGCTTCCCCAGCGTCGTGATCGATGCAAAGAAGGAATTCGCCAGGAACTACGGGCTGAAGGCGGAATACTGGAAGCATTTCGAACCGGCCGGCCGTCCCGAGGTCCTCGGTTTCCTGAAGACCAACTTTACCGACCTTGCCCATCATTACCACGCCCTGTACCAGGATCCGGAGCATGTCAAGGAAAAGGGAGAGAACTTCCAGGAGGCCCTGCACTGGTATGAAGAGTTCCTGGTCTCCTTCCCGCAGGATCCCGAATCGCCGGCGATCAATTACCAGTTGGCCGACCTGCTCCTTGAAAACCGCTCCTTTGCCAGGGCTGCGCTGGAATACGAAAAGACGGCCTATGACTATCCAGGGCACGAAAAGTCGTCTAGCGCCGGCTACGCCGCCGTTTATGCCTATCGGGAACATCTGGCCGCGGCTGCGCCTGAGGAAAAGGACAAGGTCAAGCGCGAGACGGTGCGGAGTTCCCTCAAATTCGCGGAGACCTACCCGAAACATGAGAAGGCGGCGATCGTCCTCGGGGCGGCCGCGGATGACCTGTACGACATGAAGGATTTCGAGCCGGCCCTCGCTGCCGCGAGCAAGCTCATCCAGGTCTTCCCGGATGCGGACCGGGAGGTCCTCAAGTCCGCCTGGATCGTCAGCGGCCATTCCCGTTACGAGCTCAAGCAGTATGTAGAGGCCGAGGCCGCCTATGTGAAGGTGCTGGCACTGCTCCCCGCAGATGAGAAAGTCCGGGAGGGCTTCATCGACAACCTTGCCGCATCCATTTACAAGCAGGGAGAGGAGGCCAATGCCCGCCAGGATTACCGGGCTGCTGCGGACCACTTCCTGCGAGTCGGCCGCATTGCTGCCACCTCGAAGATCCGGGTGAATGCCGAGTACGATGCCGCTGTGGCTCTGATCCAGCTCAAGGAGTGGAAAACGGCGGCTACCGTCCTCGTGGGATTCCGGGAGCTCTTCCCCGGCCATGAACTGCAGCCGGAAGTCACCAGGAAGATGGCCCAGGTCTACAGGGAAGACGGGCAGCTCGCCCTCGCTGCCGGTGAATATGAACGTGTGGAGAGAGAATTCAAGGATGAGGAGGTGAGGAGAGGGGCTCTCATGCTTGCGGCGGAACTGCATCAGCAGACGGGGAACAATAGTCAGGCCCTGGCAGTCTACCGCCGATTCGTCGGCTTCTTCCCGCAACCGGTCGAGGTCAACCTGGAAATGCGCAACAAGATCGCCGAAATCCTGAAGGGAAATAACGACCGGATGAGTTATCTGAGCGAACTTCAGGAGATCGTGGCGATCGATGGAGCGGCCGGGGAGGGGCGTACCCCGCGGACCAGGTACCTGGCAGGGAAGGCCGCGCTGGTGCTGGCAGAGCAGACCTATGACCGGTTCACGGAAGTCCGGCTGGTAAAACCGTTCGAGGAGAACCTCCGCAAGAAGAAAGAGCTGATGAAGGAGACGACACAGGCGTTCAACAAGCTCGTGGAGTATGAAGTGGGAGAGGTTACGGCCGCGGCGACCTTCTATCTTGCCGAGATCTATGCCCATTTCAGCAAGGCCCTGACCCAGTCCGAGCGTCCGGACGGTTTGAATGCCCAGGAAATGCAGGAGTACGAACTGGCAATCGAAGAACAGGCGTATCCGTTCGAAGAAAAGGCCATTCAGATTCACGAGAAGAATCTCGAATTGATCTCCATGGGCATCTACAACCCCTGGATCGACAAGAGTCTGGGAAGATTGGCCAAATTCGTGCCGGTCCGATACGACAAGCCGGAAGTCCCCAGCGTAATCGTCGCTTCGCTGGAGACCTACGAGTTTGAAATCGAAAGGCCGACACTGCCGGTGACGCCGGTGGTCACAGGGGAGGCGTCTGCTGCAACCCCTTCCCCTGCAGCGACGGTTGAAAAGCCGGGGGATGCAGCACATACAGCAGTCCCTCCTGCAGATCAGGGAGTGGTCAAAGTGGAGTCGCCTGCTGCAGAACCTTCTTCTGCAGCAACCGTTGACCAGGGTGGAGATGCAGCACCCGCAGCAGTTCCTCCAGCAGCTCAGGATGAAAAACCGATGTCGGAAGCAGTGCCGCAGGCGAAGGCAACCTTGAAAAAGGCCGCAGTAGTTTCACAGCGTGCCAAGGGGAAAAAAAATGGAAAAAGCGCTAAGAGATGACGAAGTGAGGAGAATAGGGCAGGGGAGTTTTTTTCGCAGGGTAACGATTGCCGGTTGCCTGCTGTTGGCCACAGGGCTTGCGCTCCTCGCAGGATGCGCCACCGCGGGGAAGGTCAAGGTGGAGCCGGCTAAACCGGTGCCCGCCGCCGTAGCGGAGCCGGCTCCCCCCCTGCCGGCAGGACCTTCCGTGGTGCACTTCACCGATGGGCGTGAAGGGTTTGTGATCAAGGAGCCATCCACCATGGATGCGCAGCTGCGTGTCGACTTCGAACAGGCGGGCGCCATGATCAGGGAAGGGAAGCATGACAAGGCGATCGAATTGCTGGAAAAGGTAATCGCACAGTCGCCGGGATTGACCGCGCCCCACATCAATCTTGCCATTGCCTACAGAGAGATAAACAAGCCGGAGCAGTCCGAGGAGCATCTGAAAAAGGCCCTGGAACTGGTTCCCGGGCATCCGGTGGCGAGCAATGAATACGGTCTGCTGCTGCGCAAAGCGGGACGATTCGCCGAGAGCCGGTTGATTTACGAAAAAGCGCTGGCAGTTTTTCCCGAATATCATCCTATACACAAGAATCTCGGAATCCTCTGCGACCTCTATATGAAAGATTCGGTCTGCGCCCTTGAACATTATCAGATCTATGACAAAGCGATGCCCAAGGACCAGCAGATGAAACTGTGGCTTGCCGATTTGCAGGCCCGTTATTTAACGGCATCAGCCAAGCATTGAGCGGTTCGCCGCTGCAAGGAGTAACCCATGTATCGAAAGTTAGTTTTCAGCCTCTTTCTGGTTCTGTATACGGTCGTCCTGGTTGTAGCGCAGGATGATGGATCCAATGGGCCAGGTGGACCGAATTTATCCAATGGGCCTGATGGATCAATGACATCCAATGGAGCCGGAGAGCCGGATGCCAAGAAGCTGAGGGGGATGGCGGTTCTCGGCAACAATGAGGCGCCGATGTCGCTCTTCATCGTTCCCTGGAAAAGTTCCGAGCTGGGGGTGGAGACGAACCTGACAAGAACGTTGCATGAGCGCGATGTGCCGGTGGATCGGGACGTTTTCCTGAGGGAGCTGGCGTTCTACCAGGCGAGCGTCGGCAGCAAATGAGACGCCGCAGCAGGTGAATTCATAAGACCTGAAGTTGTTTCAACAGATTGCAGCATAAAAAGCACCGCATTCAGCGGATCATACACCAGCCAAGGAGGCAGAAGATGTTCGGATTAGTAAGGTTTTTTCAGATGGGCGGGTTCTTCATGTTCCCTATTCTACTCGTGCTTGCGGTCGGTATCGCCATCGCGGTCGAGCGCTGGATCCACCTGAAGCGCGTTACGGCGGAAAACCGCAAGACGTGGGACGAGGTTCATCCGGTGCTGGCCGAGGGGGATTTCGACAAGGCCAGGGAAATGGTCAACGAGGACAAATCGGCCCTTTCACGGTTGCTTGCGATGGGATTGGCGCGCCAGGGGGCGGTCAAACGACGGGACGACATAGAAATCGCCATGGAAGAGAGCATGATGGAGATAGTTCCTGAATTGGAAAAGCGGACGCCGTACCTGGCTCTGCTCTCGAATATTGCCACCCTGTTCGGACTGCTCGGAACCATCATGGGACTCATAACCGCCTTCGCCGCGGTCGCCACTGCGAGCCCCGCAGAAAAGGCCGCTCTGCTTGCGGCCAGCATTTCTGAAGCGATGAACTGCACCGCCTTCGGTCTGATGACTGCGATCCCGCTTCTGCTGCTCCATGCCCGCCTGACAACGTCCACCGGCAAGATCGTGAACAGCCTGGAGATGGCATCGGTAAAGGCGCTCAATACCATCTCCACTTATACCAAGCGCCAGTACTGACAGCGCCAACTTGACAGGAGCCGATCATGGCCAGACGTAAATGGAGAAAAAAGGAGTCGCTGGAAACTGACATAATGGAGCTCTTGAACCTGACACCGATGATGGACGTTTTTACGGTCCTGGTGGTTTTTCTGCTCATCACTGCCGTCTTTACGAGTATTACCATCATGGACCTGAGTGTCCCGACCAGCGCCGGCGGAGCCGCTTCGAACAAGCCGAATTTTGCCATCGAGGTGATTGTCCGGAAGTCGGGACTGGAGATTGCCAACGGGCGGTCCGTGGAGGCCGCCATTCCCAAAAAAGACGATAAATACGATCTCAAGAAGCTGACCGAAATGCTCGTTCGCCTGAAAGCCCAATACCCGGAGAAGGAAGACGCGACGGTTTTGATGGAACCGAAGGTCGAATACGATAATCTGGTCCAGGTCATGGATGCGGTTCGCGTCGCCGAAGTGCGGGCGGAAGGGAGCACAGAGGTCGAGAAAGTTGTTCTCTTCCCGAAGATATCCATAGGAGATGCGCCATGAGAGAAAGCAGACGTATGAAACGGATGGAGCGTAATAATAGCAAAACCAATTACGCACGTCTGAACCTGATACCCATGCTGGATGTTCTTTCCGTTCTGGTCTTCTTTCTCCTCTTTCACTCGTTCAACGGTGATATGCCGGAACAGCGCCTCGCTCTCCCCCAATCCGTTGTCGAGACCAAGCCCAGGGGGACGGTGGCGATCTCGGTCACCCCCGAGGCGGTACTCATTCAGGGTGAACCGGTGGTCGGGACCCCTGCCCTTTTTGACGACCGCATCGGGACAGTTCCTCAAATAACAGAGCGGCTGGAACAGATTGAACGCAGCATGAACAACGACACCGGCAACAGGCCTGCTGGTGGAAACGAAACCAGGGAAATCACTCTTCTGGCTGATAAAACGATTCCGTTCAATGTACTTAAAAAAATAATGACAAGCTGCACTGCCTCTGGATACGGAAAGATTTCCCTTGCCGTCATCCAGAAGTCGTCGCACGGTTAGCGGGTGTACTGTGAATACATCATTACTAGAGCAGGAATTGTCGCCGCTGAACGCTCAGATCGAGCAGGTACGGGGAACGCTGGCAGGCCTCGAGAGTGAGATGCGCGCGGTAGAGGCGGAGCTTGAAACCTTTTCTGCCGACCGGCTGCGTTTCGACCTCTTGCGGGAAGCCTGCAGTGTCCTTGACCGACTGGACGAACTGCAAGCCGGTCAACTCTTCTGGGGAGAAGTACCGGAGATGGACTCCGCCGGACATATGGCACTGGTGCGAAGTCGCTTAGCCCGCTTCGACGGAGAAATAGGCGGGGTCCTGGAAAAACAGGCGAACCTCAAGGCACAGGCCAACGGGTGTTCCGACGAACTCGAAAACCTGTACTACGAAATTCAGGATGCGTATGCTCGCGACGAGCGGCGCGAGAATGAATTTGCCATCGAACGGGAGCTTTCCCCTGTTCCGCATTACCCGTCGGACATGCCCTGGAACCTTGGCGAGAGCGACCGGCGCTACCGCCGCGCCCTGACCACTGCGATGCTCTTCAGCTTGTTCCTTGGCATTGTCATCCACATGGTGGTCGTGCCGAAGCCGGTCCGTCCGGCCGTTGTCCATATCCCGGAACGGCTGGCGATGATGGTCCGGAAAGAGCATAAGAAGCCGGAGCCGGCCAGGAAGGCCAAAGGGGAGAAAAAGGAAGAGAAGAAAGCAGAGAAAACGCAGACCGCAAAGGCCCAGGAACAGCCGACCCAGGAGCGGCTCAAGGCGGCTCCGGTCGAACAGGCGGCCGCGCCCAAAAAACCGGTAAACACTGGGGTCCTGGCGTTCAAGGAGGCATTCAAGGACCTGATCGACGAGACTCAGGTTGCCAGACTCGGCACCGAATCCCGTCTGATCAACAATGCCAACCAAGCCGGGCAGGCTCTGGCGAGCCGATCGCTTGTGACGATGCAAGGAGGTGGCGGAGGGTCCGGCGGAGGGTCCGGCAACGGCGCATTCAGCCGAAATGCCGGCAGCGGCGGGATCGGCAATGCCGCGGTCGGCCGGAGCATCGGCGGCGGCGGGGGGAACGGCGCCCGGATTGGCGGCGCGGGCGGTGGTTTCGCCCAGGTCAAGAGCGGGATCGCAGCCCCGGGGCTGAAGGAGGCCAAGCAGGTCAGTTCCGGCGGTCGTCCGGCCCGGACCGACGAAGAGATTCAGCTTCTCTTCGATCGTTACAAGGCTGCACTCTACCGTATCTACAATACCGAACTGCGCAAGGATCCGACCCTGCGCGGGAAGATGGTGCTGCGGATCACGATCGAACCGGGAGGGGAGGTCTCTGCCTGCGGGGTGGAGTCCTGCAATATGAACGCGCCCGAGTTCAACACCCAGATTGTGGAGAGGGTCAG
>Ga0134124_10004315_pt1 | contig 11435 bp, 8 predicted proteins | sample KB304_FD_96880 | JGI IMG/M metagenome (GOLD analysis project Ga0134124, IMG submission 96880) | Terrestrial soil microbial communities without Nitrogen fertilizer from Kellogg Biological Station, Michigan, USA - KB3-0-4 | ecosystem: Environmental > Terrestrial > Soil > Unclassified ... | reverse complement strand
GCTGTCGGGCGATATCGCCAACAACGACACCACCGACGCCAACGGCGTGGATGTCGACAGCGCGCATATCGTAGGCCGCAACAGCAAAACCGTGGTGGTGTTGCACAACGTGGGTTCCGCCACGGCACTGGATGGATTCTCGATAACCGGTGGGGATAACAGATCGGGGGGCTCGTCCTACGGTGGCGGTTTGATTTGCGATGGAAGCGCATCGCAGGACGGTCCCTTGCTGTCACGTTTGATTTTCATCGGAAACGCCGCCGTTAGCGGGGGTGCAATCTATGGCAAAGTCACGGATTTCAACAGCTGCAACTTCTCCCTCAGCAGTGTCACGTTCATTGGAAACCTTGCATCGCAGCTCGGTGGCGCGATCTACAATGTTTGCGCCGGTGCCCCCTGCCATCCCACTTTGAGCGGCGCGACATTCAATGCGAATAGTGCGGGCGACTCAGGCGGTGCAATTTACATCTCGGATGGCAGTCCCAGTTTCAGCAACGTCACGTTCGTCGGCAACCACGCCAGCAAGGGCGGCGCTATTTTCACTTACGCTTCTCCGTTTGCGATGGTGAGCCCCTCGTTGAATTACGTTACATTCAGCGACAATCAGGCTGACACTCGCGGCGGCGCCATCGCGTCGTTCGACCCCGGTGCCCACCCCATGTTGCACAACACAATTCTTTGGGGCGATCACGCTCCGCTGGGATTCGGCCCGGAAATCGACAACACGTTTGGCGCCATCACGACGATCGACCACAGCATCGTGAAGGGTTCCGGCGGCAGCGCCGCCTGGAACCCGGCGTTTGGCACCGACGGCGGCGGTAATCTCGACGTGGACCCGCGCCTTGGCCCGCTGCTCGCATCCAACTTCAGCAGCATGCAGACGCTGCTGCCCGGCACGGGCAGCCCGGCCATCGACGCCGGCAACGACGCCGGGTGTCCGGCCGAGGACCAGCGCGGCATCGCGCGCCCACAAGGCGCACACTGCGACATCGGCGCCGTGGAAACCTTTCTGATCGACCTGATCAGCCACAACGGCCTCGAAGCCTGCTGGTCGCGGGCGCTGACGAAGCCCGCGTTCCTCGAACTCGTCCATACGACCGTCGACAACAGCACCCTTTGCGTGGCGCCGTTTTCCACCGCTTCGGCCACCGCTTGCTTAACGCCGGCGTGCCCCGGCGCCGTCGTGGGTTGCCCTATCACGATCCATTCCGGCTCGTTCGCCGATGGCGGCAGCTTCATTGCCGGCCGGTTCAGCGCGTCGGGCAGCGCCGACAACGTCACCGTTCCGGCGTTGGTGGCCCCGAGCAACAGTTGCATCTATACGGCGAGCAATATCGCCATCGGCTACGCGCCCGCCTACGCGTTCACCGACGACGGCAACCACGGCAGTTATGCGGCCCTGATGAACCAGGTTGCGCTGACGCTGACGAACTCGTTCGGCACCGACTCCGGCGTTCCCGATTGCCAAATCGCCGCCGCAAACATCGGTTCGGTCTTCGCCGCCTACGTGCAAGCCACATTGTCCCTCGATCTGCGGCAGAAGCTGCAGACCGCAACGGCCAGCCAGTCAGTCTGCCCCTTGTCGCCATAGCGCGGATCTGTAGTCACGGGGCCTGCACAACGGCTGTCGTCAACGTCGACGATTTTTAAATACCGTCCCGCCCGCCTCGCCGGGTCGCTCGCCAGTCGACTTTCCTCCGCGGCTTATATTCAAGGTCTATTCGAAGAACAGCACCATTCAAGCCGATGGAGCGAGCACCTCGTCGAAGCTGTACATGCCCGGTTCGCGACGCGCGAGCCAGATTGCGGCGGCGACCGCGCCGCGCGCGAAGATATCGCGGCTCGTGGCGCGATGCGTGAGTTCGAGCCGCTCGCCGTCGGTGGCGAAGAACACCGTGTGCTCGCCAACCACGTCGCCTCCACGCAGTGACGCGAAACCGATCTCCTGTTCGCCGCGGGCGCCGACCTCGCCGTGGCGGCCGAACACGGCACGATCCGCCAGCGCGTGGCCGCGGCCTTCGGCGATCGCCATCCCCAGGTTCATCGCGGTCCCGGACGGCGCATCGGTCTTGCGCTTGTGGTGGAACTCGACGATATCGCAATCCCAGTCGGGAAGTGACGTTGCGACGCGACGGGCCGCCCGCAGCAGCATCGCCGCGCCGAGACTGAAGTTCGCCGCCCACAACACCGGTATCGAGCGAGCCGCGAGTTCGAGCGACAGCCGCTGCTCGTCGCGCAAGCCGGTCGAACCGCAGACGAAAGCCACGCGCCTCTCGACCGCGAGCGCAAGCGCCCCATCGAACGCATTCGGCCCGCTGAAATCGACCAGCACGTCGCAAGGCATGTCGGGATCGAGCGATGTGGAAAAATCCACATTGCGCTCGAGCGCGCCGAACACGCGATCGAGAGGCTCGTCCGCCAGCCCCGATCCGGGCCGCACCAGCGCGCACGACAGCCGGGCCTGGGTCGAATCGAGCACGACCCGAATGATCGCCTGTCCCATGCGCCCGGCGGAACCGTAGACGACGACGTTGACGAGATCGTTCATTGGGTAATGCTAGCAGGGGCGAGGGACGAGGGGCGAGGGGCGAGTAAGAGCGCGTTCAGGCAATATTTTGACGCGGGCGAAAGCAAGCAAGAGACGCACAACAGAGCGTTTCGACCGCTCTCACTCGCTCCTCGTCCCTCGCCCCTCGTCCCTGCCTTAAGAAGTTACACGCTCCCAAAACTGCCTGACCCCGCCCAGCCAGGAACTCGCGCGCGGTGTGTGCTTGGCGGCATCGTCGCCGAAGCTTGCTTCGAACTCCTCGATCAGTTCGCGCTGGCGCTTGTTGAGCTTGATTGGCGTTTCGATCACCACGCGGCAAATCAGGTCGCCAACGTGGCCGTTGCGCACGTTGCGGACGCCCTTGCCGCGCAGCTTGAACAGCTTCCCGGTCTGTGTCTCCGGAGGAATCTTGATCGTCGCTTCGCCGCCGAGCGTGGGCACTTCAAGTTCCGCGCCGAGGGCGGCCTGCGAAAAGCGGATCGGCAGCTCGCAGAAAAGGTCGTCACGTTCGCGCTGGAAGATCGGGTGCTCGCGTACGTGGACTTCGACATAAAGGTCGCCCGGGGCTGCGCCGGGCGGGCCGGCTTCGCCCTCGCCGGACAGCCGGATGCGGTCGCCGCTGTCGACGCCGGCCGGAATCTTCACCGACAGCGTCTTGTCCTTCTGGACGCGTCCTTCGCCACGGCAGGCGCGGCACGGATTGGAAATCTTCTTGCCGCTGCCGCCGCAGTGCGGACACGACTGCTGGATCGAGAAGATGCCGTTTTGCATGCGAACGCGGCCGTGGCCACGGCAGGTATCGCAAGTCGCAAGCTTGCCGTCGCTCGACCCGGAGCCCGAGCAGGATTCGCATGGCGACAATGTCGGCACATCGATCTTGCGCTCGAGGCCGAACACCGCTTCTTCGAGATCGAGCTCGACTACGTAACGCAGGTCGGCGCCGCGCCGCGTCTGCCGGCCCTGCCCGCCCATGCCGAAAATGTCGGAAAAAATGTCGCCAAAGATGTCGCCGACATCGGCGAAGCCGGCGCCGCCGCCCCGCCCCCCGCCATTTTCGAATGCCGCGTGGCCATGGCGGTCGTAGATCGCCCGCTTCTGCGCATCGCCGAGGATTTCGTAGGCTTCCTTGGCTTCCTTGAAGTGTGCTTCGCAGTCCTTGTTGTCCGGGTTGCGGTCCGGATGGTGCTTCATCGCGAGCCGGCGGAACGCCTTCTTGAGGTCCTCTTCGGACGCTCCCCGCTCGACACCCAGCACTTCGTAGTAACAGCGTTTGCTCGTGGACATGACCTTTCCAATCGTCTCAGGGCAAACGCAAACAGACAGTTGCGACAGTATTCATTGGGTCACTTTCTCTTCGATTCGCCGGTCGGGCACGAACCACATCGCGGCAACCGCGGCATACAGCCCGCAGGACACAATGGGGACAAAAAACGATAAGGCAATTGCCACGGCGTAAACGAGAACCGAGCCCCATTCCTTCCAATCGCTGCGGATGGCTTTCTTGAGTTCGCTCTTCGGACCGCCGTTGCAGGCGATCAGGGTGCGCATGAGCGGAATCCACGCGGCCCCCGCCATCAGCAGGACGAACCCGTAAAGCGCCGTCGGCACGGGCGACGGAACGGGCTGCGCCTCGTTCAGCCAGCTCGTGACAAACGGAAACAGCGACAGCCAGAACAGAAAGTGCAGGTTTGCCCACATGACCTTGCCGTTGACGGTTTCGGCCAGGTGCAGCAGATGGTGATGATTGTTCCAGTAGATGCCGACGTAGATGAAGCTCAGGATGTAACTGAGAATGATCGGCCAGTTGCTGAACAGCGCGTACCAGCTCGCGTCGTGCGGCGGCTTGAGCTCCAGCACCATGATCGTGATGATCACGGCGATCACCCCGTCGGTGAATGCTTCAAGTCGATTCTTTTCCATAAACAAATCCTCGCGCGCAGCGCGACTCCTACTGTTCCTCTCTCCCCCGCTAGTCAGCGGGGGAGAGAGCAAAGAGAGAGGGGGCAGCGCCGCGTTCTGCTGCAACGCCTCGCTGTCGGAGGCGCCTCCCCCTCACCCAACCCTCTCCCCCGCGCGTAGCGCGAGGGAGAGGGCTAAAGACAGCGCGACTCCGATTGTTCCTCGCTCCCCGCTAGCCAGCGGGGGAGAGAGCTAAGAGAGAGGGGGCAGCGCCGTGTACTGCTGCAACGCCCGGTTGTCGCAAGCGCCTCCCCCTCACCCAACCCTCTCCCCCGCGCCAGCGCGGGGGAGAGGGCTAAAGAAAAGCCCGCGTCGAGCGCTCATACAGAAAGCTCGGACGCGGGCATGTCTCGCTACATGGCAGTGTAGGCGATTATTTCTTGTCTTTCACCTCGGTAAATTCGGCGTCTACAACATCGTCCTTCGGTGCCGACGCGCCGGGCTGCGGACCTTCCGCGCCTGGGCCGGCGCTACCAGCCGCCGCTGCCGCCCCAAGCGACTGTGCCACCGCTTCGAGCGCCGCGATCTTCGAATCGATTGCTTCCTTGTCTTCGCCCTTCATGACTTTTTCGAGGTCCGAAAGTGCAGCTTCGATCGCGCCGATCTCGCCAGGCACCTTGCCGCCGTGTTCCTTGATTGCCGCGCGCGTCGCGTGCACGAGCTGATCGGCCTTGTTGCGCGTGTTGACGAGTTCGTGGAATTTCTTGTCGTCTTCCTTGTTCGCCTCGGCGTCGCGCACCATGCGCTGGATCTCTTCTTCGTTCAAGCCCGAACCGGCCTTGATCTCGATGCGCTGTTCCTTGCCGGTCTTCTTGTCCTTGGCGTGCACGTGCAGGATGCCGTTGGCGTCGATGTCGAACGTGACTTCGACCTGCGGCATGCCGCGCGGCGCCGCGTCGATGCCGGCGAGATCGAATTTCGCCAGCGACTTGTTTGCGCTCGCGCGTTCGCGCTCGCCCTGCAGCACATGCACGGTGACCGCGGTCTGGTTGTCCTCGGCCGTCGAGAACACCTGCGTGTTCTTGGTCGGAATCGTCGTGTTCTTCTCGATCAGCTTGGTCATGACGCCGCCGAGCGTCTCGATGCCGAGCGACAACGGCGTGACGTCGAGCAGCAGCACGTCCTTGACGGTTCCGCCGAGCACGCCGCCCTGGATCGCTGCGCCGACAGCAACGGCTTCGTCCGGATTGACGTCCTTGCGCGGCTCCTTGCCGAAGAATTCCTTGACCGCGTCCTGCACCTTGGGCATGCGCGTCTGGCCACCGACCAGGATGACTTCCTGGATGTCGGAGATCTTCAGGCCGGCATCGTTCAACGCGGTGCGGCACGGTCCGATCGTCGCCTTGATCAGTTCATCGACCAGGGCTTCGAGCTTGGCGCGCGTCAGCTTGATGTTCAGGTGCTTGGGGCCGGACGAGTCCGCCGTGATGTACGGCAGGTTCACCTCGGTCTGGTGCGCGCTCGACAATTCGATCTTCGCCCGCTCGGCGCCGTCCTTCAGGCGCTGCAGCGCGAGCGAATCGTTCTTGAGGTCGACGCCGGTGTCCTTCTTGAATTCGTCGACGAGATAGTCGATCAGGCGCTTGTCGAAGTCTTCGCCGCCGAGGAACGTGTCGCCGTTCGTCGCCAGCACTTCGAACTGTTTCTCGCCATCGACTTCGGCGATCTCGATGATCGACACGTCGAACGTACCGCCGCCGAGGTCGTACACGGCGATCTTGCGGTCGCCGCCCTTCTTGTCGATGCCATAGGCCAGCGCGGCCGCGGTCGGCTCGTTGATGATGCGCTTGACCTCGAGGCCCGCGATGCGGCCGGCGTCCTTGGTCGCCTGGCGCTGCGAGTCGTTGAAGTAGGCCGGCACGGTGATGACCGCTTCGGTCACCGGCTCGCCGAGATAGTCCTCGGCCGTCTTCTTCATCTTCATGAGAATCTTGGCCGAGATTTCCTGCGGCGACAGCTTCTTGCCGTCCGCGGTCTCGAGCCACGCATCGCCGTTGTCGTGCGCGATGATCTTGTACGGCACGAGGTCGAGGTCCTTCTTGACTTCGGCATCGGTGAACTTGCGTCCGATCAGGCGCTTCACCGCATAGAACGTATTCTTCGGATTCGTCACCGCCTGGCGCTTGGCCGTGGCGCCGACCAGGACTTCGTTGTCCTTGAACGCGACGATCGACGGCGTGGTCCGATCACCCTCGGAATTCTCGATCACGCGGGTCGTGTTGCCCTCCATGATCGCGACGCACGAGTTGGTCGTGCCGAGGTCGATACCGATTATTTTGCCCATGTTTCAATCTCCGGAAAATCAATTCTGATTCGGCAAACTGGAGGGGCCCAGTTTGCGGTTGCGGCAACGCGCCGCGCATGGCTGCAATACTGGGGCCGGAGCGCCTCAATTCAAGCGTCCGGGGCCTTCGCGATGGCCACCAGGGCGGGACGCAAAAGGCGATCGTTCAGCGCGTATCCTTTCTGCATTACGGCAACAACGGTGTTCGGCGCCTTGCCCGGCGCAGCGACCATCGTCATGGCCTGGTGCCGCTCGGGATCGAACGGCTGGCCGAGCGGATCGATCGGCTTCAGCCCGTTGACTTCGGCCACCTTGAGCAATGCCTTCAGCGTCAGGTCCATGCCTTCGCGCAGTGCCGCGACGTCGGCATTGTCCACGGCCAGGCCACGTTCGAGACTGTCGCAGACAGGCAGCAAGTCGCCCAGCAGGCGCTCATTGGCGAACTTGCGGGCCTGCTCCAGATCGCGCTGAAGGCGCTTGCGCTGGTTCTCGATTTCGGCGCGTTCGCGCAGCAGCACATCGCGCATCTCGCCCAGCTTGTTTTCGTATTCGGTCAACTTCTGGCTGAGCTGGTCGACGTCGGTATCGACGGCGTCGGCATTCGCAGCGACGTCGTTCGACGAACCAGGCTGATTCGGATTGGTGGTTTCCATGATTTTTAGAGGCGCTAAGGGCTGAGGGTGGAAAGTCAGGGCTGAGGTCTGAGGGCTGAGGGCTGAAAAGCAGAGCGCGGCGTCCTTCGCTCCTGATCTTCAGCCCTCAGCCCTTGGCCCTCAGCCCCCGCTCTTATGGAGCCTGTCGCGACTGATTCAAGGCGCTGGACAGGATCTGAGCGGTCGCCTGCACGACCGGTATCACGCGCTGGTAGGCCATCCGTGTCGGCCCGATGACGCCCAGAACGCCCAGCACCCTGCCCTCCACGCCATACGGCGCCGTGACCACGCTGCAGCCGTCCAGCGCCGTAAAGCCCGATTCCTCACCGATGAACAGCCGCACACCCTCGGCGTGCGAGCAGTTTTCCAGCAGCAACAACAGGTCGCGCTTGCGCTGGAATGCCTCGAACAGCTCCTTCAGGCGGTCCATGTCTGCCAGGCCCTGCGAGCCCATCAGGTTCACCTGCCCTGCGACGAGCATGTCGGCGCCTGGACGATCCGTGAACGCATCCTGGGTGACATCGACCGCAGCGACCATCAGCTGATGCAGCCGGTGGCTCGTCTCGCGCATTTCGAGCAGCATGCGCTCGCGGATTTCGGCCATGCGCAAGCCGGCATAGTTCGCGTTCAGGAAATTGGCCACCTGTTCGAGTTCGCTGGCCGTGTAGACCCGTTGCGTCGTGACGACGCGGTTCTGCACCTCGTTGTCGGTGAACACGAGAATGACGAGAACGCGATTGCCGCCGAGGGCGACGAAATCGATGTGCCGGAACGGAAATTCTTCCCGCTTGGGAACGGTGACGACGCCGACGAACCGCGTGACATCCGACAGCAGCGACGAGGCGCCATTGAGCAGGTCCTGGGTTGGTGCCTGGCTAGGCAAACCCAGCCGCATCTGCTCGAGCTGCTCGGGTTCCAGCGGCGTGAGTTCGAGCAGACTGTCGACGAATACACGGTATCCCTGGGCGGTGGGAATCCGGCCGGCCGATGTGTGCGGCGCCGAAAGCAGGCCGATTTCCTCGAGGTCCGACATCACGTTGCGAATCGTCGCCGGACTGACGTCGAGGCCCGAATTCCTCGCCAGCGTGCGCGAGCCGACCGGGTGGCCGTCGGCAATATATTGCGCTATCAGCGTTCGCAGAAGCTGCCGGGCGCGAGCGTCGAGCTTGGGGCCGAACGGTGCGGACATATTTACCGAGGATCGAAAATGGGATTGAGGCTGGTAATGCTACTCTGAGTCATCGATATGGTCTGTGTTCCACGTCGTTCAAGACGATAGCAACCCGCGAACGGCCGGCAGCCATCGGTTTTCATCGAGTCTTGGCGACGCCGACGACGCATGCTAGTTTCGCGTCGCCACCCTTTTTCGCCAATCCGCCCTGCGCATGCTGCAATCGTTGTACGTCAAGGATTTCGCCATCGTCGGCGAGGCCGAGATCGCCCTAGGCGCCGGGTTGACGGTCGTCACGGGCGAAACCGGGGCCGGCAAGTCGCTGCTGGTCGATGCGCTGCTGCTGCTCGCCGGCCAGCGCGCCGATGCCGGCGTCGTGCGCCATGGCTGCGAGCGTGCCGAACTGATTGCGGAATTCTCGCTGGCAGATGCGGGCGCCGCGCGTGCATGGCTGACTGGGCAGGAATTCGATGATGGAGATGCCTGCCAGCTGCGGCGCGTGATCCGCAGCGAAGGCACGTCGCGTGCCTGGATCAATGGTCATCCGGCAACCTTGGGCCAGCTGCAGACGGTGACTGGACATCTGCTGGAGATCCACGGCCAGCATGAGCATCAGGCGCTGCTGGATCGCGCCAGCCAGCTCGCCCTGCTCGACGCGTACGGCAATCACGGCGAATCGCTGCAGCAGGTCGCCGCACTGGCGGCGCAATGGCGCGCGCTCGATCTGCGCAGGCGCGCGCTGATGCAGGGCGGAGAGCAGGACCACGCCGAACGCATCGCCTTGCTCGATCATCAGGTGAACGAACTCGACCGCTTCGCCCTCGAGCCTGCCGAGCTCGCCGCGCTGAACGAAACCCACCGGCGCCTGAGCAATGCCGGCCAGCTGGTGCAGGGCACTACGGCGCTGGCCGAACTTCTCGAAGGCGATGGGGAATTCAACCTGATGCGCCTGGCGGCTCGAGCACGCAGCGAAACGGCCCGTCTTGCCGAAGTCGACCCGAATCTGGTTGGCGTGCGCGAGTTGCTCGACGCCGCGGAGATCCAGATCGGCGAGGCAAACGACGCGCTCGCGCGCTATCGCGATGCGCTCGACCTGGACCCGGAGCGTCTCGCCGATGCCGAGACTCAGATCGCCAAGCTGCACGAACTGGGCCGCAAGCATCGTTTGCCGGTTGCGCAGCTCAAGGCGCACGCGCAGGCGCTGCGTGACGAACTGGAAGGCTTGCAGAATGCCGGCGTCGTGCTGCAGAAACTCGAACGCGAAAGCAGCGCCATCGAACGCGAGTATTCGGCCGCTGCTGCGAAACTGTCGTCGCTGCGCGCCCAGACAGCGCAGCGGCTCGGTCGCGATGTCAGCGCCCTGATGGACGAACTCGGGATGCGCGGCGGAAGTTTCGAAGCGCAGCTCGAAAGCGTGAGTGGTGGTTCCGAACAGGACCGGTTCGCCGCCGACGCGCAGGGGCGCGAGCGCGTCGAGTTTCTGGTCAGCGCCAATCCGGGCCAACCCTTGCGCGCGTTGCGTAAAGCGGCGTCGGGTGGCGAACTGTCGCGCATAAGCCTCGCGATCGAAGTCGCCGCGCTCGGCATCGACGAGATCGGCACGATGGTGTTTGACGAAGTCGACGCCGGCATCGGCGGCGCGATCGCCGAAGTCGTAGGTCAGAAGCTGCGCCGCCTCGGCGGGCAGCGCCAGGTCTTGTGCGTCACGCACCTGCCGCAGGTCGCGGCTCAGGGCCACCATCACTTGCGCGTGGCGAAATCCAGTGACGGCACGAGCACGCAAACGCGCATCGACGTGCTCGACGACAAGTCACGCCGTGACGAAATCGCCAGGATGCTCGGTGGCATCGAAATCACGCGCGAAACACTGGCGCACGCGAAGCAGATGCTGGCGAATGGGCTGAGGGCTGAGGGCTGAGGGCCGAAAAGCCAGAGCGGCGCTCGCCTTTGATCTCGGCCCTCAGCCCTCAGCCCTCAGCCCTCAGCCCTTGTCTCAACCATCCAATCATCACGAGCAACGCTGCACACAAACCAAACACAACCCGCATGTCTCGCTCGGCCGGCTCGTGCCGGGCGATCGCCGCGTCTGAAATCGCCACCGCAACGCGCGCCGTGGAGTCGGCTTTGACATAGCCGAGGCCGGCCGACGCGCCGACCAGTCTCAAATAGTCCTCGTTCAATGCGGACTTGTGCTCCCGCACCTCGTCGAGCGCCCCGGAGCGCTCGAGCTCGGAAGGGGACGCCGCTTGCTTCACCAGCTCCGCCAGATTCGGGTAGAAGCCTTCGCGCACCGCATCGACCGCGGTCCAATAGCCGACGATCTTGTTGTCCGCATCGAGGTGCGGTACGGGACTCGACTGCTGCGATCCGATCCCGGCCAGCCAACCCTTGACCTTGCCTTGCAGCGCAAGCAGTTCGCCCATGTGCGGCACGGCGACATGCGGCGCCTCGTCCCCATCGCTGAGAAAAACCAGATCGAGGCTGCGGTTGCCGGCTTCATGCAGTGCGTTGACGACACCCGCTTCGACGCGCGAGTCGCCGTCCCAGGCCATGCGCCAATCGATGCCCTCGACGACTTGCTCGATCGCGGGAAAGTGGCGGCAGACCTCGAGCGGTTCGAACAGCACGAGCGTGTCACTGCCGGCGAACAGGCCGACCGCGACGCGCGAACCACAAGGCAACGTCGCGAGCGCCGCGATCACGGCAGCCTTGGCCAGGTCAAGGCGCGACTGCGTCGGCGGTCCGGCGCGGCCGATGAACCGGGGCGGGTATGACCACTTCCGGTCCCGTTGAACTGACGCTCGTCGGCGCCGACGCGGT
>Ga0134124_10004314_pt1 | contig 11435 bp, 10 predicted proteins | sample KB304_FD_96880 | JGI IMG/M metagenome (GOLD analysis project Ga0134124, IMG submission 96880) | Terrestrial soil microbial communities without Nitrogen fertilizer from Kellogg Biological Station, Michigan, USA - KB3-0-4 | ecosystem: Environmental > Terrestrial > Soil > Unclassified ... | reverse complement strand
GAAGCAACGTTGCTTGCGATGGTCGGATCCAGACCGGAGACCGCTGCATCCTGGAATCCGGTGCCCGAGAATCGATTGAAAAATAGGACAGAGCGCGAGTTGAAGTTGTCGTCACCCGATGAGCGGACGTCCCGGAAATCGCCACCAAACTTGATCGTGTGGTTGGATTTCACCCAGGTCACCACATCGCTGTAGCTGGTGGTACCCGTGTTTCTCGCCTGCCCCGCGGAATCGAACAGCGTATTGCAGCCGAATGCATTGACAGGACCATTCAGAAAAGCACCATCCGGTACCTGGATGTCGACTCCGTTGCCGAAAGCGTCGGTTCCGGTAATTGGATTGAAGAGGTTACAGTTGCTGTCAAAAGCGGCATAGTTCTTGTTCCAGCCAAACTTGAACTCATTAATCAAGTTGTTTCTGAATGTTGAAGTCAGGCCAGCGAAGACGCCTTGCTGGTAACTTGGCGTGCTCAGAAGATCGAGGCCGGGACCAAGTTCGAAGTGCCCCTGATTCGATTCAACACTGCGGCCATAAGCGTAGCGGAGGGACAACTGCTCCTTCTCCGTAAGTTTGTGATCGATTTTCCCAGTCCAGGTGTAAGCGTTGAGACTATCCGGGCTGGCGAAATTAAGAGTTCCCGAGACCCCTGGGATTACATCTCCCGCATTTGGATTGGGCAGCAGATTCAGCAACCTTTGGATTTCAGGGTCGGGACCGAGCCCGGTCTGGTTGTCCGCAGCTCCGGCCGTGAGATCTATGGTCTGAGTTCCGCTGGCCGTCGGTACGGTGAAGACTCCGGACTTGAAAGCGGCCGTCGGCACTGTCCGGGACTCCGTCAGCGTGGTCCTGAACCGCTGATATTCGCCGTTTATGAAGAAAAACGTCCTATCCTTGATAACGGGCCCACCAAGCGAGAATCCGAAATCGTTTCGCACGTAGGGATCTTGTGGCGCGGGGTCAGAATTGAAAAAGTCGCGTGCTCCCAGCGCGTTGTACCGTCCGAACCAATATGCGTCGCCGTGAAACTGGTTGCTGCCTCCCCGAGTGATCACGTCGATGATGGCTCCGGTGTTGCGGCCATACTCGGCATTGAAGTTATTGGTGATGACTCGGAACTCCTGGGTCGAATCCGGATTCGCGCCCAGAATGCCCGTGCCTCCTCCAGGGACGGATGTATCATTGTTGTCCACACCATCGAGAAGAAAGTTGTTGTTGCGGTCGCGGGAACCGTTTACCGAAAATCCGTTACTGCCGTTGTTAGGCTGTGTCGCTCCGGGTGATAGCAGAACCAGTTCGTAGGGATTACGCGTGAGCAGGGGTAGATCGGTTATGGTTTTGGCGCTCACCAGCGTGCTGAGTTGGCTGGTCTCGGTGTCAATCGGGGCTACAGACTCGTCGCTTACTTCGACGCTCTGCTGTACGGTTCCCAGCGGCAATCCAACGTTCAGTACCAGTGCCTGCGCAACGGAGAGCGGAAGACGCTTGAACTCCGCCGTGCGAAAACCTTCTTTCCTGACGTTCACTGAGTAATCGCCCGGTGCGAGACTGGGAATCGTATAGAACCCAGTTGCGTTGCTTGTCCCGGAGCGTTCGGCCCCTGTCCCGAGGTTGATTGCGGTCACATCGGCATCCGCGACCGCAGCGCCGCTGGGATCGGTCACAGTACCCGAAATGGATGCAGAGGTTTGGGCAAGCAGCGTGCCGCACAACAGCAGGCAGCACGTCAGACAAAACAATCTAATTGATGTCATTAGTCACTCCAATCACATACTGCAACTTCTGTGAAAAGCCTTCGTTGCTAGGAGCGCGGGCACTGCCATTGGTATTTGTGATGAAGCTTGCGGGCAGAGACATGAACCCCTTTTGGGCGACAACGGCGCGGTGAGCGATACAAAGTTTGGAAGAAGGTCAGTTTCGACCTATGGAATTTGAGATCGTCGAATGAGAACGGTGAGCATCACCTTGAACCGGACAGAGCCGCCCATCGAAGATAGATTGTCGGAAAACCTTTAAATTTCGAACTGTTTGTTAGGAATTTTCCGAGCGGCGCTCGATTGGCTTCTCGAAGAGGCAGACAGAGGCCATCATTCAGGTTCACGAAACATATTGGCGTTCGGCGGGGGATTCGAGCTCCTCGACGTGGACGAGACTCACCATCGCGGTGTATTCGAGTCTGAAGTCACGCCGGGCCTATTTGTCGGGCGCGAAAAGCTTGGGTTAGCTATCAACCTTTCTGGCGATCTGTAGTCCGCATTCAGGAATCGACCACAGTCGCTTTAGACGGAGAGGCTTCATTCCTGCGGCCCTTTGCCAACCTGCGAGGTCTTCTTCTGTCCAAATCCCCGCTGCACTGGCGGCTGCAAAATAGAAGTCCATCAAAGCTTCGATTTGGCGTGGGCTTTGACTGGATGGGGGGCGGATCAGGTCAAGAATGACACAGACCCCGCCGCTTCGCAGGGCTCGCGATACGCGTCTCACCAAGGCGGCATTCTCTTGCGCGGTGAAATGATGCAGCACATTCGCCAGCAGGACGACATCGTAAGCCTCAATTCCTAGATCGTCGACCAGGACATCACCTGCTCGGAATTCAATACAATTGGCGCAGATCGATGTGAGAGAAGGCGCTGCGGGAGATGCTGCCCCTGGCAAATCCAAAATTGTTGCGTGCAGACGAGGATGCCGTCGGCACAGTTCGACTGAATACAATCCGTGACCACCACCGACATCTAGTAAGGCTGTTGCTTCTCGTGCAACTGGGAGACGCCACGCGACCTCCTTGGCCATAAGGGCTGCGTGTGACCGCTGGCCGCGCTCGTAAACGTTCCACTGTTCCGGGGTGAGCGCCTTATGGAAATTCGCTGCGCGCCCTTTCGTAACGTAGTCGTCATAGTGATTCATGAAGGCGGCATCCAGATATCGATGTAGAACGCCATCGCTGAAGGAGGTCGCACCGCCGGGAACGAGCCAGCGCTGCGCAACGCGCGTGAGTTCATAGTTGTCATTACGGCGTCGTATGTATCCAGCTCCTTCGAGCGCCCGCAGGAGCTTCGTCGTAGCACAGGAATCGAGATTACAAACCTCCGCGATCTTGTCCGCTGATTGCCGACCATGTGCGACTACCCCAAAGATGCCGTGCTTCACTGCCGTCATCAGTGTGCGAGCCAGCATCAGGGCCACCAGCGTATCCAGAAATGGCGTGGGAACCAATCCTAGTGTGAGACCGAGGCGCTCGTACAAACCCTCTGGGACTGACGCAAGCTTCATTGGATATTCCCCGTCTCCCGATACTCTACGGTCGTACTCAAATTCATTAGTAATAACTGCCCAGGGGGCCATTTATTCCCATCTTCGATGCTCGAACCGATGATGCCGACAAAACAACAACGATGGAGGAGTGAGCAGCGGGACAAGTGCACCACTCCCGCGTGACTAGGCCAACCTTCGACCGCTCCGCGGTGCTGCAGCTCGAACTGAATTGTGCCCGGCGCAATAGAGCGCTCTGCCTGGAGTGTGATCAGGTAGAAGGGTCGAAATGGCATAAGTTACGGTGAAGTTAGGCTGGGACAGTTTGGTTGTGGGTCATATTTATTTTGAATTGTGAGCCCTCCACAGTCGGTGAGGCAACAGGTACGTGAAGCCCGCGAACCCTTCCCATTGCGCCGAGGAAGAGGTGAGGCCATGATCGAAGCCGGCATCCAGTACAAGATTGTTCCTGACTGGATACGAGATGGCCCACAAATTCCCGACGGCATTTTTGCTGGTGAGTGGCTGCGTGAAATGCCAGAGTTCGCCTGCGACGGTCAGCCGTCCCACGGGGTGTGAAATCGATAGGGTCTGGCCGAATTGTCCTCGGCGTATTATGCCTTTAGTCTGTTCGGAGAAAATGCCGTTGATGTCGAGGTGGAAACCTGCGAGGTTGTCACTCAGCAGGATCAATGCACTATTCCTGAACGTGCCGATGTCGATTTCCGGCGCGGGACTTGCGTAGAGACGGCGAATGTAGCTGAGGCTTACGGTAGGTTTGTGCCCCTCCCCGGGCAATACGACTGCCTGAAATCCGGCGAAGACCTCGCCCGGGCGACTGCCTGAGAGAGTATCGCCGTTAGCGCCGCTTGCATGAACAAGTGGGGCCAATAGGGCCAGCAACTGAAGGCGGGACGCAACGGTGAGCTTGGTGACCTGGTTAATGCCAAATAGCGTTGCGAACTCAGGCGAGGTCTCGGCATAGAGTCCGCCGTTTTCAAATTGCAGGTAGCCCACCGGGGTCAATGTCGCGGGAGTTGAAACCGTGGGACGACCGGGATTCGCCTCCGGTGTTCCCACGGACGACTGCGCACCAATCGGTGCGACAAATAGCAGTGCAGCCGCCCCCACAAAGCCGCAAAGAAGTAGTCTTTTCAAAATAGACTCCAGGAAGAAGTGAGATCGCACGCCGAACCGCTTCTTTTGCTGTTCCGTTCTGGGCTACGCGCGTGGAGTCAGGAATGGCGGCGAATAAAAAAGGCTCCGATAACGGTCGCGCTGCAAAATCATGGGAGTCCTTACTCACTTCACCACAACCTGGCCGGTCATTTTCGGATGAACCTAGCAGTAGTAGGGATACGTTCCTGCCTTGGTGAACGTGTAAGAGAATTTTTCGTCCGTGTCCATCACCCTGACTTGAACCCGCCGTCTATGCTCACGGCCGTATGAGGAATGTCATCACTATTTGTCCAGCTAACTGTTCCGGCGCAATCATCATCGGGGCATTATCACAATTGCCGTCCACACATTTTTCTTCGCCAATTGTCTATTTCCTTTCCTGCTTTGATTCTCTTGCTTGGTCTTTTTTGTTCGGACAGATCGCTTCCCAATCTAATGGCCGTCCCTTCAGGGTTCCGCCGGCTGTCGGTCCCGTCTTTGTCGACTGCGCCAGCCGTCTCTATCGGCTTGTGCCGCGGCATTAGCTGCGGGTATCTGACTGGGTCGGTCAATCTGCTTAACTTCTTTGGGGTATCGTCGCATGCTGCACAAGCTGATGCCCGTCCAGATCTTTCGCCGACACATTACGTAAGCCGCACTGAGCTGCTTTTATCCCCAGCGAAGACATTGCGTGCTGCGTGTCTTGTTGGAATGCTTCGAGTTCGCGGTCTTGGACCTGTCGACCCGGTTGAGCGTGACCTGCGAGCAAACCGCAAACAGCAACACGCCCCGAGGCACTCGCTCACTCCTCTACAACCAGTGTTCCTTTCATACTTCGATGGCCTAACCCACAGACATTCGAGCAGCGAAATTGGAAAGTGCCGGCCTTGTCAGCGGTGAATTTGACGACAACCGTCGTTCCCCTTGGGACTTTCTGATTGATGTCAAAGCCTTCCAGCTTGAACCCGTGATCGTGGTCCACGGCGGTCATGACTAGCCTGACCTGTTCGCCTTTCCTGACGCGCAGCGAACCGGGGCTAAATTCGTACTTCCTGAGCGTTACCTGAATTTCATGTACCCCTTGCATCGAGGTTCCCGCATCTTCAGCTATTTGTGTGACTGTCCTTGCCGATGCTGCAGACAAGATCGTGAGTCCTATTAACATCATCTTCACCCTGTTCACGTTGAATTCCTTTGCTTGAAAAATCAGGTTGCCGCTCACTGGAGATAACCAAAGTGTTGATCTTTTATTCCATACCGCCCGGGAGTACGGCTTGATCAGGCACGCTGCAGTTGCTCGGGAGTTCTCATATCAGGTTCTTGCCGGCGTATTGATTAGGGCTGTCTGTCTTGACACGCGTGATTGTTGAGGAAAGATCGGCGTAGTAATTCAGGTTGTTGGCAGTTAGAGGCAGTCGAGGCCGGTCAGAATTCCTTCGGAGGCAGGTTTTGCGGGGCAGAAGACGGCGTTTTCGATTTACCCTGCCAGCGTCAGCGCCGGCGATTCCGGCGCTAGTATGTCGGCTTCGCAGCGAATAGCTGCTCCGATGGTGCTCTATCTTGCAAGAATCACGGCCATGTAGGGAAATATCGGGAATATTTTCTTCGGTCCCGCGTTCTTAGTAACAGTGGAAGTACGCAACATAGAGGCAAGCCCCCATGCTAGATGACTGGGATGAGCGCGATGATGTGGTTGCGGCGGCGTCGATTTGCCCAGTTCTCGACTGCGGTGCATTAGTGATTTCCTACAGACCGCCAGACCGCACGGAACGCGTCAATGCCAAGTCGTGGTGTGAGTTCACGTGTTCGCGCTGCGGAATCGAGTTCACCGTCCCTGAAGATGAACTGATTTTTCAGTCAGTACCGAAGGAATGGCTGCGGGCGAGAGTCCGTGCCGTATAGCCCGAGACATTCGTCTCTTATCGTCCCTTGAACGTCCCCAGACCCGAACACAAACGTGGGCTACGGCACTTCATGGGCAGTTGCTACACTCATGTTTACGTCGAACCCGCCGAACAGCAAGTTTTGGTAACGGCACAAGGAACGCAGATCTCACCCGGGTAGGCCAATGCGGTGCACCAGGTTTTGGAAACGCGGATCGGAGCGCAGAGGGTCGAAGGCTGGCCGCACGAGGATTGAGGGGTTAAAGTGTTCGTCATAAGCTTTTTCCAGCCACGACATTGCCTGATCCTTTTCGCCCAAACCGACATACATCAAGGCAATCTCTGAAGCATTGCGAGTGGATCGAGTTTTCAGATCATTCAGTATCTTTACCGCCTTGTTTCTTTTGTTCGATAGGGCGTAGGCGTACGCCAAATTGGCGCGGGCGGAAATGCTGCCTCCGGATAACTCAATAGCCTTTTGAAATTCTGCGATCGCTTCGTTGTAACTGTGCTTTTGCACGAACGCCTCGCCGAGTTCAAAGTGGGCGATGGCGAAATTAGGGTCCATGTCTACGGTCCTGCGGCTTTGTTCTGCCGCTTCGTCATTTAGGTGCGCGACCAGAAGAATCTCTGCCATGTCAGCGCTGATGATCAGTGAGAGGGGATCCAGGTGTTCCGCTTTCCTCATCTCGGCGATGGCTTCGGCATTCCGCCCGATCTCGCTCAAATGCCAGGCATACCAATGGTGAGCGGTCGCATAGCCTGGGTTCAGCTCAATGGCTTTCCTGAATTCCTTCTCGGCAGACTGCCAATCCCGGTCGAAGACGTCCAAGGAAAATGCCAACGAAGTGTGAGCTTCGCCGAGGGTGTTATTCAGTTCCAGAGCTTTGATTGCCGCTGCCTTGGCTTTGGGATACGCCTCGCTGGGTGCTAGAGCCCCGTACTCCCAATCTCCCAACAAGTTATACGAATCGGCCAAGCCCGCGTATGCTTGAGCGTAGTTCGGATCTTCTTCGATTGCCTGGTTGAAATAAGCCGTGGCAACCGTCAAACCGTCCGCCGTTCGCTTGTTCCAGAAGTAGCGCCCTTTGAGGTAGGACTCGTAAGCTTCCGGATTAACAACGTTCACCCGCTTCAATACAGCCTGTTCCTGGGGAGTCAATTCGATCCGAATCTGTTCGGCAATGGCGCTCGCCACTTTTTTCTGGAGGGCTAGGGTGTCCCGCAAATTGCCTTCATAGCTCTCGGCCCACAAGTGCTTGTCGGCTGGCGCCTGGATCAGTTGCGCCGTGATTCGCACCTGGTCGCCGGAACGGAGCACCGTCCCTTCTACCACGGCGTCCACATTCAACTCACGACCAATCTGCGGCAGAGGCTTGCGCGCTCCTTTGTATACCATTACGGAGGTGCGGGAGATTACCCGCAAAGCGCTGATCTGTGACAGATCAGTAATCAACTCGTCGGTCATGCCGTCGGCGAAGTAACCTTGCGAAGCATCGCCAGAGAGGTTCTCCAGCGGAAGCACCGCCAGGGATCGGATGCCCGTGGGCCCGCGGCCCCGCGAACGAAATAGCCAGACTGCAAGAATCGGCAAACTCAGGACGAGCGTCAGTGCGAAGATGACCCGATGTCTCGGCCACAGCCGCCGTTTGGGCGAAACGGGCACAATGGTCAGCCCGTCGCCTTGGATCTCATGCCCAGGCCCTATCTTCCGTTGTGATCCAGGCAGACCTCCAGCAGAAGATGCCGGCTTTTTTGGGTGGATGTCTGCAACGACAACTGACACGTCGGCGATAAAGCGATAGCCACGCTTTGGAAGCGTTTCGATGAAACGCGGATTCTCAGCCGAGTCGTCCAACGCAGTTCGAAGCTTCGCGATGGCGATGTTGAGAGCCTGATCGAAATCACCGAAGCTTTCGCTGGTCCAGACCCGGCTGCGTAATTCCTCCCTGGTCACGATCTCTCCCGGACGCTCCAGAAGGATCTCCAGCAGCTTCATCGGCTGCTTCTGCACTCTGATTCTCAAACCCGCTTTGCGCACTTCGCCCGACTGCAGAGAAACCTCATAGGTTCCGAATCGCACGACGGAGGTGGGCCGTAGGGGTTCCATACCGCCTTTGTGCTCAGGAGGGAAGTCTAGCACTTCACGCAGACGCTCTCGTTTCAGGATATATGCAGTGCTAACTCATTAGTCAGCTATTAGTTGCAGGGACGCGAAATGGATATGTGGAAAGAATTCTCAGTTAATTGACGCGGGACGACAGGCGGGTCAGATTGGCACGCATGCGCCACTAACGGTTCGAAACTCGGTCGCAGCGAGTCGGAGAAAGGCAAATGAGTATCGGATTTGGACTGCAAAACATGGTCGGATTCGGGTCTTCATCCTCACACGAGGATCGACCGTTGGCAGGGTTTGAAGAATTGGCCATGCCCCTGTTCGATTCGCTCTACAACTTCGCGCGCTGGATTGCGCGCGATTCGGACGATGCCGAGGATCTCGTACAAGAGACTTATCTAAAGGCTTTGCGTGGCTTCGCGTCCTTTCAACCAGGCACCAATTTTCGGGCATGGATATTTCAAATCCTGAGGAACACCTTTCTGAGCTCGCGCACAAACTACGAGCGGCGCATGACAGACGAGCTGGACTCGGACGAGGACGGACCTGAACTGGCAGTTGATACCGAGACTCCCCAGACGATTCTAATGTATCGATCTAATATCCAACGAGTGCAACGCACTATCGACGATCTGCCGGCGCATTACCGTGAGCCTCTGATTCTTTGTGAAGTGGAGGAGATGTCCTACCGGGAGATCGCGGAAATATTGTCGATCCCTATCGGAACTGTTATGTCACGCCTGGCGAGAGCCCGGAAGGTAGTTCGCCAGTCACTCCGCTGCGCTCCGGCATGCCAGTCGACTGACTGCCAATCAATCGAATCCGTCTCTAGGCATCGTTTGAATGCTTCCGGACTCGCTGATAATCCAGGGGTCACCCGGCAATGACTGCCCGCGCGTTTATCGGGACCAACCGGAGGCATTCCGAGTGCTCGTCATTCGCCCGCCAACCCCAGAAACTCCTTGGTCGAGAGTGAACATCCCATTGGACGTGATTCAATCCTAAGCTGCTGAAATTGCTGGTTTTCAGCGGTTCGCGGGCCAGTTCAATCTCTTTAGACCGGATTACTCAGCACCCCGAACGCGGACGCTTGCCCTCCGGTGGAACAGCAGCTTCATTGGATCATCGCACTCGCGCTTTCGGCGACGAATTCTTGGCGTGCTGCAATTCTGGACGATCTGAATCTGTGCTCTGCTCGTAGAGCGCTCACTCGGGGTGTGAGGTGTCGGCAGTTTCAACTTTGCCCGTCCCGACTCAACACCTATTCCGTAAAAGCACGTCACTCATGCACAAGCTGCTGGCGATAAGTTCTCTGATTGGGAGACCGAATCCTGAAGATCGCCACAAGCCATCAGAATTACCCCGCCCAATCTATGACGCGCCTTTGAACAATCGCGCGAGACCATCGATGTCCGCAGCACTCGCGTCGCCGATTATGAAATAGCGCAGCCCGCCCTGACTCCATGTCTCCACGTTGAACGACACGTCCTTCGGCGCGAAAGAATTCTCGTTCAACCTGCCTGGCAATCTCAAAGACTGTTCCTGGAACACGAACACAGAAATGTGGTGCTTCCGAACATCGTAGATCAGATGCGCACCCGGCGCTTGATCAAGATAGGTCATCCGGCCTCCAAGCAGAGAAAACTCGGAGTCCTTAAGCTCGGGCAAATCGAACGCGAAGGGGATCTTTCCCTGGAACCAGGGCTTCACGGTGTGGCGATCCGTGGAGATCACGTCCACCGGCGATGAGCTGGCCAGCGTCGCCACGTGAAGGTCTGCGACCTCACCGTAGACCTGCTCTGTGCGCACTCGCTCCCGTTCGTTGTATGTGGCAGTCAAAGCGACGACCGCAAGAACAGCGATGGCAGGTGTTGCGGTCATCCACGCGAAGCCGAATCTTCCGCGTCGCGGTTTCGCCGCAATGTTCTGCTGCATCCGTCTCCGGAACTCAGCGCTGGGGGTAAAGCGTTTTCCAGCGACCTGAATAGCGCGCTTCGTTTGTACGCGCGTAAGGGCATCCGCCGAGCAATAGGGGCAGTTGTGCACATGAATGTCGAAGGCGCGCGTCTCCTCCGACGGAAGCTCACCGTCGAGGTAGGCGTCGAGTTTTGTCTTCCAAGACTCACAAACCATGGTTCATCCTTTTTGAAATTGTAGCCGTAGGCCATCGCGTAAAGTTTTTCTGGCTCGCGATAACCGCGACATCACCGTGCCTATGGGAATGGAAAGCGTTTCTGCAATTTCCTGGTACGACATCTCCTCCACGTCACAGAGAAGGAGGATCTCCCGGAAATACACCGGCAACTTATCGATCGCACTCTGCACCAGTTGGAGGTTCGAGCGCTCCATTAGAATCGTTTCCGGCGTGTCGTCCTCCAGTGGCAGTTCGGGCCCGTCCTCCTCGGAATCAAGGGATAGAGTCATTGCCGCCTTCAATCCCGTGCGCGACGTCAAGAACGTGTTACGCAGGATGCGATACATCCATGCCCGAAAATTAGTCCCCAAACGGAACGACGAGAACCCTTTCAAGGCCTTGGCGTAGGTTTCCTGAACCAAGTCTTCAGCTTCCTCGCGATTGTGTGTCAGCCAGTGCGCGAAGTTGTACAACCGATCGAAGAGCGGCATCGCCAGTTCTTCGAACGAATCGGGTTGAGTGTCCAAGCGGGTCAAATACGCAGTCTTAAACTACCGGGGAGCACTTTTATTCCTTCACATAGAGAAATAGTTCTTTGGGGAATAAAGCGTCATCCGGCCAGTTATCACAGGTGACCCCGGCAGATTGCACATAGTCGCAAGTGCTCGGCGTAGAACACAGAGCGCATTCGTATTTTATGAGCGCAGGAAAGTCGATGAACGGATCCCGTCCAGCCGGACTGTTCAGGTGACGATCCCTGCAACGGAAGCCATAGCTCGGACAGGCCAGGCGAAAAAAGAAAATGAGGGGTCGCTCCTCCATGTCGTGCACCTGGATAATCGCCGCACTGGTCGCAGTCTATTGGCTCCTGCCAGCTGCCTGGGCGCAAGGTTCCGGGGAG
>Ga0134124_10004313_pt1 | contig 11437 bp, 6 predicted proteins | sample KB304_FD_96880 | JGI IMG/M metagenome (GOLD analysis project Ga0134124, IMG submission 96880) | Terrestrial soil microbial communities without Nitrogen fertilizer from Kellogg Biological Station, Michigan, USA - KB3-0-4 | ecosystem: Environmental > Terrestrial > Soil > Unclassified ... | reverse complement strand
TGAAATTTGCTTCGTTGGACAAACTGGCGCTGAGTCTTGGTTGCGAGAAAGTCGCGACCGGACACTATGCACGGGTTGAGTTTGACGAAAGCACAAACCGCTATCGTTTGTTGCGCGGAAAAGATCCGCAAAAAGACCAGTCTTACTTTCTTTGGGAGCTGACCCAGGATCAGCTTTCGCGCGCAATGTTTCCCCTCGGCGAGTTGTCAAAGCCCGATGCGCGCGAAGCCGCGCGCCGCAGTGATCTCGCAGTCGCGGAAAAGAAAGAATCACAGGAAATCTGTTTCGTCCCTGACGGCGACTACGCCGGGTTTATCGATCGCTATCTCGAAGCGGAGCAACAAACGGACCGCTTGCCGGGTGCGGGAGAAATCGTCACAGCGAGCGGCGACGTAATCGGAGCGCACGCGGGCATCCACCGCTACACGATTGGCCAGCGTCGCGGGATCGGCATCGCGGACGCGCGGCCGCTTTACGTTCTCAATGTCGATTCTGAAAAGAATCGAATCGTCGTCGGTCATGAAGAGGAACTCGCAAGCGAAGGGTTCACGGCTGCGGGCGTGAACTGGATCGCGCTTGATAATCCGGCCGAGCCGGTCCAGGCCGAAGTTCGTGTACGCTATCGTCACCTGCCCGCACCGGCGACGATCACGCCATTGCCCGCCAATCGCGTGCGGGTGAACTTTGCCGAGCCGCAGCGGGCCATCACGCCCGGCCAGGCAACGGTGTTTTATCGCAGCGACGAAGTTGTCGGCGGCGGATGGATCGTTAAGAGCCAGGCGGCGGACGGCAGGCAACAGTAGGCAGGACCGCTGATTCATCGTTTCCTGCGTTCTGCTTCCTGCCACGTGATACCGGTTCTGGCAAAAACCTTTTTTGCGCGCTCTTCGTACTGACAATCAGATAAAATCTCAGAAAATCATTAGGAAAACTGCTATGGCAATGTCATCAACCCGAAAAACTGTACTTATTATTTCCGGAATCGTTCTGGGCCTGATCCTGATCTTCTTCGTGGGAATGGCCATCCTTGTCTCGTCCCTGCGCGGCGGGCGCCCATCGATTCGTGACAACAGCGTGCTGGCGCTGCGGATCTCAGGCCCGCTGCCTGACTACGTACCCGATAACGCTTTCAATCGATTGTTCGGCAATCCGCCGCAATCACTCGGCAGTCTGATGGCGCAGTTTCGCAAAGCCAAAGCCGACAAACGCATCAGCGCGATCATTCTCGATATCGACGCGTCCGATGCGGGCTGGGCCAAGGCTGAAGAAATTCGCGGCGCCATCGAAGACTTTCGTGCCTCGGGCAAACCGGTCTATGCCTTTATTGAAACGGGATTCAACAAGGACTACTACATCGCCGCTGCCTGCGACAAGATTTACGTGCCGCCCTCGGGCGAGCTGTTCGTAACCGGGTTGGCCGCCGACGTAATGTTCTTCCGCGGCTCGCTGGACAAGCTCGGCATCTATCCCGACATGTACCAGATTGGCAAGTACAAAAGCGCGGGCGACATGTTCACGCAAAAGCAGATGACCGACGCGCATCGCGAGTACATCAATTCCCTGCTCGACGATCTGTTCGGCCGCTACGTCGAAGGTATCGCCAAAGGGCGATCGAAATCAGTTGACGATGTGAAAAAGATAATCGACAACGCGCCTTATAACGCCGCCCAGGCAAAGGAAAACGGATTGATCGACGGCACGCTGTATCGCGATGAAGTCGACAAAGAAATGAAGAAGCGGCTGGGCTACAAAGAAGGCGAAGAGTTGCGTGTCGCCAGCGCCGGTGATTACCGGAAGATTACCCAGGAGTCACTCGGCCTTAATAAGGGCGAGCGGATCGCGGTGGTCTATGCGGCCGGTGACATCGTTTCGGGCAGCTCGCAATTTGGATCATCGGGAGAGGAAACCATCGGTTCAGATTCGCTGGTGCGAGTTCTGAAAGAGGTACGTGACGACAACTCGATCAAGGCCGTGGTTTTTCGCATCGACAGCCCCGGCGGCTCGGGTCTGGCATCAGACATCATCTGGCGCGCGGTTGAATCACTCAAAGAAAAGAAACCCGTGGTGGTTTCGATGGGCGACGTGGCCGCGTCCGGCGGTTATTACATCGCGGCCGGCGCCAACAAAATAGTCGCCGAACCTTCGACCATCACCGGCTCGATCGGCGTGGTCGGCGGCAAACCGGTCGTCAAAGGCTTCTACGATTGGATCGGCGTCAGCAACGAATACGTACTGCGCGGAACAAACGCGGGCATGTTTCGCGAATCCGAGAAATTCACCGACAGCGAGCGCAAGAAATTTGAAGAGTTCCTGAATACGACTTACGTTGACTTCACTACCAAGGTCGCCAGGGGCCGCGGTAAAGAACAGACCTACATCGATTCGATTGGGCAGGGTCGCGTCTGGACCGGTAAGCAGGGAAAAGACAACGGCCTGGTTGACGAGTACGGCGGACTCGACAGGGCCATCGAAATCGCCAAGCAATTGGCGAAGCTGCCTGCCGATCGAGGCGTGCAAAGAATCATTCGCCCGCAGCCGCCCACTTTCTGGGACGAACTTTTCAACGACTCAGGCGAAGACGAAGCCTCGGTGAGCGCCGAGTCGAAGCAGCAGCAGGCAATGATCGCGGCCATGCCGGAAGACGTGCGTCACGCATTTCGTTTTCTGCAAATAATGGATCGAGTGAAAAAAGGTGATGCGGCGTACCTGATGCCGTTCACTCTGCGGATTAAATAGGACTCCCTGGTTTTTTTAGAGGCGGGCGGGCGACCGCTCGCCTCATGCATTAGCCGGCTCTAAGCTTTCAGAGAGTAGTGCGAATACTTCTGGTCGAAGACGAACCGCGCATGGCCCAGGCCGTGGCCAAGGGTCTGCGCGAGCACGCCTATGCGGTTGACGTTTCGCCCGACGGCAACGACGCCCTGTTTCAAGCTTCTATCAATAATTACGATGTGATTCTGCTCGATGTGTTGCTTCCCGGGCAGGATGGATTTGAAGTATGCCGCGCGTTGCGCGCCCGTGGTGACGCTACACCAATCCTGATGCTTACGGCGCGTGCCACGGTTGACGATCGCATCACCGGGCTCGACGCGGGCGCCGACGATTACCTCACCAAGCCTTATTCGTTTCGCGAACTGCTGGCGCGCGTGCGCGCTCTGCTCAGACGCGAACCACAGTTGCTGCCATCACAACTCGAAATCGGCAATCTGATGCTCGACTCGGTCAGTCACAAGGTCACTCGCGCCGACCAGGCGATCGATCTCACTGCTAAAGAGTATGCCTTACTCGAGTATCTCGCCCGGCACGTGGGCCAACTCGTGAGCCGCGCGCAGATCGCCGAACACGTCTGGGACGATTCATTCGAGCCTTTCTCAAATACGATCGAGGTATATATGAATCGTTTGCGCAAGAAGATCGATGAACACCATCCGGTAAAACTGCTCCATACGCGCCGCGGCGAGGGTTACATCCTCGAGCCGCGTGACGAAACTTCCACACCTTCTTAATCTTCCATTAAGGAACGGCCGCGTATATTTCGTCGCTCGGACACCATGTGGAGCAGAGCGAGAGCCAGAGCGGGCCTGTGCCTGCTCTCAGCGCTGACCGGGTTGTTGGGCCCTGGGTCGTCTCTGCATGCTCAGACGCCGGCCACAACTCCTTCACCTGCGGCAAACATTCAATCCTCCCTAACTCCGATTCTGACGGTTGATGATGCGCTGCGTCTGGCGTCCGCCCAGGCTTCCAGTTTTACCGAAGCTCAGCTGAATGAACGCATCGCGGACGAGGACGTGAAACAGGCGCGCGCCGCTTTTCTGCCGAAGGTGGGCGCGCCGCTGAGTTACATCTACACCTCGCCGGCGCTCGGTCTGCCGCCTGGCGAGCCCCGCGCGCCGAGCTTCATCGCAAACAATGCCATCTCAGAATACGAAGCGTTAGTTAACGTCGCAGGCGACTTTGACATCGCCGGAAAGTTACGCGCGACGCTGGCAAAGAACCGCGCGCTGCTGGCGGCGGCCCACGCCGGGACTGAAGTGGCGCGCCGGGCTTTGGCCCAGGCGGTCATCGAAGCTTATTACGGCGAGGCACTGGCCATCGCCCAGCTGCATGGCGCGGAAGAAAACCTGAGGGCCGCCGAAGAGTTCGAACACATCACGTCTCTTCTGGTCACTGGCGGCGAAGTGGCCCCCGTCGATCTTACGCGCGCGCAGCTCCAAACCATTGAGCGCCGTGATGAGTTGGAGAAGGCGCGCGCAAACGAGGCGGTTAGCGGCGGTGCTTTGCGTGTCCTGATTGGCTTTGATTTCACGCGGCCCTTGTTGACCACAGATTTGTTGCTCGGCGTGCCTGCCGACGCTCAGTTCCAACAGTTCAAGCCGGAAGACATTTCGCGCCGGCCCGAATTTGCTCAACTGGAAGCGACGCTGCGTGCTGCCAAAGAAGAGATTCGCATAGCTCGCGCCGATCGCTTGCCTTCGCTTTCATATTCAATCAACGGAGGGTTTGATACTGACTCGCTCAAGGCCGTGCGACTGAAAGAGCACAGCGGCATGTCCGCAGCGATCAGCGTCAATATTCCGATTTTTGATTGGGGCGCGACGCGAAGCCGCGAACGTCAGGCGCGTCTGCGTGTTCAGGTGGCCGAGAACGAACGTGCGTTGGCCGTGCGCGGTCTTACTCAACAGTATTACGCCGCCCTCGCGCAAGCGAACGCTGCCGCCGCGCGCGTAAGACTGGCGGGCACGGCGATCACACTCGCGCAAACCAATCTGAATGCGTCAATCGCGCGCTATCGCGCGGGCGAAGCGCAAATCATCGAAGTCACGGATGCGCAGACCACGCTGGTCGCGCAAAGACTGGCCCTGTATCAGGCAATCTTTGATTACCAGACAGCGCTCGGGCGTTTGCGACAAGCGACGGGACAGTAAACGTGATCTGAGGTTTCTTTGCGCCCAAAAGAGCAAACATCATGAACGACGAAACGCCAAAGGGGCCCACTGAGCGCGAACGCATCACGACTTCCTACGAGAAGGTTGTGGTGCATGACAAGGGACGAATGTCTTCAAGACAGCGGCAGCTTCTCATCATCGCCTCGCTGGCGGCCATGCTGATTGTGGCTGTGCTGATAGTTCTGATCTGGCGCTGGAGAAACTCCGCCGCGCCTGAACAAGCAACGGTGGTCGCGGTTAGCGTGAAAGTTACAAAGGCTGAGAAAGGCGCGATCGCCGCTCCGATATCGGCGGTGGGCACAATCTTTCCGCGCGACAAAGCCGACGTGGCCGCCAAGGTCAGCGCGCAAATCAAGCGCATGGCCCTGCTGAAAAATAAGTTCGTGAAAGCCGGCGAAGTGATTGCGGTGCTGGAAGCGCGCGATCTACAAGCGCAAAGGGCGGAAGCGTTGGCCGCGGTCAACGAGGCGCGCGCGAACGAGCGCAGCGTAATCACCGGCGATATTCCCAAGACCAACGCCGAAGATCAAAAAGCCCTTCGCGATGCGCGCGCAAAAGTTAACAACACGCGGGCGACTTACCAACGCCGGCAGGTGCTGTTTGAAAAGGGCGGAATCTCGAAAAAAGATCTGGAGGCCTCGCAACTTGAGCTGACTACTGCGGAAGACGAGCTGCGGCTCGCCGAGCAAACTATCGCGCTGCGTGCGAAATCGCTGAATCCGAACGACCGGGCCCTGGCGGCTGCGAAGACGGCCCAGGCGCAGCAGCACCTGGCGACGCTTGATGCGCAGCTCGGCTACGCCACGATTCGTGCGCCGATCACGGGCGTAGTGACGGATCAGTTTCAGTACGAAGGAGAATTCGCCGGCGCAGGCGCCAAGCTGGTGACCATCGCTGATATTAGCGAAGTGATCGTTAAAGCGCCCTTCGCCGATACTGTCGTCGCGAATCTGAAGGTTGGAGATCCGGCCACCGTGCTCCCTACCGATACCACCGCGGAAGAAATGCGCGGCCAAATTTCGCTGCTCAGTCGTGCGAGCGATCCGGCCAATCGCACGGTTGAAGTCTGGGTAACACTCAGCAACGGAGCCGGGCTGCTGCGGGCCAACGGCGCGGCCCAGGTAACGATCGCGGCCAACTCCAAATCCGATGCGATCGTCGTGCCTGCATCTGCGGTCACCCTCGAAGCAACGAATGCCGACGAAGGGACGGTGATGGTCGTCGATGCCGCGAACGTCGCTCACGAAACGAAAGTGACGGTCGGCATCCGCACCAACGACAAAATAGAAATCGTGTCGGGCTTGCAGGGCGGCGAGACGGTGGTCACTGAAGGGAACTTTGCCTTACCTGACGGCACGAAAATCGAAGTTGCCGAGGATGAAGAAAAGAAGGAGTGAAGTCAGAACCGCCTGCGGACCGGGATCCCCCGCGCGGGTAGCCCGCGTGGGGTGATGGGTGCGGGCGGTTTGAATTAGCAGTAGCGACAACCCGGGGATCAACCACCGCCAGCGCAGGTGGTGTCTTAGTTTTGACTTTGCGCGTCTTTGCGACTTGGCGTCTTTGCGTGAAAGTTGTTCTTTTGCACCGTATATCTCACGCAAAGGCGCAAAGCCGCAGAGAAAAACCGCAAAGCAAGACACTACGCCAGCGCAGGTGGTTCTGACACGAACATGCGGCTTGCCAGGCTCGTCTCAAATCACTCTCGCGCCATTGTCGTAATCGTGGCGGTGTTATGCGTGGCCGGTCTTTACGCGGCCTGGCAACTGCCTATTTCCGTTTTCCCGCAGACAGATTTTCCTCGCATCGTGATCATCGTCGATAACGGTGAAGCACCTGCCTCGCAGACGCTCGTCTCAGTCACTCGCCCCATCGAAGAGGCGATGAACGGCATCCCGGGTATTGCGCGAATCAAATCAAAGACCGCGCGCGGTTCGTCCGAAATAAGTCTCTTCTTCGACTGGAACGTTGACATCATTCAGGAACTGCAACTGGTCCAGGCCCGGCTTTCGCAACTTTCCGCATCGCTCCCGCCCACGGCTGAGATTCGCAACGTCGAGCGTCTCACGTTCGCAGTCTTTCCCGTCGTTGGTTACAGCCTGACTTCGGACAAACGCGATCTCGCCAGCCTGCGCGATATGGCGAACTACATCATTCGCCCACAACTGACGCGCTTGCCCGGCGTCGCGATTGTCGGAGTGGCCGGCGGCAAGTCCCGCGAATTTCATGTGACCATCGATCCTGATCGTCTGGCGGCGCACAACGTTTCCGCCGAACAGGTTGTGGAAGCCATCCGTGCTTCAAACATCATCGTCAGCCCCGGACTGATTGAAGAGAACCACCAACTTGAATTGGCATTAGTGAGCGGGCAAGCGAAAAAAGCTGACGAGCTGAACAATATCGTGGTCGCGACGGTCAACAACGCTCCCGTGACCATCGCCGACGTCGCCACGGTAGGCGCCGGTGTCGAGCCCGAGTACACCATCGTCACTGCCGATGGCCATCCCGCCGCCCTGGTCAACATCAATCGCCAGCCCGACGCGAACACGGTCGCGGTGGTCGATGAGGTAAAAAAGAGCCTGGTTGCCGTCCGATGGCAAATTCCCAAAGACGTCCGCGTGTCCGCTTATTACGATCAATCTCTGCTGGTGCGCGAATCGATCAACTCGGTGCGCGATTCGATCATCATCGGCCTGTTACTTTCAGTGGGAATTCTCTATGCCTTTCTTCGCAACTGGGGCACCACCCTGGTGGCGATTCTGGTTATTCCGATAACGATCCTGGTGACGTTTTTGGCAATGTACATCGCCGGATTGAGCTTTGACCTGATGACTCTGGGCGGAGTGGCCGCCGCGATTGGGCTGGTCATCGATGATGCAATCGTAGTCGTCGAAAATATCTACACGCACATGGCGCGCGGCCAATCGCGACTCGCGGCGGTGCAGACGGCCGTTTCGGAAATTACAGTTCCGATCATCGGCTCGACCATCACGCCGGTCGTCGTTTTTCTGCCGCTCACGCTGCTGACCGGTGTTACGGGCGTTTTCTTTCGCTCGCTTGCGCTCACCATGACGGTGGCGCTGCTTACCTCTCTGGTTCTGGCGCTGGGGTTCACTCCAGTGCTCGCGGAACGTTTTGTCAGGGCCAAAGTCCGCCGCGACGGACCAGACGATGAAAGCGAGATGCTCGCCGACGAGCGTCAAGAGGAGCAGGAGCACGGCCGCATTCTCGGCGCGATCGTGCGCCGGTATGAATGGCTGTTGGGACACGCGCTCGACAATCGGATAATCGTGCTGATCGTAATGGTTGCGGTCTTGCTGGGCTCGTATCTGCTCTATCGTTCGCTGGGCTCGGAGTTCCTGCCCGAGTTCGATGAAAGCGCGTTCGTTCTTGACTATACGGCCCCGGCCGGCGCGTCGCTGGCGGAAACGAATCGCATGCTCGGCCACGTTGAGGAAATGCTGATGAAGACGCCGGAAGTGGAAAGCTATTCGCGGCGCACTGGTTTGGAGCTCGGCCTGTTCGTGACTGAGCCGAACACCGGCGATTTTGCGGTGAAGCTGAAACCGGGACACGCGCGCCCGACTACCGACGTTGAGGCCGATTTGCGCGAGGAGATCGAAAAATCCGAGCCGGCGCTGGAGATCGAGTTTGTCGGAATCCTGCCGGACATGATCGGCGACTTAACCAGCTCTCCGGAACCGATCGAGATCAAACTCTTCAGCGAAGACGCCGGCGCTTTAGAGACGAAGGCTGACGAAGTTGAGCAGGCTATCGCAAAGATTCCGGGTGTGGTGGATACTTTCAACGGCGTCGTAGTCAGCGGCCCGGCGATCACATTTAAGATTGATCCACAGCGCGCGGCCCGCCTCGGCATAACCGCCAACGAAGTGGCAACTGCGGCGACGACGGCAATGTCCGGCGATGCCGGCTCGTTTATTCTGCAGCAGGACCGCCTGATCAAAGTGCGCGTGATTTACCCGGCGGACGTGCGTACTTCTCTTGAGAAGGTGCGCGGCCTGCAGATTCGATCCACGACGGGCGCGTTGTTTCGACTGGATCAGGTCGCCGACGTCGAGTATGACAAGGGCCAGACAGAAATTAACCGCGAGAACCTGAGACAAACGATCGCGGTGACGGGCCGGCTTGAAGGCAAGGACCTGGGAACAGCCATCAACGAAATCAAGACCGTCCTCGCTAAAAACGTAAAGCTTCCGCCTGGCATGACGCTGGAGTACGGCGGACTGTATCAGGAGCAGCAGTCGAGTTTTCGCGAGCTGGCCATCGCGCTTATTCTCGCGGTGCTGCTGGTCTTCATTACGCTGCTGATCGAATTTCGCTCGTATGCTCATCCAATTGCCATTGTGACCGGCGCGGTGCTCGCACTCGGTGGTGTTTTGCTGGCGCTCTTCATCACCCGGAAAACACTCAACGTGGTTTCATTGATGGGCATGATTATGATCGTGGGCATCGTGGCGAAGAACGGAATCCTGATGCTGGATGCGGTTGAAGAGCATCTCGCCGCCGGCGATACGCTGCGCGAGGCGTTATTGCGATCGGGCCGCCGGCGATTTCGTCCGGTGCTAATGACATCGCTGGCAGCCATGCTGGGCATGTTGCCTTTAGCGCTGGCGTGGGGCGCAGGCGCAGAGTTGTTGCAGCCATTGGCCATTGCGGTCATTGGCGGACTCACGATGGCGCTGCTCTTGTCGCTGGTCGTCACGCCAACCGTTTATGCAATGCTGCGAAGGGATCGCGCAGTGCTAGAACACCCTGGGGAAGGTCAATGAGAGTTTGTAGCCCCATCGGGGTTGCGGCTTCGGATCCAATCGCGCAACCCGTTCCGGGTTGATGTAGGGGTTGTCGTTGACCCAGGGTTAAAGCAACCCTGGGCTTTGAGCCTAAACCGCTTTGCGGTACAAGGCAGTCAGGAAAAGAAAACCCATGATAACTATGAAGGGAACGATTCTCGCTTTAGCATTCTCAATAACGGCATTTCAAGGCGGCGCCGGCTACAAAGTCCTGACGCGTTATTCCGTTCCCGGCACCGGCGGATTCGATTACGTCACCATCGACAGCGCCGCTCGCCGCTTGTATCTTTCACACGCCACGCAAGTCGACGTTATTGATCCTGACAACGGCAAATGGATCGGCGCCATCGCCGACACGCCCGGCGTGCACGGGGTCGCCATCGCGCCGGAATTCAAACATGGCTTCACCAGCAACGGCCGCGAAAATAAAGTCTCGATGTTCGATCCAAACACGCTGCAGTTAATCAGGAAGATTGATGTGGGAAAAGGCCCGGACGGCATCTATTACGATCCAAAGACCAGGCGCGTTTTCACCAACAATCACGGATCGCATGACATCAGCGTCATCAATGCCGAGACCGGCGACGTGGTCGGCACGGTGAAAGTCGCAGGCGACGGCGAGTCGGCCGTGATCGCCGGCGATATGATCTACGTCAACATCGAAGACACGGATGAAGTGGTGGTTTTCGATCCGAAGTCGCTTGAAGTGAAAAAGCGTTTTCCCATCGGCGTAGCCAAAACGCCGACCGGCCTCGCGTATGACGACCGCACAAAACGGCTCTTCATCGGCTGCCGTAACGATCCGAAAATGGTCGTAATGGATGCGGTTTCAGGCAAAGTAATAACCAGCTTTCCCATCGGCAAAGGCGTCGACTACGCCGCCTTCGATCCTCAAGCCAGGATGATTTTCTTTTCCTGCAGCGAAGGAGTTCTGAACGTCTTTCACGAGAAAACCGCCGACGCTTACGAGGACGAGGGCGCCGTCAAGACTCAACCGAGTGCGCGAACGATGGCTCTTGATCCCAAAACCAAAAAGATATTTCTTTCGGCTGCCGAGATTATCGAGACTCCGGCGACAACTCCCGGAGGCAGGCCGCAACGCACCGTCAAGCCCGGTTCATTTGTGGTGCTCGTCGTCGGCAAATAGAGATCAGCATTAACAAGGAGGAAACATGAGAAGTAACCGAGTTTCGCATTGCCTCTTCGGCATGATTCTTTCCGCGGTTGTGGTTTTGACGGCCGCCAAGGTTAACGGGCAAACGCCCGCTCCATCTCCACCTGCGAACGCATCATCAACACCAACTCTTGAGAGCCAATTCTTTAAGAACATCCTGCGTGATCAAAAAGCGATTTGGACTTCGCCGTTTCATTTGCACCCGCGCGACGCGCGCTGGCTGGCCCCGTTGGGTCTGGGCACGGCCGCATTGATTGCCACTGATCGGGACACGGCCGATGAAATCGCCGAATTTGACGATCAATTACAAGCCAGCCGGATAGTCAGCTATCCCGGATCGACGTACGGCGCTGCGGCGATTGCCGGGACCTTTTACCTGGCCGGCCGCTTCCAGCATAACGACCGTGCGCGCGAGACTGGTTTACTTGGTTTGGAATCTTTGGTTGATAGCGAGATAGTTGTCGTCAGCCTCAAGGCGATCACCGGCCGGCGTCGTCCGCGCGACCTTG
>Ga0134124_10004311_pt1 | contig 11438 bp, 12 predicted proteins | sample KB304_FD_96880 | JGI IMG/M metagenome (GOLD analysis project Ga0134124, IMG submission 96880) | Terrestrial soil microbial communities without Nitrogen fertilizer from Kellogg Biological Station, Michigan, USA - KB3-0-4 | ecosystem: Environmental > Terrestrial > Soil > Unclassified ... | reverse complement strand
GCCGGACTGCGCAAGACCGGATCGAGCATATCCCTGGTATTCACCGGCGCGCAGATCGACGATCACCTTTACGAGGAACTCGAAAGTGCGCTGCTGATGGCCGACACGGGCGTGAAGGCGACCCAGTACCTGATGGACGAAGTCAAGCGACGGGTCCAGGCCAGCGGCGCGACGCGGCCGGTGCAAGTCAAGAACATCCTGGCCGATTCGCTCACGCAGTTGCTGCGGCCGCTGGAAAAGACGCTCGTCATCGGCGAGCACCGCCCGACGGTCATCATGGTCGCCGGCGTGAACGGCGCGGGCAAGACCACGTCGATCGGCAAGCTCACCAAGCATCTGGCCAGCGAGAGGGCGTCGGTGCTGCTGGCCGCGGCCGACACCTTTCGCGCGGCCGCGCGCGAGCAGCTGGCGATCTGGGCCGACCGCAACATGGTGGAGATCGTGAGCCAGGAAGGCGGCGATCCCGCAGCCGTGACCTTCGACGCCGTCGCGGCCGGCAAGGCACGGGGCAAGGACGTCGTGCTGGTGGACACGGCCGGGCGGCTGCCGACCCAGCTGCACCTGATGGAAGAGCTCAAGAAGATCAAGCGTGTGGTCCAGAAGGCGGAGCCCTCGGCCCCCCACGAAGTGCTGCTCGTGATCGACGGCAATACGGGCCAGAACGCGCTGGCGCAGGTCAGGGCATTCGACGATGCGCTGCAGCTGACCGGCCTCGTGGTGACCAAGCTCGACGGCACGGCCAAAGGCGGCGTACTGGCCGCAATCGCGCAGGAAAAGCCAGTGCCGGTTTATTTCATCGGAGTGGGCGAAAAGCTCGAGGATCTGGAAACCTTCAACGCCCGCGAGTTCGCGCTCGCGCTGCTGTCATGACTGTCGCCGCACCCGGCGTGAGGTCTTCCGAGCCACGCCTGACTTCGCTTTCGCACGGAGGCGGGTGCGGCTGCAAGATCGCACCGGGCGTGCTGTCTGAAATCCTCAAGGACACGGCGCGGCTGCCGGTGCCGCCCGAACTGCTGGTGGGGATAGAGACCTCCGACGACGCCGCCGTTTACCGGCTCAACGACGAGCAGGCGCTGATCGCCACCACCGATTTCTTCATGCCGATCGTGGACGATCCCTATGACTTCGGGCGCATCGCGGCGACCAATGCGATCTCGGATGTCTATGCAATGGGCGGACGGCCGATCATGGCGCTGGCGCTGGTGGGCATGCCGGTCAATGTGCTGAGTACGGCGACGATCGGCCTGATCCTGGCCGGCGGCGAATCGGTCTGCCGCATAGCCGGCATTCCGATTGCGGGCGGCCACACCATCGATTCGGTCGAACCGATCTACGGCCTGGTCGCCCTGGGCCTGGTGCATCCTGGCCGTGTCAAGCGCAATTCGGACGCGCGTCCCGGCGACGTGCTGATCCTGGGCAAGCCCCTTGGGGTGGGCGTGCTGTCGGCAGCGTTGAAAAAGGACTTGCTCGACGCCGACGGGTACGCCCGGATGATAGCCACCACCACGCAGCTCAATACCCCCGGTCCGGAGCTCGCCGCCCTGCAAGGTGTCCACGCGCTGACCGACGTCACGGGTTTCGGCCTGGGGGGTCATGCGCTGGAGCTGTCGCGTGGCGCCGGGCTTTCGGTTCGCATCGACTGGCAGCAGGTTCCGCTGCTGCCCGGCGTACGCGAGCTTGCGCAGCGGGGCCTGATTACCGGGGCCTCTGGGCGCAACTGGGCGGGCTATGGCTCAGCGGTCAAGCTGCCCGAAGGGTTCGCGCCAGCGGATCAGGCGCTTCTGTCCGACCCGCAAACAAGTGGCGGGCTGCTGGTGTCCTGCGCTGATCGGGCAGTCGACGAAGTGCTGGCTCTTTTCCGCCGGCACGGCTTCGCTGCCGCCACCGTGATCGGGACAGTCGGCGCGGTGGGTTCGCCAATCGGGTTGATCGTGGGTTAGTCCGCTGGCTCAGCCGGGCGCTGCCAGCGTCTCGGCCCGAGCCCAGTCCCCATAGGCCGGGCTCGCACGCATGGGTACCGCCAGGAACTGCGGCACCTGATAAGGATGATGGCGCGCGAACAGCGCCTGCAGGGCGGCTTCGCAGCCCGGCAGGGTCTTGATCACCAGCCGCACTTCCGGCTCTTCGACCAGCTGGGCTTGCCAGCGATACAGCGATGTGATTGCGGCGTCGATCTGCACGCATGCGGCCAGCCGCTGGGCCAGTATCTCTCGGGCTAGCGCCTGCGCGGCATCCGCCGAACCGACCGTCGTGGTAACGCTCAGGATGTCGAACTCTTCAGGACCGTGCATGGAATGGGCCTCCGGAAGGACACCATTCTTGCGCAAGCGCGCGTCGCGGCGTGGAATCAGTTATTGGCCGATGCGCTGCCAGGCTGGTGCACCAGCTCGCACGGCAAGCCGAGCAACGCCTTGGGACAACCTTCGGCGGCGCTGCTGGCCTGGATCCACAGGCCGGCATAGTGGGTACCTTCCAGGATGACGGAGGCATCGACCACCTTGCGGATCCGGCCATCGATGACGGGCAGGTTCTGCAGCAAGACCGGGGTGACGACTGCGTCCCACTTGAGAATACGAACGTAACCCGCATATGCGACCAGGCCGGTCGGCCCAGTGCCGGACCGCCTGACACGCACCTGGCAGCTGTCCAGCGGCAACAGCATGCGCCGCAGGCAGTCGCAGATAATTCTCAAGTAGTAGTTTTCGATGTCGCTGTTGCTCAGCTCGGAAGATACCGTCGAAGTTCCGCCGAACGGGCGTTCGGGCCCCTCCTTCCTGGAGAAGACCCGGCTGAGCATCGCTTTCATCACTGCCTCCTCAACAGCGCCTTTGCGTGGCTGGCGCTTTGTTACTAAATGTCCGCCGATCTTAGCGACATAGAGGTCACAAGCGGCAATCCGGAACACCCTTTGATGCCCGGGAATACCCTGAATCCCGTATCCTGTGGACTGAACTTTGCCTTTAGCACTCTGTCAAAGAGAGTGCTAATATAAGACCCTATATGAAAGGAATAGCTGGAATGTCCATGACTGCAGGAACCCCCGGCACGGCACTGGCGGTAGCCAATCCGTGGGCCGTTGTTCCGTCCCTGGGCAACCTCGATGCTTATATCTCGGCAGTCAACCGGCTGCCCATGTTGACTCCACAGGAGGAGCAGGAGTTCGCGCGCAAATTCCGGGAACACAACGATATCGAGGCTGCCGGGAAGCTGGTGCTGTCGCACCTTCGGCTGGTAGTTTCGGTGTCGCGCAAATATCTGGGCTACGGCCTGCCGCACGGCGACCTGATCCAGGAAGGCAACATCGGCCTGATGAAGGCCGTCAAGCGGTTCGACCCCGACCAGGGCGTGCGGCTCGTGAGTTATGCCCTGCACTGGATCAAGGCCGAAATCCACGAGTACATCCTGAAGAACTGGCGCATGGTCAAGGTGGCGACCACCAAGGCGCAGCGCAAGCTTTTCTTCAACCTTCGCTCTATGAAGCAGGGCTTCAAGGACGAGGCCGAGGCACAGACCCACCGCGACAGCCTGACCGATTCCCAGATCGAGGTGATGGCGCGCGAGTTGAACGTCAAGCGCGAGGAAGTCATCGAGATGGAAGCCCGGATGGCCGGCGGCGACGTGCTGCTGGATCCGGCACCCAACGACGATGGTGACGAGGCTTTCGGCCCGATTGCGTACCTGGCCGATGCCAGCCATGAGCCGACCACGGTCATCGAGTCGCGCCAGCGCGACACGCTGGCCACCGACGGGATCGCCGATGCGCTGGAACAGCTCGACCCGCGCAGCCGGCGCATCGTCGAGGAACGCTGGCTCAAGGTCAACGACGACGGCTCGGGCGGTTTGACGCTGCACGACCTCGCGGCCGAATACGGCGTCAGCGCCGAGCGCATCCGCCAGATCGAGTCCGCGGCCATGAAAAAGATGAAAAAGGCGCTGGCTGCCTATGCGTGAACGCCGCTGCGGGCGCTGCGAGATAGTTCAAAAGGCCCGGTTTCCGGGTCTTTTTTTGCGTCCACCCGGCGAATGCTGCAACAATGGCTGAGTGAGGAGATTCGTTTACGGATGGGGAGCGGTACTGCTGTGGCTGATGAGCTTGGCCGCCGCGTTCGCGCAGGAATTGCCGGCGGCTGGATCGAGGGCTGCCGTCCCCCCGCCCCCCATCGTGCTTACGCCCCAGCAACCGGTTGTGTCGCTCGACGGGCGCAGCCGGTATTGGCTCGACCCCACGGAAGTCCGCACGATCGAGCAGATCGAGGCGACCAGCCAGACCCTGCCCTGGTCCCTTCGCGCGAGTAATGGCAGCTACAACGTCGACGGCCGGGCGTTGTGGATCCAGTTCGACGCCGTGGGCACCAGCGAGCAGCGCTGGTTCGTACAACTCGGCTCTTCAGGAATCGATCGCGTGCAGCTGTTCTACCGCGGCGCCGATGGGCGCTGGGTAGCGCAGGAGGCCGGCGACACCAAGCCGGTGTCGCAGTGGCCGCTGCCGGGGCGTTTTCCTACTTTCGAGCTGTCGCCCGTCGCGGGAAAGCCGGTGCGCTACTGGCTGCGCATCGAGCACGCGCGGGTGGACTTCGCCAGCCCCATCGCCATCTACGATCAAACCTCGCTGCTGGCGGAACGCGAGCGGGAACAGCTCCTGCTGGGTGCCTACTTCGGACTGGCGGCGCTGATCGCGCTGGTCGCCGCCGCCAACGCAGTTGCCTACCGCGACCGCAACTTCGGCGTCTACGCGTTCTACGTCGCATTGCTCGCGATCGGCCAGCTCGCCTATCTCGGGGTGGGCGCCGAACATGTGTGGGATCGCTGGCTGAAGTGGAACGAAATGGCCACTTTCCTGCTGCCGGGGCTTTCCTCGGCCGCAGGCTTGTGGTTCGCGCGCACGGTCACCGAGCCGGCGCGCTTCTCCAAGGCCCTGGACCTGGCGGTATGGAGCCTGCTCGCCGCAATCCTTTCCGCAGTGGCGCTGGACACTTTCCTGGCCTCGCGCAACTCGTTCGCACTCGTGATGGTGCTGACCCTGGTGGTGCTGGCGGTCGTGGTGGGCCTGATCGTTCTGGTCTGGGCGCAAGGCGAAGATCCTTACATCCGTCTGATCGCGCTTGGCTTCCTTCCGGTGATCGTGATGGCCCTGTTTCCGGTCGCGCGCGGCTTGACCCTGATTCCCGCCAGTGCACTGACGCGCTATGGGTTGTCGATCGGAGCAGTGATCGAAATGCCCATCCTGTTCTATGCCTTGAGCCTGCGCGGCAGCCGCCGGCGCGAGGCGCAGGTGCGCGCCGCCGCCCTTTCGCGCAACGACACCCTCACCGGCCTGGCGCACACCCGCACCCTGCTGCATCGTCTGGAGGGCGCGATCGCGCGGGCACGCAGCCTGAAACACGCCTGCGCCCTCATGGCCGTGAAGATATCCAACTTCGACGCCATCGCCGCGGAATACGGGCGCGAAACGGCCGACCGGGTCCTGGTGGTCGCGGCCTCCCTGTTGCGCCATGCCATCACCGATATCGACCTGGCTGCGCGCGTGAGCGAACATTCGTTCGCCCTGCTGCTCGAAGGCCCTACTACGACCGAGAACGCGATAAGCCGCGCGCAGCATGTGGTCGCCAGCGGCCTGCGCTCTTCGAATGCCTTGCCGCCGGGGACGACCCTGAAGTTCCACGTCGCGGTGGCCCTGCTGCCCGACAAGGACCTGGACGCCCCCGGCAGCATGAAGTGGCTGCTGGAAAGCGTCGGCGCCATGCCGGCGGACGCGCTCAAGCTGATCCGGCCGATGAATTTCTGATCTATCGATCGCCAACCGGGCTAGCGCCCGAGATCGTGCGTAGCGCCCGCCGCACGATGTACCCGGTTGCCGCCGCGCGCGATTGCGCGAGCCACGCCCGGCACACTTCATCCACCCACTCGGGCTGCGTCTTGCTCGCATCGTTGAGCCAGTTGGCCACGGAATTCTGGACGTAGCGGCTGGGGTCGGCCTTCAGGGGTTCGAGCAGGGAAAGCGCCCGCCACGGCTGCGCCTTCAGCGCTTCGATCGGGGCACACCAAACGCCGCGAGGACGGGTGAGCTCGCTGGCAAAACGCCGGATGTTCTCGTCGATGTCGTGCACCCAGGGATGCAGCAATGCCACGGCCTCCTCCACCGCCCCGGCAACCTCGTCGCGCACGGCCATCCACGCCATCTCGCGCACGCCGAAATGGGGATCGGCGGCGAAGCGTCGCACCGAATGGAGCTTGTCGACGAGCGCCATCGGCGAGAACGTGATCCATTGCGTGGCCCAGGATCGTGCGACGTCGCTCGGGTGGGTCGCCAGGGCATGGGCGATCGCGTCGCGGTCGGCCCGTGGCTCCGTCAAGTCATACAGGGCGCGAGCGACGTGCTCGTGCCGCTTGACGGGCCTGAACGCATCCAGCATGGCCAGCGTGTCGGCGATACGCTCGGCGTCGGGGGGAAGCCCAACGTCGCGCGCCACGCTGCGGGTGAGCAGCGCCAGGTCGAGCGCAAGGAACTCGTTGAGATTGACCGTGGGCACCAGCCCCGCGTTCAGGGCGTGCAGCACCTCCGCCGGAATCAGCGCGATCCGCGCCGCGCCCTTGCGCCCGAGCAGATGCTGGACCACCGCATTCCTCAAGCCTGGTTGAGCAGCAACTTCAAGTCGGAGGCCAGCACCTGCGCGCCGCTGCCGTAGCGCGTGTACAGGCGCAGCCGTCCCTGCGTGTCGAACGTGAAGCTCGCGGCCGAGTGGTCCAGCGTGTAGCTCGTGGCGGTCTGGCCCGGTACCTTCCGGTAAAAAACCTTGAACTCCTTGGCCGCGGCCGCTACTTGCTCGGGAGTGCCGCGCAGGGCCAGGAAGCCGGGGTCGAAGTTGGCCATGTAGGCCTTGAGCACCTCGGGCGTATCCCGCTCGGGATCGAGCGTGATGAACAGCCCCTGGATCTTGGCCCCGTCGGCGCCCAGCAGCTTCTTGGCCTCGGCGAGTTCGGCCATCGAGGTCGGGCACACGTCCGGACATTGCGTGTAGCCGAAAAACACCACAACCACCTTGCCGCGGAAGTCCTTGAGGCTGCGGACCTGCCCGTTGTGGTCGGTGAGCTGGAAATCCTTGCCGTAATCGGCTCCCGTGAGGTCGACCGACTTGAACTGCGGCTTGGACTCGGTGCACGCCGAGAACATGCTGCCGCAAGCAGCCGCGACTGCCAGGGCCGCCAACGATGCAATGGTGTTTCGACGATTCATGATGGATAGAAAAGGTAGTGGTCCACCAGCAGCGCCGCGAACAGCACGCTCAGGTGGATCAGTGAAAAACGAAAGGTCTTTCGCGCCAAGGCGTCCGAGTAGTCGCGCCATAGCCGGTAACCATACAACGAAAATCCCGCGCTCAGCGCCAGAGCCACCGCGAGATACACCCACGAACTCATGCCGTAGGCAAAAGGCATCAGGCACGCCGCGAACAGCACCAGGGTGTACAGGAATATCTGCAGCCGCGTGAACTCGTTGCCATGGGTGACTGGAAGCATCGGCAGGCCGGACTTGCGGTAGTCCTCCACGCGGTATAGCGCCAGCGCCCAGAAGTGCGGCGGCGTCCACAGGAAGATGATGAGAAAAAGGATCAGCGCCTCCGGCCCCACATCGCCGGTCATGGCGGCCCAGCCCAGCACGGGTGGCATCGCGCCCGAGGCGCCGCCGATGACGATGTTTTGCGGCGTCAAGGGTTTCAGGATCACCGTGTAGACGACGGCATAGCCGATGAAGGTTGCGAAAGTGAGCCACATGGTCAGCGGGTTGACCCAGGCATAGAGCAGCCACGAACCCAGCGCGCACAGCACCGCGGCGAACAGGAAAGTCTGCCAGTCGCTCAATTCGCCCCGGGCCGTCGCGCGCCAGGCGGTGCGCCTCATCTTGGCGTCGATGCCTTTTTCGACCAGGCAGTTGAATACCGCAGCGGCTGCGGCCACCAGCCAGATACCCGCGCAGGCGGCCAGGCCCAGCCTGAGGTCGGCGAGCGTCGGCAGGCCGGGAGTCGCGAGCACCATGCCGATCAGCGCGCAGAACACGATCAGCTGCACCACGCGCGGCTTGGTCAGGCCATAGAACTGTTTCAGCCGCGGCGTCATGCCGACGAGCCCTGAGGCTTCAATTCGGCCTGCGTCCGGCGGTCCACGCGGCTTTCGCACCACGCCCACGTCAGCACCACCACCAGGGCTGCAGCGCCGCCGGTGTGCGCGACCGCTGCGGCGATCGGCCAATCCAGCACAACGTTCGACAGTCCGGTGACCAGCTGCAGCAGCGCCAGGCCGGCGATCCAGCGGCCCTGGCGGCGCAACGGCCCACCCTGCCCCAGCCGCCATGCCAGCCAGGCCAGCACCGCGAACACGTAGTAGGCCATCAGCCGATGCGCGTAGTGGATGGCCGTGAGGGCGGGAAAACTGAGGTACTCGCCGGCGCCGGTGCGGCCCAGTTCGCGCCACAGCTCGAAACCCTCGCGGAAATTCATGACGGGCCACCAGCTGCCCTGGCAGGTAGGAAAGTACGTGCAAGCCAGCACGGCATAGTTCGTACTAACCCAGCCGCCTAACGCGACTTGCAGCCACAGGAGCACCAGGCCCGCGATCAGCCCTGCTCGCAAGGAAGGAGTGATCCGCGCCGGCACGCCACCGTGCGCATGGGCGTACGACACCGCCTGGCGGCATAGCAAGGCCAGCAGCACCACGCCACCCAGCAGGTGCAGCGTGACGATTGCGGGAAACAGCTTCATGGTCACCGTGAGCGCCCCGAACGCCCCCTGCAGGCAGATCCAGGCCAGCGTCGCAGCGGGCCACCAGATGCTGACAGCCGCGCCGCGCCGGCGCTGCGTCCAGGTCGCAGCCGTGAGGCTCACGAGCAGAACGCCGATGGCCATGGCCAGGTACCGGTGGATCATTTCGATCCAGGCTTTCGCGTGGGTGACGGGCCCGGTCGGCATGGCCTCCTGCGCCTTGCTGATCTCGGAATGCGCCCCGCTCGGACTGGCGTTGCCGTAGCACCCCGGCCAATCCGGGCAACCGAGGCCCGAATCGGTCAGGCGCGTGAACGCTCCGAACATCACGAGGTCGAAGGTGAGGAACAGGACCAGCAAGGTGAGGGCCTGGAGCCGGCGCGCCGGCTGGGCGCGCTTGTTGCGCAGCCACAGCCACGACAGCGGCCCCAGCGCCACCACGATGCTCATGAGCATGAGGTGCAGTGCCGGCGAGAGGTCGTAGAGCGGCTGTGTGTCCATGGAGGCTCGAGTCAAGGGGCTGTTCGGCCGGGTTGGTCCCATGAGGCCGACGCGCGCAGCAGCCGTTCCAGGTCACGCTTGGCCTTGGCTGCCCCGGCCACGTCGAGTCCGGCAGGGAAACGCATCATCCAGTTGCCCATCGGGTCGACCAGGTACAGGTGATCGGACAGGACGCGCCCCGGCGCCGGTGCCAGCCATTGTTCCAGTGCGGACTTCGGTACCCGCAGCACGACGGCTTGCGCGAGCGCCAGGCGCAAAGGCTCGCGCACCGCCGCTCCATCGGCCACCAGCCACACCCAATCGATGCGCTCCCTGTCCTGGCCGAGGCTCTCGCGCAATTGCCGCTGCAGGTACAGGTGGCGTTCGCAGCGGGCGTCACAGGCGCCACCGGCCACGCTGACCAGCAGCCACTGGCCCTTGAGCGATGGCAGCGGCACCGGTTTGCCGCCCAGGGTGGTGCCAGCCGCTGCGGGCAGTGGCCGCTGCGGATCGATCAGTTCTCCGTAGTTGCGCCGCGCCTGCGGCCGGATGACGTAATAGGTGAGATAGGAAGCAAGCACCGGCGCCGCGCACACCAGCAGCACCGCCAACATGCGCAAGCGGCCGCGCGCGGTGCGCTGCGCGTCGCGCGCCAGCGCTTCCTGCGGCACCGGCAACGAATGCACCGTCATTGCCAGCGGCCGGTCAAGCATGGATGGCCTTTCGGCGAGGAGCGATGAACTGGAACCAGACATAAAGGATTGCGATCAGGCCGCTCAAGGCCCACCACTGGAAGGCGTAACCGAAATTCTTCTCGGCGCCGCCGGCTGCCTCGGGCCAGTCGCGCAGCAGGCCGTCCGAAGGCTCTCCGGTCTGCTGCACCGCGACTTCCAGCAAGGCCAGGCCGGTTTCCGCCCGCCACTGCGCCAAGTCGAGATTTTGCCGTATGCGGCCGGCCGAGGGCCCGGCGAACTCGTATAGCTTGGCAGGAGGCGGGGCCATGTGCCCGCGCACCTCGATCAGGCCGGCCGGCGTGCCGATCGGCGGCAGCTTTTCGCGATCGGCGAAGTTGCGCTGGACCCAGCCGCGCTCGACCAGCACGGCCGAGCCGCTGCCTTGCAGCAGCAACGGCGTGACCACGTAGAAGCCCGCCTTGCCATGCATCTGCCGGTTGTCGAGATAGATCGTGTGCTGCGCCAGCCAGGTGCCCCGCAGGACGACGGGGCGGAACATGGCATCGGCCGGGCGAGTGGCGCCGGCCAAGACCTCATTGCCCACGGGCGGCAGGGCCTTGCGCGCCTCGATCGACGCCAGCAGCGCGAGCTTGTCCTGCGCCCGACCCAGTTGCCAGCCGCCCAGGGCGAAGGTCGCGGCGAGCCCCGCCGCTGCCGCGGCGGTGACCAGCCAGAAGCGCGTCGATCGAAAACGGCTCACGGGATAATCGCCGCCATGAAATATCTCGTGCTCCTGGCGTTCGTGGCCATCATCGGCAGCCTGGGGTCGGCGCTGTACTTCATGATGCGGGATGGCCGTGACGGCAAGCCCAAGACCAGCAATATGGCGCGCGCCCTGGCGTTCCGGGTGGGGTTCTCGATTTTGCTGTTCGTGTGCATCCTGCTGGCGTGGAAGTTCGGCTATATCCAGCCGACTGGAATACCACTGACCAAGTAAAACACAAAGTACAAGGGCGCCCGTCGGGGCGCCCTTGTTTTCTCCTTGGCGGAGCTATAGCCAATAGACCAGCGAATATAGCCCCAGCCACACCACGTCCACGAAGTGCCAGTACCAGGCCGCGCCTTCGAAACCGAAGTGGCGGTCGGGCGTGAAGTGGCCGCTCATCAGCCGCAGCGTGATGAACAGCAGCATCAGCATGCCGACGATCACATGGAAGCCGTGGAAACCGGTCAGCATGAAAAAGGTCGAGCCATAGGCGCCCGAGCTGAGCCGCAGGTTCAGCTCGGTGTATGCGTGAAAGTATTCATATGCCTGCACGCCCACGAAAGTGGCGCCCAGCAGCACGGTGGCCCACATGAAGGCGATCGTGCGGCCCCGGTGGCCCGAGCGCAGCGCATGATGGGCGAACGTCACCGTCACGCCCGACGACAGCAGCAACGCGGTATTGATCGTCGGCAGCCAGAACGGCGTCATCACCTGGAACGGCTCGATGATGCCGGCGGGCGACGTGGTGCTGCCGGGCGTGATCGT
>Ga0134124_10004310_pt1 | contig 11440 bp, 10 predicted proteins | sample KB304_FD_96880 | JGI IMG/M metagenome (GOLD analysis project Ga0134124, IMG submission 96880) | Terrestrial soil microbial communities without Nitrogen fertilizer from Kellogg Biological Station, Michigan, USA - KB3-0-4 | ecosystem: Environmental > Terrestrial > Soil > Unclassified ... | reverse complement strand
CTAGTCAATCTAAAACTGGAGTTTCAAGCGATGGGTCCGCCGGTATCAACTTAGCCGTACAACTGCCTGCTCAGATGGCAGGCGGCGGTATGGCCGCTTGCGTATTCCACCAACTCCGGCACCACGTGGCGGCAGATATCAACCGCATGAGGGCAGCGAGGATGAAATCTGCATCCGGGCGGGATCGACAGGGCAGACGGCAGGTCATCCCGCAACAACTCGGCTTTTGATGCGTCCGTCGCGTGAATACCGGGAATTGCGGCGATGAGGGCCTCGGTATACGGATGCCGGCAGCGACGAAATATCGCCGAGGCGGGTCCGCACTCAAAAACCGCCCCAAGATACATGACGATAATCCGGTCGCAGACATGGCGTAATACCAGTAAATTGTGCGAGACGATCATCATGGACAGAGCGAAATCAAGCTTCATCTGCAGCAGGATATTGATTATCTGGGCTTGAATCGAAATATCGAGGGACGACACCGGCTCGTCGGCGATCAGAATTTCCGGGGAAGCGGCCAGGGCCCGTGCAATGCCGATGCGCTGGCGCTGCCCTCCCGAAAACTCGTCGGGAAAGCGCATGGCGGAATCGCCGGGCAGGCCGACCGCCGCCATAATGCGGGCGAGCTCTGCGCGTTGCTGCGGAGCAGGGACGCCGGCGATCTTGAGCGGTTCGGAAATGCTGTCGCCGACGCGCATGCGCGGATTCAGGGATGAAAAGGGATCCTGGAAGATCATCTGGGTTTTACGCCTGAACGTGATCTGATCGTTCTGTCCCAGCTCCGATAGCGGCGTACCCTTGTACAGCACCCTCCCCCCGTCGGGGGGCAGAAGACCGGCCAAGACCTTTGCCAGGGTTGACTTGCCGCAGCCGGACTCACCGGCAATTCCGAGTGTCTCGCCGGCTGACAGTTGCAGGGATACGTGATCAAGGGCGGTCAGAACGCGGCTTGAATGGGCCTGTGCGGATACCTTGAATGTTTTGTACAGATCGACTGCGCTGAGAATCGGCGTCTCGCTCATGAGCATCTCCAGCAACGAACAAGATGTCCCGGTGCAATTTCCCGAAGCTGCTGAGAACCCTCGCAGCAGTCGGTCGTGGCGAGCGGACAGCGCTCTGCGAAGCTGCAGCCGCCTGCAGAAGCTGCCCTGACGTTCAATTGGCCCGCCACGGTAGGGAGCGGCCTTCCCGGCTCGGCATTTTGAGGCAGGGAAGCCAGGAGCGCCTGTGTGTACGGGTGCAGTGGTGAAGCCAGCAGAATGCCGGTTGGAGCCGACTCGACAACCTGCCCGGCATACATGACTGCGGTATGGTCGGCACGTTCGGCAACAATTCCAAGGTCATGAGTAATCAGCAGCATCGAAAGCCCGCCGGATTTTCTCTGGGCGTCGAGAAGTTCCAGTATCTGCGCCTGAATAGTGACATCCAGGGCTGTTGTCGGCTCATCGGCGATCAGCAATGAAGGGTTACAGGCCAGGGCCATGGCAATCATGACCCGCTGTCTCATGCCGCCGCTCAACTGGTGCGGGTAGTCTCGCATTCTATTGCCGGCGGAGGGGATACCGACGTTTGTAAGCAGCTCGACTCCCCGCGCCTCGGCATCGCTCCGGGACATGTTCATGTGCAGTATCAGCGGCTCGCAGAGTTGATCCGCAATGCGCAATACCGGATTCAGGGAGGTCATGGGGTCCTGAAAGACCATTGCAATCCTGCGTCCCCGGATTTTACGCAGGTCATCTTCCGGGAGTGCCAGCAGGGATTGTCCCTCAAAAATAATTTCACCCGAGCTTATTAATCCGGGTGGCGGAACAAGCCGCATTACCGAGAGGGCCGTCATGGTCTTTCCTGACCCGGATTCCCCGACAAGTGCCAGAACGGATCCGGCAGCGAGTGAAAGAGAAATTCCACGGACGGCGTGAAAGATGTTTTCTTCTGTAGGAAAGGAGATCTGCAGGTTGTTTATTAAAAGCAGTTCTTGCACGGGTAACTCACAATCAAATCGGGGGACTCTGCATGACGCATTGCAAATAATAACATACAGCGATATTTATTGCATGATATGAAACATGCCGGCTAAACATACAGCATGGTGGCCATATCGCGCAATAACGATCTTGACGCCACTATGTTTGAAAAAGCCGACGATCAAAAAAATTGACACGGTGCAGCATTATGTGTTTCTATCCTCAGGTTTTGCATCCATTGTATCGTTATCGCATAATTATCCTCCTGACGCTGGCGATGGCCTTTTTGTCGTGGCCGACGTGGACCAGGGTAAGTGCAGCAGTTCTGGATGAAACCATCCGGGTTGCTATTGTTAAATCAGCATCTGAAGTGACGGTGGCTGGTGACGGGCTCCTTGTGACGAATGAGACCGGCGATGCGCTTGTCATATCGCTTCCCGTTACGGTGAAGCCCGTGAAGGATGGCTTGCTGGTCGACGGGAAACGGTTCCGGCGCCTGTCATTTTCCGCTTCTTCAGCGGTGTACGTGAATAACAAACCGTACCGGGGGCTTGCGGAGCTGTCCGCGGCAGACAACGGGATTCTGGTGGTAAACCAGCTGCCGCTTGAGGAATACCTGGTCGGGCTTATCAACTGCGAGATTTCGTCCGCCTGGCCGATTGAGGCGGTAAAGGCCCAGGCAATCATCGCACGGACTTATGCCTTGAACAGGAAAATGGCCCGGATGACCGCCCCGTACCACATGGAGTCATCCGTGATCGATCAGGTATATGAGGGGTGTCTTATTGAAGACAGCCGCGCTCGCAGAGCTGTTGTTGAAACCGAAGGAAAAGTGCTGACATTCGGCGGCGCAATTATTCAGGCATTTTATCACTCAAGTTGCGGGGGAAGGACGGAAGCTTCCGAGAATGTCTGGGGCGCTTCGATACCGTATCTCAAAGGTGTTGAATGCCAGTATTGCCTGACTTCCCCGTCGGCCACCGTTTGGGAAGTCAAGCTTTCTCTGAATGAGATCGAAGAGCGGTTGCGAGCGGCCGGACATAAAGTGTCGGGGCTGTACGATATAAAGCAGGGAGCGGTCAATTCGCGCGGTCGCCTGAAACAGGTGGTACTGCTGGCGGCAAAGGGTGGCGGCACGGTAAGCGGCGAGCAGTTTCGCAAGGCCGTCGGGTATGGCGTCATAAAGAGTACCCGGTTTACGCTGAAGAATTCCAAAAATGAAATCAGCTTCTCCGGAAGCGGTAACGGACATGGTGTCGGGTTATGCCAATGGGGTGCCAAGCAGCGTGCGCTCGACGGCTTTGATTGTGGGGAAATTCTTTCCTACTACTATCCCGGCACGGAGTTGAAAAAGCTCTCTGATATTCGTTGACCCAAGATTAACTGCAGGGATTGAATGCTCGTCAAGGATTTTACCTTTCATCTGCCGCAGGAATTGATTGCCCGCCATCCGATTGCACAACGGGATGGCTCGCGCCTGATGCTGCTCGACCGTTCGACGGGATCAATTGCCGAGGACACATTTTGTAACCTTCAGGAACATCTGCACGCAGGCGACCTGCTGGTTATGAACGACACACGCGTCATACCGGCCCGGTTGTTTGGACATAAGCCCACCGGCGGCAGGGTAGAGATATTTCTGCTGCGACGTTTGAGCGGCGCTCCGGAGCGTTGGGAATGTCTCCTCAGGTCGTCGAAGAAATTCCGGGAGGGGCAGGACATTTTGCTTGAGTCCGGTATGACCGCTGTTGTAGGGGCGAGATCCGGTTCAGATAACTGGCTGGTCGAATTTGCCGGGAACGAGCCGTTCGACCTCTGGCTGGAGCGGGAAGGGCACATGCCTTTACCCCCCTATCTGCAGCGTGATGACTGCAGTAACGATCGTGAGCGGTATCAAACGGTTGTCGCACGGGAACCGGGTGCGGTGGCGGCACCGACCGCAGGTCTTCACTTTACCCGTGAACTGCTGGACCGGCTGGCATCAAACGGTATCGAAACCGCCTTTCTTACGCTGCATACGGGGTTGGGCACCTTTCAGCCGGTGCGGGTCGAGCATGTTGAAGAACATAAAATCCATACGGAACGCTTCGTCATCCCGCCCGCCACGGCAGATGCGGTCAACAGGACGAAGGCGGCGGGTGGCCGGGTAATTGCGGTCGGAACGACATCGGCCAGGACGCTGGAATATTCGGCGCAACAATCCGGCCGCGTTGTCGCCGGCGGTGGTGAGGCTGATATTTTTATCTATCCAGGTTATCATTTCAACGTTGTCGACGCCCTGATCACCAATTTTCATCTGCCGGAATCGACGCTCCTGATGCTCGTTTCCGCTCTGGCCGGACGTGAATTTGTACTTGAAGCCTATCGTGAAGCGGTATCCCGGGGGTTCAGGTTTTACAGTTACGGCGACGCCATGTTCATATCGTGAGACATTTCGTGAGGGGTCTTAGTGTCGGAAACATTTTCAGCTGAAACATTTTCTGTTATTCACCGCGATTCATCCAGCAAGGCGCGGCTCGGCTCTCTGAAAACCCCTCACGGTGTGATCGAAACTCCGATTTTTATGCCGGTTGGCACCAACGCTACCGTTAAAGCGATGACGCCGGAAGATCTTCACGATGTCAAGGCGCAGATCATCCTGGCCAACACCTACCATCTCTACTTGAGGCCGGGGCATCGCCTGGTCGAACAGATGGGGGGACTGCACCGCTTCATGAACTGGGACAAGCCGATACTGACCGACAGTGGTGGCTTCCAGGTTTTCAGCCTTGGGGAACTGCGCAAGATCAGTGAGGAAGGGGTCAAATTCCAGTCGCACCTGGATGGCTCCTACCATATGCTGACGCCTGAACTGGCGGTGCAGATCCAGGAAGCGCTGGGTGCCGACGTCATCATGTGTTTTGACGAATGTCCGCCCGCCACCGCGGATTACCAGTATGTCAGCCGCTCCCTTGAGTTGACGGCCAGGTGGGCGGGACGCTGCAAAGATGCCCATACCCGGGCCGGTCAGCAGCTGTTCGGCATTATTCAGGGGGGGATGCATTACGATCTGCGGGCTCGCAGCGTGAACGATATCTGCTCGATCGGTTTTGACGGCTACGCCCTGGGTGGCTTGTCGGTCGGCGAAGAAAAAGAACAGATGTACGGGGTAATGGAGTGCTGCTCCACCCTGCTGCCGCAGGATGCGCCGCGCTACATAATGGGAATCGGCTCACCCGAAGATCTGGTTGAGGCCGTCTGGTACGGGTACGATATGTTCGATTGTGTCATGCCGACCAGAAATGCCCGCAATGGCATGCTTTTTACCAGTCAGGGGCGGGTCAACATCAAGTCCAAGATTTATGAAGAGGATGCAGGGCCACTTGATCCGGCCTGCAACTGCAAGGTCTGCCGAAATTATTCACGCGCCTACTTGAGGCACCTGTACAGGTCGGGTGAAATTCTGTCGTCGCAACTGAATACCTTTCACAATCTGCATTACTATCTCGACCTGATGCGGAGAGTACGTGAAGCGATCCGGAACAATGGATTTGCCGAATTTCGCAGGCAATTTAAAACGGTTGATGCTACAGAAACAATAAATTGAAGAAGGAGGATACAACATGCTAGGATTGGCTTTTGCGATGGGAGGTGCTCCAGGAGGTGCAGCAGGTGGAGCCGGCGGCGGAATGGCGGCGTTTCAGCAGATAATTCCGCTGGTGTTCATGTTTGCAATATTTTATTTTTTACTGATTCGTCCGCAGCAGAAAAAGGCCAAGGAGCATAAGGCGCTGCTGGAGTCGATGAAAAAGGGCGACAATGTCATTACAGCCGGTGGAGTTCATGGTAAAGTTACCGCAGTTGACAACGACCTTGTTACGCTTGAAGTGGCAAACAACGTAAATATTAAAATTACCAAGAGCTATATCGCCGCAATCAAGAAAGACTAGTTCAAAATCTGGAAGGGAGAACAAGCCTTATGCCGAAAGAAACTGGCTGGCGAATAAGCCTGATAGCCGCTTTTGTCGTACTTTCGTTTCTGTATCTGACTCCGACCCTGGCGAGCAAGTTGCCATCGTGGTGGGGAAACCTCTTGCCGAAGGACAAGATCCATCTCGGGCTTGACCTGCAGGGTGGAACACATCTTGTGATGGAAGTCGATACCCAGAAGGCGGTTGAAGGGTCTCTGGATCTTGTCGCCACGGACCTTGAAGATACGCTGAACAGTAAAAGCCTTCGCTTCAAGCATATTTCCAGAACCGGGTCTGACAAGGTGTCTGTTGTGCTGTACGAGAAGGGGACTGCTGAAACAGTTCAGAAGCTGGTCAAGGATAAGTATCCCTCCTACGAACAGAGTCCGGTTTTTGATGAAGGCGGTTTTGTCGCCTTCACGTTGCGGGTAAGCGAGAAGGATGCGCAGGAGCGCAAGGACAAGGCTGTCCAGCAGGCTCTTGAAACGATCCGTAACAGGATTGACCAGTTCGGCGTTTCGGAACCCACTATCCAGCGCGAAGGCATCAATCATATTGTTGTCCAGTTGCCCGGTATCAAGGACCCTCAGCGGGCGATCGATCTTATCGGACGTACCGCAAGGCTGGATTTCAAAATGGTGCGTGAGGATATTTCGCCCGCATCCGGAACGATTCCGGAAGATGCTGAAGTGCTCAAGGAAAAAATCGTTGATGCCGCAACCGGTGCTGTCACGGAAATTCCGATCGTAGTTCAGAAAAAGTCGATGATTACCGGAGATCTGTTGACGGACGCTCAGGTCAGAATTGATTCGCAGTTCAATCAGCCTTATGTCGCGATTGAGTTCAATTCCCTGGGCGCCAAGTTGTTTGATCAGGTCACGGCAGCAAATGTCGGCAAGCGCTTTGCCATCGTTCTTGACAACAATATTCATTCCGCTCCGGTAATACGTGAACGAATTTCCGGAGGCAGTGCCCAGATATCGGGAAATTTTACCGAGAAAAGCGCAGCCGACCTTGCAATCGTACTCAGGGCCGGAGCGCTGCCGGCACCGGTCGCAATTATCCAGAATGTGACCGTTGGCCCTTCCCTGGGACAGGACTCCATCAATAAGGGGTTGTTCGCCGGTCTGATCGGGGTGCTGCTGGTCGTCATATTCATGGCGGTTTATTACAAGCTGTCTGGCATGATCGCCAACCTGGGTATGGTCCTGAACATCCTCTATTTGATGGGAGCTTTGGCCGCGTTGGGAGCCACCCTCACACTGCCCGGCATTGCCGCTATCGTCTTGCTGGTAGGGATGTCGGTAGACTCGAACGTCATTATCTTTGAGCGCATCCGTGAAGAGCTCAAATTGGGCAAATCCCCCAAGGCGGCTCTGGATTCCGGCTATGACAAGGCGTTCCTGACGATCATGGACTCCCATATCACCACCTTGATTACGGCAGCCGTTCTGTTCCAGTTCGGCACCGGTCCGGTAAAAGGTTTTGCTGTTTCCTTGAGTCTGGGGGTTATCATCAATCTGTTTACCTCACTGATCGGAACCAAGGTGACCTTTGACCTGTTTCTGCACAAGGGCAAAGTTAAAAAAATGAGCATATAGGGGGTAACACCGTTCATGGAACTTCTTGGGAAAACAAGAATAGATTTTATTGGTATGAGCCATATTTCATTCATCATATCGGCAATTATTTCGATTGTCGGTATTCTCGGGGTCGTCCAGGTCGGCCGTGGTGCCGCCAACATGGGCATCGATTTTTCAGGCGGCACCGCCATGCAGCTGAAATTCAGCAAGCCGGTCCCGATTGCCGACGCCAGAAAGGCGCTGCATAAGCACGGCATCGCCAAGGCCGATCTGCAGGAAATCAAGGACGGCAATAAACTGCTGGTCAAGATGGCCGGGGCTGCGGTCGGCAAGCCGTCTGAAATGGTGCAGACCGCCTTCAAAAAGGAATTTGCGGACAATGCCTTCACGGTGGAAAGTTCGACGGAAATCGGGCCTTCCATCGGCGACAAGCTGCGCAAAGACACCCTGATCGCCGCGTTTCTCTCGATGCTCGGGATCATCATGTATATCGCCTGGCGTTTCGACTCAAAGTTCGGTGTGGGCGCTATCTGTGCAACCCTGCATGACTGTCTGTCCATGTTTGCTGTCTTTTATCTGCTGAACAAGGAAATAAACCTGCTGTTCATCACGGCAGTGCTGACAATCGCCGGTTATTCGCTGACGGATACGGTTGTCGTATTTGACCGCATCCGTGAAAATCTGCATAAAAATTTAAAGGGTGCGATGCACACCATTTTCAATGACAGCATCAACGAAGTGCTTTCCCGTACGATCGTTACGTCTCTGACCGTTTTTCTTGCCGCAGCTTCACTCTTCTTCTTCGGAGGCGAGGTAATCCACGATTTTTCATTAGCCCTTTTGATCGGTGTGCTCGTAGGCACCTATTCATCGGTATTCGTTGCCAGCCCGATCGTGGTGATTCTTGAAAATCGCGCCTTGGTCAATAAGGCTAAGACCGCGTAAACCGGTATATTATCCATGCAGAGAGGTGTCTTGTGAATAAAGATTCAATCCTGATTGCGGTTGTAGCCCTCATCGTCGGCTTACTGGGGGGGTACCTTGTCTTCAGTATCAGCAATGCCGGCAAAGTTCAGCAGGCGAATAATTCTATCCCGGCAGGCTCCGGATCGCCAATCGACTATACGCAGCGTATTGCCCAGGCCGAGAAGGTTGTGGCTCAGGACCCCAAGAATCTTAACGCCTGGATATCCCTGGGCAACGACTATTTTGACACGGAACAAGCCCAGAAAGCGATCAACGCCTATAATAAAGCGCTGGAGATTGAACCGAATAACCCGAATGTTTTGACTGACCAGGGTGTCATGTTCAGAAAGGTCGGGTGGTACGACAAGGCACTGGCAAATTTTGAAAAAGCCAACAAGATCGATCCGAACCATCTGCAAAGCATATACAATACCGGAATTGTATATGCGGTCGATTTGAAACAGCCGGAGAAGGCAACACCGTATTGGAACAAGTATCTCAAGCTTGACTCAAATAGTCCGACAGCCGCGCAGATAAAGAGTATGATGGAACAACAAGGCAAGGGCACGGCGCCGGCAAAGAAATAACTTGGCCCGGATTAGCAGGGTAAGTGCGTTAACGTATCTATCTCCTGCGAAGTCGCAGTAGATAGATACTAACTTACTAAAAGTATCCCCCGCTGGTCGGGGGATTTTTTTTCGCAAAAGTATGAACAGGATGCCAAGCCGAATGCAGAAAAAATGGGGTATCAAAACTGCTGACGATGCCAAAGTCGGGGAGCTCTCCACGTCTCTGGGGGTGCTCCCCGTAATCGCAAGGATATTGGTCGGCAGGGGGATAGAAACCGTAGAAGAGAGTATGCTGTTTCTTGCGCCGACACTTTCAACCATGCCCGATCCATTTTTGTTGAAAGGTATGCAGGCCGCAGTAGAAAGAGTACTGCAGGCTCGCAACAACGGCGAATCGATATGCATCTACGGTGATTATGACGTCGACGGCATTAGCGGTACGGCGCTGCTGGTTTCTTTCCTCAGACGGGTTGGTATGGTCTGCACCTATTTCATTCCCAATCGCTTTGATGACGGCTATGGCCTTAACGAAGAGGCTCTTCAGCGGATCATAGATTCGGGCGCCACGCTGATAATGTCTGTCGATTGCGGCATTACAGCGCTGAAGGAGGCTGACTTCTGCCGGCTGGCCGGTGTAGATCTGATAATTCTGGATCATCATACGCCCGGGGAGAGCATTCCGGAAGCTGCTGCCGTGGTAAATCCCCTTCAACCGGGCTGCAGCTATCCGTTTAAAATGCTGGCCGGGGTCGGAGTTGCCTTTAATCTGCTGGTTGCGCTGCGCAGCCGCATGAGACAGGAGGGGATATTTGCTGCGGGTGACGAGCCGGACCTTCGGGAGTGGCTTGATCTGGTCGCACTCGGAACGATTGCCGACGTGGTTCCGCTGGTTGGCCAGAATCGAACGTATGCCTCTTTTGGCCTGCAAAAGCTTGAAATCAGCAGTAGGCCTGGCATTGCGGCGCTGAAAAAGGTTGCCGGAATCAAGGACGCGGTCTCTTGCGGCCAGGTCGGATTTCGACTGGCACCGCGGCTGAATGCCGCCGGCCGCATGGAAAGCGCTGTTCCGGGCGTGGAATTGCTGCTGAGCAGCAGTAGCGACGAGAGCTCCACAATCGCGGACGAACTGGATACGGCAAATGCCGAACGCCAGGTTGTTGAGCGGAGTATTCTTGAGGAAGCGGCATCCATGGTTGATGGCAGCGGCACCTATCCTGACTGCAGGAGTATTGTGCTCGCTTCCAGAGACTGGCATCAGGGGGTTATCGGGATCGTTGCATCCCGGTTGGTCGAGCGCTATCATCGTCCGACAATCCTGATCGCCATAGATGAACAAGGAACAGCGAAAGGTTCCGGGCGCAGTATTCCCGGGTTTCATCTGCTGGAGGCGCTCGTTGTTTGTGCAGGGCATCTGGAACGTTTCGGAGGGCACCGCTATGCGGCCGGCGTTGGCTTGAGCGCCGGAAATATTGCCGGCTTTACTGCGGCCTTTGAAGCTGTTGCAGGGCAGATTCTGGGAGATTCAGAGCTGCTGCCGATACTTGATATAGACAGCTGCGTTCATCCCTTAGAAGTAGATAATGCTCTGGTCAATGAGTTGAAACGTCTGGAACCGTTCGGCGCAGGGAATCCGGAACCGACCATGATGATGCGCGGCGTAACGGTTGCAGAGCGCAGGGTTGTCGGGGACGGCCATCTTAAATTGCGGATATCGGCGGAGGGGCGGGTGTTTAACGCCATTGCGTTCAGGCAGGCGGAATGTCCGACTGACGGGATGCTGGACATCGCCTTTTTTCCGGAACTTAACCTCTGGAACAACACATCAACACTGCAACTGAGGATTAAGGCGATCAGAAGGGCGGAGGATGATGCTGCGAAATGAACGTTTTGACAGCGCCGACCGGATCATAAAAATCGGCTTCAGTGTCAATGCGGTATTGATGGTCATGAAGCTGTCAGCAGGCTATTGGGGCCGTTCGGATGCCGTTTTTGCCGATGGTATCGAGAGTGCCTGTGATTTCATCGCGATTTTTGCAACCATGGCGGCACTCAAACTGGGTCGCCAGCCTTTTGATGCCAACCACCCTTACGGCCATGGACGCGCCGAAAGCCTGGCGGCGCTTCTTGTCTCACTCGTGATCGCCGCTACCGGCGTCTGGATCCTGTATGACTCGATTGTCACCATCTTTGCCGGGAGCTTCAAGTCGCCGGGATGGACTGCCGTTGCTGCGGCCGCAGTCACGATTGCAGTCAAAGAGTGGCTCTATCGTTTTTCAAGCCGAACCGGAAAAAAGCTCGAAAGTCCGGCGCTGCTGGCAATTGCCAAGGATCATCGCAAGGATGCGATTACCTCTGTGTCAACACTGATCGGAGTAATTGGCGCCTTTTTCGGGTGGGGGATTATG
>Ga0134124_10004309_pt1 | contig 11440 bp, 11 predicted proteins | sample KB304_FD_96880 | JGI IMG/M metagenome (GOLD analysis project Ga0134124, IMG submission 96880) | Terrestrial soil microbial communities without Nitrogen fertilizer from Kellogg Biological Station, Michigan, USA - KB3-0-4 | ecosystem: Environmental > Terrestrial > Soil > Unclassified ... | reverse complement strand
TCGAGCTGGCCGGCGGCAAGACGCCGCGCGGTCGGGGGCCCGGCCTGCTGTGCGACAACCCGCAGGTCCAGGACGCGGTCGGGCGGGCCGACGCGATCCTCAACGCCGGGCGGGTCTATCGCAGCGCGATGATCACCGAGCTGTGGAACACCGTCGCGGCCGGCGAGGAGACCACACTCGAGCAGCGAGCTCGTTGCCGGCTGGCCGCGGTGCATGCTGCCGACTGCGCTCGTGAGGCGATGGATTTGATGTACCGGCTCGGCGGCAGCACGTCCTACCGGCGCGAGAGTCGGCTGGCCGAGTGCTGGCGCGACCTCCACGTGGTCGGCCAGGCGGTTACGATCGCGCCGGAGTGGTACCCGATCGGCGGCCGGGCCCTCATGAAGATGGACCCGGGTCCGCGGCTGCGCTAGCCACAGCACCCAGACGCGTCCTCCCTCGTTGCTCATCCGGCTGCCGAGTGTCGATTTCGCCCTGCCGCGTTCGACGTATAGGTAAGAGGAGGAAGAGATCCATGGGAGCGAAGACAGGGGCACTGGCCGCACAGCTCGAGGGAAAGGCCCGGGACGCCGTGGCGACGCTTCAGAAGCTCGGCGACGCGGACTGGCAGAAGGTTACGGCGGCGGAGAAGTGGACGGTGGGCGTGACCGCGCATCATCTGGCGGGGGGACTGGAGGCGGTGGCCGGCATCGTGACAGGCCTCGTGGCCGGCGCGCCGCCACGCGGCAACTTCACGCGGGCCATGCTGGACCAGATGAACGCGCAGCACGCCGTGGAGCAGGCCCACTGCACGCGCGCGGAAACGCTCGCGCTCTTCCAGAAGGGGGCCGCGACGGCATCGGCAATGCTCCGCGGCTTGTCCGACGATCAGCTGGCGAAAAGCGGGACCGTCTTCACCGATGCGCCGCCCATGACGGCCGAGCAGCTCATCAATCTCGGCCTGCTGTCGCACATTGACGAGCACATGGGGAGCATTCGGACAACCGTCGGCCTGTGATGTGACGCGCGGCGCGCTCTAGAGCGTTCGCACGATCAGCGCGACGCCGGTGACGAACAGCGCTGCGCCGATCGTGCGGGCCATCGTCGCCGGCGCGACGCTCACGTGCGCTCGATTGCCGGCCCACACTCCGGCCCATGCCACGGGCAGCAGGACCATCACGGCGATCCAGAGCGGACGGGAGAGCAGCAGGCCGGCGAGAGCGAAGGCCAGGACCCGCAGGCCGACGTTCAGGATCACCATTTGGGAGATGGTCGCGCGCTGGGCCGCCGGGTCCGGGATTCGGCCGGAGATGTACACGACGTACGGCGGACCACCCATACCGAAGAGGCTTCCGACGATGCCTCCGAGCACGCCAGCAGGCGCCGCCCACCACCGACTCAGTCCTCGCACCGGCGCGCGCCGAAGCATCACGTAGAGCGCGTACACGCACACGAACAACCCGAGCGCCCGCACGGTCAGCTCGCGTGGCATGTTGACGAGGAGCGTCACGCCCAAGGTGAGCCCGATCACGGTGAACGGCACGAGGGTCAGCAGCTCCGGCATATTGGCCTGCTTGCGCGTATGAAACCCGAGAGCCAGACCTGAGCCGAAGTCGAGGAGCGCGGCCAGCGAGAGCACCAAGGTCAGCGGGAGCACGTGCGCGAGAACGGGGATCGTGATCGGCGACGCACCGAAGCCGGTGGCGCCGAATATCGTGTACCCGATGAAGATCACGAGCGCCGCGAGGATCAGTGTCTCCGCCGAAATGCTGTAGGCTCCTTCAGGTCTCACCATTTCCCTTCATCCCGCCCGGCCACTACTCGGAAACCAGCTATAGTGGGACGCTCGACTTTGCGCCTCACCGGAGGCAGCTGTGCGCGATTTCATACCTCGCGTTCCTGTCTTGATCATCGGCGGTCCCTGGATCTTGACGCTGAGCACGGTCCGAAGCCTGGGCCGAAAGCGCATTCCGCTTTTTGCGACCGGGACCGACGGCAGCTTTGTGTCGTACTCCAGGTGGCACCGCGCGGCGCCGGCCGAGTGGGGAGACAGGCCCACGCCCACGACGCTGTCCGCGTTTCTGGCGAAGCTGCCCGTGGACCGCATGGTGGTCATCCCCTGCAGCGATGAGTGGGCCCTCGCGATGGCCCAGGTCGATCCGACAGTCGCCGCGAGGTTCCCGGCGAGTCTCGCGTCCGCGGAGAGCCTCGACGCTCTCATGGACAAGGGGCGCTTCGCGAGACTCCTGGACCGGCTCGACGTGCCGCACCCTCGCACGGTGCTGTTCGAGAACGAGGGCGACTGGGCTGATCTCCGCACCGACGCTTTTGTGAACGCGTTCCTGAAGCCGCACCATTCTCAGGCCTTCCGTCGTGGTTACGGCGCCAAGGGCTTGCACTTCGAGACGCCGTCCGAGGCGATTGCCCTCGCGCTCGATGCTCGGCGGCGAGGGCTCGACGTCATGCTACAGGAATATATCCCGGGGCCGCCGACCTGCCACTACATGGTGGAAGGGTTCGTGGACCGGATCGGACGTCCCATTGCGCGCTTCGTCAGGCAGCGTCTGCGCATGTATCCCCCGGACTTCGGCGACAGCACCTACATGGTCAGCGTGCCGCTCGATCGCGTTCGCGGAGCCATCGAATCCCTCGACCGATTGTTCGCGCACCTGTCGTACCGCGGCGTGTTCGAGGCGGAGTTCAAGTACGACGATCGGGATGGGCAGTTCAAGCTTCTCGAAGTGAACACTCGCCCCTGGTACTTCATCGGCTTTGCCGCCGAGTGCGGCGTGGACCTCTGCGAAATGGCCTACTGGGACGCGCTGGGTGTCTCGGTCGACCCGGTGACGACATATAAGGAGGGCCGCTACTGCGTCGTCGGCGGCGACCGATTCGCCTGCCGGGACCTGTTTCGTCAGGGGCGTCTGAGCGCGTGGTCCTGGCTGTGGGAATGGCTGGGAGCCCGCCAATTGCTGTTCTCGTGGAGCGATCCGCTCCCCGGATTCGCACGAATCCTTCAGCACCTTCGGGTTGTGATCGGCCGCAGGCTCGCCGGGATCCGCGGCGCGGTCGAGGCCGGTACGACTCGATAGACGACCCGAGGACCACCACTCGGGGTCTCGTGCCTGCGCGGGCGTGCCAATTTCGCTCAGCGATGCCAAACAGCCACCGGCGAAAGGTGGTCATCGTCAAGGAATCGCCATCTTACGCGCGCGGCCGAAGGCTTGCTAAGTCGCTAGGCGCTCGTTCGCCATGCTCCCAGGTACAAGGAGGCGTGAATGTTTGAGCTCTTCCAACAGATTCCCGAACCCTGGCGTCAGCTGGCGGATGTGTTGATTGCGCCGCTGGCGTGGATCCCGCGGATGCAGCACATGCTGTGGGACTTCTTCTTCGCCCCGGGTCCCTGGTGGCTCATCACCGCGAAATATCTCTTCCTGGTCTTCCCGGCGCTGCTCGCCGTGGCGGCGGTCTGGTGCACCCAGCTCTCGATCTATACATTGCCGTTCCGCTCGGGGCGCGCGCAGTTCATCCCGACGATGATGCTGACGTGGTGGGATGCCGTGCGCGCCGTGTGGCTCTACTGGGTGGGCATGTTCCGGTTCGTCGGGGTGGCCCTGGGATGGGCCGTGACGTTCAGCACCTTCGTGGCGAAGCTCGTGCTCGAAGTGATTCGCCAGATACTATTGATGCCCTTCACGATGACCGGACGCATGACGCAGAGCTATTTCACGCCGGGCGTGCCCTGGGTCGCGTTCGTGATGCTCATCTTCTGGTGCGCGCTCGAGGCCGCCATCTTCACGTACACCTTGATGCCCACGGTGACCGAGCTCCTCGCCGACCTCGTCGGCGGCGAGTCGACGGCCCACTACACGACCCCGATCCTCTACTTCTTCCTGCTGCTGCTCGTCATGGGCAGCTTCGCGTGCGTGCAGACCTTGATGGACGCCGTGAAGAAGCGCGAGTGGAAGTTCATCGTCCAGATGGTCGTGGTCGAGCTGTTCGTCATGTTCTTCGAGGTCATCTTCCTCTATCGCGAGCTCATCGACGCGCTGACGCCATGGATCTCGCAGCAGACGGGGATGAAGCTGGGCCTCACGGTCACGCTCGCCCTGTCGTCGTTCGGCTGGATCGGTATCCGCGGCATGACGTGGTTCCTGTTCGGCCAGTTCGGAACTCCGCCGATGCTCGCCTTCATCTCGCGGCGGCCGATGGTGGACGATGCCGCCCAGCGCCCCACCAACGGCAAGCCGACGCCGGCGTGGTGGCGACAGCCGGTGGTCGAGCTCAAGCAGGAAATCGAATGGCTCCACGCCAAGAGCGCCGAGCTCCTCGACTACCTGGTGCTGCCGGTCTTGCAGCTCGCGGCCGCCGCGGTCAACTTCGGCATGGTCCTCGTGTCCTCCCGTCAGGTCTTCTCGCTGCCCTTCAAGGACGGCAGTGAGATCACGCAGACCTGGCACATCTTGCAGACGATGCACATGCACACGCCGCCGCGGAAGCCGGCCACGCTATGAGGTACCTGGGTCGTCCCCTCGCCACTCGCCTGGTCGTGGCCGCTCTGCTCAGTATCGCTGTGGTGGCTTCGGCGGCGGAGACGGAGGAGATCAAGGGGCCGCGGTCGACGCTGTTCGTCGGCATCGACACCAGCGGATCGTTCCGACCGGCCTACGACGATGCCATCACGTTTGTCGCCCACTACCTGTACGGCCACATGCACGAGCTCGGCGGCCTCTCGAAACCGCGCGATCTGTTCGTGACGGCCATCGGCGGGCGGGACAACCAGGAGCCGAAGTCCTTCCACCCGATCCACGAGTTCAACAACAAGGACGTCAAGCAGATCGAGGCCGACCTCCGGAAGTGGTTTCCGCCCACGGACACGCTCACTGACTTCAACGTCTTCTTCCAGCAGGTCTCGCGCCACGTGAAGGAGCGGAATCTCGTGCTGGCGCCGATTACCGTGATGGTAGTCAGCGACGGGGTGCCCGACGTGCCCGACGGGACGATCAAGTCGGGGACGCCCGCTTCGTACCAGCGCATCGATCTCAGCCCGCTCGACTACCTCTCGAAGAGCGTCACGGTCCGCCTGGTGTACGCGAGCCCCAAGGTCGGCGACAACTGGCGCAAGCTGGTGAAGCGCGACCGGGTGCGCTTCTGGGCCGTGGAGCACGACGTCATGAAGGGCTGGCGAGCCCAGATGAAGCCGGACGCCGATCTTCCGAACCAGGATCGATTCTGGAAGTGGGTGAGGGACAACGTGGACTTTCGCGTGCGGCGCGGCGTCTAGCTCCGCGAAGCGTCAGTCGCGCCAGTGCTCCGGAAGGATGCTCTGTAGATCGCCGATCCCGCACTGCGCGGCGATCCACTGCTCGGCGTAGAGGCCGTCCCGGTAGGTGGAGTGCTCGGATTCGTGGACCGTCACGCGGCCCGGAATCGCGTCGACGAGTGGTTTCAGCGCCTGCGCGCCGAGCAAGGCGCCGGGCGCCCCGGCCATCAGGAGCGTCTCTGCCGCGACGCGGGGAGCAAAGGCGAGGAGGTCGTAGTAGGCGAGCGTACGGCGCATGGCCTCGGCGCGCGCCGGGAAGGCTCGTCGGTAATCGTTGATCTCCTCGAGCGGGTACGTCTGCGTCTTCATGGCAAGGTCGGCTGTCTTGTAGAAGAGCGCCGGCGCCGCCACCACGTGCGTCGCGCCTGACGTCAATGCGGCGGTGATGAGCGCCAGGTCGTTGCCCACCACGGCGACTCGCTTCGGATCGAGCTCGCGCTGGGTCGACAGGAACTCCAGACCTCTGACGCTGTCGGCAACGATGCCCCGAAAGATGTAGGCCGCGGCATCGTCGATCCCCTCGGTGAGCAAGCCCGGAAACATCGCCGCATACGGTGTGTCGGCGTTGCGCTGCCCGCGCCCGGCAAGAGAGAAGATCATGTACCGGCTGCGGATCAGATTCGCGGTTCCCTGTGGAATGATCTCGAGAACACTCTGGTATTTGGGCGAGTAGTAGATCGCGGGAAACGGCCCCGTGCCGGTCGGGATGCTGAGATAGCCGAACAGGCGGTAGGGGCCGACGCTGGTCAGGCGGACGCCGTACAAGTCGGCAAACGCGGTGCTGCGCAGCGGGATCGGGTCGAGCTCGGGGCACGCGGGATAGCGCGCGAGACTGCCGAGCGTCTCCTGCCAGTACTCACCAAAGGTCTGCGGCGCCTGGCTCATCGGTCGGTCACCTGTCCGCTCTGGAGATGCTGGGCGAAGAATCGGTCGACGATGGCGCCGTGGCTTGCGCGCCCGCCGTCGTGGCCGTGGCCATCGTAGGGGTAGAGGTGCTTGTCGCCGGCGCCGATCCGGTTGAACAGCGCGTAGCCCGTCTCCGGCGGACACACGTTGTCTTGCAGTCCGATGTTCACGACGATCGGGCAGGTGATCCGGTCGGCGAAGTTGATCCCGTCGAAGTACGCGAGCGTGTCCGCGACCTCGGTGCGACGGTCCGGATGAAGGCGAAGATAGTCGTTGATCTCTTCGTACGGATAGGTGTGCGTCAGCTCGATGGCATCCATGAAGCCACAGAGGTATGGCACCCCGGCCGCCGCCGCGCGCACCTCCGGCCGCATCGCCGCCGTCGTGATGACCAGACCGCCGCCCTGGCTGCTGCCGACCACGCCGATGCGCGTGCCGTCGACCTCGGGACGCGAGAGCAGAAAATCGATACCGCGCCAGGTGTCCACGTAGAAGCCGCGATAGGCGTACGTGTGCCGATCAACGATGTTGTGCGTGAGCAGATTCGGATATCCGGGGTTGAACTGGTGATTGCTCCGAAGCTTGCCTCGCGGCGCGACGGACAGAGCGATGTAGCCCTTGCGCGCCCACTCTTTGGGAATGGGCGGGTCCATCTGATAGCCCGGCAAGAACATGATCGCCGGTGAACGCTCCGCCCTGCGCGTCGGGCGGCAGTACCAGCACGCGATCCGCACATGGTCGAGGCTCGTGTAGAAGACCTCGAAGACCTCGACGTCGTCCGATGTCCTGAGCGGATCGGGCACGACCTCAACGTTCAGGGGAATGGCGGCGGCCTGCCGCACCACGTCTTGCCAGAACGCGTCGAAGTCATCCGGTTTGCGCACCCTGCACTGGTAGTCCGCCGGCACCGTTTTCGGCATAGATCTCGTGAGCTCCTTTCCCCCGGATTTTGCCATCCGCCCGGGGCAACCGATCGAGAACCTGCCCGAATGCCGCCAGTCTGTCACTTCCGTCACCGGTAGGCCCGCTCATGGTCACCGGGACGGGGAGATTCCAGAGCCCTGCCTTGTAACCGTCAGCGGAGCAAAGCTTTTCTGGATGAGCCGGTGTGGCCCATCTGTTGCTCTACCTGAAGGGGGGAGGGGGAGGGCAAATGCCAAAGCTCACCTTGGTCGTCGAGAGAACCGCGCTGAAGGTGTACGACATCGACCACATCGAGCATCCGGTTATACGGGTCGGGCGCGAGATGGGGCTAGAGGTCGTCATCGACAACGTCGCTGTATCTCGCCACCAGGCCGAGATCCGTCTCCAGGATGCGCTCTGGTTCGTTCGGGACCTCGACTCGGGCAACGGCACCTTTCTCAACGGGCGCCGCCTGGGGGGCTCGGCACCGCTCAAGCGCGGTGACGAGATCTCCTTCGGCAAATTCTCCCTCTTCTTCGACCATGTGCCGGCCGAGCCGGCACCACCGCTCTACATTCCCAGGACCGGGCACGCCGAGCCGGGTCGCACCTTGGTGATGCGACCGGAGGAGCTGGCCAAGATCCGGGCAAGCGTCGTCGAGAAGCGCCGGGCCCACGTGCGCTGGCAGGCCGGCGGCGATGAAGGGACCTTCACGCTGACCGACGGGGAGGTCGTGATCGGTCGCGACGACGACTGCGACTTGCAGGTCGACTGCCGCGGGCCGAACCGTCACCTGCATATCAGCCGCAACGGGTCGCAGTACGAGGTGCGGAACACATCCTGGTGGTACCGCATGCGGGTCAACGACAAGCCGACGCGCCTCGCGATACTCAGCGACGGCGACGAGATCGTCATCGGGGGACTGCGGCTCACATTCAAGGACGACCTCCGATGATCGAAGAGACGTGGCCGGCTGCGCGGAAGCCGGCCGAGCGGCCACCGTTGTGCGGCCGCTACGTCCTGATCTCGGAGCTCGGCCGCGGCACGAGCGGCGTCGTGTACAAGGCGCACGACCCCAAGCTCGATCGCCTCGTGGCCTTGAAGATCCTCCGCCCGGAGCTGGTCTCGCTCGAGGAGTCGGGCGTCAGCTTGAAGCAACGCTTTCATCAGGAAGCGGTGGCGGCCGGCCGGCTCACGCATCCGGCGATCGTCGCCGTGCACGACGTGGGAGAGGCCGAGGGTCGGCCGTTCATGGTCATGGAATACAGCGAGGGGGGCACGCTCGCCGATCTGCTGCTCGGCGGCCGGCCGCTGCCGCTGGCGGACGCGGTGGCGATCGTCATCCAGGTGTGCGCGGCGCTCGACTATGCCCACCGGCACGGCGTCGTCCATCGCGACATCAAGCCGCGCAACATCCTCGTGGGCCCCGGGGTCACGAAGGTCACGGACTTCGGTACGGCCCGCATCCTGGGCGCCAGCCATACCCAGACGGGCACGATGCTCGGGACGCCGGCCTACATGTCTCCCGAGATGGTCCGCGGCCAGGCCGCGGATCCGCGGAGCGATCTGTTCTCCGTCGGTGTTGTGCTCTACGAAACGCTCACCGGGATCAACCCGTTCAACGCCGCCGACCTCGCCGCCGTGCTCTACCGCATCGTCAACACCGACATGCCGTCCGTGCGCCGCCACAACGCGGAGCTTCCCCTCGCTCTCGACCGAGTCCTGCGGCGCGCGCTGGCCAAGGATCCGGAGGCGCGCTACGCGACGGCCACGGACCTGGCCAACGCCTTGCGCGACGCGGCGAGCGATGATCAGCGGACGCGGACCCTTCGCGTCGTGCGCGAGACCGCGCGGGACGTGCGGCGGGCGGTGCTCTCGCGTCCCGTCCGCGTCGCGGCAGGCGTGATGTGTCTGCTCGCGCTCGTGGCCGCAACGTGGTCGACGTTTCGGCGCGTGACGGACCTTCCTCGGACCGTCCCGCCGGCGTCGAGCGTCACGCGTGAGATGGAACCGACCGCGCGGCCGTCGACTCCGGCTGCGATACCCGCGGAGTCGCGACCGGGGAGTCCGACCGCGACGCCTCCTGTGCAGCGAAAGGCGCTCCCGACCTCGACAGCGCCGGCGCCGCGCCCGGCGGCGCCGAAGGTGACGACGCCGACCGCGACGGCTTCAGCCACGGTGGTTCAAGCCGCGACCGCCCTGCCGGCGGCCTCTCCCGTCGCCGCGGTATCCCAGGAGGCGCGGTGCCTCAGTGTGAATGCGCTGCCGTTCGCGGAGGTCTACGTCGACGACCGGTCCGTGGGCTACACACCCGCGGCGTGCCTGCGGGTGCCGATGGGCGAGCATCGCATCCGCTTCGAGATGGACGGGCAACGCAGCCCCGAACGGCTGCTGCGAATCGCCGCTCGACACACGCCCAACGCGCCCATGCGGATCAGCTACGACTTCAACACCGGGCGGTTCATCGAGCAATGAACCCCGACCGCACCTTGGCTCTTCTCGGTCTCGCCTGTCTGTTGAGCGCAGGCTGCGCCTCGACGCAGGAGCTCACACGCGATTGGCCCGGCGTCAAGTTCATGAAGTACACCTGGGCGGGCGCCGACCGCGAGCTGCGCGTGAATCTCGATCGCGGGCTGAGCCAGCTCCGCGCCCGTGAATACGACACCGCCGTCCGCTCGTTGCGCCAGGCCCTGTGGGACGTCGAGCAAATCGACGAGCCGTCGCTGCGCCTGGAGGAGCTGGTCGAAATCCACCAGACGTTAGCCGAGGCCTACACCGGCCTCGGCAAGACGCAATGGAGCGAGGAGCAGCGCGCGCGGGCGCTGGCGCTGGTCGAGTACCGGCGGCGCGAGGATGGATCCGCATCGCCGGAGGCCGCGCTGGCCAAGGCCAAGACCGTCTATCAGGCCGCTCAGTTCCGCGAGGCGGTGACCGCGTTCGGTCAGGCACTGGTCGAGCTCGAAGGCCTGTCTCCGACGCCCGTGAGACTGAAGTCGCTGGTGGACGCCCGCTGTCACCTGGTGCTCGCGTACTTCGCGCTCGGCCGATCGGATCGAGCGGGCGAGGAAGTGCGACAGCTGACCGGGCTCGACGGCGCGACGGTGTCGTGCCGCCGTCAGGCGCCGCCACCGGTCCGAACGCTCATCAGCGCCGTGGAGGCGAGCGAGGCGAGGTTCACCAAGCGGAGCGCCGAGTGATGGGTGACGCTCGTCGGACGACGACCGTCACGTTCGCTCATCTCTCCGACGTCGGCCGCGTTCGCGCGCGAAACGAAGACTTCCTCGGCGCCTTCGAGCCGGACGACCCCGAGCTTCTCCGGTCGCGCGGGCGGCTCTTCGTCGTCGCCGACGGGATGGGGGGCCACACGCGCGGCGACGTGGCCAGTCGCCTCGCGGTCCAGACGCTGCACGACGCCTACTACGACACAAGGCGCTCGGAGCCGTTGCCGGAGGCGCTGCGCGCATCTGTCCAGATCGCGAACGAGGCCGTCTATCGCGAGAGCGGAGTGGCCGCGGGCCAAGAGCCGATGGGTACGACGCTCACCGCGCTCGTCGTCCACGATCACGAGGCCTTCCTGGCCCATGTGGGAGACAGCCGGGCCTTCCTCATCCGAGGCCGCCAGATCCGTCAGCTGACCGAGGACCACTCGCTCGTCGCCGAGCTGGTACGAGAGGGTGTGCTCAGCGCGACCGAGGCCGAGCATCATCCGAGCGCGCACGTCGTCCTGCGGGCCCTGGGACTCGCGCAGGACGTCGCGATCGAGGCGCAGGGCCCGCTGCCGCTCCGCAGTGGGGATATGCTGGCGCTCTGCACCGACGGCCTCACGCGCCAGGTGAGGCCGCACGAGATTCGTCGGATGGCCGAGAGCCAAGCGCCGCACCGAGCTTGCGAGGGACTGGTATCGCTGGCGAATGAGCGGGGCGGTCCGGACAACATCACCGTGCAGCTGATCCGGTTCGGCGCGCGGAGGTTCTTGCCTGCAGCTCTGTTGTCACTGCGCGCCTGGTAGCTCGATTTCCCCGCTCGAGATTTGGCTCGTAGCCTGCGCCTGAACCACGTATTCCGCGGGGCTTGACTCCGGCCTCTCGGGGCGCGATCTTAGGCCCCAATCTGACAGGGAGGGAACTCATGGCCGAAGTCGACGGCGCAACACTAGTCGCGAGAAGCCTCAAAAAGCAGGGCGTCCAGTTCATGTTCGGAATCGTCGGGTTTCCGGTGCAGCCGATCGCCGCGGCCGCGCAGAAGGAAGGCATCACCTACGTCGGCATGCGCAACGAGCAGTCCGCCTCGTACGCCGCCCAGGCGGTTGGCTATCTGACCGGGCGCCCC
>Ga0134124_10004308_pt1 | contig 11442 bp, 12 predicted proteins | sample KB304_FD_96880 | JGI IMG/M metagenome (GOLD analysis project Ga0134124, IMG submission 96880) | Terrestrial soil microbial communities without Nitrogen fertilizer from Kellogg Biological Station, Michigan, USA - KB3-0-4 | ecosystem: Environmental > Terrestrial > Soil > Unclassified ... | reverse complement strand
TGGTCGGTGTCGCCGTGCCGGTAGATCTTCCGCGGCGCCTTGGACAGGCGCATCCCGTCGATGATCGAGGCGTGGTTGAGCTCGTCGCTGACGATCAGGTCCTGCTCGCCCGTGATCGTCGGGATGACGCCGGTGTTGGCGGTGAACCCGGACTGGAACGTCAGGGTCGCGGCGGTGCCCTTGAAGGCGGCGAGGTCGCGCTCGAGGTCCTCGTGGAGGGTCATCGTCCCGGCGATCGTCCGGACCGCGCCGGACCCGGCACCGAAGTCGCGGACCGCATCGAGCGCGGCCTTGCGCAGCCGCGGGTGGTGGGTGAGCCCGAGATAGTCGTTCGAGGACAGGCTGATCAGGCGTCGGTCGTCGACCGAGACGATCGGACCCTGGGCCGACGACATGATCCGCAATGGCCGGTAGAGGTGTCGGCTGCGCAGGTCCTGCAGCTCGTCGCCGAGGAAGGCGAGCGGGTCCGGGTGAATGTCGGTGCTCATGCCGTCAATCCTTCCAATCCATGATCACCTTGCCGGAGTCGCCGCTCCGTGCCGCGCCAAAGGCGGCCTCGTGGTCGCGGTACGAGAAGCGGTGGGTGATCACCGGGCTGATGTCGAGCCCGGACTGGAGCATGACCGACATCTTGTACCAGGTCTCGTACATCTCACGCCCGTAGATGCCGCGGAGGGTCAGCTGGTTGAACACGACCTGGCTGATGTCGATCGGGATCTCCTCGGTCGGGATGCCGAGGATCGCCATCCCGCCGCCGTGGGCCATGTTGCCGAGCGCGTCGCGAAGCGCGGCCGCATTGCCGGACATCTCGAGGACGACGTCGAACCCCTCGACCATGCCGATCTCCTTCTGGAGGTCGCCGAGGTCACGGGCTCGGGGGTCGAGGACGTGGGTCGCCCCCATCCGGAAGGCGAGCTCGCGGCGGAAGGCGTTCGGCTCGCTGACGACGACGTAGCGCGCGCCGGCGTGGCGCGCCACCGCTGCCGCCATCAGCCCGATCGGCCCGGCCCCGACGACGAGCACGTCCTCGCCGAGGACCTCGAAGCTGAGCGCCGTGTGGACCGCGTTCCCGAAGGGATCGAAGATCGCGCCGACCTCCTCGTCGATGCCCGGCCAGTGGTGCCAGACGTTCGTCACGGGCAGGACGACCTGCTCCGCGAACGCGCCATCGCGGTTGACTCCGAGCCCGACCGTGTTCGCGCACAGGTTCCAGCGGCCCGCTCGACAGTGGCGGCATCGACCGCAGACCACGTGGCCCTCGCCGCTGACGACGTCGCCGGCGGTCAGGTCGCGGACGTTGGCGCCGACCTCGAGGACCTCGCCCACGAACTCGTGGCCGACGACAAGTGGCGGCTTGATCGTCCGCGCCGCCCACGGGTCCCAGCTGGCGATGTGCAGGTCGGTCCCGCAGATTCCCGTCCTGCGGACGCCGATCCGGACGTCATCGATGCCCATCGGCGGCTCCGGGACATCACGGAGCTCGAGGCCGGGGCCGGCGGTCGTCTTGACCAGTGCTCTCATCACCATCCAGTGTGCCGCGTTGCCGCCGTGGCCGCCTCCCGCGGCGCGCGGTCACGCCTCCCGCGGGTCGTCCATCCAGTCGACGATCGGGTTCTCGACCGAGCCGATCCCCTCGATCTCGCAGCGCACCCGGTCGCCTGGCTCGAGGAAGACCGGCGGGTCGCGGAAGACGCCCACGCCCGACGGCGTCCCGGTCGCGATCACGTCGCCGGGCTGGAGCGTGATGTGCCGGCTGATGAAGGCGATCAGCTCGGGGATCCCGAAGATCATGTCGGCCGTGGAGCCGTCCTGCATCAATTGGGGCTCGCCGGCGCGCGCGTGGCCCGCTCCGCCCGGCCCGCCCGCTCCGCCCGGCCCGCCCGGACCCGGGATCCGCCAGCTCCGAAGGCGCAGCCCGGCCGCCGGGTCGAGCTCGTCGGCCGTCACGAAGACGGGACCCATCGGCAGGAACGTGTCGCTGCTCTTGGCCCGCAGCCACTGGCCGTCGCCCTTCCGGCCCTCGGCGAGGGCGGCCTTGTTGCCTTGCCAGTCGCGGGCCGAGACGTCGTTGACGACGACATAGCCGGCGACATGGCCCATCGCATCCTCGGCCGCCACACGCCGCGCCCACCGGCCGATGACGACGCCGAGCTCGACCTCCAGGTCGAGGGCGTGGGTGCCCTCGGGCCTGACGATCGGCTCGCCGCTGGCCACGACGGCGCTCGGGAACTTGGCGAACAGCAAGGGCCACTCGGGGACCTCACGTCCCGCGCCCTCGGCGACGTGGTCGCGATAGTTCAGCCCCACGCAGACGATCTTGGCGGGGAAGACCGGGATGGCGGCGCGAAGCTCGTCCAGCGGTCGAACGCGATGACGCTCGGCCTCGTGACGGGCGATCTCGAGGCACTCGGCCGTCGGGACCGGGGCCTCGCTGAAGAGCCGGCTCGTCCGCGCCCAACCGCCCTCGACGAGCACGCCGAAGCGATGGTGGCCCGCCGGCCCTCGATGTGCGATCAGGCGCATCAAGCGCCGCCGCTCAGCTCGGGGCCGCGGACGGCTCCGGGCTGCCGCTCGTAGCCCCGGACGGAGCCGACGACGGGGCGACCGACCCAGCCGCCGACGGGGCGACCGACGCGCCCGCCGAGCCGGACGGCGCCGGAGCGCTCGCGCCGGGGGGAGCGCTCGGCTTCAGGCACTGGGGCTCCGGCGGCGTCACGAACGCGCCCTGCGAATCGAGCCGCTCGGATTCCGTCGCGTAGAACTGGTTCACGAGGGCCGGATCCCACGTGTCGAGGTAGAACACCCGATCCCAGACGAGCGCGGCAAATGGATGGGGCATGTCGTCGAAGCGGGCGATGATCGGCGACAGGCTGCCCGCGGCCAGCTTGCAGATCGGGCTCGCCGGGAACGACCCGAAGTAGTCGCGGAAGGCCTGCTGGCCGGCGGACGACGCGCCCGGCGAGTCGTTGCGATACAGGACGACGAGCCCGCCGTGCTCCAGGTTGTGGATCCAGTTGGGCGGTCCGACCTTGTCGTCCGGCTTGTAGACACGAGCCGGGATCGGCCCGGTTACGCCCGGGTTGTTGCCGAAATGGTTGCCGGAGGCCGGCGGGCAATAGATGTAGTTCACCGGCGTCGACGTGATGTGCGTCCGGCCCATCTCGTCCTCGAAGAACCCGAGCCGCGCGCTCGAGCCGGGGGTGATCGGAGGCGTCGGCGACGGATTGAACTGGCTGCCGCACGTGAAGGACGCGGCGGTCGAGCCGATGAACACGTATCCGACGGCGATCGCGACGATCGCCACGGCGGCCACGGTCACGATCACGGTCCGGTAACGCTCGAGGAATGTCGGCGCCGGACCCTGGCGAACGCGCTCGCGACGACCGGCCCGCGCACCGACGCCCGACACCGGCCGGCCGGGCCGGCTCGGCGTCGAGGCGCCACCGGCAGCGCCCGCCGCTCCACCCTGCCCGGGACCCGCTCCGGGTTCGCGGGGTGCACCGACGCGACGGCTCTCGCGGGCCAGTCGGGCCGCGCGACGCGATTCCTTGCTCACGGTTCGGTCATGCCTCGTCGTTGTTCGGGTTGGAGGCACGCGCGGCGGAACGTGCGCGTGCGCGCGACGCCGGGGCCCCGCGCAGGTCCGGCAAAGGGTACCGTCAACCGGCCTCGGGTGTCGGTCGACGCCCGATCACGGGGCCGCGTTCTCGTGGGGACCATGACATCGGTACGGCGCGCGGCTCGATGTGGATGGTCACTCCTCGCTCAGGTACGCCCGGACCTCGTCCCGGAGCAGCCCGCGGAAGAGAAGCGCGGCCAGGGCGGCGAAGAAGATCGTCTGGGGAACGAGGCCGGCCTGCAGGAAGAACACGAGGAGCGGCAGGGTCAGGCTGGCCAGGATGAGGGCGAGCCCGCGGGCGGCCTGCTTGCGCTGGATGACGAGGGTCGTCGTGAAGATCGTGAAGGCGAGGAGGACCATGACGACCACCCCGGGGAGGCTGACCGGCGCGCCGACCGCCTGGTCGATGACATACCGCAGCGAGATGCCGATCCCGAACAGGATCGTCAGCGCGTAGACGAGGAACAGGCGGAGCCCCCCGGGCATCGCCAGGAATTGCCGGACCACGCCCGGATCGTGACACGGGACGATCGGGAACGCACGGCGGGCCGGCCGGCCGGCTCGGCTATCCTTCAGGTCCGTGTCGGATCTCCCGCTGAGCCTGCCCACCGGACCTGCGGCTGCGCTCGCATCCGCTCTCGATCGGGAGCGCAAGATCGATCGCGCCCTCGATGCCCTCGGTCCGCTCGTCGACCGGGATGTCACGTTCGTCGGCCCGGGTCCCGACGAGATTGCCCGCTGGACGGCCGCGGGCGCGCGGCCGACGGCCGTCGAATCGCTGCTGGACGACGACGCGCGGGCGCTGCCCGACGCCTCGGCCGACGCGATCGTCGCCACGTGGTCCGGGTTCCGTGGCGTGGATCCCGCGGAGCTCCGCGCGGCGGACCGGATCCTGCGACCGGGCGGCCGCCTGCTCGTCGTGCACGACTACGGCCGGGACGACGTCTCGCGGCTCCGCGGCGACCTGCCGGACTACGGGGCCTGGAGCCGCCGCGACGGCCCGTTCCTGTCCAACGGCTTCCGGGTCCGGGTCGTCCACTGCTTCTGGACGTTCGACACGATCGAGGCGGCCGCGGCCTTCCTCGAGGAGGCCTTCGGTCCGGAGGGAACCGCCTTCGCCGCGGGGATGAAGCGGCCCCGGCTCTCGTGGAACGTGGCGCTCTACCACCGGACGCGCGGCGCCCCGGCGGCCGAACCGGGCTAGACCCCGACGGCCCCGGCGGCCACCCCATCGAGCACCGAGCGGTACATCGACTCGACGTCGTCGACCATCCGGCGGACGCTGAAGCGCTCCTCGGCCGAGGCCCGGCAGGCCCGCCGGTCGATCTCGTCGATCCGATCGATCGCCTCGACCATCCCGTCGAGGTCGTCGACGACGAAGCCGGTCCGGCCGTCCTCGACGACCTCCGGGACGCTCGCGCGGCGGAACCCGATGACGGGTGTGCCGGAGCTGAGCGCCTCGACCATGACCAGCCCGAACGGCTCGTCCCACTCGATCGGGAAGAGGAGCGCATCCGCGCCGGCCAGGAGCGCCCGTTTCTCGGCGCCGGCGACCTCGCCGACGTAGCGGACCTGGTCGTCGTCGAACAGCGGCTCGATCGTCGATCGGACGTGGTCGGCGTCGACCGCATCGATCTTGCCCGCGAGGATGAGCCGGCGTCCGGCTCGCCGGGCCGCCTCGACCGCCCGATCGGCGCCCTTCGCCTTGCTGAACCGGCCGAGGAACAGCAGGTAGCCGCCGGTCGGATCCGGCTCGAAGGCATGCGACGCGACGTCGATCCCGTGGAGGATCGGCGGCAGCGCACCGCGCGCGGGGAACGTGGCCGCGCTGGCGGCCGAGACGGCGTGATGGAACCAGGGATAGGCGTCCCAGATCGGTCGGGTCTCGGGGGCGTATGGGTTGTGCATCGTCGAGATCACGGGCGTCCGCGAGGTGGCGGCCAGGACCAGCCCCTCGATCCCGGCGTGGCTGTGGACGAGGTCGAACGCGCCGTCGGCCGCGGCGAGGAACGCCGCCTGGGCGTTGGCCAGCTGGAGGTATTCGGCGTGTGGGACGGCACCGCTCGATGCGTCCCCGTAGCGCTGCGACGTGGGGGTGACGCTGCGCAGGGCAGCCGAGGTCATCGAGTCGCCGCTCGCGAACAGGGTCACGTCGTGACCCCTCGCGACGAGCTCTTCGGTGACGAGGTGGACGATCAGCTCGGTCCCGCCGTACGCACGCGGCGGCACCCGCTCATATGTCGGCGCAAGTTGCGCGATCCGCATTCGTGTCCCCCTGTGACACGACGATCGTATCCGCCCTGCTACCGTTTCCGCTGATGAGCGACCGACGACGCGATCCGTACGGGCAGGCCACGGCCGAACGCGCCGAGCGCGACCAGCCGGCCCAGGGTCCGCGGCTCGGCCCGATCCCGATCACCGTCACCGGCGTCCTGATCGTGATCGCGCTCGTCCTCTCCCTCGCCTACGTGGGCTTCGCGGTCTCCGTCCGCGATGCGTCGCAGATCCCGCTGCTCGCGTCGGGCCTCGTCGTGCTCGGGATCGTCTTCGGCGCGATTGCCGCGGTCGGCGCCCGGGCGGCATGGCGCTCGAGCGTCCGCGGCAGCGATGCCCGGGCGTTCGGCCACGCCCTCGTCGGCGGGCTCGCGTCGCTCGTCGCCGCGGGCTGCATCGCCCTCGCAATCATCCTGATCCTCGTTCGGTAGGGGCCGACCCCCGCGACCGACCGCCGCGGCCGACCGCGGCGGCCGATCCGTCCGGGGCCCCTGCTACACTCGGCCCGGCCTCGCCCTCATCGTCTAGAGGCCTAGGACGCCACCCTTTCAAGGTGGAGATCAGGGGTTCGAATCCCCTTGGGGGCACCATTCCCCCGCTCCGACAAGCCGATTGGCCCATACGGAATGCGTCGGGCGGCGCGGTATCGTGTGGCCGACCCGGGCGTCAACACCGGGCCGGACGACCGCATTCGAGGGCCCACGACGTGCGCAACCGCCTCGCCAGGCTCGCCTCGCTCCTCGCCGTCGCGGCGCTCGTCGCCGCCGGCTGCGGCGGGCCCGCCGCTCCACCCGACGCCTACGAGCAGCTCAACACCTCGCTCACCTCGACATGGAGCCCGATCCAGGTCAACGTCGGGGTCAAGGTCACCGCGGCCGGGCAGACGATCACCATCGATCCGAAGGCCATCGCGTTCGTCGTCGATACCGCGGCCGCCAAGTTCGCGTTCCACATGTCGCTGCCGGGAGCCGATCTGGGGATGCCCGCCGGCGCGCTGGACGCGCTCGGGATCGCGGGCGACTCGATCGACTTCGACGTGATCTACGCCGCCGATGCGCTGTACATGCGGAGCGCGATGCTGAAGCCGACGCTTCGCCTGATTCTTCGCAGCAAGGTCCCGGCCGGGGACCTGACGGGCTGGCTGAAGCTCGGGACGAAGGAAGAGCTGATGGCCCTCCAGGCCCTCTCGGGCGGCCTCAAGCCCCAGTCGAGCTTTGCGCCGCCGTCGTCCGGCCCAGGCGCCATCAAGGCCTCGTTCGAAGCCGCCGGGATCACGCTCACGGACGGCGGTCCGGTGAAGCACAACGGCGCCGACGCCCGGCACATCACGATCGCTGTCGACATCGACAAGCTGGTGGCGGACCCATCGTTCCGCGCCGGCGCGGGTCCGCAGAGCGGGCCGACGATCGCCGTGATGCGGAGCCTGTCGTTCGCCGGCGACCTGTGGATCGATCCCGCGAACAACCGGATCGTCGAAGCCGACGCCCACGTCACCTCGATCAAGGATCCGACCCAGGTCGGCGACGTCACGATCACGGCTCACGATCCGGACGGGTCCGTGGCCCTCGACGCGCCGACGTCGTCGGTCGACGTTCCGCTGGGCACCTTGATCTCCGAGATGATGAAGCTCATCGGGAAGGGCGCCGAGAGCTGACCGGGTCGCCTGGGTGGCGGGCCGCCTCGGTGGCCGCACGGGCCCGATGAGCGGCCGCCGCCGGGGAGGGTCCCTGCTACCATCGCGCCGATGGAAATCATGGGGATCCGCATCCCGACGATCGTCCAGGACAACGTCGCCCGGCGCTGCGACGGTTGCCTGCAGGTGATCGAGGGCACCCCGTGGCGGGTCAACCTGCTCGACACGGTGACGACCGAGGTCGCCGCGCCGTGGACGGACACCGCGGCGATCAACCCGGGCCCGTTCGAGTTCCACTCCGACGAGGCGTGCGTCCGGCGCTGGATGGCCGGCCGCGGCTTCCTGTTCTGCCGGAAGGGCCGCGTTCGCGAGATCATGCGACCGATCCCGATTCCCTCGGCTGACGGCACGAGCGTCCGGTGGGGTCTGTGCGACGGAATCCACCGCGACGACCACGAGTTGATCCCCGCCTGACGATCGCCTTGACGGCGGCCCGGGCGGCTGCGATCATCCCCTCGACCGGACGGATCGCCGGACCCAGATTTACCCACATTCGAACCCGAGGACGCGCATCGCCGTGCCTGCCGCCACCCGCCCCGGCCGACCCGTCGCCGACCCGCCGCTCTCGCTGGGACCGGCCAGCCGCCTGCTCGGCGTCGACCCCGACACGCTCCGGCGCTGGGCGGACGAGGGCCGGATCGACGCCTTCACCACGGCCGGCGGTCATCGCCGGTTCCATCGGGCGACGGTCGAGCGGATCCTCGAGGCCCGGCGCCACGACGCGACCGTCCGTCTGGCCAGCCTGGGCGCCACCGAGGACCGCCTCTCGCGTGCGTATCGTCGCGGCTACTCGTCCGGGTCCGATGTCGGCGACGTCCGGGCGGCGATCCCGGAAGTCGACCGGGACGCGTTCCGCGACGGCGGCCGGGCCCTCGTGGCGGCGATGCTCGCCCACCTCGACGCCTCCGACGAGGCGGCCCGCGATCGCGCCGAGTCGAGCGCGGTCCGGCTGACCGAGGACCTCGCCCGCCGATTGGCCGCGGCCGGGATCCCGCTCGGGGAGTCCGTGTCGCTCTTCGTCTCCGCGCGGCGCCCGTTCCTGACCGAGCTCGGGGTCATCGCCCGCCGCCGCTCGCTCGATCCCGATCGACTGGCGACGATCTACGACAGCTCATCCGGCCTGCTCGATCGCCTGCTCCTGCGGCTCGTGGCGGCCCACCAGGAGGTCCTCGTCTGACATGGCCGTGACCTGGATCCCCGCCGCGACCGCCGCCCTCGCCCTCGTCTTCGCGGTGGCGCTCCTCGACCAGTGGCGTGAGCGGCGGCAGACCTTCCAGCTGATCTGGGCCGTCGGGATGCTGTTCTACGGCGTCGCGTCGGGGTGCGAGGCGATCGGCGCCGCGAGCGGCTGGAACGAGGCGCTCTACCGGACGTGGTACCTGACGGGCGCGCTCTGGACGGCGGGCTGGCTCGGGCTCGGGACCGCGTTCCTCCTCGGCCGGACGCGGTTCGGCTATACGTTCGCCTTCTGCCTGCTCCTCGCGGGCGTGTTCACGCTGCTGACCGAGCGCAAGTTCCAGTACCCGGGATCGGGATCGGCGCCGATCCTGTACCTGATCGGGGCGATCGTCCTCGCTGCGGCGGTCGCGATCGAGACCTATTTCCAGAACGATCGCTGGCCGCGGCTCGCCGCGGGCGCGGTCATCGGCACCACGCTCCTGTCGCTCGTGCTGATGCTGACGACGGCGTTGGCGGCGCCGGGCTACGTCATCGACCCCGCCACGGGCGCACCGACCGGCGAGCTCCTGCCCGGCACGATCCGCCTGTTGACGCCGTTCCTGAACATCACCGGCGGGTTCGCGCTGATCCTCGGCGCGCTCTTTTCGGCGTACGTGTTCATGCCCAAGCGGCGGGTGCTGGGGTACTCGCTCGACCCGAGCGCACCCGGCGATCAGTTCCTGTTCAACCTCCTGATCTCCCCGATCGCGATCGTCGTCAACTTCGTCGCATCGCTGCCCGGCGCCGTGCGGGCGCTGTTCGCCGGCCGGCTCCACAGCCGCGTCCCGGCGACGATCCTGATCGCCATCGGCGGCCTCCTGGCAAGCGGCGGCGATGCGCTCAACCGCTTCGGGGTCACGAACTACTTCCAGGTCGGAAAGTTCCTCGCGGTCATCTTCCTGCTTGCGGGCTTCCTCGTCTCGATCGAGACGTTCCGCGAGATCCGCATCCCGTTCACCCAGGTCCGGCTTCGCGGCCGGCGGACGGAGCACGGACAAGCCGAAGCCGAGCCCTCCGTGGAGCCGGCTCCGGCGACGACCGCGGACGGCGCCACCGGCTGACCCGTGGGCCGGGTATCGCCGGCCCGAGGCAGCGAGCGATCGATCGGCAACGGGACGACCCGAGGGCGCGGTCCGCCCTCGTACCATCGGGGGATGCGCGATCGACGCCTCCTGATCGGCTCCCTCGCCCTCGTCGTCGCCGCGAGCGGGTTCGGCATGCTCGGCCCGGTCGCCCGGCTCGCGTACGACGCGGGGTTCGAGCCGATGGCGTTCGTCGCCTGGCGGGCGACGATCGGGTGGCTCGCGATCGTCGCGATCGTGGCGCTGACCAACCGGCGCGGGGACGCCCTCGTCAATCCCTTCCGTCTCCCGCGTCGCGACGTGCTCGCCCTGATCGTCGCGGGCGGTGCCGGGATCGCGCTCAACATCTCGACCTTCGTCGCGTTCGACCTGACGACGGTCGCCCTTGTCCTCCTCGCGTTCTACACGTATCCGGCCCTCGTCGCGGTGGTCGCCGTCGCCCTCGGGCACGAGCGCCTCGACGGGTCGCGTCTCGTCGCGCTCGGACTGGCGCTCGGCGGGATGGTCCTCGTCGTCGCCGGCGGGCTCGATCCGTCGACCGTGGCGCGCGACGGCGGCGCGTCGTTCAATCCCGTCGGCGTCGTCCTCGGCCTCGTCGCGGCGATCTTCCAGACCGTGTTCGTGACGATCAACCGGGGACGCTTCGCGACGATGCCGTCGGTCCAGGTGATGAGCTGGGTCCTGCTGATGATGATCGCCGTCTGCATCCCGCTCGCGTTCGTCCTCGGGAACCGGCTGGACGTGCCCCTCCACGACGGTCGGGCGCTCGGACTCGCCCTGCTGGCCGGGATCTTCGGCGCAGGCGTCCCGTCGGTGCTCTTCCTCATCGGGATCCGGGCGATCGGCGGGACCCGGGCCGGGATCCTGATGCTGATCGAGCCGCTCGTCGGGGTGACCCTCGCGGCGATCGTGCTCCACGAAGCGCTCCTGCCGATCCAGGTCGTCGGCGGCGCGGCGATTCTCGGTGCGGCGCTGCTGCTCCAGCGGGGCGGCCCGGGCGACCGGCCGGAGCCGGGTCTCGTCGCGGTCGCCGAGCACACATGACGCCGATCCGCCACGATGGGCGACGATGAGGACGTGGGTCGGCGCACGGCGCGTCGCCGACGCCGCGCTGGAGGGAGGTGAAGCCGATGGCTGACGCGGTCGCCGGCAAACGGATCCGCGTTCTGCTCGTCGACGACCACGGGGTGGTCCGGCGCGGCCTGCGCGGCTATCTCGAGCTGCTCGACGACATCGAGGTCGTGGGCGAGGCCGAGAACGGCCTCATCGGGGTCGAGATGTCGGCGGAGCTGTCGCCCGACGTCGTGCTCATGGACATCGTGATGCCCCAGCTCGACGGGATCGGCGCGATTGCCCGGATCAAGGCGGCCCAGCCGAAGGTCCAGGTCGTCGCCCTGACGAGCTTCATCGAGGAGGACAAGGTCCTCGCGGCCCTCGAGTCGGGGGCGAGCGGGTTCATCCTCAAGGACGCCGATGCGGACGATGTCGCCGCCGCGATCCGGGCCGCCCACAACGACGAGGTCCACCTCGATCCGGCCGCCGCCCGCGTCCTCGCC
>Ga0134124_10004305_pt1 | contig 11443 bp, 7 predicted proteins | sample KB304_FD_96880 | JGI IMG/M metagenome (GOLD analysis project Ga0134124, IMG submission 96880) | Terrestrial soil microbial communities without Nitrogen fertilizer from Kellogg Biological Station, Michigan, USA - KB3-0-4 | ecosystem: Environmental > Terrestrial > Soil > Unclassified ... | reverse complement strand
TCCACCTGCCAGTGGACATTCTCCGCCCGTCGGAGCGGATGGAGGATCATGCCGCAGCAGGCGGTGACATTGGTAAGACGATCCACAAGGATAAAGGAACCAGTTTCACGGTTCTGCTCATAGGGGTCGAACGGAATCGGCCGCGACAGGTGCAGCTCCGCCTCGCCAATGTCGTTTTTCTGCAGGATATCGGCTGCGAGGCGGCGAAATGATTCCGGTTCAATCCGGTTACGCAGCCTCACCACCTCTGCGGTAGCAATCTCCGCAACCCTACGGAATTCATACTGGCGGCCAGCAAAGAGCGGCGAATCATCCATCCAGTTCAGGCGAACCTTGAACTGGTCCGCAACCTGCGGGTCGATTCGTTTTCCAGTATGCCGAGAATGTCCGTTCATTTCACAATTCACTTTTCTCTGCCTTCAACCCTTTCCTCTCTCCTGCGACCTTACAACATCAATTTTTTTCGAGATTTTTCTGTATTTGCAGTCGCTTTCCCCGCCACTCTTCCATGATTTTCCGCACCTCGAACTTGCTTCACTTCCTGAACGGGCCGGCAGCTGCAGCCGCCAGCGGCAACAACAGGGAGAGTGTCACGCAAAAAACACTAGGGGAAGTGATTTCCAACAGATATGCGGAGCGCCCATGACAAAACCCCTGCTTGTGAAAGTTGGCCAATTTTCACAGGATAGCAAATCAGCTCGCTGATTGCTACTGCAAGATGCAGAGGTTCCTAATCAAGATAGGCAGAAAGGACTTTCCGTATTACATGATCACCAGGTTGGCTATTTCGATAGTTCCGGCACTGATGACAAAGGCCCCCTGGATCATGGTGACTCCGCTGACACCTGTAAAGCCGCCGTCGTAGCCGCCGGTGAAGGTTGAAATTACTCCGGCGCTGCTGAGGTCCGGCGTCTCGTTGAAAGTCATGGCTTGGGCCTGGACAATGGCAGTAGAGTTGGCAGGGATGGAGGCAAAGGCAGCCGAAATTGTCGCGAAGTAAGTGGTGCTGCCGCCGATGGTTACGGCGACGTAATTAGGTGCTATTGTCCAAGTGTAGGTTGCCGGTGTTGGATCAACGTTACCCACCTGGTCCTTGGCCATGACATCGAAGGTATGACTCCCGATGGGCAGGTTGCTGTAGCTTGCGCCGCTGATGCACGGCAGCCAGTTGCCGCCGTCCAGTCTGCACTCGAAGCTCACAGAAGTTTCCGGCGATGTGAAGGTGAAGGCCGCATTGGTCGCTATGGTCGGGTCAGCCGGCTGCCCCGTAATGCCGGTTTCAGGAGGCGTGGTATCGATGGCCCAGGTATGGTTCGCCGGCAAGGGGCCCGCGCTGCCTACCGAATCGATTGCTCTGACCGAAAATATATGGCTCCCGTCAGCAAGGGGAGAGGTGGTGTAGGGACTCGAGCAGGGCGCAAAAGTTCCCGGATCAAGGCCTGTGGTAACTTTGCATTCGAAGGTTGCAGTGACGTCGGTCGAGGAGAAGCTGAAGCTGGCTGTAGATCTGTTGTCGAGCGCCGCCGGTACGGTGTCGAGGGAGACGTCGGGTCCGGCATAGACGACCGAAGGGTCCCAGAATGTCCCATCGCAAAAGTTATCGGCATTTGCTGCTATCGAAAAGGATAGTGTGTCTCCGGCAGCTACGGTGCGGGTCAGGTTGTGGCTCACACCGACAGTGTCGGCGTTACCGATGGTTGCAGAAAAGAGCTGGGAGGTGTTGTGCGTAAGCTGCGCTGTAACGCCGTCTCCACATGCCGGATCAGCGTCGCGTACCGTGCCGCTGATCAGGACCGTGCCGGCCTTGGGCGCCACCCAATTGAGTACAGGACTTTCGTTTGTCGCAGGATGCATAAGCAAGCCATAGATACGGTCCCACGTGTCATTGCCTTGCCAGTAGCCGGCTGCGTTCCAGAGCATGGAGCTAAGTCCGGCTCCGTACAGGTAGTACCAGGTCGGGCCCTGGGTGGATGAAAAATCAGTAGATTGACGATAGAAGTCCGTCGACGGCCCCAGATCGACGGCCCACTGATACTGGGCATAGTTGTCTCGCGCAAAGCCAGTGGAATGTTTATGGCAGTACACGTAAAAATTCTGCCCCACCTCATGGTTGGGGGTCCCATACGTATCAACCAAGCTGCAGCACATGTACCCCCCCGACTCCAACTGGCTTCCCCCCCATTCGTCGACGAGCACGGCCGACGGGCTCCAGCTCAACCCATCAATTGATTCGTAAAGCTTGACGCTGGCGTTGTACCGTCCGCCAGTGCCGTTGGGCCAGGACATGAAGGTCAACGGCATGTAGTATTTCCCCGTGTAGCTGCTGTGGACTGCCTGAGAGTGAGTTACCCCCAACTGGCTGGTCGGGAAGGCCGACCTTCCGCCCAAGCCGGGCTCAGTCCAGCCGCCATTGTAATACTTGGACCAGAGGTTAGTTCCCACGTTTCCGGCCCGAGCTGCAGCGATCACGCTGTCCACACTGGCCCGCGCCACCCCGATTCCTTCCGTTCCGCTGACCTGGTCTATGTAGTAGACATGGAAATAGCCGTCCTTGACAATATAAGGGGCGCCCTGGATGTTGAAGGGCTGGGGGTCGCCGAATGGGCTGATGATACGTCCAAGGTACTTCCAGGTCTCGCCCCCATCGTTCGACCAGGCCAGCCCGATCCGTGTTTTTCCAAATGTATTTTCCGGAACCATCCCTGTATTACCTACGTGTTCCTCATGAATGAAAGCGAGCACCTCCGCCGTTACACCCGGAGAAGGCCAATAGGTGTCCACGAACCAGAGATCCACTACATCGGTCAAACCTGGAGCAAAGCTCGTGAAGGCCGGAGCGCCGGATGTCCCGGCAAAATCGATGCAGAAATTGCCGGCATCCCGGACGCAGGTGGTTTTTGACCAGGTGACTCCGGCAAAGGGAGAGTTGAGATTACCTGACGTGAGGACATGCTTGTTTTCGCTGTTTACATAGTCCCAGTGAGTAGTAAGCCAGTGCATTCCGCCGGGAAAGACTGAACCTGCCGCATCTCCCTGGGTCCCGGCAAGCACCCCTTGTGTCAATTGGGCGTTGGTGGACGAAATTACCGGTGAACGCACGGTCAGCGCGTCTGCTGCCGCCGGAAATATAATGGCCAGCAACGGCAAAAGTAATAATCCAGCAAATGTTCTTTTCATGGGCTGCCTCTTTTTTTGACAAACACTTGGAGCAAGAAATATTTCCTGAACATTATCGTGCAATGAATGTTCCGGCCTTCATTTATGGCAATTTGTTAATCAACTTCAAAGAGTTTAGTAAACTTCTTCAGGTTGTCAAGGCAGCCAGGGGGATATCCCGAGTACGTTTCGCTGTCCTTGAGAGAGCTACGGAAAGGTTTGTGCCGGTTGAAGGGAGAAAGCGCTTCAATCATCTGCTATGTCTGTGGGAATTTTGGCAAAAATCGCCGACTACTGAGGGTAAGCTACTGTATTGGCGGAAATAATCGGGACCGGTGAAGCAGAAATCCGGCCTTATGATATCTACAACGTTATCGCTCTAACCTCCAGGAGGGGGGGGAATTTACGCCTTAAAAGTCCGCAACTCCTCGATCCTCGTTCCCCACACCTCGAACCTGCCTCACCTCCTGAGCCTATCCCCCAGCCAACGTAGGGGTTTGGTGATCCGCCAGGAAAGGGAAGACTCAATCGCCAGTAATCTATCGTCAGTCTCTTTGAGTTCTTGGCAAGTCGGTCTGGCAGCAAGTTGATCAAAAATCAAGTGTTGATAAACGTATCGTGACTCCGGCAGAAAAGCTTTCAGTGCATACTCGAATGCCTGGAGATGAATTGCAGCCAGACGGGACACGGTAAACTTGCTTGCACGAATTTTCCCTTTACATGCCAATTCCTCGCGAAGGCTTTCATTGTTCCAAACCTTGAGAATTGCGGCGGCGACATCGCAGTAATTGTCAGGATCGAACAGAACCGCAGCATCACCAACAACTTCCGGCAAGCTGGTTGCGTTTGAGCAGACCACCGGACACCCCGATGACATGGCTTCCAGTACGGGCATACCGAAACCTTCGAAAAGCGACGGGAAGCAGAGCAGCGTTGCCCGCGAATAAAGCGCTCTCATCTCTTCGTTTGATACATACCCAACATGCAAAACCTGCCCTGTCAGGCCATATTCGACAATTTTTTCCAGAAGCGGGTACCCGTTTTCCATCGGGAACCCGGTACACACACATGGGACTACAATTCCCTGATCCTGTTTCAGAAAGGCCAGCGCCTTCAACATTGCATCATGGTTCTTATGTTGCCAGTGGTTCGCCGGATAAAAAATGAACTGATCCGGAAGACTCAAATGACCAATGTCAGTCGGATAGTATGGCGCAACAACTGGATCAGCAACCAGATGAGCAACAAAAATTTTATCGGGGTCAATCAGATGGTGTTCTGCGATTGACTGTTTGGAGAATTCAGAAAGAGTAATTACAGCATCGGCAGCCCTTGTCGAAGGCGCAAAATGCAACCTACGTGCGCGCAAGTCCTCTTCACTAAAAAAATGGGGGTAATACACCTCCTGAATATCAGCCAACTCAACTACAGTAGGTATAGGAATTGGGCGAGGCCAGAGAACGGCGAACGGGCAAAAAAATACATCAATGTTCATCAGGTGGAGCAAAATTTCACCCTGATCCTCTATTTTGATCGCTCCTTCCCGCCAGCGGTTCGTGCCGAGATATCCAAGCTCTTCCTCATTACCGGCGCAATAGAAAAAAACATACGTATTGTTAATGTCTGTTGCCAACAACTCGATAAACAACCGCTGGAAGTATTGGCGCAATCCCCCCATCCTTGCATTCAGCGGGACGGCATTAACTCCGATTCGCATCAGTTGGCCCCCACTGGCTCGTCCCCGCCAAGTCCTCTCTTTTTGGCAGAATTACGCCGACTTTCCATCTCTGACTTGAAGCTGATTTCATACAGGGTAAACTTCTGTTCTTCCCGTGAAACTCTTTCAGGTAGAGGATGCGTGGTCGGTTCCAGGGCTGACCGTGAAAGGGTGAATGTCCTGATCCTGGCAAATTCAAATCCAGGCAGCGCAGGGTCGGCATCGGAAAGCAGCAGTGACGGCTTCCCAAGTTTTTTCTGGGTAAGCAGCCAGGTACGCAGGGCAAGCGGCGCTTTCTCACTGTCCAGCTTTATTGGTGCAACCCTGCAGTCAAAAGCCACCAGCAGCGGATTCATCCACTCCGCCCAGCCGTTCACTCGCCCCCAGGCGAGGACGGTATTGTCCCGGGGTAGTTGTGCGGCAATTCCCTTCAATTCTGCAAAAGTCCCCTTCTCTTCGGCAACGCCGGCAACCAGGCGGTCAGCTCTCGCCAGGAAGAATGCCAGATATAACAGCAGCGCAACCATGGCAACCCGATAAAAAGAGGGCTTCAGTCTGGATATCAGGGCATCAAAACTTAGAAACGCAAACAGGATGAAACCGGGCATAACTGCTGGAATGAAGCGCCTGATGGCATAGATATGATGCGGATTGATGCTGGGGGCCCAGAGATAGAGGAACGCATAGCCGCCGACAACTGCAAGCAGGATGATGGCAAAACTGTTCATTCTGTTGGCGATGACCCTTTTCAAAAGGAGCAGAAAGCCGGCAACTCCGCCCCAGACAACCGGCGGGGAGAGGTAGCGGGCAAGATTGACCATCGAGTCTTCGCGGAAATCGCGAAAGCCGATGGAGTTGTTCCACTTGCCGAAGATGCTGTCAGCAATGTAAGGACTGTCGAGATGCGGGCGAATGAAATAGCAGTAGCTCGCAAGACTAACGAAAATGACACTAAAAACGACAAAATTCACACGACTGCGGACCAGTCCGCCAAGCACCACTGCTCTCCTGCCCCTTGCAAGCAGATGAAGCGAAAGAGCGACAATTGTCACAACACCAACCTTAGCATTCATGTCAGAGAGCGCATATGCATACGGTTGGCTGAAAAAAACATAATAGCAGTAGGCAAGGGCAAAAAGAGGAATCATGACCCGATAGAACGTACGCCATACTGGCTCATCCGATTCAGCTTCATCATGAGCGAAGATTTTGATGGCAAAGTGCGCTGTGATGAACAAAGGCACCAAGAGGAAACTGTCAATTCTCAGGAGACCGGTAAAACCGATCAACAGGCCGGCAATCCCTGCAAGCCTTCTCTCGCGGTTCTCGAAAGCGTGCAGCAGCAGCAGCAATCCACTCCAGAGAAACAGCTGCGTGAAAATTTCCGTGAGAGTGGTCCTGGCCATCCAGATCTGTCCCGGGTTCAGCGCAAAGACGAGGGCCGCGGCAACAGCGGCCTGACGGCTCATCAATTTTTCCGCCACGCCGTAGAAAACCGCTATTGCCAGCAGTGCCAACATGGCATTGAAACGGAAGAGCCCCGCAGAGCCGAACGAGGCAAACGACTGCGCCAGCCAGACCGGCAGCAGATGGGCAAACTGGACCGCAATGGTCGGTGAAGTCAGGTAGAATCCGGGCGCATACATCTTGCCGTACTGCGGCTCGTACCAGTGGGTATCAATAACCGCTTCCACAGCATCGGACATCGCCTTGTACGGGATGTCAAGACGACCTGTCCGTTCGATATGGATTGCGTGATTGGCATAAACACCGGCATCACCCAGGATAATCGGCGACTCCGTCGGGAAACCGAGATACAGCACTGCGGCCACCAGTAAACCGGCCAGCAGCAGAAAGTCGGGCCCAGATATCGATAGTCCTGCCACAGCCGTTCCGCTTCGTCCCCTGCTGATGAAAGGGGCTGATACCAGCGCGACAAGCCACCCGGCAACCCCGAACCAGGATGCACGATAAACCCCGGTCATGGCGGCAAGTAGCAGGGGAGCGGACCAGAGAGCAAGACCCGTTGTCAGGGCAAGAGGGATGCGTACAATAATTGGCACTGTCGCGAGCCTGTTTTTGTCTGCGGCCTGCAGCAGCGCAGTTCCCAGGCAAAAAATCCCAGCCAGGAGTCCGGCCGCATTAAAAAGCTGTAGCAGTGAAATCGTCATGGCGTTTCTATTTCTACCTCGGTAAATGTTTTATAGATTTCTTGTGAAACTTTTTCTGCATAATCATCCGCAGGCAGATCCCCGCAGAGAGCGGAGATCTGCTCCGCAGCGCTCCGGACCATGAGATTGACCAGCGCATGATTTTTCAACTGTTTCGCTCCGGCAAAAACCTCCAGCAACGACTTTGCATAAACCTCAGGAATATGTCTTTCACAAAGGATTCTTCTTCCTGACGCCCCTTTTTTGGCGAACTGTTCAGGTTGGTCAAGAAAAGCATTCAGTGTTGTCCGGAGATCGTTAACCATGTTTTCCGGGTCGACAAAAATAAGAGAACCGTCCATCTGATCTGCATACCAGCCGGTTCTTGTGACGATCGTCGGCAGCGCGTGGGCCCATATCCTGAGCTGGCTGCTCGAAGCCTCTCCAAACGAGGGGAAACGGAGATTTATCGCCAGATTGGCAGCTGCCAGCGCCGCGTCCAGCTCAGCCTCTGTCACATAGCCGTGAACCTTTACAATATGAGTCAATCCGAGAGCCTCAAGCCGCTCCGGAAGCAGGTCATCGATAAAGAGTTCCCCGTAAACATCAAGGATAAAAGAGTCCCTGCAAGGGAGAGACGCCAGAGCCTCAAGAATCGAGTCTACGCGCCGGTTCTGACCTATATAGCCGAATATGATTATATGAAACGGGGGCTCTACCCTCTTCACAGGCAGCTGATCAGGAACAATGTCAGCAATCTCCTTGTACGGAAGATCAAGCAGAAAAACCGGCCACTTCTGTCTCCGGGCAATGGTTTCGAAAGCAGTGCGCGAATGAACGATAATGCCCAGACAGTTATCTACGGCAGGTTCAAAAAGAGGAAACTCTCCGGCGAGTGCGTCGCAGCTCTCCTCGCCGCGGCAGACCCTCTCTGCAGCAGCCCTGCCGGCAGCACCGTAATAATAAGCCATAAGAGCGGTGTACGCGGCGAGAGCTTCGGAATCTAAAGGTTGCTTGTTGTAGAGCATGAAACCCTGCAGGGCCATGTCGTGCAGCACGATGACACCCGGATGTTTCCTGCTTATCTGCCAGATTGCGCCATGATACTGAGGATTATTTCCTATATGGTATACATTCAGATCAGCATTGTTCAGCTCTGTCCACGGCACCTCATCGATGGCAAATCGCCGCACGGCGACGGTCTCTTCCAGGCTCTTGTCCCACTCCTCCTGATCTGTCCAGAGGACGACGTCGAACCTTTTTGCAAGCGACTTCATAATTCTTGCCGAGTAGTGCGCAATTTCGGTGCGTGCCGGAGGCAACGGCGAAAACCAGTTAATTTTTATCCTGCGAGCTGTCATAAAACCCAATGTTGTTGTTGCCGAAAAGAATGATTTTTCTTGGCTGAGGTGCAGCTACCAGCTAGGTTTTGATCTAGGACTTTGAAAACCAGATTTCTCTGCCCCGCTCAGAGACTTCGCCTAGTGACTTGAAAAAAGGAGAATCCACATAGCGTGTAGAAACGTGATCAGCGGCTCCCCGATCTGTCCGGAGCCATCATAGTCCTGGCAGTTGCAGGAGACAGTCAAATCACAATTGATGCAAATATTGTAGCTGGAAAGACCAGAGAGCGCCTTGCAGTAATACGCATTTCCACCCCCCCGCCAAATCGAAAATTTCTTCAGCCAGTCAAACATAGTACCTTTCCCTGTCCATTATGCCAGTAACCTGTCTATCACATTCTGCCAGTTGATATTGAGGCTCTCGTAGCGTTCCCGCCCAGCCTCTCCCCAGAGACGCGCTTGCGAAGGCGATTGCCAGAGTTCATCCAGTGCCTCCGCCAGTTTTCCCGGCTCCGGTGCTGCAATCAGTCCGGTTTCACGATGGCGAACAAACTCCAGCGCACCTCCGGAGTCAGAGCAGGTCACTACCGGCTTTGCCGCAAGCATTGCCTCCAGGGTGACGTAGCCGTAATCCTCGTCCAGAGGAGGGAAAACAACCCCCCGTGAATGGGCAAACAGGTTTATTTTTTCCTCTTCGGAAACATTGCCCAGCCATTCGACCCTCTCCCCAAGACCAAGCGATTCAGTCAACTGTTGCAGTTCTACTGCCATGACCGGGACTTCAGGCACTCCGGCAAAGAGGATGCGCACCGGTTCCTTCGTCAGTGCCAGTGCCTGCAGCACCAGACCCTGCCGTTTGGACCATGGGTTCAGGCGACTGGGGAAGAAGAGATAACTGCGGTCGTCTCCGCAGAAATATCTTTCTGCACCCAAAGGGGGATGATACAGCGGGGTTGACGAAACCCCGCAGTACCCTTGCAGCCTCTTCGATACGTTTTCAGCAATGGTAAAGATCGACCTTGCTTCGGAAAGCAGTTTCCGGTCGGCCTGAATAATTGCATCCCTTACCAGAGAGCCGTTCGGCTGCTGCAGCAGATCTCCGGACTCCCAGAGATCGTATGCCTGGCGATGCTGGTGAAGTATCCAGAGAACCTTGTTCGGATGTGGGATAAGATAGGCGGGAAATTTCAGGCCAATAACCCGGTCAACTCGCGCATAACAGCTTTCCGTCAGATCCAGCAGTCGGCAGGCCAGCATATGATCGAGGATTCGCTCCGGCGGATACCACTTAAACGGGATTTCAACAATCTCTGCTTCGTGCCCGGACAATACCAGGTTATGCCGCAGCTGCGAGGCAAGGATCTCCGCACCGCCACAGACAAAAGGCACCTTTACCGTAGTGATCAGGATTCTCATGAAAAGAGCCTTGCAAAAACCTGGCGGATAATTTTGATCATACTTCTGACCGGCCTCATCATTATATCCGCGTCTTCACCGGCAGGTTCAGCCGCAACAGCGGGAGACTGCAATTCATCGTCGACCGCCGCTATTCCACTGCATGAAAAGCGGAGAACATCTTCGCGCAGCCTCTCTGCAATCGTCTCAACAGATATTTCAGGGTAAAAAGACTTCAAGCAACACCACCTTTTTACAGGCTTCGCCCTACAGCAAAAAGAAGAGATTATTCCCGTCTCGATTTACTTGGGGTTTTTGTCGAATCAGGCTTCGCAATTCGCTTTCGATCTTAGCACCATTATCCTCATAACCACGTCTGTCAATATAAAGTCCCTTGAAACCTGCGGCTCTGATTTCATCCAAGAATACAGGCAACGGTTTTGCAGTAACCGCTTTCTGCCAATCACCCGATTTACGCCCCAACATAGCTCCATAGCTCCATCGCAAGCTATGCGAATGGAGATACGGCTTGCCCAGTTCATAGTCAGTCAGATTGTGCAATTTCGGCTGCTCCGGAAAAGCGGAAAAAGGGAGTTGAAAGACCATGGACCCTGCAGGCAGGAGTGACTCCATACGTCTGACAAAATCGGCATCGTTGTCAAAGCTTGCCCTAATATCGTTGTAATGTGGGACATTAGCCGAAGTCGATTGATCATAGATACCTATGAAAGTGAGAATTATTGCCAAAGGGACAATTATTCCGGTTTTATAAAGCGCTGGCCTAAGAAGCAGCAGCTTCTGCAACAGCAGAAAAAATGCGGCAATAGAAAAAAACGCGATAAAGATACTAATCCTGGCATGTGCCCTCAACAGCGGGGAGACAAACAACGCAAACATAGTTGCAAATCCCCCGACCGTACCATAAAGGACAGCCGCAATATTAATGGTCGATAACTGCCCTAGGATGGTTCCATTGTCACACTCTTTGCTTCTGTTAAATAAAATCAGAACCAAAGAGATAAACCCGATCGTGCCCAAGATGCCCAAGGCCGAGTAGCTGCCTTCGCTGCTGGAGGGAATCGAAGATTTCGCATATTGGTCTGTAAATGCCGCAGCAGCACTGTTTCGGTGAGCTTTTACCGGCAGCAACATCTGCGAAATTTTCAGCGCATAGCGTTCAGTCTCATAAACTGACCGCGCAGCGATGTTACTATTCCTGCCATGTTCGGCAAAGAAGATAATGTTCGGCAGTAAGCTCAGAACAAATACGGTAGTAATGATCGAAACCATGATGAAACTGCTGATAAGCGCTACGACTTTTCTGTGGTAGAGCCATGCTGAGATCCCGGCAACTGTGAGAAGAAAACATGTGTAGAAAGCATAGTATTCAGTGGTTATGCCTATCAATACCGCTGCAGCAGTATATCCCGGTTCGAATCTAAGCTTCCTGTTGTTGTCTGCAATGAATGGCGGCTTAGTATGAAACAGCCGCAGGCAACAGTAAATGGCGATCGGCACCATGAAATAATAGCAGTAATTAAGATGAACTACCCCCCTCATTAGGTGGTACGGCAGAAAAGTATACAGCAAAGAAGCTGTGACAGAAAAGGGGCCATTCAAACCGATGCGAAGCATTACAAATGCAGATGTTGCGGCTATTATTGGAAATGTAATGAAAAACG
>Ga0134124_10004303_pt1 | contig 11448 bp, 9 predicted proteins | sample KB304_FD_96880 | JGI IMG/M metagenome (GOLD analysis project Ga0134124, IMG submission 96880) | Terrestrial soil microbial communities without Nitrogen fertilizer from Kellogg Biological Station, Michigan, USA - KB3-0-4 | ecosystem: Environmental > Terrestrial > Soil > Unclassified ... | reverse complement strand
GAGGGCAGCGACGCATCGCCACAGATGTTGGCCGCGTGCCGCGCGCGTGCCGAGCAGCTCGCCCTTCAGCCCGCGCTGAAGCAACAGCGGCTCGAGGAGCTGAGCAGTGAACGCCACTTTGCTCTGATCTTCATTCCCTCCGGTTCGTTCTCTCTGATCACGGACGAGACCGCGGTGCTATCGGGGCTCGTGCGTATCCGCGAGTTGCTCGCTCCGAACGGTCGCTTCATCGTGGAGATCGAGCGTCGCGATCGGACTCGTTATTCGGAGCTCAGCGGCACCTGGGGCGGCCGCTGGGTCACTCGCCCGGACGGCGCCAAGATCGTCCTCAGTTGGCTGTCGCAATACGTCGCCCCCACGGGCATTTCCAGCAGCCTGCATCGCTACGAGTTGGTCAAAGACGGGCGGCTTTTGGCCCAAGAATTCGAAGATTTGGAGCTCAAGCTGTACGAGCTGTCGGAATTTCGTGAGCTGCTTCGGCGCGCGGGCTTCACTCGCATTCAGGCGTTGACGCCGTACTCTTTGGAGCCGGTCGACGAGCAGTCCAGTGCTGACGCCGAGGACGGAGTGATCTTCGCCTGCTCGAGCGACGCCGTCTAGACCGATGGCGTCTTCAACCCGAGCCCGACGATGAACACCTCCGTGCTCTGCGCACGCGTGCCCTCCGGGCGGATCACTTGACACTTCTCGTAGCGCTCGCCCGCGAGCTTGCGCGCGACTTGAAAGTCGCCACTCATGAAAATCTTGGCCACGAAGTGTGAGCCGGGTTTGCCGAGAGCGAGCGCGACGTCGAGTGCGCGCAGACAGAGTTCCAAGCTGCCCGCCTGATCGCGGATCTTGGAACCCGAGGTGTTCGGTGCCATGTCGCTCAGCACCACGTCATACGGAGCAAACTCGGAGAGCGCCGCGTTCTCGAGCGTCAGCGCGTCGCCTTGCGACACCCTCACGTTGGGCGGAAAGGCTTGGCGGATCTCTTGCAGATCGACCGCCAAAACGCGGCCACCTGGGCCGACCTTTTGACTCGCGTACAGCGACCACGAGCCAGGCGCGGCGCCCAGATCGAGCACTTTTTGCCCGCCGCGCAGGAGCTTCACGCGGCGGTCGATTTCTTCGAGCTTGAACACGCTGCGCGCGGGGAAGCCCTGCGCTTTGGCCGCTTTGGTGCGCGCGTCCGGCTTCTCGTACACGTTGCCTTTGCGACCGCTCATTTGACGCTAATTAGCACGCTCTTGGCGGGAAACGGGCCGCTTGGTCCGGGCGGGCAATCGAGCGGCGAAGGCAGGTCTTTGAGCTGGCTGATTTCGCGGCCGGCCGCGCGCGCCGCGTCCTGCGCGATCTTGCGGAATGCTTGCGGCGAGGTCTTGCGGTGGTTGGTCACGGCCAGCACGCGACCGTCGGGTTCGAGCACGGCGAACACCCGCTCCAGCGCCCCTTGATAACCGTCAGCCACGCGAAAGGTCTTGCCCTTGCCGGACGTGGAGAAGCTCGGCGGATCCAAGATCACCACGCCGAATTTTTCGCCGCGCTTGGCGGCGCGCGCCAGCCATTCCAGCGCGTCGGTCTGCACGAAGGCGTGCGCGGCCGGGTCGAGCCCATTCAAACGAAAATTCTCGCGTCCGCGCGCGAGCGCATGCCCGGAAAGATCGACGCTGGTCACGTGCTCGGCAGAAGCGAGCGCCGCGTACACGCTGAACGAGCAAGTGTACGAAAACAGATTGAGCACTCGGCGCCCGCCGCAAAGCGCGGCCACGCGCGCGCGGTTGTCACGCTGGTCGAGGAATAGTCCGCAGGACAGCCCCTCGTCGAGCGTGACCGCAAAGCGAGCCTCGCCCTCTTGCACCACGAGTGGCGCCGCTGCGGGTTCGCCGGCGACGGGCTCTTTGGGAGCCAGCTCTGCGTGGGTCTCGCGGCGTAGGTCGGCCCGCGCGCGTTGCTTCAGGTACACGCCGCGCGCGCCGAATTCATGCAGCAGCTCTGCGAGCTCCTGACGCCGATCCGCGGCTTCGTCGCTGGACAGCGAGAGCACGGCAAAATCGCCGTAGCGATCGACGCACACTCCCGGCAGAAAATCGCCCAAATCATTGGCGATGCGAAAGCTATCGGTGCTGGCCAAGAGCGGCTCACGCAGACACCCGGCGTCGGCCAATGCGCCGCGCATGCTTTCGGTCGAACCGAGCTCCGGGGCGCGCGCGTGCAGCGCGGCGTCGAAAGCGGTAGGCACCGGCGCGTGCGCGCTCAGCGCCGGCCTTTGCAGGACCAGATCACGCGCGTGCAAAAACAGTCGCTCGGCCGCCACGCCGCCATACGCGAGGTCGCCGACGATCGGCGCACCCACGTGACTGAGGTGCACCCGCAACTGATGGGTCCGACCGGTCTCCGGGCGAAGCTCGAGTAGCGCGCGCTCGCGCACGCTCGAAAGGACCCGATAGCGAGTCAGCGCGCGTTGTCCCCCGCTCTTTACGACCCGTGTCCGGCCCTTGACTGTCTCCAGCCGCTCCTCGATCACGCCCGAGTCGCGCAGCCGGGCTTTGCCCGAAAAAGACACCACGGCGACGTACGCGCGCGCGACCGAATGCGCCTCCATCTGTTCCGCGATCGAGACATTGAGCGCGGGGTCACGGGTGAACGCGAGCACCCCCGAGGTGCCCAAATCCAGCCGCTGGTGGACGCCCAGGTAGTCTCCCTCGCCACGCGCGCGCAGCAGGCGCTTCAAGCGCGAGACGAGATCGGAGGCCTGCTGTTCGTCACCGCCGTGCACGACGATCCCGGGTGGCTTGTCGACCAGCAACAAGCCACCCTGATCATGTAGGATCCGCTGACTGCGGAACGCGGGAAACAGTGCCTCGAAAGCCATGCCGATGCAGAGCTTTCAAATGCGAGCCACGCCGCGCGAGGCGGCGTGAGTCGACATCACTTGGTGGGCTTACCGCCGCGCTTCTTGATCGCGCCGCGCACGAGCACGAGGCCGTTACGCGAGCCGGGAATGCCGCCTTGAATCAAGATCAGGTTCTGCTCCGGGATCACTCGGACGATCTTTTGGCTGAGCACGCTGACGGTCTTGTTGCCGTGCTGGCCCGGCATTTTCATGCCCTTCTTCACGCGGCCCGGAGTCATGTTGGTACCGATCGAGCCACCGTGACGACGGTACTCGTGAGTACCGTGCGTCTGCACGTTGCCCGCGAAGTTGTGGCGGCGCATGACACCGGTGAAGCCGCGGCCTTTGGACACGCCCTGCACGTCCACGAACTGGCCGGACTCGAACAATTGATCGACCTTGAGGTCCGAACCAATCTCGACGCTGGCGGCGAACTCGCTGGTCACGCGCAGCTCTCGCACGTCCTTGCGCGGCGTCACGTTGGCTTTCTTGAACGCGCCCGCGAGCGGCTTGTTCGTGTGCTTCTCGGTGCGCTCACCGGAACCCAGGATGATGGCGTCGTAGCCATCCTTCTCTTGAGTGCGCTTGCCGACCACGCTGACGTTGGACTCGACGACCGTGCACGGGATGACGCTGCCGTCTTCGGCGAAGATTTGGGTCATGCCGATCTTGCGACCGATGACGCCGGGGAACTGATTCATTGCGAGATGACCTTTGGTAAGTGGCGAGGCCGCCACCCCGCTTGCGGCTGGGGGCGGATTCGCGTTACAGAGCGACGCCAGTTTCGAAAAACGGCTCGCTTTTCGTTTCAGGGTCCGGCGGATTAGCCCTCCAAGGCCCTCCAGTCAAGCGCAGATAGTGAACGCCGGCTCAGATTCGCTTGACGGCGGTTCCTCGGGATGCATAATCCCGCGCCCCTACCCCATTTTCTCAGGATCGGCACAGACACCATGGCGACGCTCTCGATTATCCAAGCCCTCGAATCTGCCGCGCTCCGCAAGGATCTGCCGGATTTTCGCGTCGGTGACACGGTTTCCGTGCACTACAAGATCGTCGAAGGCGACAAGCTCCGCGTGCAGGTGTTCAAGGGCGTCGTGATCAAGCGCCACCGCGCTGGTCTTCAGTCGACGTTCACCGTCCGCAAGGTGAGCTTCAACATCGGCGTCGAGCGTATGTTCTTGCTGCATTCGCCGCGCATCGAGAAGCTGGAAGTGACGTCCAAGGGCGTGGTTCGCCGTGGCCGCCTCTATTACTTGCGTGATCTGTCGGGCAAGGCCGCCCGCATCCAAGACGAGAAAGACCGCTGAAATTGCCGGTCACCGCCCAGCGGTGACTCATTTCGGTCGAGGCGCGCTGCAGGCGCCAGCAAAAACGGGGCTGAATGGTAAATTCTGCCCCGTTTTGCTTGTCTGGGGCGCCGCTTAAATAAGCGGCGCGGATTGTTTCTGACCCCGTCCTGCCGCCTTTAACTGCGTAATGACGCAGTAAAACGGGTATGCTCCCCGGTGCAAGGCTCGCGCAAGTCAGCGCGCCATAGCTCGAGCTCGGGAGTTTTTCACATGATCGTGTGCACGCGGTGCGGCGCCTCGAACCAGCCCACCAGCAAGTTTTGCCTGTCTTGCGGCAATCCGTTGGCAGCAGCAGCTGCGCCTCCGCCTGCTCATGGCGCCCCTCCCGCTCCGCCGCCGCAACAGCCCCCGCCCGCGCCGGCCTGGGGTGCCCCTCCGCCAGCTGCCCCGCAGCCCTACGCGGCGCCGCCGCCCGCGCCTCCAGCTTGGCAGCCGCCCGGTCCAGTCCCTTCCGGTCAGGTTCCACCTCCCGCGCCCGCATGGAACAACAGTCCGCCTCCCGCTGATGCCAGCGGGTTTGCGGCCTCGCCCTCGGCCGACCGCGCGCGCTTTGGCTCCCCCGAGGGCATGAATCCCTTTGGCGCGACCGTTTCGCCGACCGCAGGCGGGCCTCCGGGCTATGGCGCGCCGCCCGCCCCCGCTCCGTCTGCCGCCTATGGCCCGCCACCGGCGTACAACTCGCCGCCCGCGCCGTACGCAGCGCCGCCGCCCGTTGCCCCCTACGCGCCTCCCGCGTACGTCCCGCCGCCCGCCGCGCCAGCTCCGTCGGCGTATCAGCCACCTCCGCCGGCTCCAGCCCCCGTTCAGCCTCAGTGGGCTCCGCAGGCGGCTCCTCCGCTCGCACCGGCCCCCATCCCCTCGGTGCAGCGTCCGAGCGGCCCCTCGGGTCCCCACTCGCATGATCCGTCGGCGTTCGCCGCCACTTCCCCGCCGCCCACCACCGACGAGCACGAAGCCCAGATCCGACGCAGTCAGGCGCCCGTCGCGCACAGCCCGTCCGCACCGCCCGCGCGGTCGGCACCGCCGCCCGCCGCAGCTCCCGCACTCGGCCCAGGGCGCGATCCCGAGTCGGTCGAAGCGGGGGCGATCCGCGTGCTGGCCGGTTTTTTGGTCAGCTTCGACCAGAGTGAGCTGGGCGTCTTTTGGCCGCTGTATCAGGGACAGAACGTGCTCGGTCGCAAAGGCGCCAGCGCCGGTCTAGACATCGAGATCGACAGCCCCACGACCTCCTCTCGCCACGCAATCGTGTACGCTTCCGCGCGTCCTGGGCGCCTCAAAGTCGAAGACGTCGGGAGCACCAACGGCACCTTCATGAACGATGCGCCGCTCGAGCGCGGCAAGAAGTTCGAGCTCCGCGACAACGACACGCTGCGCTTCGGTGGCTTCAGCGTCACCGTGAAGATCGTCTGATCTCAGCTTTCTCGCTCTTCCCCGACTCTTTCCGCCAAATTCCCCAATCGCGACCCGAACAGCACAACAGGGCAGTGATGCAGCATTCTCTCAACTATCGGTCCCGAGGCCGCGCGGTGGTCGCGCTGGCTTCTCTGCTCGTCTGCTGGCTCGTAGCGCTGAGCGCCCAAGCTTCGCCGGAGGCGAAGATCTTGCGCGTCGATCCGCGCGCTGCGCAGGACAACGGCAACCCGGTCCTGACCACGGTGGTGGAGGTGTCGCAGAGCAAACGCGTGAGCGACGCGATCGCCGAGTGCGGCGCGCTGACCGGCAACGGCCAGCTCGACTGCATGAGTCAGAATCTGGAAAAGCCGTTCGCGCTGTACACGCCGTTTCCGTTTCCAGCGGCCAACGCCATCTTCACCGTCGCGGTCGACGGCACGGACGTGCCGTCGAAATTCGTCAGCGATCAAGCCTGGGGCGACAGTCTGCAGCAACCCGGCGTCGGCACGGCCTGGTTGATCTTGGTCGACGCGGATCGGCGAATGGGCAAAGGCTTCACCGACGCCCGCCAGCTCGCGCAGCAATTCGTGCTCAGCATGGGCGCGAACGACATCGTGAACGTGATGTTCTTCAACGACCGCCAGGTCGTGAAGGATTCGAAGTGGGTGACGGCCGCGCAGAAGGCACGCGCGCAAAGCGTGATCAACGGCACTACGGAGACGTTCCCGTCGTCCGGGCGCAATCGTTCGCTGCTCACGATCATCAAGACTGCGGCGACGGACGGCTTCGGCGCACTCGGCAATGTCGGTGACGACGTCGCGATCCCGCTGCACCAGGCGATGATCGTGCTCTCCGACGGCTTCGGCGGCGCCGATCCGTCGACGACCGGTCCAGGCGCCCTCCAGCTGCAACAGTACCTGAGCGGCGGCCGCTTTCCGGAAGACAACACGGCGCTGCCCAAGGCGCCGGTGCCGGTGATCAGCGTTTGGTACCCGCCGGGCGTGGTCGACGAGTTCCGGCAGAACTCGCTCGAGTTCATGCAGAACATGGCCAACACCGACATCGGTGGTTTCTTCAGCGTGATGCGTGAAGGCGGCGGCTCGCGCTCGAACAGCATCGTCAGCACCGTGCGTCAGCGCTTCTCGAAGATGCACATCGTCAAGTGGAAGGCGTCCTGCGTGTCGCCCACCGTGACGCAGAGCTTCAAGTTGGTGTTCAACAACGTGAAGCCGCCGATTTTGGGCGACAACACGTTCAAGGACGTGCCAGTCGGCATCGATCCGTCGACCTGGCCGCTGGATGTGAACATCCAGTACACGCAGGACATGGCCAAATCGCAGGGTGGCGTTTACCCGGGCGGTTCGTTCAAGGTGTACGGCGACTTCTGCTGGGGCGGTGAAAAGGGCCGCGCAGAGGTGTACTTTCTGCCCTCCGGACAACCCTTGCCGACTGCGCTCGCCGGCACCGACATCGATCAAGCCAAGCGCACGCAGCAGCAGCTGATCGCGATGGGCATGAAGGGCACCTCGCTCGAAGCGAGTGAGACCTTTGCTCAGTTCGAGGCGCCGGATAAAGACAAGATCTTGGCCGGCTCCGGCGAGCAAGCGGTGGTGCGCTTGGTCGTGTACGACAACAAGGCGCACCGCACGAGCGGTGTGACCGCGGCGACCATCATTCAGCTCAAGGGCACGACTCAGCCGCTCCCGCTGCTCTTGATCTTGAGCGCGGCCTTGGCGCTCGTGGTGATCGCGCTCTTGATCATCGTGATCGTGCGCAGCGGCGGGAAGAAGCGCGGTGGCGGCGGTGGTCCGCCCGCTCCCGTCGTCGGTGGCGGGGGCGGTTACGGCGCGCCCCCCGGCGGCTATGGCGGCGGCTATGGCGCGCCCCCAGGCCAAGGCTACGGCTCGCCGCCGGGCTACGGAGGTCCACCTCGGCAGGGCGCACCCGCGGCCGTCAGCCCCGAGCTGATGTACGGCGGTTCGACGCCAGGCCAGATCTACGGCGGCCAAGCGCCTGCACCGCAGGCGCCGCCCCCGAACCCCTATGGCCCGGGCACCGCGAGCGCCCTCTTGCAATGCTCGGCGGGCGTCTTCACGGTGCTCCAGGGCCAGGAAATGCGAGCGGGTCGTGACGCCGCCCAGTGCGGCATCGCGCTCGCCGAACCGCGCATCTCGGCCGTGCACGCCACGTTCAAGCTCGAGAGCGGGCAATTGATGTTGCGCGACGAGAACAGCAACAACGGCACCCTCGTGAACAACAGTCGCCTCTCGCCCGGAGTTTGGGCACCGGTGCCGAACGGTTCGGTCGTGCGGCTCGGGCCGGTGGAGTTCACTGCTCGGGTTCAGTAGCTGCTCGTACGGGGGGCGTTTCGGCTGATTGCTACTCAGTTCTCTCACCGCGGAGTTTCCTCGGTTCAGCACGCCGTTACGTCACGAGTTGTCGCTTCCTCTCACTTGTGCAAGTCGAGGTAACGTTGTGCGCGAGCCCGCGTTTCGTCATCTGCGAGTGTTCACTTCAAGCGCGCGAGGGTCGCGCGGCGGACCCGCGCTTTCGACGAAAGCTTGCGGTAGTGGAGCCAGCGTAGCTCCATCGGCGCCGAACCGCGCTTGACGCGGAAGCAGTTGAAACCGCGTGACCAGCTTTCGTACCAGCTGGTCGGGGGCCAGTGCTCGGGCAGCTGGTGCGATTTTTCGTAGGCATACACCGACTCATCGGAAAGCTCGGAAAGTGGCAGGCCGCGCCGCGCCTGGGCGAGATCCTTGCGCGTGAATACGGTGCTCCAAGCGAGCTGTGATAGTTCGCGAGCCAGTGGCGCAGGTTCGAAGCCGGGCTCGGCAACGAAGGCATTCAGCAACAACGAACCACCCGTTCGCAGCCAGCGCGCGGCACACTCGAACAGGCCGCGCAGGTCGTCGACACCGCGAAAGTGACTGGTCACTTCCGAGCAAACGATCAGCGAGTAGCGCGCGCGGCGCAGATCGGCTTCGAACAAGTTGGCCTGAATGGTTTCGATCGGCGCGCGTTCCGCTCGAGCCGCGCGCCGTAACTCGTCGCAGAACGCTGGCGAGGGTTCGAGCGCGTCGACCGCGAAGCCCGCGCGAGCAAGTGCCAAGGTATTGCGACCGGTGCCGGCACCGACGTCGAGCACACGATGCCGACTCGCAGGCGCCAGTGCGCCCGCAATGTGCATCAGCTTAGCGTCCGGATTCGTTCCAAACAGCGGAGGCTCCCGTGAAACCAGCCAGTGGTCGTACTCGGCTTCCACGGTGCCCGTTTCGAGCCAAATTCTGTAGTCGACACCAGTACCTGGAGGCGCCTCGGCCTGCCACTTGATGTGTACGCGAGAGTGCGGTGACAGCGCGAAGCCGTCCTTCAAACGCGGCGCCAGCATTTCTCGCAAGGCAGCACGCTCCGAGCGCGAGAATGGCTTGCCCATATTCGCGAATAGCGCGAGCAAGCGGCGCAGATAAGCCTCGAGCAGGGCCGGTGCGGCGGGAAACGAGACTTCGCCCTCGGTTCGAATGCGTCGATTCAAACCCGCAATCAGCGCAGCTCGCGTCGCACGCGAAGCTAGCGCCGGTTTCCGGACAGCCACGTGGCCAACGTTGGTCGAAGAAACCGTCGCACGTTCACGGCAGCTCGTTGGCTTCGTCCGTGAGCTCGAAAGCCCCTCACTTGAAGCGTGCGCCCTTCACGTCGCTGCCGGCTTTGCCGACAGCGCCTTTGTCGACCGCCTTTACGTCCTTGAAGCCGGCACCCTTCACGTCACTGCCGGCCTTACCGACCGCGCCTTTGTCGACCGCCTTCACGTCCTTGTGACCGTCGGACTTCTCGCTGGCACCCGCCTTACCGACCGCGCCTTTGTCGACCGCCTTCACGTCCTTGTGACCGTCGGACTTCTCGCTGGCACCCGCCTTACCGACCGCGCCCTTGTCGACCGCCTTCACGTCCTTGTGACCGTCGGACTTCTCGCTGGCACCGGCTTTGCCGACCGCGCCCTTGTCGACGACCTTGACGTCGCCCTTGTCCGCGGGGCGTGTCTTGGTTGCCGGCGCAACCGACGGCGACTTCTCCGCCACCTGGTCCGCTGCACGTGCCGATGTTGCACCGAGTCCGAGTGCCAGCGCGGCGAGCGCCGGCCGAGTACGACGAGGAAGCCGCATCGCCAGATTTTACGCGACAAAGGCGAACTGCCGCCAGCAAATCCGCTGAAGCACGCAAGCCTTGCAGATTTCACCGCTCTCATTGAACGGGCGAACCGGGCTTCGGTAGCTGGACCGAACCTTGCAGCTCGACGTTTGGTCCGTCTTGCGCTGCTTTCGAGATCGAGCTCGCGCACGCCCCGACGGCTGCTCCTGGGCAGAGCTGCGCGCGCCCCTGTTCACAGCCTGCGGGCAGGGCGAGCCGGCCCAAATCGCACCGGCGTTCCGGCGTTCTGCAGCCGAAAACGCGCGCCGATTGGCGTTCGTAAGCTGCTGTTTTCTTTCCCGGTTTCGCACTAATGTCGGGCCCACATGATCCCCGGGTTCGGCAAATCGACGATCATCATCGGTAGTGCTCCGCACTGCGACATCCGGCTCGGCGCGGCCGGCGTCGCACCGGAGCACGCGCGAATTGAGCACCGCGGCGGCGGCAGCTTGGTGTTCATCGACGGCGGCGCCGGGCCATCGTTCGCCAACGGTGCACCGCTCGCGCCGGGTGCGAGCGCGCCGTTCGATTTTCACACCGAGTTTTCGGTCGGGCAAGCGCCGGTGCCGAAGGCGCACCCCGCGATCACCCTGATGCTGCTCGAACGCGGCAAAGCACCGTTCAACCCGGGGCAGCTGGTGTTCGGCCGCGATCCAGCGCGCGCCAACATCGCCATTCATCACCCGAACGTCTCTAGCCACCACGCCACGTTCTCACTCAACCCGCTCACGGTCACCGACCACAACTCGACCAGCGGCACTTGGCTGAACCAAAAGCGCATCCCCACGAACGAAGCGCAGCCGCTCGATCCGCGTGCGTTCGTCGCCCTCGGCCCGGTCGCGGTGCCGGTCGATCTGGTGCTGCACTTGGCCAGTCTGTTCGCGGGCGGCGCGCCGGGCACTGCCGCCGCAGCCGCATTCTCGGCGCAGCCCGCCACTGGGCTCGCCGCACAGCATTCGGGTGAGCCCGTCGGCGCGGATCGAGGCTCGGCGCCGACGCCGCGGCCCAAGCACAAGACCGTGGTCGGGCAAATCCGCGTCGCCGACCAGAGCGGCGGCACCAAGACCATCGGCCGCACGCCGGAAAACGACATTCAAATCCCGCACCCGCAAGTGTCGAGTCGGCACGCGGTGCTGCACGTGAGCGGCGGGCAGCTGTTCATCGAAGACAAAGGCAGCGCCAACGGCACGTACGTGCGCGGCCAGCGCATCCCCGCCAATCAGCGCGTGCCCGTGCAAAACGGCGAGAAGGTCCTGATCGGACCGATGCCGCTCCTGCTGCAAGCAGCGGGCGGCGAAATCGCGGTCGTGGTCGAGGACGCGGCCAATTGGGAAGGCCGCCCGCTGTACGAAATCGAGGCCTGGGATCTGGTGATGCAGGTCCCCGATCGCGACAACCCCGGTGAGCTCAAGACGCTGCTCGATCACGTCAGCTTCAAGGCCCTGCCGGGTGATTTGATCGCGCTGATGGGGCCGAGCGGCGCGGGCAAGACCACGCTGCTACTGACGCTCAACGGCTATTTGCCGCCGTCCGCCGGACAAGTGCGCATCAACGGCGAAGATCTGTACGCGATCTACGACGCGCTGCGCGGCTCCATCGGCTACGTACCGCAAGACGACATCGTGCATCCGGAGCTCACGGTTT
>Ga0134124_10004301_pt1 | contig 11450 bp, 19 predicted proteins | sample KB304_FD_96880 | JGI IMG/M metagenome (GOLD analysis project Ga0134124, IMG submission 96880) | Terrestrial soil microbial communities without Nitrogen fertilizer from Kellogg Biological Station, Michigan, USA - KB3-0-4 | ecosystem: Environmental > Terrestrial > Soil > Unclassified ... | reverse complement strand
GAGAACCGGCTGCGCGTGTTCGAAGGTCTGCCGCCGATGTCGATGCAGGACTTCATCACCAAGAACGGGCTGGACTGATGGGCGACGTTGAAGTCCTCACCGATCTGTCGGACGTGGTCGTCATCCCCGAGGACGACGATGTCTCGATCATTTCAATCGGCGAGCAGGGCCCGCCCGGACCAGCGGGGCCGCCGGGGCCGGAAGGCCCGGCAGGACCGGCAGGCGGGGAAGGTCCGCAGGGACCGGCAGGACCGATAGGTCCGTCAGGTGGACCGCCGGGGCCGCAGGGCGAGCCGGGACCGCAGGGACCGAAGGGCGATACCGGCGCACAGGGCGTTCAGGGTGCGCAGGGACCGGCTGGCCCGACCGGCGCGGCCAGCACCGTGCCCGGTCCGCAGGGGCCACAAGGACCAGCGGGTCCGACCGGCGCTGCCGGTGCCGACAGCACGGTGCCCGGCCCACAGGGCCCGAAGGGCGACACGGGCGCGCAAGGCGTCAAGGGCGACACCGGCAACACGGGCGCGCAGGGTCCGCAGGGCGTGCAGGGCGTCAAAGGCGACCAAGGCATTCAGGGCGTGCCGGGTGTGCAAGGTCCGCAAGGCATCCAAGGCGCGACCGGCACTGGCGTCACGATGAAGGGCTCGGTCGCGACGTCGGGCGATCTTCCGGCGAGCGGCAACACGCAGGGCGATGCCTACATCGTGCAGGCTGACGATTCGCTGTGGATCTGGGACGGCACGAAATGGGTCAGCGGCGGATCGATTCAGTGACCGCCCGGTGCGCAATGTCCGCAAGGCACTGTCGGCCCGCAAGGTCCGCAAGGCGTCAAGGGCGACCAAGGCGTGCAGGGTCCGCAAGGTCCGCAAGGCGCAACGGGTGCAACCGGTGCCGACAGCACCGTGCCGGGTCCGCAGGGTCCAAAGGGTGACACGGGCGCACAGGGACCACAAGGCAACCCCGGCGCGACCGGCGCGCAAGGCCCGCAAGGCCCAGCGGGAGCCGACAGCACGGTGCCCGGCCCGCAAGGACCGCAAGGCCCGCAGGGCATCCAAGGCCCGCCCGGCCCGGTGCCTGAAGCGCCGACCGACAGCAAGGCTTACGGTCGATTGAACGCGGCGTGGACGCAGGTGCTGCCGATCTCTGGCGGCACGCTGACGGGCAGTCTGACGATCCAGCCCGCAGCAGGTGCGGCCTATCTTTCTGTCGGATCGGCGGTGGATGGGCAGCAGGCCGCCGTTCTTTTCCAGTCGGCGGGTGTTCAGAAATGGCAATTCGGCAAGCAGACCGACGACAGCCTTTTCCTCTACGACATTGCTGGTGCCAACTACGTCTTTAACGCGCCTTCGGGCGGCACCACCGTCACCTTCGGCAAGAGGGCCAATTTCGTCGGTTCTTCGCACTGGGCCTTTGGTGATGCTGGCGCTGGCAGTTTCTACAGCACAAGCACCACCGCTGATCGCTTCTTTGCCGGGACCGACAGCGGCACCGATGCGTGGCGCATCTTTGCGGCGGGCCTTGGTGCCAATGCGCTCTCCATCAATGGCGCGACCGGCGTCACTTCGTTCGGCGCGACAATCTCTGTCAGCGGCGCGGTCTATTCGGTGCAGGGTACGACCGGCACATACCAGTTTGGCGGCAGCGGCACCAAGTATCTGGTCTTCGATGGCGCAAACTTCGTTTTCAATGGCGGCCCGCTGGTCGTCAATCATTCGAATGTCTATGCGGGCTTTGCTGGCGCGACCGCCAGCTACTACTTCGGCAGCGGCGGCACCGCGCGCCTGAATTACGACGGCACCAACTTCGCGCTTTTCGGCGGCACATTCTATGTCGGCCCTTCCGGCAGCGGCAGTACGATTATCTCTGGCAACCACGTCGCTGCGCCCAATGCGACCACCGGCACCTACTACTTCGGCACCAGCGGCACACGATACCTGAGTTTTGACGGCACCAACTTCAACTTCGTCGGCGGCCCGCTGGTCACTGGCGACCACTATGCTTCGCGCGGCGCATCGATAGGCGCGTATTTCTTCGGCAATCCGGGCAGCGGCGCGTATCTGTACTTTGACGGATCGACCTATAATTTCGGTGGCGGCGGCTACGTCATCGCTCCCGGTGGCGGCAATTTCAAAGGGCACATTGTCGGCGAGCCATCGAGCGGCAACGCGGCGGCGGGCGAGATTGGCGAGTACCTGATCGCGACGGCGTCCGGTGTCGCGCTTACAACGGCTGCGGCAAAGAACATCACATCGATCACGCTGACGCCGGGCGATTGGGACGTGTCCTGCTCGGCCATCATCATCGGCACCGGCTCGACCACCTTCCAGACTTCGCAGATGGGCATCAGCACGGTCTCGGCAACGCTGCCGGGAACGCCGGATGCGATCACCAGCATGTCCTTCGCCGCCTTCACCGCCATGTACTACATCCCGGTGAGCGTCACGCCGACCCGCATCAGCGTGTCAGTGAACACCGTGGTCTATGCGGTCGGCTATGCGACATTCGCGGCAGCAACCGCATCGGCGAACGCAGCGCTGCGCGCGAGGCGGGTGCGATGATCGGCGCGTTCATCATCGTGACGCTGCATCTGGTCGTGCTGCACGGCGTCGATGGGCGCGAGGTCAGCGTGAATCCGCAACTGGTGACCAGTCTGCATGCGGACAAGGGAGCCAACAAGCTGGTCGCGGATCACGTCCGCTGCTTGGTGAGGATGTCCGATGGCAAATTCGTCAGCGTGATCGAGAGCTGTGAAACCGTGAAGCGTCTTCTGGAGGACGCCAAGTGACGCGGCTGCGCGGCAAGGTTTCGTGGTTTGGGGGACCGAATGATACGGGCGTCTCGCCGGACGAGGGTCTGGCGTTCATTTACGAGGTCGATGACGCGCCGCATCTCTTCCTCGACGAACAGCCGCCCGGCACAACCGGGCTGGCTCGGCGACTGGCTGCTGACTCCGCTTTTTATATCGCTTGTCGATGGAATTACGACGTTACGTCGAAGGCGGATCTGCTTTGCACTCTGGCGCGCGTGCGCGCGATCAAGACCGGCCGACAGGCGCTCGCCTATCCCGCCGACTGGGGGCCGCACGAGGACACCGACCGAATAGCCGACATAAGTCCGGCCTTGATGGCAGCGCTGGGCATCGAGACCGATGACGAGGTCGAAGTTCAATTCCCGGCGCAACAGGGAGTCCCCGCCATGCCCTACGAAAGCATCGTCATAAGCTCGGGCCACGGCAAGCTGGTGCGCGGCGCGTCAGGTGTGATCGACGAGGTTGATGAGGCTCGCCGCGTGGTCGAGCGCGTCGCCGACAAGCTGGAAGCGCGCGGCGTCGATGTCACCGTCTTCCACGACAACACCTCGACGACGCAGAGCGAGAACCTCGACTGCATCGTTGCGTTCCACAATTCGCAGCAGCGCGATCTCGACGTCTCGGTCCACTTCAACGCCTATGTCGAGACCGAAAATCCGATGGGCACCGAGGTGCTCTACGTCACGCAAGGCGCACTGGCTGGCGAGATGTCGGCGGCGATAGCCGATGCTGGCGACTTCATCGACCGGGGCGCGAAGAAGCGGACCGATCTGGCATTTTTGAACGGCACCGAAATGCCGTCGATCCTGATCGAGACGTGCTTTGTGGATTCGAGCGCCGACGCCGCCGCCTACGAGGCGTGCTTCGATGCGATCTGCGAATCCATCGCGACCGTGCTGGGCGGCGCAGGCGAGAACGTGGCCGAGCCGCCGCCGGGCGAGGTGACGACGCCGCCGCCGACGCAACAGAAACCAATCGTCCGGTTCGACATTGAGGTGGTCGGCGACGTCACCATCATCGTCAACGGCGTGCCGGTCACATAAGGAGGACGCCATGGGAATCCTGATCAGCTTTCTGAACCTGTGCCTGTACATCGCGATCATCTGCCTGATCGCCTACATCATCGTGTGGGTGATTCAAGGCTTCTTCGGCTGGACGATTGACGCCAACGTCTACAAGTTTGGACAGATCGTCGTCGCGCTGCTCTGTCTGATCGCCATCGTGGTGTGGCTCAGCGGGATCGTCGGAGGCGGTCCCGGTCTGCCGCACTTTTGGAACTACAGATAGCCGCGTCGAACCGCTGCTGCCGCTCGACACCGGGCCGCCGCCGCGCTCGATCTGCAAGGGTCGAGACTGCTGATTTCCTGCTCCAAGCAATTTTTGAAATGACTGGCCGGGGCCGTCTCTACCCGGTCTTTTAACGTGGCTGAGACGTTTTTGGATTGAGGACATTTACCATGGCTGTAACCATTACCATCAACGGACTACTCACGCTCGATCAGACCGCTGGCCTGCAGGCCGATGATGTCAGCGTCGTCAATTCCGGCGGCACCCTGACCGGCGGGCTCGACTCGGACTTCCTCGCCTTCCTCAACGGGTTGTCGCTCACCACGGCGCAGAAGGATTTTGCCGCGCTGGTCGAAGGCGCAAGCGAGCCGGATCTGGTTTCGATTTCGGCGACCGCAGGCGAGACCGTCAAGTCGGTGTTCTTCTCCGATGCGCAGGGCAATGATTTCCACGGCACGCTCGTCGTCGGCGTCACCCTGCTGGACGGTTCACCGCTGTATCTCTGGTCCGAGAACGGCGGCAAGGAAGTGATCGTCACCACCTCCAATGTCAGTGACAGCGCGGGCAGCATCGCGGCGGCATTCTTCATCGAGAGCAACAACGCGGCCAATACCGAAGCCAAGGTGCAGAGCATCACGTTCATGCCGCTGCTGCACCCGGACGCGACCGATCCGAACGACACGATCAACTTCACCGACATCCTCAAGGTCTCGGCGGCGGTGTTGGTCTCCACCGGAATCGGCGGCGATATCATCGTGGCCGACGACGGCCCGACCATCGTCACCAACGACCACAGCGTCAACCTGACCGTGGACGAAACCTCCTTGGGCACCGATGCGACGGCCAACTTCGCTGCCGAGTTCACCAAGAGCTTCGGCACCGATGGCGTCGGAACGGACGCGCAATACTCCTTGTCAACGAGCGGCGGGGCGTCTGGCCTGACCGATACGGCCACCGGCCAGTCGGTCGTGCTCTCGCTCAATGGCGGCGTGGTCGAGGGCCGCACGTCGGGCTCCAACGATCTGGTGTTCACGGTGTCGGTTGCCGCCAATGGTGACGTCACCCTCGATCAGAAGCGCGCGGTTGTTCACACCGACACCACCAACCCCAACGATAGCACCACGCTGTTGTCAGACGGGCTGGTGCAGCTCCACGCCACGATCACCGATGGCGATGGCGATCCGGCAACGACGGCGCTGAACATCGGTCAGAACCTGTTGTTCCTCGACGACGGTCCGAGCATCTCGCCGACCGGCACGCCGCCGGTTGCGACGGTAGACGAGACCACGCTGGGGACCGCTGCTCATGCCGACTACGGTCCGCTGTTCAGCAAGAACTACGGCGCGGATGGCGGCACCGCCATCAGCTTCGATCTCAACTTCGGCGCGGGCGTGGTCGGCCTGCTCGACGAAGAGAAGAACCAAGCGATCTCGCTGTCCAAGAGCGGCGGCGTCATCTTTGGCAAGGATACTGACGGCGATACCGCGTTCACCATCAGTGTCAGCGCGGCGGGAGACGTCACGTTCACGCAGCTTCGCTCGGTGGTGCATTCTCCGAACACCGGTCCGGACCAGACCGCACTGTTCGCTTCGGCTGGCTTGATCACCCTGACGGCCACCATCACGGACGGTGACGGCGATCAGGCGGCGAGCACGCTGAACATCGGCCAGAATTTCGCGATCAAGGACGATGCGCCGACGCTGACGGTCCCGGTGGATTATCCGGGCACCGACACATTCCTGAAGGTCGGCAACCAAGCGGGCCAGCACAACACCGGCTCATTCGGCTACAATATCGGCGCGGATGACCACACCGCAGCGTTCTATGCGGCGGGCGGCTCCGACTTCGTCGATACCGACGCGGCGACCGCAGGCGTCCAGATCGGCCTGACCGGCACCGTCAACGGGCCGCCGGTCTCGGCGATCACGCAGGCGGTGGCGACGCTGGTGTCGGAGGATGCGTCGCAGGCGACCTTCAACTGGTCGTTCCACTACGACAAGGACCCGATCACGGCGGGCGTGCAGGACGGCACCGCGAGCGGCACGCTGTCGTTCGACAAGGTGGCGGACACCTTCACCATCACCGACACCACCCCGGTGCAGGGCTTCAGCTTCGACGTCGTCCATACCTCTGAATTGCTGTCGAAGGAGCCGACGTCGAACGTCGGTCATCCCAACATCGTGGACGAGACGCTGGTCGCGCCGGACGCCACCGGCCACAACGGCTTCGTGGTGCAGTTCACCGGCAACAACTCGCCGTTCTCGTTCTCGGCCAACGGCGAAGGCTCGACCGCCGACAAGACCTTCACCGGATCGGCCCATGACATGATCACCAGCGCCAACGAGACGTGGGTCTCTGCGACCCAGAGCACCAACGGCGTCGCGGGCGACACCATCCAGAAGGGCGAGGCGCTGACACTGCGCTTCTTCGACCACTCTCCGGGCATCGTGACCGAAGACACTTCGCCGAGCGCCACGGCGTCCGGCATCGCCGTCAAGTTCGACGGCATCGGCAACAGCGAGAACCTGATCGTCAACCTCGACCTGATCGACTTCGGCGCGGACGGCGTGCGCGGCGGCACCGGGCTCAACGCCGACACCACCATCACGCGCTCCATCGTGGTGGACAACGCCGACATCTACAAGGCCTCGACGCCGGGCGGGGTGCCGTCGCCGTACAACACCGAGTTCTCGCTCGACAACAACGATGGCCTCGTCATCATCGAGTCCAACGACTTCAACGCGACCGGTGAGCACTATCAGATTCAGGGATTGCAGATCATGCAGTCGTCGAACGATCTGATCGGCACCGGCATCAACCTCAACAAGGCCATCGGGGCCGCCGGGGGCAGCCCGGTCGGCGGCACCCAGCAATCGTGGGGCGCGACCGACAACGACGTTCTGAAGATCACCGACATCGGTTTCGTGCAGTCCACCACCGGCACCCAGACCGCGAACCTCGACTTCGCGTTCAACATCGCCGATGGCGACCTCGATCTGCTGGGCGTCCAGCACATCGCGGCGCAGCTCAGCAATGGCTTCATCGTCTAAAAGACCGCAACGCTGACCATGGCGGACCGAAAGCCGCCATGGTCGATTTTCTTTCGCGAAAAGGGGGAATCGCCATGACGAAAAAGAGCCGAGAGATGGCGCTGGTGGTCGCAGCCGTCGCCTTGCTGATACTGCTGGCGCTGATCGCGCAGTCGATCTGGGGGTGACCGAAAAGGTCGCTTCCAAGGCCCCGGCGCTGGCGAAATACGCCCGCCGGGTGGCGTTTTTCCGGGGTGGCTGGTAGGTGTGGTCCAGCCTCCCGGAACGCCTCTGTACGGGCCTCCAGACCGGGCCCGGAACTCGATGGAACCGTGACATGGCTCAGCTCTCCAAGGCGCTGGCGCGCCTGATCAATCGGAGGTGTCAGGCCTGCGAGGAGCGGCGCAAGAAGATCGCGGCGGCGCTGGAGCGGGTATGGAAGCGACCCAGACCTAACGACGCTTCCCGAGACCCGGCAGACCGCCGGACACGGCCCTGACGCTGCGGGCCTTCGGCGGGTGCTTCGGCTTCTTGCGGCGGCGCTTGGCGTAGCGGTCAACGCGCGCCCGCACCTTGTCTTCCGGTGTCGTGACGATGTTTGCCAATCCCTCGATCTCCATAGCCGCCCCGGTTGGGCGGCTTTTTTTATTGCCGTGGTTTCCGCACCATGTGGGCGAACTCGCCGCACCCGGTGGTGACGAAGCCGAAGCCCGCATAGAACGCTTCCAGCTTCGCGGGTGTCAGCGTCTTGCCTGCGCCGGAAGCCGGTTGCGGCTTCGCCGTCAGCGCCAGCGTCACGCCATGACGGTCGGCGGCCTCGACGAGCAACTCCATCGCCGCACGACCCGCGCCGCGCTCGACCGCCGCCAGCCACGCGATCACGACCGTGTCGCCGTTCACCGTCAGATGCACGACCGCATAACCCTTCGGCGTCGTGAGCAGCGGCGGATAGAACGGCAGATGGTCGAAAAAGGCGTTCACGATTGTCCTTCGATCTTGTATGGCGGTTTGCGCTGGCCGTTGTACCAGACGATGTACGGTTTCGAATCCGCCTCCTCGATGACGAAGACGGGAAATTCCTTCAGGCCGATGTGGTGCAGCGCGCGAAGCCGGTGATGTCCGTCGATCAGCCACATCGCGCCGTCCTCCATGATGCCGAGCAATGGCCGGGTGCACACGCCCGGCGATCCGATGAAGACCCTGACCTTGGCCTCATCGACCTCAACGTGCCTGTTGGCCTCGTAGGCTTCGGGAACATCGATCAGGTAGGTCTTGTGTTTTCCGGCGTAGCAATCGCGCAGCGCACGCGACACGTTCCACGAGCCACGGTCGTTGGTGTAGAGCACCTCGTCGGCGTCCGGGTCCCAGTTCGAAATGATCAGCGGCTTCATTGGTCCTCTGTGCTGCTGCTGAGCTTGAGCCGCGCCAGATGCACGAAGTAGGCGGCAGCGAACGTGCCGCCTCTGGCGGTGCGGCAGTCGAAGCCTTTGCCTGCGCCGCAGGCCGGGCACGGATTGGCTTTGATGGCCGCCATGCGTGTGGCTTTTGCTTCTTCGCTGTTGTCGCCGTAGACCGGAATCATGCGCAGTCCTCCCGTTTGCCGTCGCGCCAGCGTTCGACCGAGACCCACGGTAGATTGGCCTTGATCGCATGCATGCCGTCGTTGGTGCGCCCGTGGGTGTAGCCGGTGGCGCGCATCAGCCCGAACCATTCGGCCTTCTTGTCGTCCATCGCGCCATGCATCACCAGCGCCGCACCCTCGATGCGGTCGGGGATGGAAGAGTATTTGCCCTTGGCGCGACTGAGGTGAGGGCATGTCTGCATCGCGTATAGCGCGCACTCCCGGTGCATCGCCGGATCGTAGAACAGGCCGTGCTCGACGCATTTCGGGCCGCCGATGAACCAGACATCGCCGCGCATCGGCTCGCCGCACAGCGAGCAGAGACGGCGGCGCAGCGCCTTGCCGGTCAGGACGTCGTCCATGACGCGAAAGTCCGGGGTGCCGTCCGGCCGGATGAACTGGGTGAACGGAATCACGAAGCCGCGCGCGTCACGCGGACGTCGGGCGAGGCGAAACGGGATCTCGGTCATGCCGACTCCCGCTTTCCGATCAGCCATTTCTGGCCGTCCTCCAGCCCCAGCTCGATCAGCTTCGGCAGCGTCTTGTTGGCGTGGACGATGTCGAGCAGGCCATAGACCTTGTTGCGCAACGCCGCCTTGCGGACGTAGTCGGTGTGGAACGGCACGCCGTAATAGTTGCCGATGTGCTCATAGCCGCCGCCGTCCTTGTCCGGGCGCAGCGTCGGGTCGATCACGACGCCATCGGCGTTGACGCACCACGCATGGTCGATGGGCACGCCGTAACAGGTGATGGTGCCCTCGACATAGGTCAGCGGGTTGGCGTCGAGCTGGGTGCTGATCGCGAGCTGGCTGGCGTTCATGTAGCACATGCGCCGCTGCCCGCGCTTCCCGGCGAACGTGTCCGGGCCAATGGCGTAGTCCCGGCCGTGGTCCAGCATGAAGCGGACGAACGGACGCTCGCCGAACGCGGTGAGCTGCATCTCCAAAAACTTGCGACTGTCGCTCACTGTGCCTTCGCTCCTGCCTTGATGGCCGCCAGCATCTGCTTGCGCCAGAATTTCTTGACCGCGCGCTCCAGCGGCGGGCGCGGGATGTAGCGGCCGACCAGCTTGAAGTCCTCGCCGTAGATTTCGCGCATCGATTCCTCGTTGTCGTGCATCAGGTCGATCACCGTCTCGGGCTCGGGCTCCAGCCATGTGTGGCCGTCGAACCCGCCGTCGTCGTCAACCGTCGCTTCCGCCAGCCAGAACTTCTTGTCCGCCGGGCTGAACGACGCGACGCCCCAGCCGCCGCGCATACTCAGATGAGGATGTTCTTTCCAGAACAGTTCCGGCCAGAACAGCGAGCCGATCCGGATGTGCTTCATGGATAGCCCGCGCATCCCGGCGATGGCGGCGGCCATCAGCATGCAGGACGTTTCCGGGTTGTGCGTCGGCTCGATGGCCTTGACGATGGCGGCGGCGCGGTCGATCTCGTTTTCCATACCCATCACATAGGCGGTTTTGTCGTGTAGGTCAATACGGCCTAGCTCTCCTGTATCGCGATAGCGTGCGCCTCGATCTCCTTGCGCAGATCGTCGATCATCACCCAGCGCTGGCTCCACGCTTCCAGCGCAGGCTGCAGCTCGGCCGGACGAAACACATAGTCGCGCCCGTTGGGCGTGGCCTCCTGCAGCGCCTTCAACAGCGCTTCGGCGGCGTGCATCACGTCGCATTGCTGTTCGACCAGCCGCTCCTTGGGCGAGCCGTTGAGATTGATCTGGGGCAGGAAGAGGGGCTTCATGGTCTTCTCCGGTTGGGCCGCGACGCGCGCGACCTCGATCTTGTTTTCGTAGGCACGGGCACGCCGGGCGGCCCGCTCTTCTTCGCTCATGTTCTTCAGGTCGATCACGACAACTCCTTCAGTTCGTTTTCGAGCGGTTGCCAGTCGGCGGCGATCCAGCGGGACCAGTCGCGCGACATATCGGACAGGATCTTGATGATCTCGATCCGGCGGCGGCGTTGCTTCTTGCTGAGCTTCATCGGTCGCGGCTGTCCCATTTCACGATTCCCTCCTTGATGATCTGGAGCCGGACGTCCTCGCTGCGGAGCATGTCGCATGCGCGACCGTAGGCCTCGCCGAATGAGTAGAACTCGCTGACCAGATCGGTTGCGCCATATGAAGCGTTCACAAGTTGATACATCACTCCACCTCTCTGACCGGGACGACGCGGATGTCGCTGCGATTGAGGCTGCCGTCGATCACGCGCTGTGCGCCTTTCTCGGTCTTGGTCCACGTCACCAGCTCATCAACCAGCAGCGAATGCTCGTTGTGCCGGAACAGCGCGAACCCGACCGGGCGCGACCGCGTGGTGCGGTAGACGTGCCCCTGATGCAGCACGGTGTAGGTTTTCTTCTCAGCCATTCACTCGACCTCCAGTCCGTCGTTCGCAGCACCCGCCGCGATGTCGCCGATGTAGCGGTGCTCGACCACGACCGCGCCGCCGAAGCTCTGGGCGTCGGCCGGGATGTGCTCGGCGATCCACGCCTTGCCAGCCTCGCTCAGTCCGCGCAGCAGGAAGATCGAGCCTTCGTTCTGAATCGACAGGTCCGCCATGATCAATTCCACCTTCCGTCGCTGATGTCGGGGCCGACATACTTCTTGGCCGGGGCATGCGCCTTGACCACTTCCTCTGCGTCGCCACCGAGCTGGGCCACCAGAAACGCGGCGACCTCGTCCATGCCGCCTTGCTCGGCGCGCTCGTTCAT
>Ga0134124_10004300_pt1 | contig 11450 bp, 9 predicted proteins | sample KB304_FD_96880 | JGI IMG/M metagenome (GOLD analysis project Ga0134124, IMG submission 96880) | Terrestrial soil microbial communities without Nitrogen fertilizer from Kellogg Biological Station, Michigan, USA - KB3-0-4 | ecosystem: Environmental > Terrestrial > Soil > Unclassified ... | reverse complement strand
TGTCGATGCGGTAGTGATCTTCGAGCGGGGTGAACTCCGCCCGCGTGCCACGCACCGGGACGATGTTCGACGCGGCATTTGGCAGCGCGTGGTCGTCAGACCACCGTCGGCCGGCAACGACCCGGCCCGCGCGCGCCGCCAGCGCGCCGGCGCCTGTGAACGCAGCCGCCGACGCCGCCGCGACTCGGACCAGCCGTTTCAGAAAACGGCGCCGGCTGTCGTCATCGCTCTCTGCATTGGCACGCAGGCCGTCAAAACCTCTGCCCAGCGCCATTCCCCAGGCGGTCATCGTGAGGGCCACCCAAATCACCGGCAGGTTGTTTCGGCCCGAAACCGGCACGCGATGCAATGACATCTCGGCGACGACGGTCAGGGCACCAAAGACGCCACCACCGATGAGGCCGATAAAGCCCGCCGGTTCGCCCGATAGCCGCGCGAGCGCGAACAGTGCCGCGCCTGCGAGCGTCCCGGCGGCAATCACGCCGCCGACCGCCATCACCTGGTCGGCGACCTTGGCGGCCGACCCGATGCTGCTCGCGCCAAGCGCGCGAGCGACCACGACGTTGATCTCGATCACACGGGTCACGAACGCGCCGGGCAGCGCGCGAACGAACCAGTCGAAGATGTCGAACGGAGCGAATGGCAGTCCGACCGTTTTCCAGCCGGCATACCAGACGGCGACGAGCGCCGCCGTCAGCAGCGCGCCCGCGAGCGCGCCGTACCTGGGCCTCGTCAAATCAGGCTGTCGCGGGCCGCTCCGTAACGGCTGCGTGATGACTTCTCCATCGCGTACCGAGCGCGGCCATGTACGTGTACACGACCGGCGTGAGGTACAGCGTGATGAGCTGCGACACAATCAGCCCGCCGACCACCGCAAGGCCCAGCGGACGCCGCGCCTCTCCGCCCGCGCCGAACCCCAGCGCGATCGGCACCGCGCCGAGCAGCGCGGCCATGGTCGTCATCATAATCGGACGGAAGCGGATCAGGCAGCCCTCGTAGATCGCATCCGCTGGCGATTTGCCGTGCCGCCGCTCCGCCTCGAGCGCGAAGTCAATCTGCATGATCGCGTTCTTCTTGACGATGCCGACGAGCATCACGAGGCCGACGAAGGAATAGATGTTCAGTTCGTTGCCGAACATCCACAGCGTCACGAGCGCCCCGAGTCCCGCCGAGGGCAGGCCCGACAGAATCGTCAGCGGATGGATGTAGCTCTCATAGAGCATCCCCAGCACGATGTACACGACGCCGATCGCGACGACGAGCAGCAGGCCGAGGTTCTGCAGCGAGGCCTGGAAGACCTTCGCCGATCCCTGGAACTCCGTCGTCACGGTCGCGGGAAGGACGCCGCGGGCCACCTGCTGAATATGATCGACGGCGGCGCCGAGGGCCACGCCGGGCCGCAGGCCGAATGAGATCGTCACCGCGGGAAGCTGGCCGGCATGGTTGACCGTCTGCGGGCCGACGGTCTCTCTCACCTTCATGACCGATTCGAGCGGGACGAGCCCGCCGGTCGACGTCTTGAAGCTGATCTTGTTCAGCGAGTCCACCTGTTCCTGCTCCTTCGGATTCAATTCGAGCAGGACCTTGTATTGGGATTTGGGTCCGTAAATCGTGGACGACCACTGCGGCCCGAGGCCGTCGTACAGGGCGCCTTCGATGTCACTCGCCGTGAGACCGACCGCGGCCGCTTGATCGCGGTCCACGACCAGATCGACGCGCGGGCTCTTCATCTCCATGTCGTCGGAGACGTCCTGCACCTCGCGGAGCGGCACGATCTGCTGTTCGAGCCGCTGCGCCCATTTATAGAGGTTGGCCGTGTCGGCGCTCTCGACCGTAAGGGTGTAGCTGCTGTTCGCCTGGCGGCCGCCGATCTGGATGGCCGGCGGCAGACTCGTGAACGCCTGGAAGCCGGGGAACCGCAGCAGCTGCGGACGGATCTGCTGGGCAATCTGCGCGGCAGAAAACGGCCGCTGGCGGCGCGGCACCAGCTGGACGTTCAGCCTCGCGGTGTTCATCGACTGGTTGCCGCCCGTGCTGACGAAGAACGTATCGACGTACGGGTTCCTGCGGACGATCTCGGCGACCTGCTGCGCGTGCGTCACCATTTCGTAATACGACGTGCCCTGCGCCGCGCGCAGGTTGATGTTCATCGTGTTGTTGTCCTGGTCGGGAATGAACCCCTTCGGGACGATCATGAACATCCGCACCGTCGCCACCAGCACGGCGGCGAACACGGCGAGCATCGCCGGCCGGTGGCGCAGGACATGGCCGAGGCTCCATTCGTACAGCCGGAACATCTGCTGGAATACGCGCTCCATCCATGTCGCGAACCGGCCCTTCGCCTGCAGCGCGCGGGCATTCAGGAACCGGCTGCAGAGCATCGGCGTGAGCGTCACCGACACGAGGCCGGAGATGAGAATCGCGGCCGTGATCGTGACGGCAAACTCGCGGAAGAGCCTCCCCAGGATGCCGCTCATGAACAGGATCGGGATGAACACGGCCGCGAGCGAGATGGTCATCGAGAGGATCGTGAACCCGATCTCCTTCGATCCCTCGAGCGACGCCTCGAGCGGCGCCTCGCCGTGTTCGACGTGGCGCACGATGTTCTCGAGCATGACGATCGCGTCGTCGACGACGAAGCCGATCGAAAGAATCAGCGCCATCATCGACAGGTTGTCGAGCGTGAAGTCGAGCAGCTCCATCACGGCGAACGTGCCGAGGATCGAGAACGGCAGCGCGAGCGCCGGTATCAGGGTCGCCGAGCCGTCGTGGAGAAACGCGAAGATGACGGCCACCACCAACACGAGCGTGATGAGCATCGTCACCTGGATGTCGCTGAACGCCTCGCGGATGTTGCGTGAGCGATCGCCGCGGACCGTGAGATGCACCGACGGCGGCAGCTGCTCCCGTAACGACGGCAGCAGCGCACGGATCGCGTCGGTCACCTCGATCGTGTTGCTGCCCGGCTGCCGCATCACGGACAGGCTGATCGATCGCTGCGGCGGCCCGTTCTTCGTGTACAGCCACGACGCGTTCTTGTTGTCCTCCACGTCGTCGATGACGTTGGCGACCTGCGACAGGCGCAGCGGCGCGCCGTTGCGATAGGCGACGATCAGCGGCCTGAAGGCGTCCGCGTTCTTCAGCTGGCCCCCGGCCTGGATGTTATAGGTCTCGTCCGGCCCGAACAGCTGTCCCGTCGGCAGGTTGACGTTCCAGTTCTGCAGCGCCAGGTTCACTTCATTGAGGCCGATCTTCTCCGCCTGCAGCTTCTGTGGATCGACCTGCACGCGCACCGCGAACTTCTGCGCGCCCTGGACCTGCACCTGCGAGACGCCGCTCACCATCGAGATTCGCGGCGCGATCTGCGTCTCGGCGAAGTCGTCGAGGACCGACATCGGCTGGGTCTCCGAGGTCAGGCCGAGGTACATGATGGGCTGATCGGCGGGGTTGAACTTTCGAAACGACGGCGGCGCCGGCATGCCGGCCGGCAGCAGCGGCATCACCGCGGCAATCGCCGTCTGAACGTCCACGGCGGCGCTGTCGATGTTGCGGCCCAGATCGAACTGCAGCGTGACGCTGCTGTTCCCCGTCGAGCTCGACGAGCTCATCTCATCGATGCCGGCAATCGTCGTGAACTGGCGCTCGAGCGGGCTCGCCACCGACGAGGCCATCGTCCCCGGATCCCCGCCGGGCAGCCCCGCGCTCACATTCAAGGTCGGAAAGTCGACGTTGGGAAGATCGCTGACGGGAAGGGCCCGATAGGCGAGCACGCCGAACCCGGCGACGCCCAGCATGATCAGGCTGGTGGCAATCGGACGTCTGATGAACAGTTCGCTCACATCGATTGAATACTGCCGCCGAATCGATGTTCGCGTACGGAACTGAGAAGTGAGAACTAAGAAGTTCGAACTGAAGTCAGTAGATCCTTCTAAGTTCTAACTTCTCAGTTCTCACTTCTCAGTTCTAACTTCTCAGTTCTCAGTTCTCAGTTCATTGCATTTCCGCAATGGCGCCATCGAGACTGCGCGCCACGTGCAGATCCGCCCAATGGAATTCCGCCCGCATCGCCTTCTCGATGTCCGCGCGCGGCTTCTTCTGCACGACGAGCTCGTGGACGCGGTTGCGGAACTTCAGCGTGCTGTCCCGGAACTTCTTCATCTCGGCCTTGGTCGTGACCAGGCCGTGGCCCGGCACCACGCTGTCGAAGTCGAGCTGGAGCGCGGAGTCGAGCGTGGACGTCCACTCCTTCGCGCTGCCGCCGCCGGAGTAGTCGATGAGCTCCGGCGTCGCGTCGCCGAAGGTAAACATGTCCCCCGCCGCGAGCGTTCGCTGCGCGGGGAACAGGACGACGACGTCGCCGTCGGTATGGGCGCGGCCGAAGTGGTAGAGCTCGACGTTCTTGCCGCCCAGATAGATGTGCGCGTGGTGGTCGAACACCATCGCCGGCAGGCCGGGCTGTTTCCCATCCACCATGTTGGCGCGCGCCTGCTCCGAAGCCACCACCTGCACGCTGAGACCCTGCATCTTCGCGTTGCTGCCGCTGTGGTCGGCGTGGTGATGCGTGTTCACGACGTACTTGATCGGCTGACTCGTCAGCTTCTTCACCTCGGCGACGATGTTCGGGAAGTCGATCTCGAACTTGTCGTCGACGAGAAGCACGCCCTCGTTCGTGATGAGCGCCGTCGTGTTGCCCGGCACGAAGTCGTTGTGGATCACGTAGAGGTCGTTCGTGATCTTGATCGTGTTGAGCTTGGCCGGCGCGTTGCCGAACTGGGCGTACAGATACGCGACGCCGAGCGCGGCGACCATGACTGCCGCCAGCGAGAGACGGGCTGTCAGCGTGGTTTTCATGGCCGAAAGTATATACTCGGAGACATGTCCATCAGAGCCGTCAAACGAGTCATCCAGCCGCGGCCGACTCTCGAAGGCGCCGGCGTGCATCTGCGTCGCGGATTCGGATTCGGCGATCCGCGAGAGTTCGACCCGTTTCTGCTCTTCGACGACTTCCGCAACGACAACCCCGGCGAATACCTGGCCGGTTTTCCCTGGCATCCTCACCGCGGCATCGAAACCATCACCTACGTGCTCGCCGGCGCCGTCGAACACGGCGACAGCCTCGGCAATCGCGGAACGCTGTCCGACGGCGACGTGCAGTGGATGACGGCGGGCAGCGGCATCCTGCATCAGGAAATGCCGAAGGGCGACGCCCAGGGCCGCATGCACGGCTTTCAGCTCTGGGCCAATCTCCCCTCGTCGCTCAAGATGACGACGCCGCGCTATCAGGACATCCAGGGCAAGGACGTTCCCGTCGTGACCGACGACGACGGCACCAGCGTCCGGGTGGTGTGCGGCAGCTTCTGGGGAACGAACGGGCCGGTCGACGGCATCGCTGCCGATCCGATCTATCTCGACGTGTCGGTACCGCCGGGCCGGCGCAAGGCGCTGCCGATTGAAACCACCCGACATGCGTTCGCGTACGTCTTCGCGGGATCCGGTACGTTCCGCAACGCGTCGGATCCGCGGCCGGTGAAGACGGACCATGTCACGCCGGCTTCCGCCGCCAACGGCCTCAACGACGTCAGCAACCGATCGCTCGTCCTGTTCGATCGCGGCGACGAGGTCACGGTTCAGACGGGGGAAGAAGGCATCCGCTTCCTGCTGGTCTCCGGCAAGCCCATCGAAGAGCCCGTCGCGTGGTACGGCCCCATCGTCATGAACACCGAGGACGAACTTCGGCAGGCCATGGCGGAAATGCGCGCGGGCACGTTCATCAAGCACTCCGCTTCGAAGTAAGGCGACGTGAGCGCCGCGTCAGCCGATTTCGCCCGCTCGCTGGTCCGCGAGCTCGAGGGATTCAAGCGCGAGCTCGCGCGGTTTCCAGACGACGGCAGCATGTGGAAGACGGCGCCGGGAGTGACCAACTCCGCGGCCAACCTCGCGCTCCATCTCGCGGGCAACCTTCAGCATTTCATCGGCGCGGTGCTGGGAGGCACCGGCTACATCCGCGACCGCGAGGCTGAATTCGGGCGGCGATCCGGCACGCGCGCCGAGATCGCCCGGGAGCTGGATGCCGCGATCGAGGTCGTGCAGCGTGTCCTGCCGTCCATCGCGGACGAGACGCTCGCCGCGGAATTTCCGGAGAAGCTGATGGGACTCACGTTCCGGACGAACGCGTTTCTGGTGCATCTCTGCGCGCACGCCGGATTTCATCTCGGGCAGGCAGGCTACTTGCGGAGGATCCTCACTGCCGACGTGGCGTCGAGCGGCCCGATTCCACTGGGCCCGATGGCAATCAGTACGGTCGTTGCGAAAGCAGGCGACTAGACCGCTTGTGCCCACTCCCCCCGCCGCATCAGGGGCTCGGTCGCGCCGCTCGACAGCACGCCGTCCACGTCCAGCTCCCCGGAGCCAATCATGAAATCGACGTGGACGCCGCTGCGATTGCCGCCTGCGCGGTCGAAGTCGTCGTCGCTCATCGACTCCCCGCCGTCCATGGTGAACTTGTACGCCGAGCCGAGCGCGACGTGGCTCGCCGCGTTCTCGTCGAACAGCGTGTTGTAGAACAACAGGCCCGACTGCGAGACGGGCGAGCTGTGCGGCACCAGCGCGAGCTCGCCGAGACGGCCCGCGCCGGCGTCGGTGTCGACGAGCCGCTGCAGCACCTCCTGCCCGCGCTCCGCGGTGACCTTCACGGCGTTTCCCCCGGCGAACGTCAGGCTGAAATTCTCGATGACCGTTCCGCCGTAGCTGAGCGGCTTCGAGGATCGCACGACGCCGTCCACGCAGTTCTTGTGGGGCATCGTGAAGACTTCCTCGGTGGGCAGATTCGGCGCGAAGGGAATCCCGAAGCGGCTCTCGGATCGTCCGCTGACCCACAGGTGGCTGGCCGGCAGTCCGATTGTCAGTTCGGTGCCGGGTCCTTTGTACTTCAACGCCGCGTACCGCTTGCCGTTCAGATAATCGCGGCGGCGGGCGAGCGCGGCGAGATGCGACTCCCATGCGGCCACCGGGTCTTCGCGATCCAGCCGGCACAGCCGCCCGATCGCGTCCCACAATCGGGCCATCTGCTCCGACGGGGGGAGCCCGGGAAACACGCGCGCCGCCCAACCCGTTCCGGCGGCCGCCACGACCGTCCAGTTCGTCTGGTTGCGGGAGATCAGCTCGCGGAACGGCCGCACCGCCCGCGAGACGGCTTGCTGAACGGTGCTCACCAGCTCCGGCGGCTCGTCTTTCAACTGATCGGGATCGTTGGCGTAGACCGAGGCGATCGCATGGCCGGCTTCCGCGTGCTCGACGAGCGCTCTCGGCAGCCACGTCGAGAACTCGCCGAACGAATCGCGGGCGGCATGCCGGAACCTGGACATCTGGGCCGCCTCGTCGCCCCACATCGTCTCGACCAGCGATGCGCCCGCGCGATACGCCGATGTGACAATGTGTCGAACGAGCGGCGCCGCCTCGAGCGAGACGCCTCCGCTCGCCAGCGGCCCGATGATGAGCAGCCGCTGCCCGCGCCGCAGGTTCAACCCGACCCTGACGGCCAGCTCGCCATAGGTCTCGAGCCGCCGATCGAAGTCCGACGTCACGCGCAACAGTGTGTCACAGATTCCGCCGCGGACGGGCACGTCCGTGCATCGGCATGAAGGGCTCCGCCGCATGTCGCGCCGATAACAGGTCCACGCATGGGCATCGCGCGCGAAGAGTCGATCTACCGTTTCGAGAAGCGGCGCATCGACGCCACGGTCACCCTCTCGAGCGGTGAGTCCACTCGCGGCTGCTTCTTCACGGCGGCCGACAGCGCCCGCCACAACGGCCCCGAGCGCGTGGGCGATCTGCTCAACAGCGACACGGGATTCATCCCCTTCGAAATCCATCAGGAAGAAGGCATGCGGACGGTGCTCTACAACCGCTCGCACATCGTGCTCGTGGCGCTCGAGGAGAACGAAGCGATTCAGGATCCGGGCTACAACGTCGCCACCCGGCGCTACGTGTCAATTCTTCTGTCGAACGGCCAGCGCGTCGTCGGCGCGGTGCGCGTGTACCGGCCGGAAGGGCGCGACCGCTTGAGCGACTGGGCGAAGCAGCCCGAGAGCTTTCGTTATCTTGAAACCAGCGACATGGCGCTGCTCCTCAATACCGCGCACATCGTCGACGTCAGCGAGGTTCCGGAGTCATGAGCCAGGGGAATGCCATCGATGCGCTGTTCCGCGCGATGTTCGACGCGAAGGCGTCGGACCTGCACCTGTGCGTCGGGTCGCCGCCGGTCATCCGCAAGGACGGCCACATGCAGCCGCTCGATCCGGCCGCGGCCCCGCTGACGGGCGAAGGGTTGATCCAGCTGCTCGCCCCGATCATGCCGGAGAAGAACCGGACGGAGTACAAGGAGCGGCACGACACCGACTTCGCGTATGAAATCCAGGGAGTCGCGCGGTTCCGCGCCAACGCGTTTGCCGATCGCAAAGGCCCCGGCGCGGTCTTCCGCGTGATCCCGTCGAAGATCCTGACGGCGGAACAGCTCGGGCTGTCTCCCGCCATCCTGCAGCTCTGCCAGCTGAACAAAGGGCTCGTGCTCGTCACGGGGCCGACCGGTTCGGGCAAGTCGACGACCCTGTGCGCGATGATCGACTACATCAACCGCACGCGGCAGGACCACGTCATCACGATCGAGGATCCGATCGAGTTCGTCCACGAGAACCAGAAGTGCCTGATCAACCAGCGCGAAGTGCACACCCACACGCAGTCGTTCAAGGACGCGCTCCGCGCCGCGCTGCGTGAGGACCCGGACATCGTCCTCGTCGGCGAGCTTCGCGACCTCGAGACGGTGGCCATCGCGATTGAAACGGCGGAGACGGGCCACCTCGTCTTCGGGACGCTGCACACGACGACGGCCGCGTCGACCGTCGACCGGCTCGTCGATCAGTTCCCCACCGACCGGCAGGCGCAGATCCGGATCATGCTGTCGGAGTCGCTGCGGGGCGTGATCGCGCAGAACCTGTGCCGCAAGAACGGCGGCGGCCGCGTGGCGGCCCTCGAGGTGCTGATCGCGTCGCAGGCCGTCACCAACCTGATCCGCGAAGGCAAGACGTTCCAGATCCCGTCGATCATGCAGGTGGGCAAAGCCGCGGGCATGGTGACGCTCAACGACGCGCTGATGGACCTGGTGACCAAGAAGCTTGTCGCACCCGACGAGGCGTACTCGAAGGCGGTCGACAAGGGAGGGTTCGAGGGGCTGCTCAAACGCGCCAACATCACCCTGAACATCGCTGCGCCAAAGGCGTACTCGGCGGCTCCCGCTGCGCCCGCCCAGGCGGCGCCGGCGGCTCAGGCGACGAAGTAGCTACGCGTTCGTTGTCACCGGCGCAGGCGCCGGCACCGGGCGGTACGTCGACACGAAGATCACCCACGCCAGAAACATCGTCAACGCCGCGGCCAGCACCGGCGCCTCGGGGGCGAACGACGCCGCGACGAATCCGCCGATGAGCGGCGGCAGCGAGTTGGCCAGCGCGGCGATGCTGGCGCCGATTCCCAGGATCTCTCCCTGCACCTGGGGCGGGACGGATCGGCTCAGCAGGCCTCCCATGTTCGCCAGCGACAGCCCGTTGAAGGTCGAGCTGATCGGCGCGATCACAAAGAGCCAGAGCGGCGACGGCACCAGCAGGTAGCCCAGCATCACCGCCGACACGCCGAACAGCGACACTTTCAGCACCTGCGGCTCCTGGAAGCGCGCGGCCACCCGTCGTGTGGTGAACAGCTGCGTGAAGATCGCGCACACGCCGACCCATGCGAAGAAGTTGCCGATCCTGGCTTCGTTGAAGTTGAAGCGGTGAATCAGGAACACGCCGAAGAAGGAGATGAAGAACCCGAAGCCGCCGTTGAAGAAGAACGTCGTCAGGAAGATCGGGCGCAGCTCACGCATGCCATACGCGCGCACGATGTTGTGAATGCCTTTCGTGAAATCCACCGACAGCTTCCGTATGTGCTGGTTCGTCTCGTCGAACTGCAGCAGCACCTGGGCGGTGTTGGCCGACGCGAGCAGCCCCGCAAACCAGAACGGGGTGGCTGCGGTGAACCACGAGGCGACCGTCGGATCCGCCAGCACACCGCCGAGAAACGGACCGACAATGAACCCGACGCCGAACGCGGCGCCGATGAGTCCGAAATTCTTCGTCCGCTCGCTCGGCGGCGTCACGTCCGCGATCGCCGCCTGCGCCACCGAAAGATTGCCGCCCGTGATGCCGTCGAGCGCTCGTGCGACGAACAGCAGCGGGATGTTCTTGACCAGAATGCCGGCGGCGAACAGGAAGTAGCCGAGCGCCGTGCCGGCGAGGGACAGCGCCAGCACCGGCTTCCGCCCATAGCGGTCGGAGAGCTGACCGAGAATCGGCGTCGCGAAGAACTGCATCACCGGGAAGATCGCCACGAGAAACCCGAACATGATGTAGCCGGAGCCAACGGCCGCGTCCTTGCCGAGCAGGTAATGCGGTGAATCCGGGTTGCCGAGCAGCTGCGGGAGGATGGGGCCCAGGATACCGATACCCAGCGTGTCGATGAGGATGGTGAACAGAATGATCCCGATGGGATGACGTTTCATGGGAGCGCGTATTATCTCATCCGGGAACTGGACAAACGCCGCTCTCTGCGACCGCCGACCCGGACGTGCGCCCTGCCAGACGACAAAAGGTCACCTGCCCACGGACTTCCCAGAAGGCAACCTCTAGGATTGGGCCTGAAAACTGAACTTTAGTCATGGCCGCGGCGTTGCTACGTCCGCGCGCGGAAGTCGCGGCGACTGTCTGATTGTCAGACGGGGCGCCCGCGGGACGGAGATCGACCATGAAACTGTCACACAGAAGCCTCGGTCCATGGCTCGCCGCCGCAGCCATCCTGACCGCGCTGCTCCTCGCAGCGCCTCCGGTCCTGGCGGACGGCATGAGTCGCCACGACGAGGTGTCCGATCCGGACAAGGACAAAGACAAGGACAAGGACAAGGACAAAGACATCCCGTCACCCGAGCCCGCGACGCTGACGCTCCTCGCGGTCGGCGGCGGCGCGCTCGCACTCGCCCGCTACCGGAAATCCCGTCGCAACAGATAGTCCGGACGTTCACGCCGCACCGCGCGCCATGTCCCAGCTTCGCGCCGAACAAGTCGGCAGCCTGCTGCGTCCGGCCGCGCTCCTCGCCGCTCGTGATGCCTTCGCGAGCGGCAGCATCGACACCGCGACGCTCCGGTCGGCGGAAGACGACGCGATTCGCGCGGCCGTCGCGCGGCAGCGCGGCATCGGTCTCGACATTCTTGCCGACGGCGAGATGCGGCGTTTCTCCTGGCTGACGGGCATGGCCGAGGCCGTCGACGGGTTCATCGCCGACAGCCTCATGCTCGAGTGGCGCGGCCCGGGCGGCGGGCCGGAGAAGACCACGGCGAGAATCGTCGGTGAGAAGCTGCGCAAGCGCC
>Ga0134124_10004299_pt1 | contig 11451 bp, 10 predicted proteins | sample KB304_FD_96880 | JGI IMG/M metagenome (GOLD analysis project Ga0134124, IMG submission 96880) | Terrestrial soil microbial communities without Nitrogen fertilizer from Kellogg Biological Station, Michigan, USA - KB3-0-4 | ecosystem: Environmental > Terrestrial > Soil > Unclassified ... | reverse complement strand
GGGGAGGCCGTGATCGCCGACCTCACCGACACCGCCGCTGTGGGCGGGCTCGACCTCGCCGCCGACATCGTCGTCAACTGTGCCGGCGTGCAGCACGTGGCCCCGATCGAGGAGTTCCCGCCGGAACAGTTCCACCGGATGCTCACGCTCATGGTCGAGGCGCCGTTCCTCATCCTGCGCGCGGTCCTGCCGGGCATGTACGCGAACGGCTGGGGCCGGGTGGTGCACATCTCCTCGGTGCACGGCATCAGGGCCTCCGCGTACAAGAGCGCGTACGTGGCGGCCAAGCACGCGACCGAGGGGCTGTCGAAGACGCTGGCGCTGGAGGGCGGCCCGCGCGGGGTCACCTCGAACACGGTCTGCCCGGCGTACGTGCGCACGCCGCTGGTCGAGAACCAGATCGCCGACCAGGCCCGCACGCACGGCATCGCCGAGGACGAGGTGGTCGAGAAGATCATGCTCACCGAGCCGGCGATCAAGCGGCTGATCGAGCCGGCCGAGGTGGCCGCCGCGGTGGCCTACCTCTGCTCGGACGCGGCCTCGTTCGTCAACGGCAGCTCGCTGGTGCTCGACGGCGGCTGGAGCGCGCGGTGACGGCGCTGATGGCCGGCATCGCGGCCCGCCGGGTGCCGACCGCCCGGCTGACCCAGAACGTGCTGGAGACCGGGCGCGGCGACGGGCCACCGGTGTTGTTCGTGCACGGCAACGTGTCCTCCAGCCTGTTCTGGCAGCCGACGATGCTCGCCCTGCCGGCGCCGCACCGGCCGCTGGCGGTGGACCTGCGCGGGTTCGGCGACACCGACGCCGTCCCAGTGGACGCGACCCGCGGCGTGCGGGACTGGTCGGACGACGTCGCCGCGCTGCTCGACGAGCTCGGGCTGGACCGGGTCCACCTGGTCGGCTGGAGCCTCGGCGGCGGCGTGGCCATGCAGTCGGTCATCGACGCGCCCGAGCGGATCGCGTCGCTCACGCTGGTCGCGCCGGTCTCGCCGTACGGGTTCGGCGGCACCAGCGGCACGGACGGCACGCTGGTCGAGCCGGACGGCGCCGGCACCGGCGGCGGCACGGCCAACCCGGAGTTCGTGCAGCGGCTCGCGGCCGGCGACCGCGGCACCGACTCGCCGCTCTCGCCCCGTAACGTGCTGCTGGCCCACTACGTCGCCCCGCCGTGCGTGCCCGAGCCGCTGGACGCGTTCGTCGAGTCGATGCTGTCCACCCGCGTCGGCGACGACTTCTACCCCGGCACCGCCAGGGCGGTCGAGACCTGGCCCGGCACGGCGCCGGGCGACCGCGGCGTGCTCAACACGCTCGCGCCCACCCACCTCCGGCTCGACAGTCTGTCCACTGTGGACCCGAAGCCGCCGGTGCTGTGGATCCGCGGCACCGCCGACGTGATCGTCTCCGACACGTCCCTCTACGACCTGGCCCAGCTCGGCGCGCTCGGCGCGGTCCCCGGCTGGCCGGGCCCGGACCGGTACCCGGCCCAGCCGATGATCGGCCAGACCCGCGCGGTGCTCGACGCGTACGCGGCCGGCGGCGGCCGCTACCGGGAGGTCGCCCTGGAGGGGTCGGGGCACGGGCCGCACCTCGACCGGCCGGAGGAGTTCCGTGCCGCTCTGGTCGCCCACCTGTCCGAGGCGAGCTGACCGGACAGCGGCCCGGCCGCCGGGCAGGTCAGCGCTCCAGGCCGAGGACGAGCTGCGGAGCCGGCACGACGTGGTCCGGGCGGATCGGCCGGACCGCGGTGCCGACCGCGAAGAACTCCGTGGTGTGCCCGCCCCAGGCGTGGTTGTGCTGGGACAGCTGCACGCCGACGATGCCCTCGGCGGCGAGCGCCTCGGCCTCCCGCTGCATCCGCTCCATCGCCAGCTCCCGGGCGTCGTAGAGGGCCTGGGTGAACTGCGGCAGCTCGGTGTTCTGGCCGATGTTCGACAGCACGTTGCCGAGCGACCGGTGCGCGACGTGGTAGACGCAGGTGCCCATCACCATGCCGAGCGGCGCGTAGCCGGTCTGCAGCAACGTCCAGAAGTCCTGGCCGGACAGGTCGGAGGTGAACGGCTGGTTGCGGTTGTTGCGCCAGTCGCCACCCGCCTCGGCCTTCACCGCGGTGCCGACGGCGAGGAACTCGGCGATGTCCGAGCCCCACTCCTTCAGCTCGACCGCGAGCCGGACCGCGACGATCCCGTCCGCGCCGAGCACGTCCGCCTCCGCCTCCATCCGGGTCATCGCCAGCTCCCGGGCGTGGTACATCGCCTGCGACAGCACGTCCATCTCCTGGTTCTTGCTCCACCGGCCGACCTGCAGGCCGACGTGGTAGACGGAGGTGCCGAGCACGAGCCCGAGCGGGCGGAACCCGGCCTGCCGCAGCAGCAGGAACTCGTTCACCGTGAGGTCCGAGGTGAAGATGCTGCCCGGGCGGCCCGGCTGCAGCTCGGCCAGCCTGGTCATCGCGTCCTGGGGCAGGCCGACGGCGGCGGGATCGGTCACGGTGTCCTCCCGGAGAGGCGCAGCACGGGCAGTGGCGGAGCCGGGGCGTTCCCGCCCCGGTGCCGGAACGGGACGATCGCGGTGCCGACCACCATCGCCTCGGCGACGTGGTCGTGCGCGTCGTTGCCGGCCGCGCAGGAGCGCCGGCGGATCCGCAGGCTCATGTCCCGGACGACGGCGGTGGCGCCGTCGCCGAACCGGGCGGTGTCGGCGGCGAGCCGGCTGCGGGCTGACGACCGGGCCGCGGCGGTGACGTCGGTGTAGCCGACGACCTCCTGGTTGGTCCACGACCAGCTACCGGGCTGGGACCGCCAGTCGTCGTGCCGGACCATCACCGCGATGCCGAGCAGCAGCGCGGCCGGCACCCAGCCCGCGGCGATCAGCTGGGCGAACTCCTGCCCGGACAGGTCCGAGGTGAACGGCCGGGCCGGGTGCACGTCGCCGTCGGCCCGGACGGCCGTGCCGATCGCCCGGAACTCCGTCCCGATGCCCTGGAACGGGGCCACGGTCAGCCGCACTGCCACCACGCCGTCGCCGCCGACCTGCGCCGCCTCGGCCCGCATCCGCTCCATCGCCGCACCGCGGGCGGCGTAGAGCGCGTCGCGCAGGCCGGGCGCCTCGACGGTGCGGGCCATCCCCTGGCCCCAGCCGTAGCCGCCGTAGCTGCCGCCGGCGATGCCGCCGCCCGGCGTGCCGCCGCCGGCGAACCCGCCGGAGCCGCCGGTCCAGCGGCCGGCCGAGCCGCCGCCCCGGCCCCAGCCGTAGCCGAGGCCGCAGTTCCAGGCGCCGGTCCAGCCGACCACGTACACGCAGCTGCCGAGCACCTGGCCGACCGGGGTGAACCCGACCGAGCGGATCGCGTGGTGCTCGGCGACGGTGAGGTTGCTGGTGAAGCTCACGGGGCTTCCGGCAGGGTGAACCGGCGCAGCGCCTCGGCCGCCCCGGCGTGCCGGTCCGCGTACGCGCCCAGGGCGGCCGCCAGCCGGTGCGACCACTCGTCGAGGTCGACGGTCTCGGTCCGCAGCGCGATCCCGCCGGACTCGTGCCGGATCGTGGCCACCGCCGGCGCGCCCACCCGCTCCCGGCGCAGGGTGAAGCCCTGGTCGCCGAGCCGGACGGTGGCGGCGACGACCGGCGCCTCGGCCCCGCGCAGCCGCCCGAGCACGCTGCCCTTGCGCTCCACGTCGACCAGCTCGGCTGGCAGCGCGGACGAGAGCGTGCTGAGCAGGAACCCGGCGTAGAGCGAGAGGTCGTCGCTGCGCCGGCGCAACTCGGCGGCCAGCACCTCGAGGTCCCACTGGGTCACCAGGCCACGCTAGTCCAGGACGTGGCGCGGTCAGGGGTGGCCGGTGCCGGCCCGCCGGCGCGAGCGGCCCACGGCCGGCAGCGCGAGTGGCCGACGGCCGGGCCGGCGCGAGCGGCCGACGGCCGGCAGCGCGAGTGGCCGACGGCGGGCAGCGCGAGCGGCCGACGGCCGGCAGCGCGAGCGGCCGACGGCCGGTGCCAGCGGTCGACCGGCCGGCGGCTCAGCCGTCGCGCCGGCCCAGGGCGCGGTCGACCAGGTGCCCGGCCGCGCCGAGGTAGCGCACCGGGTCGAGCAACGCGGACAGCTCGGCCCCGGTCAGGTCGATCCCGTCCTCGGCGGCCAGCGCCTCGGCCAGCAGCTCGGCCGCCGGCCGGTCGAGGCGCTCCGCCTCGGCGGTGGCCCTGGCCAGCACGTCCCGCGCCGCCGACTTCCCCAGGGCCGCGCCGAGCACCGCGGCCAGCCGCTCCGAGACGACCGCCATGCCGGTCAGCTCGAGGTTCGCCCGCAGCCGGTCGGGGAACACCACCAGTCCCTCTGCCAGCTCGGCCGCGGCCGCCACCGCCCCGCCGGCCAGCCGCAGGCAGTCCCGCAGCGGCTGCCACTCGGCCTGCCACGGCCCGGCCGGCCGCTCGTCCTCGGCCAGCATCGACTGCGCCAGCACCGAGGCGAGCGCCGGCACCTGCAGCGCCGCCGACCGGATCAGCGTGGCCAGCACCGGGTTGCGCTTCTGCGGCATCGCCGACGAGCCGCCCCGGCCCTCGCCCGCCGGCTCGGCCACCTCACCGACCTCGGTCCTGGCCATGCCGAGCACGTCGACCGCGAACTTGCCGACCGCCCCGGTGACCACCGCCAGGGTCGCGCCGAGGTCGGTCACCGGCAGCCGCAGCGTGTGCCACGGCAGCACCGGCTCGGCCAGCCCGGCTTCGGCCGCGTACGCGGTCACCAGCCCGTCCACGAACGGCGCCGGGTCGTCGGCCACGACCGACCGCAGCCTGGCCTGCTCGACGTAACCGGCCAGCGTTCCGGCGGCACCGCCGAGCGAGACCGGCAGCGTCCAGGCCAGCGCGTCGACCCGGCCGGCCGCAGCGGCGGCCAGCTCGTACCAGCCGGCCGCCCGCAGCCCGAACGTGGTCGGAACCGCGTGCTGGGTCAGCGTCCGGCCGACCGCAGGCGTGTCCCGGTGCGCGGCCGCCAACCGGCCCAGCGCGGCCGCGGTGCGGTCCAGGTCGGCACCGATCACCCGCAGCGCCCGCCGGGACACCAGCATCAGCGCGGTGTCCACGATGTCCTGGCTCGTCGCTCCACTGTGGACATATCCGCTCGCGGCGGGGTCGACCGCCGCGGTCAGCTCCGACAGGAGCGGGATCACCGGGTTGCCGCCGCCGCGCGCCCGCTCGGCCACCGCGGTCAGGTCCACCCGGTCGGTCCGGGCCGCCGCGGTGATCGCCGCGGCGGCGGAGGCGGGGACCGCGCCCAGCCGGGCCTGCGCCCGGGCCAGCGCCGCCTCGGCGTCGAGCAGCGCCTGCAGGTAGGCCCGGTCCGACGTCAGCGCGCTCACCTCGGTGCCGGCGGAGACCGGCGAGAACAAGCCGGCGTCGATGTCCACGCCGCGATTCTGGCAGCGGGCGAAGATTCTTCCGCCGAGGTGTCGATCCGGCGGGCGGGCCTTCGTAGCCGGAGTGAGAACCACGAACTGCAAAGATCTGGCCAACCGAGTAGGGAGACGAACCATGAAGCAGTACCTGCTGTCGGTGCACGGCGCCGTCGACGACATGCCCCCGCCCGACGTGATGCAGGAGATGTTCGACGACGTCGACAAGGTCAACCAGGCGATGATGGCCGCCGGCGCCTGGGTGTTCGGCGGCGGCCTCACCGACCCGTCCGACGCGACGGTCGTCCGGGTCGAGAAGGGCCAGCCGATGCTGACCGACGGCCCGTACGTGGAGACCAAGGAGCAGCTCGGCGGCTTCTGGGTGATCAGGGCCAACGACCTGGACGAGGCGCTGGACTGGGCGCGCAAGGCCACGGTCGCCTGCCGGGCGCCCGTCGAGGTGCGGCCGTTCCAGGACGAGCCCACGGCCTAGTGTCGCGGGTCAGAGGTTCCGTGCCGGTTCCCGGTGATCCCGGCGGCGCCCGGACGCCAACGTCGACGGTCGCCGTCCGGGCGCCGGGACACGGTGCGAGGACCTCCGACCCGGGGCACCGGCAGCGAGGCGACGACGAGGGAGACGGCCCGATGACCGACCCGGACCGGGTGGCCGAGGTCTACCGGCAGGAGTACGGCCGCTGCGTGGCCACCCTGGTGCGCGTCCTCGGCGACATCGACCTCGCCGAGGAGGCGGTCCAGGAGGCGTTCGCCGTCGCGGTGGAGCGGTGGCCGGCCGCCGGCCTGCCGCCGAACCCGGGCGCCTGGATCGTCACCACCGCCCGCAACAAGGCCATCGACCGGCTCCGCCGGGAGTCGGCCCGCGAGGACAAGCACGCCCAGGCGGCGCTGCTGCACCAACCCGACGAACCGCAGGAGGTGGGACCCGTGCGCGACGACCAGCTGCGGTTGATCTTCACCTGCTGCCACCCGGCCCTGGCGCCGGCGTCCCAGGTGGCGCTCACCCTCCGTCTGCTCGGCGGCCTGGAGACCCCGGAGATCGCCCGGGCCTTCCTGGTCCCGGAGGCGACGATGGCGCAGCGGATCGTCCGGGCCAAGCGCAAGATCAAGGACGCCGGGATCCCGTACCGGATCCCGACCGAGGCGCAGCTGCCGGACCGGCTGCCGTTCGTGCTGGCCGTGCTCTACCTGGTCTTCAACGAGGGCTACGCGGCCAGCGCCGGTGCGCACCTGGTCCGAGCGGACCTGTGCGCCGAGGCGATCCGCCTCGCCCGCGAGCTTGCCGGGCTGATGCCGGACGAGCCCGAGGTCGCGGGCCTGCTCGCGCTGCTGCTGCTGACCGAGTCCCGCCGGCCGGCCCGGACCGCGCCGGACGGCACGATCGTGCTGCTGCCCGACCAGGACCGCTCGCTGTGGAACCGCGAGCTGATCGCGACCGGCCAGGCGATCGTGCGGGCCTGCCTGCGCCGCAACCGCCCCGGGCCTTACCAGATCCAGGCCGCGATCGCGGCCGTGCACTCGGACGCGCCGACCGCAGCCGACACGGACTGGGGACAGATCCTGGCCCTGTACGACCAGCTGACCGCGGTCGCGCCGACCGCGGTGGTGGCGCTGAACCGGGCCGTCGCGGTAGCCGAGGTGCACGGGCCGGCGGCCGGGCTGGCCGAGATCGACCGGCTGGAGCTGCCCGCGTACCACCTGTTCCACTCGACCAGGGCCGACCTGCTGGTCCGGCTGGGCCGCACCGACGAGGCGGCGGTCGAGTACGAGCGGGCGCTGGAGCTGGCCAGCAACGCGGCCGAGCGGGCGTTCCTGGCCGGCCGGCTCAGCTCCGTCCGCTAGCGCGTCTCCCGGCCGGCCGGCTCAGCTCCGTCCGTTAACGCGTCTTCCCGCCGGGCCGCCGCGGGGCGGCCGGCCGCCGGGCCGGGCGCCGCCGTTCGCCGGACCCGCCCCGACCCGCCGGCATCCACGGTCGGCACGGGCTCGGATCGGTCGATTCCGGACGACGGAGCCGGTTCCGCGGGGCCGGAACGCTCACCCCGCGCGCACCCTCGCCCCCGGTCCGTTCGCACCCGGCACGGCCGATCGGGTGAACTTTTCCCAGCGGTGCCGCGGCCCGGACCGCGTACTTCATCGATACGGATGGCAACTACCCCCTGCTCACCCCCCGAATTGGGTGAGGAAATGTGCCCGATGGGGAAACGATGATGGAGGCCCACACGTCTTCAGGGTGGGCGCCGGAACGGATCGGGATCACCGGGGACCTGTGCCACTATGGCCGCACCTCACGACCCGCTGGAGGCCTGATGGCACCACCGAGAGACCGCTCCCGGCACTCCGACGTGCTGGAGATCCACGGTCTTCGGGCCACGGTCGTGCGCGCCTTCCGGCTCCTTCTCGAAGCCGTCGTCGTGCCGACGGTGCTGCTGGCAATACTGCTCCACATCATCGGCACGACGCGAAGCATTTTGGTGGCGGTCGGCTGGTGCGCGCTGGCGATCACCTTCCGCTGGTACGTGGACCGCCGGCTGCCCGGCACCCTGCTGCTCGGCTCCGCCGCGCTGGCGGTGAAGGCGGCGATCGCGCTGGCCTCCGGCAGCATCCTGATCTACCTGCTGCAACCGGTGCTGGGTTCGGTGGTGATGGCGCTGCTGTTCCTGGGCAGCGCCGCGTTCGGCCGGCCGATCACGCTGCGGCTGGCGCGCGACTTCGTGCACGTGCCGGCGGACATCCTGGACAAGCGCGGGGTGCGCCGGATGTTCACCGAGGTCGCGGTGATCTGGGGCTTCTCCCGGATCATCGACGTCGCGCTCAACCTCGGCTTCCTGCATCGCGGCGTGGACGCGGGGCTGTGGGCCCGCGGCCTGCTGAGCCCGCTGCTGACCGTGCTCGCGGTCGCCGTGTGCACGGCCTGGGGCTGGCGCTCGCTGCGGCGCAACGGCATCCGCCTCTCGGTCTCCGCCGGCGGTCCCGCCCCGATCCAGGGTTGAGACCCGGCGCCGCCCGGCGGTCCCCGGTGGAGCTGGCCGGGCGGGTGGTGCTCGTCACCGGCGCGTCGCGCGGCATCGGCGCGGCCACCTGCACGGCGCTGACCCGGCGGGGGGCGGTGGTGGTCGCCGCGGGACGGGACGAGACCGCGCTGGCCGAGGTGGCCGCCTCCTCCACCGTGGTGGCCGACGCGGCCGACCCGGCCGCCGCGCCCGCGCTGGTGGCCGCGGCCGTCGACCGGCATGGCCGGCTGGACGCGGTCGTCGCCAACGCCGGTCTCGGTTGGGCCGGCGAGTTCGCCGCCATGGACCCGGCCCGGATCACCGAGCTGGTCGACGTCAACCTGCGGGCGCCGATGCTGCTGGCCCGGGCCGCGCTGCCGGTGCTGCGCCGGCCCGGTGCGCTGGTGCTCGTCACCTCGATCGCGGGCCTGGTCGGCGTGCCCGGCGAGACCGTCTACTCGGTGACCAAGGCCGGCCTGGAGACATTCGCGACCCTGCTGCGCGAGGAGACCGACGGCGTGACCGTGTCGACGGTCGCGCCGGGCGCGGTCGCCACCGGCTTCTTCGTCGCCCGCGGCGTCCCGTACGACCGCCGCTTCCCGCGGCCGATCCCGCCGTCCCGGGTCGCCGAGGCGGTGGTCGAGGCGATCGCGACCGGCCGCGAGCGCCGGGTCGAGCCACGCTGGCTGGCGTTCCCGGCCCGGCTCTCGGCAGCCGCCCCCAGGACCTACCGCGCCCTGGCCCGCCGGTTCAGCTGAGCCGCACCGCCGGACGGCCGCCCGTCAAGCCATGACGCCGGCGGCGCGGATCGTCTCGCGCAGCGAGCCCATCGTGGCCAGCACCGCCGTCGGCTCGTACCCGCAGTGCGCCATGCAGTTCGAGCACCGCGGGTCCCGGCCCCGGCCGTACGCGTCCCAGTCGGTGGTCTCGATCAGCTCCTTGTACGTCTCCGCGTACCCGTCGTCGAGCAGGTAGCACGGCCGCTGCCAGCCCAGCAGCGAGTACGACGGGATGCCCCACGGCGTGCACTCGAACTCGCGCTTGCCCTCGAGGAAGTCCAGGAACAGCGGCGAGTGGTTCAGCCGCCACTTCTTCCGCCGGCCCTCGCCGAACGCGGCCTTGAACAGCGCCCTGGTCTGCTCGGTGCCCAGCCAGTGCTCCTGGTCCGGCGCCCGCTCGTACGCGTACCCCGGGCTGATCTGCATGTTGTCCACGCCGAGGTCGTCGTTGAGGTAGTCCAGCAGCTCGATCACGTCGTTCGGCGTGTCGGTGTCGAAGAAGGTCGTGTTGGTCATGACCCGGAAGCCGCGCGCCTTGGCCTCCTTGATCGCGGCCACCGCCTGGTCGAACACGCCGATCTTGCGGACCGACTCGTCGTGCCGGTCGCGCAGGCCGTCGATGTGCACCATCCAGGCGAAGTTCCGGTGCGGCTTGAACTTGTCGATGTGCTTGGGCAGCAGCACCGCGTTGGTGCACAGGAAGACGATCTTGTTGCGGTCCAGCAACTGCCGCACGATCTCGTCGATCTGCTTGTGCATCAGCGGCTCGCCGCCGGCGATCGACACCATCGGTGCGCCGGACTCCAGCACGGCCGCGACCGCCTGTTCGACCGGCATCCGCTTCTTGAGCACGTCGTGCGGCTGCTCGATCTTGCCGCAGCCGGCGCACTTCAGGTTGCACGCGAACAGCGGCTCGAGCTCGACCAGCAGCGGGAACTTCTCCACCCGCTTGATCTTCTGCTTGGCCAGGTACGCACCCAGGCGCAGCGACTGGCTGGCCTGTGATTTGAAGCCGCCATGACGCTGGATGAAATGCTGCGGCGTGTGGCTGTCGCTGAGGCAGGCATCTTTCAGCGGGCCCCATTGAAAGAGCCCGGCCGCGAGCAGCACGAAACCGGAAAACAGCCGGCTGGTGCTGTCCGCCTCCGCCGGTTGCAAGGTCTGGCGCTGCAGCCAGATTTGCAGCACCGACATCGTCAGCGCAAAGCCGATCCAGCACAGCAGATAACCGCCGGTGAACCAGCTGGTGGCGGCGAGCGGACGACCCTTGGCAGCCGATTGCCGGGCGACCCGCGCATAGAGGAGAATCATCGGCGCGACGGCCGGGGTCATGATGCCGATCAGGGTCACCGACCACAGCAGCACAAGGACCGGCAGATCAAGGAAGCGGGGTGTCGCCAGCATGGCGAAACCACTGACGGCGAGATGCGGCACATCGACATCGCCGATCTCATGATCCACCACCAGAGCCGGCGCATGATTCGCCTGCCACAGCAGCATGATGATGTAGCTCCAGGCCAGAAAAGCGACTGCGCCCAGCGCAACGGCAATGATTGTCCGTTCACGCCGCAAGACGGCTTCCAGAGTCATGACGGTCATATTCCGGCACTCCCTATCGAACGTCTCTGTTCTCGTCTTTTCTTCGCGCAATCAGTCGTTGGTGTATTTGACGGTGCGCTTTCCGCCGATGTTCCCGCCCTTCAATCAGGCTTGAACAAGTGAATGATCCGCTGCCGGATCAGTAATCAGTTTGGCACCGCCAGCGTTCCTGCATTTGACCGGCGGTGATGACAAAAAATTTCCGCCGATCTCCGGCTTCTGCAGTGATCAAACATCACCACCGGACCGCGGCAGAGGGGGAGACTAGCACAAGCTTTGCGCACTGCGAGCATGATTCGCAGCGCGCAAAACCTGTCATTTTTATTAAAAAATCCGAGTCGTACCTGTCACGCCGGCACGCGTCGCCAGGCCATGGTAAAGATACCCGCTGCGATCAGCAGCGAACCACCGCAGCGATTGACCCATTTCTGCACCGATGGCCTACGAATGGTGCGGCGCGCAGCCGATGCCATCAAGCCGTAGCTGCTGGCATTGATGATCGCCAGGGCCAAAAAAGTCGCCATGCACACACCCATCTGCGCCGGCACGGGATGTGACAAATCGAGAAACTGCGGCACGAAGGCGACGAAGAAAATAATGTTCTTAGCACTAAGGGCCGTGACCGCATAGGCATGGGCGAAAATCTTCCAGGACTTCGTCTCCGCCCCCTCGCCCGAGACATCG
>Ga0134124_10004297_pt1 | contig 11453 bp, 7 predicted proteins | sample KB304_FD_96880 | JGI IMG/M metagenome (GOLD analysis project Ga0134124, IMG submission 96880) | Terrestrial soil microbial communities without Nitrogen fertilizer from Kellogg Biological Station, Michigan, USA - KB3-0-4 | ecosystem: Environmental > Terrestrial > Soil > Unclassified ... | reverse complement strand
CGGGCCGGCATCAGCAAGGAAGCCTATCCCGAGCTGGAACCCGATTTCTACGACGACGTCGCCAGGGCTTACGGCGATGAGCTGCGGTCACTGGCCGCGGCGGGCTGCACCTATGTGCAGATGGATGACACCAACATGGCGTATCTGTGCGACGAGAAGATGCGCGAGGCGGCGCGGCAGCGCGGCGACGATCCCAACGAGCTGCCGCACCGCTACGCCAAGTTCATCAACAAGGTAGTGGCGCAAAAACCTGCGGGCATGCTGCTGGCGATGCACTTATGCCGCGGCAACTTCAAGAGCACGCACGCGGCCAGCGGCAACTACGAGCCCGTGGCCGAGGCGCTGCTCAAGGAGATGAACCTGGACGCGTACTTCATGGAGTACGACGACGAGCGCTCGGGCGACTTCCGCCCGCTGCGCTATCTGCCCAAGGGCAAGACCGCCGTGCTGGGCCTGGTTACCACCAAGTTCGGCGAGCTGGAGAACAAGGACACGCTCAAGCGCCGCATTGCCGAAGCCGCGCAGTACGCACCGGTCGAGCAGCTGGCGCTGTCGCCCCAATGCGGCTTTTCGAGCACGGTGCACGGCAACAAGATTGCGGTGGAGGCACAGCGCGACAAGTTGCGGCTGGTGATCGAGACCGCCCAGGAGGTTTGGGGCACTGCCTGAGACAGAAGGGGTAAGCCATGGCTCTGATGAACCGGCGCGCCGTCATCGGCGCATTCGCGGCGGCAAGTCTTCCATTCGGCACTGCGGCGCCCGCCCTCGCCCAGTCCGGCAAGATGCAATCGTGGCCGCTGGGCACCCCGCGCCGCACCGGCATTCATGACCTCGCGCCGGCTCCGGACGGCGGCGTCTGGTTCACGGCCCAGGCGAGCGGCCACCTGGGCTGGTTCGATCCGAAGGCCGGCCACGCCGAACTGATCGCGCTCGGCTCGAGCTCGGGCCCGCACGGGGTAATCCAGGGACCGGACAAGGCTGCGTGGATCACCGATGGCGGCCAGAACGCGATCGTGCGGGTCGGCTGGCCCGACCGAAAGGTGCAGGTATTCCCGATGCCGAGCGGCTCCTCCTACGCGAACCTCAACACGGCCGCATTCGACGGCGACGGCGACCTGTGGTTCACCGGCCAGGGCGGCTACGTGGGCAAGCTGGCGGTCAAGACTGGCAAGATCAGCGTCAAGGAAGCCCCGCGGGGACGCGGCCCGTACGGGATCTGCTCGACGCCCTCCGGTGACGTCTGGTGGTGCTCGCTGGCAGGGTCTTTCATCGCGCAGATCGACCGGCGCACCGGGGACTCGAGGATCGTGGAGCCGCCCACCCGCAACCAGGGCGCACGCCGGGTATGGAGTGACAGCAAAGGCCGCATCTGGGTGAGCGAGTGGAACAGCGGGAATCTGTCCATGCACGATCCACAGGCGGGAACCTGGCGCCAGTGGAAGCTGCCAGGCGCCGGTCCCACCGTCTACGCGGTCTATGTAGATGAGCGGGACATCCCCTGGGTGAGCGAATGGAGCGGCAACTCCGTTTACAGCTTCGATCCGCGCACTGAGAAATTCGAGCGCTACGGTATGCCGCGCGAAAGCGCCAACGTGCGCCAGATCCTCGGGCGCCCGGGCGAAGTCTGGTTACCCGAAAGCGGCACCGAACACATCACTGTGATTCGCACCGGCTGAGCTCGCGGCCGCAGCCCGGCTGGCGCAAATGCGGTACTTCTCAAAGCTTGCCGGGAGCGCAATAATCCGTGCCCCAAAGGCAGGCAGACCGGCATGCTTCCCGGCAGCCGCAGACGGAGTAGTTGCGTCGACGGAGCTCATTCACTGCAAGGAGAAACATCATGCCAAGCTATATCGCGCTAGGAACATTCACCGATCAGGGTGCCCGCACCGTCAAGGACACCACCAAACGCGCCGATGCCGTAAGAGACATGGCGGGACGTTTCGGTGTAACCATCAAGAGCATCCACTGGACGCTGGGCCAGTATGACGTGGTGACCTTCTGCGAGGCGACCGACGAAGCATCGGCAACCGCGTTCGGATTGGCGCTGGCTTCCGCCGGCAACGTCCGCACCGAGACACTCAGGGCATTTTCCAAGGACGAAATGGCAGCGATCCTGGCCAAGCTGCCCTGAAGACGGCACGCGGCGCGGCCGCGTCAGTGGTGCTGCGGCGCCGGGGTGACTTCCCAGTGCTGCAGCACCCGGTCGTGGCTGTCCACGCTTTCCAGCCGCACGCGGAAGCCCCACAGCCGCGCCACATGCTTGACCACCTCCTCCGCGCCGTTGTCCAGCGGCCGGTCGTTGTGGCGGATGTGGCGCAGCGTGAGTGACCGGTCGCCGCGCAGGTTCACGTTCCAGACCTGGATGTTGGGCTCGCGCGAAGCAAGGTCGTACTGGCGCGACAGCGACTCACGCACGCGCCGGTAACCCGAGTCGTCGTGGATCGCCGCGACCTCGAGTTCCTTTTGCGACGCGTCGTCCAGCACCGAGAACAGACGGAACTCGCGCATCAGCCGCGGCGAGAGGTATTGGCCGATGAAGCTCTCGTCCTTGAAGTGGCGCATGGCATAGTCCAGCGTCTTGTGCCAGTCCGAGCCGGCGATCTCGGGGAACCACTGGCGGTCCTCCTCGGTCGGCTTCTCGCAGATGCGCCGCAGGTCGGTGAACATGTTGAAGCCCAGCGCATACGGGTTGATGCCGCTGTAGCGCGGGTCCGTCACCGGCGGCTGGAACACGACGTTGGTGTGCGAACTCAGGATCTCGATCAGGAAGCCATCGGCCAGCAGGCCCTGGTCGTACATGTCGTTGAGCAGCGTGTAATGCCAGAAGGTCGCCCACCCTTCGTTCATCACCTGGGTCTGGCGCTGCGGGTAGAAATACTGGGCGATCTTGCGCACGATGCGCACGATCTCGCGCTGCCAGGGCTCCAGCAGGGGCGCGTTCTTCTCGATGAAGTACAGGATGTTTTCCTGCGGCTCCTCGGGGAAGCGCCGGTGCTCCTTCTTGGACTGCTTGCCCTGGCTCTTGGGCAGCGTGCGCCACATGTCGTTGACCTGCTGCTGGAGGTAGGCTTCGCGGTCCTTGCGGCGCATTTCCTCCTCGACCATCGAGATCTTTTGCGGGCGCCGGTAGCGGTCGACTCCGTAGTGCATCAGCGCGTGGCACCCGTCGAGCACCTGCTCGACCGCTTCCACGCCATGGCGCTCCTCGCACTCCCCGATGTAATCCTTGGCATACACCAGGTAATCGATGATGGAGCTGGCGTCCGTCCACATCCGGAACAGGTAGTTGCCCTTGAAGAAGGAGTTGTGGCCGAAACACGCATGCGCGATGACCAGCGCCTGCATGGGCATCGTGTTCTCTTCCATCAGGTAGGCGATGCAGGGATCGGAGTTGATCACGATCTCGTAGGCCAGGCCCATGTGGCCGCGGCGGTAATTCTTTTCGCTCGAGATGAACTGCTTGCCGAACGACCAGTGCCGGTAGTTCACCGGCATGCCGACGGAAGCGTAGGCATCGAGCATCTGCTCGGCCGAAATCAGCTCGAGCTGTGACGGATAGGTATCCAGCCCGAACTTGTGCGCCGTGCGCTTGATCTCCTGGAAGTAGGTCTCGATCAGCTCGAACGTCCAGTCCGAAGGGCTGGGCAGGCGCCTGGTCGAGGCTTCCGGTTTGTCGATGATTGCGCTCATGGGACCCCCACAATCATGATGTGGCCACACTCTTCTTGAACAGGTCGCGGAACACTGGGAAGATCTGGGCCGGCGTCACGATCTTCTGCATCGCGAAGTGCGGATTGGCGTCGCGCACGCGCGTGTATTCCTCCCACAGGTTCTGGTCTTCGTCGGCCACCTGCACGTAAGCGAAATAACGGCACAGCGGCAACAGCTTGCCGTCCAGCAGCTCGCGGCACTTGGAGGAATCCTGCTGCCAGTTGTCGCCGTCGGACGCCTGCGCGCCGTAGATGTTCCACTCCTGGCCCAGGTAGCGCTCGCGAATGATCTGGTGCATGAGCGTCAGCGCACTCGACACCACCGTGCCGCCGCTTTCGGTGGCATGGAAGAACTCGTCCTCGGTCACCTCCGCCGCCTGGGTGTGGTGGCGGATGAAAATGACATCGGTCTGCTGGTAGTGGCGCGTGAGGAAGAGGTACAGCAGGATGAAGAAGCGCTTGGCCAGATCCTTGCGCGCCTCGTCCATCGACCCGGAGACGTCCATCAGGCAGAACATCGCGGCCTTGCTGGTGGGCAGCGGCTCGCGCACGCGGTTGCGGTAGCGCAGGTCGAACGGGTCGAGGAAGGGAACGCGCTTGAGGCGCGCCTTCAACGCCACGATGTCGGCTTTCAGCGCCTCGATTTCCGCGGCCGGCGCGTCACCGCGCTCTTCGAGCTGCTTGAGGTACTCCTCGAGCCTGCGCAGTTCGATGCGCGCTTCCCCGCCCATCGCGATCCGCCGGCCCAGTGCGACGCGCATCGACCGTACCACGTGCAAGCTGGTGGGATTGCCTTCCGAGACGAAACCGGCCCGCCGGGTCTTCCACTCGGGCGCGTCGGCCAGCAGCTGGGTGCGGATCAGCCGCGGCAGCGCCAGGTCGTCGAAGAAGTAATTCATGAACTCTTCGCGCGTGATGCGAAAGACGAAGTCATCCTCGCCGGTGCCGTCCTGCGACGCACCGCTGCCGCCCGAGCCGCCGCCCCCGCCCTCGGGCCGGGGAATGCGATCACCACGGACATACTCGCGGTTGCCGGGGTGGACCGTCTCGCGCGTCCCGCCGGGTCCATGGTTGAACACCGGCTCCGAAACATCACGCTTGGGCAGCGTGATGTCGGTGCCTTCCTCGATGTCGCGGATGCTGCGGTCGCCCACAGCCTTGCGCACGGCGTCGCGAATCTGCTCGCGGTAGAGGCGCAGGAACCGTTCCCGGTTGCCGATCGACTTGTTCTTGCCCGACAGCCGCCGGTCGATGACCTGGTGGAGCATTGACCTCTCTGCGGGGGCTCTGGACGACACGATTGCGCCTTCTATGTTCAAGCTCCTGTCACGAACTCTTGCGCACGCGCAGGTACCACTCGCACAGCAGCCGCACCTGCCGGTGCGTATAGCCCTTCTCGACCATCCGGTTGACGAAGTCCTCGTGCTTCTTCTGCTCGTCGGCGCTGGCCTTCGCGTTGAAGGAGATCACGGGAAGCAGGTCCTCGGTGTTGGAGAACATCTTCTTCTCGATCACGGTGCGCAGCTTCTCGTAGCTGGTCCACACCGGGTTCTTGCCGGCGTTGCTCGCGCGCGCGCGCAGCACGAAGTTCACGATCTCGTTGCGGAAGTCCTTCGGGTTGGACAGGCCCGCCGGCTTCTCGATCTTCTCGAGTTCCGCATTGAGGGCCGAGCGGTCGAAAATCTCGCCGGTGTCGGTGTCGCGGAATTCCTGGTCCTGGATCCAGAAGTCGGCGTACGTCACGTAACGGTCGAAGATGTTCTGGCCGTATTCGGAATACGACTCGAGGTAGGCGGTCTGGATCTCCTTGCCGATGAATTCCGCATAGCGCGCCGACAGGTGTTCCTTGATGTACATGAGGTACTTCTGCTCGATCTCGGGCGCGAACTGCTCGCGTTCGATCTGCTGCTCCAGCACGTACATCAGGTGCACCGGGTTGGCGGCGATCTCGGTCGAGTCGAAGTTGAACACCTTCGAGATGATCTTGAAGGCGAACCGCGTCGACACCCCCGTCATGCCTTCGTCCACACCCGCGTAGTCGCGGTACTCCTGGTAGCTCTTGGCCTTCGGGTCGGTGTCCTTGAGGTTCTCGCCGTCGTAGATCTGCATCTTGCTGAAGATGCTGGAGTTCTCGGGCTCCTTCAGCCGCGTCAGCACCGAAAACTGCGCCATCATCTTCAGCGTTCCGGGCGCGCAGACGGCGTCCTTCAGCGAGGAATTGCGGATCAGCTTTTCGTAGATCTTGACCTCTTCGGTCACGCGCAGGCAATAGGGCACCTTGACGATGTAGATCCGGTCGAGGAAAGCCTCGTTGTTCTTGTTGTTCTTGAACGCCTTCCACTCGCTCTCGTTGCTGTGCGCCATCACGATGCCGTCGAACGGGATCGCGCCGAAGCCTTCCGTGCCCTTGAAGTTGCCTTCCTGGGTGGCCGTCAGCAGCGGGTGCAGCACCTTGATCGGCGCCTTGAACATCTCGACGAACTCCAGCAGCCCCTGGTTGGCCAGGCACAGGCCGCCCGAATAGCTGTACGCGTCCGGATCGTCCTGGGCATAGGTCTCGAGCTTGCGGATGTCGATCTTGCCGACCAGCGAAGAGATGTCCTGGTTGTTCTCGTCGCCCGGCTCGGTCTTCGCGATGGCGATCTGCTTGAGAATGGACGGGAAGCGCTTGACCACACGGAACTTGCGGATGTCGCCGCCAAACTCTTCCAGGCGCTTGACGGCCCAGGGCGACATGATGCGCTGCAGGTAACGGGGCGCGATGCCGTACTGCTGCAGCAACAGCGGCGCGTCCTCGGCGTTGTTGAACAGGCTCAAGGGAGACTCGTTGACCGGGGAGCCCTTGAGCGCATAGAACGGCACCTGCTCCATCAGCAGCTTGAGCCGTTCGGCGATCGACGACTTGCCCCCGCCCACGGGCCCCAGCAGGTACAGGATCTGTTTCTTTTCTTCCAGTCCCTGGGCCGCATGCCGGAAGCACGCGACCACCTGCTCGATAGGGTCTTCGAGACCGTAGAAATCCTTGAACGCGGGATAAATGCGCACCATCTTGTTGCCGAAGATGCGCGACAGCCGCTGGTCATGCCGCGTATCGATCACCTCGGGCTCGCCGATCGCGGCCAGCATGCGCTCGGCCGCCGTGGCATAGGCCAGAGGGTCGCGCTTGCACAAATCGAGATACTCCTCCAACGACATTTCTTCTTCGCGCGTCTGCTCGTAACGTGCGAGAAAATTGCGGACTACATCCATGGGACCTCCTTCCAATACGTTGATAGCAGGACTGCAGTGGACGCTCCTTGCGCGTCCCACTTTACCGCACGCGCGCCGCTGCAGAACTTCATTCGGTGTAGGTAATAATCTGTGTTCACTGTAGGTGAACGGTAGATAAAAACAAGGGGGTGAAGTTTCTAGGGGAAAGCGCTTGTGGACATCATGCGCATTGTGCAGGATCGCCGTTGCGTCCGCACCATGGAACGCCGCCGTCAAGCGGCCCGGCCGCCGCGGCTTCAGCCGGCCGCGTGTCCCAACGTGAAAAAGAAAGTGGCGCCCTGCTGCGGCGCGGCATCGGCCCAGATGCGCCCGCCGTGGCGAGCCACGACGCGATGGACGATGGCAAGGCCGATGCCGGTGCCCTCGAACTCGGCTAACGAGTGCAGCCGCTGGAACGCATCGAACATCCGGGATGCGTGGGCCATGTCGAAGCCGGCTCCGTTGTCACGTACGAAATGGACCTGGCTGCCATCGGCGCCCGGCATGCTGCCGATTTCGATGCGCGCGCGGTCTTTTTTCGCGGTGAACTTCCAGGCGTTGCTCACCAGGTTGCCCATGACCTGCGCCAGCAGGCGCGGATCGCCTCGCACCGGCAGGCCCGGCGCGATCTCGACGTCGACGACGCGCTGCGGCGAGCGCTCGCGGCACGCATCCACCGCCGCGCGGGCCAGTACTGCCAAGTCCACCACTTCGCCATGCAGTTCCCCCCGCGACAGGCTGGCCAGCGCCAACAGGCCGTCGGTGAGCTCGCCCATTTGCCGCACCCCGGCCCGGATCCGGCTGAGGTAATGGCCGGCGGGTTGAGGCAGATCGCTGCCGGCGGCCTGTTCCAGCATCTTGCTGAAACCGTCGATCGAACTCAACGGCGCGCGCAGATCGTGCGCGATCGAGTACGAGAACGCCTGCAATTCCTTATTGGCCAGTTCGAGCTGCGCCGTGCGGTCTTTCACGCGCGCCTCCAGCTCGGCGTTCAGCCGCAGGACAGTCCCGGTGAGCTGCTCGGCCATCAAGCGCGCCTCCTCGGCGGCCCGTTTGCTTTCCGTGATGTCCTGGCATGCACCCTGCAGGCGCCGCACCTTCCCCTGGGCATCCCACTCGGCCTCGGCGATGATGCGCACCCAGATCCGGCGCCCTTTGGCCGTCAGCACCTGGGTTTCGACGTCGTATGGCGTGCCGTCGTTCACACAAGCCCGGATGGTCGCGCACATCGTCTGGCGGTACTCGGGCGCGTAAAAGGCGAACAGTTCCGCTGCGGTAGGCGCGAAATCCGCCTTTACATCGTGGATCGCGCAGACCTCCGGCGACCAGTACACCCGCTCTTGGCCCACTTCCCATGCCCAGGCGCCCAGGCGGCCGATCTGGGCCGCCATGGCCAGCATGGCCTGGGTTTCGCGCAGGCGCTGTTCGGCCAGCTTGTCCGGCGTGATGTCGCGCGCGGTGCCGCGGTAACCCCGGAAGCGGCCCTCTTCATCGAATACGGGCTCGCCGCTGGTCGACAGGTAGCGGGTCGGCTCGCCTTCCACCGCCCGCATGTACTGGAAGTCGAAGAACGGCTGGTGGGCCTGGAGCAGCGCGCGATGCGCTTCCCAGGTGGAGTGCAGAGGTTGGGCCCCGTTGGCCTCCCAGCGCCGGGACATCAGGACGATCCCCATGCTGGGGCGCGACAGTCCCGTCCGCTTCGGGCCCGAAAAGGCCGTGAACCTGAACTGCTCGTCCTGTTCCCAGTACCAGTCGGACGAAAGCATGGCCAGGCTGCGGAAACGCTCCTCGCTGCGCCGCAGGGCCTGCTCGGCCAGCTTGCGCTCGGTGATGTCCTGGACCTGCGAGATGAAGTGCAGCGGCGAGCCATCCGGGTTGCGCACCAGTGTGCAGGTCAAATTGGCCCATACGATCGAGCCGTCGCGGCGCAGGTAGCGTTTTTCATGGCGGCACGTGTCCTGCTTGCCGGCCAGGCACAGGTCGCGCTGCTCCAGGTCGTGCCCGACATCGTCGGGGTGCGTCACCTCGTGCATGGACCGGGCCAGCATCTCGTCCCTGCTGTACCCAAGCATCTGGGCTAAGGCCTGGTTGACCCGCAGGTTGCGCGAATCCGGCGAGATCACCGCCATGCCGATTGCGGCGTTCTCGAACGCGCTGGTGATTTCCATGGTCTGTTTCAACCTTGCGCGGGCAGCGATTGCCCTCGAAAAGAAATGTTGTTCCCCCCGGTAAGTACAGTATCAATCAGCAGCAGGGCGCAGTTGTAAGAAATTTGCCGCTCCGATGCGCTGTCGGCGGCGCATCGACCGACTATCCGTTTCATCGGAGTTCCTGAACTGTTCACACGAAAACTCAATGAATCTCCGGCTCGCCGCCGTCCGCCCGGAGCTGATCCCTTGCCAGGAAGTCGAAGTCGCAGCCGGCGTCGGCCTGCTGGATGTGCTTGAGGTACAACGCACCGTAGCCGCGCGTGAACTTCGGCTGCTGCGGCTGCCAATCGGCCTGGCGACGGGCCAGCTCTTCGGCACTGACGATCATGTCGATGCTGCGCGCTTCGATGTCCAGTTCGATCGGGTCGCCGTCGCGCACCAGGGCCAGCGGGCCGCCGACATGCGATTCCGGCGTGATGTGGAGCACGCAGGCGCCGTAGCTGGTCCCGCTCATGCGCGCGTCGCTGATGCGCACCATGTCGCGCACGCCTTGCTTCAGCAGCTTCTGGGGAATCGGCAATTGGCCCCACTCGGGCATGCCGGGAGCCCCCTGCGGGCCAGCGCTTTGCAGCACGATGACGCTGTCTTTTGTCACGTTCAGCGCCGGGTCGTCGATACGCGACGCCATTTCGTTGTAGTCCCTGAAAACCACGGCCGGTCCTCGGTGCTTGCGCAGCCGCGGGTCCATCGCAGCCGGCTTGATCACGGCTCCGCCCGGCGCCAGGTTGCCGGTGAGGACGGCAAGCCCGTCGCTGGCCACCAGCGGGTTGCCGCGCGGCCGGATCACGTCATCGTTGAAGACCGCGGCGCCTTCAATGTTGGCGCCTAGCGTGCGCCCGTTCACGGTCCGCTGCGACAGGTCGACCAGGTCGCCCAGTTGCGCGAGGAACGCCCGCAGGCCGCCGGCATAGAAGAAATCCTCCATCAGGTACTTGCCGCTGGGCCGCACGTTGGCGAGCACCGGCGTCCGGCGCGCCAGGGCGTCGAAGCGCTGGATGTCTAGGGCGATGCCGGCACGGCGCGCCATCGCGATCAGGTGCACGATCGAATTAGTGGAGCCGCCCAGCCCCAGCACGGCCGTAACCGCATTGTCGAAAGAGGCCGCCGTGAGGATGTCGGAGGGCTTCAGGTCCTCCCAGACCATGTCCACGATCCGTTTGCCCGTCAGCGCGGCCATCTGGGCATGGCGCGAATCGGGCGCGGGAATCGACGCGGCGCCGGGCAGCGTCAGCCCCAGCACCTCGGTGGCGCTGGTCATCGTGCTGGCCGTGCCCATCGTCATGCAATGGCCGGGCGAGCGCGCGATCCCGCCCTCGACGTCCTGCCAGTCCTGCTCGGTGATGTTGCCGGCGCGCAATTCGTCCCAGTACTTCCAGGTGTCCGAACCCGAACCCAGGAACTCGCCCTGGTAGTCGCCGCGCAGCATCGGGCCGGCCGGCAGGAAGATCGCCGGCAGGTTCATCGAGACCGCGCCCATGACGAGCGCCGGCGTGGTCTTGTCGCAGCCACCCATCAGCACGCAGCCATCGGCCGGGTACGAGCGCAGCAATTCCTCGCACTCCATCGCCAGCAGGTTGCGGTACAGCATGGTCGTGGGCTTCTGGAACGGTTCCGACAGCGACATCGCCGGCATTTCCACCGGGAAGCCGCCGGCCTGCCAGACGCCGCGCTTGACCTCTTCCACGCGCTGCTTGAAATGCGTGTGGCAGGGGTTGATGTCGCTCCAGGTGTTGATGATCGCGATCACCGGCTTGCCGGCGTAGTCGCTGCGGTGAAAGCCCATCTGCGACGTCCGCGAGCGGTGGCCGAAGGAGCGCACGTCCCGGCCGCCGTACCAGCGGTCGCTTCTGAGTTCTTCCGGTGTCTTCTTGCGGGGAGGAGTGGTCACGTGAGTGCCTCTGCTGGCTCTGGATGGTCGAGTTTAGCGTCGCGCATTTTGGCCTTCCCGAGCCGGGGCACGCCGCGCCGTCTCTCCACACATGGGGGTCAAGACGCCCAGTCTTGACCCCCTTTGGCCAGCCGCCGATCATCACCGCATGAACTCGAACGAGAGTACACATATTTGTGGGACAGGACACTAGCGACATGAGACGCTTTGCCAGCCTTGCCGTCGTGCTGCTGTCAGCGATCTCCGCGCTCGCGGCGGACGGGTCGACGCCGCTGCGCATCGGCTCCAAGCGCTTCACCGAGTCCTACATCCTGGCGCAGGTGCTGGCCCAGACCGCCGCGCCGCAACTGCCGCAGCCGCCCGAGGTGAAGCAGGGCCTGGGCAACACGGCCATCG
>Ga0134124_10004296_pt1 | contig 11455 bp, 11 predicted proteins | sample KB304_FD_96880 | JGI IMG/M metagenome (GOLD analysis project Ga0134124, IMG submission 96880) | Terrestrial soil microbial communities without Nitrogen fertilizer from Kellogg Biological Station, Michigan, USA - KB3-0-4 | ecosystem: Environmental > Terrestrial > Soil > Unclassified ... | reverse complement strand
TGGCCAGTCGCCGCGCCATGATTCAGGAGCGGCTGTATCCAAGTATCGGATCCGTACGGGCATGATCGCGAGTTTTTCGGCAAGTCGAGCTTCACGACGCACCGGCCACCAGTCATAAAGAAAAATTTCTACGAAAGGGAAGTTCGCCTACGGCTATGGTCGATACGAGGCAGTTTTTTATCCGGGCGGCGTGGCGCCTGCAGACTAACCGAGGTTGTAGGATGAGGCCATGCGCTTCAAAAAAAAACCAAGCAAAAAACTTAAAGATCAGTCAGGAATCGATGTCAAGATTCACGGTCCAACTTTGGTCCAACAATTCTTTCTCAGCGACTCCGAAAGTCGCCCTGTGGAGTTCCGTGCCACGTAGTTTCAGTCATCTAGTAGTTACGCGTAAACGCGTTGCTGTCACGGCATTTCAGGAGGTTTGAGGAATGGACGGGCAGCCAGAAGAATAGCGGGAATCGAAGAGAAATACAAAATCGAAAAAATCGTTTATTTTACGAAAATACTGTTGCTCTTTCGTAGACGGCAGCCATGAGTAGCCGTCGCAGGTACGCCATCAGCTCCTCCCGATGCCAAACGAATAGACGAATCGAGTGTAGGGGCGCACTGAGAGAGATGGAAAGCTGATCGGCTAGTTTGGATAAACGCCTATTAGATCTCAGATACGGCTCCCTCTTGCATTGCCTCGTTCCGGGCATCAATGGCGTTTACGGAGTCTTCAAATGCCTTTTGCAGAACGCGCCTGCCAATCGTCCTGAGCACGAACCCAAGCACCCGTCCCTTAAGATTCTTGCCGTCACGTACAACGACTAGGTCGATGTCGGTGATGCCGTTGGGCCGGCGCGTGAAGGTGTAGTTGTGACCGGACAGTCCTGACCAAACGTTGGAGTCGGTGGTCGTGAGGACGACGCGATCAGGGTCCGACCAGTCGTAGTGCAGTCGCTCCCAAATGCCGCCCGAGCCTTCGGTGACGTCGGCCTTCGATAGCCCGCGGTGATGCACCTTGAGGTATTCATCGGCGCTGTTGCGAAAGAGCTTCGAGCGGCCGGAGCCGAAGTCGATCAGCCCGGCGACGAACTGCTCCGGGGTCAACGTCGTTATCTGGTGGAAGTGGATTTCTTGCGGCTCATTGATGACGCACATTGTCGTTCTCCTTTGTTGAATCCCGACGCTAGAGAACGATGCAACCAGTATTCCATCCGGAACCCGCTGAAAGAAGGGAAGTGAGCCCCAGAATTGCGCCTCGCGTTCTGCAAAACGACGAACGCTGAGCAGGACCCTGATTGGGATTACGCCCTTCCTTAGTCCTGACAAACGGGACCTCTGAGGTCCCGCAAAGAGGCTGGAGCCCGGGCCTTTTGGCCCGGGCCGGGATGGTGGGGTTGATGGTGGGAAATTGGGTGGGACTGCCAGAACCGTTAAATATTGTCGACGCACGCTCTGGACTTGGGAGGAATTGGTTCGAAAACGTCACTCCATGTGACCGCGCCTCTTGGTGAACTTTCCAAGGATGAACTCCTGAGCCAGCGCGGCGCCAATTCGTTCCGCGGTTCCGATTGCGAAGTTTCCAAAGACAACGCCAATGCCGCGATCTGAATGGGGAAGATACAGATTCGCGAGTCCGGCTGCTGCGAGATCGCCGCCAATGCTGGAGTAGTTCGGCATCCGTTTTCCGCTGTCACTCCGAGTAATAAACGGGCTGAACATCGCATGCCGGATTCGGGAACTAGTTGTGCCCGTTCCTTGATAGAAGTAACGAGGATCTTGATGGAGCAAAGACGGCAATATGGCGCCGCCGATCATAATGTTAGAAAAATTATTGGCCACCGTTGCGCCGAGGCGCTTACCATAGCCATTCCATCCTTGACCGTAGTTGTAACTATCTCCCGCCTGTCGGAAAGCAGACACGGCAAGAACCCCGGCAGCAGTAACCGGATCTGTAGACACCTTTAGTGCAAGCTGAAACTTCATCTTCGCCGTAAGAGGGGCAGGATCCTTTTCATAAGAGACGTAGAAGTTGGGCACGAAACCCAAGACTCGTTGGTGTTCCTGCGCCTTGAGTTGCTCAGTCGCGACCTGCACTGGGTCGTATGTGACGTGAACTTGCGTAACTTCGGTTCGAATTCTCAGCTGAATTCCTGTTAGGATTTTGAACTGCCCTGGTTCGAGCGTCATGCTGGACGAGTTCCAATCGGCAAAATTCGCTGCACCGATCGTGATTTCATACGGCACTCCCGGTTGCACGTCGTGGAACTCAAACGATCCACTATCCGGCGTAATGACGGAGCGTCGATCACCCGTGTCAGGGCTTTTGAGCTCAACCATGGCATTGGGGACAGGATCACCGTTTGCGTCGACCGCCGTGCCGATGATGATTGCAAGCTTCTGCTTTGGTTTTGCAGTCTGCGCAAACAGGTACATGGGAACTGCCAGGATCATTGCGATCGTGGCCGCTAAACGAATTGGGGATAGGCTCAACATCGGTTTGTCCTTTTCAGCGGTGACCGCGTCACCCCTCGTCGATCTAGATCACTTGCTGGCGTATGCTGTGCGGGCTGATTTCCGCCGCGGCGAAAGCGTAGTCAGATTCAGGAGAAAGCAGCCATTCGCGAGCTTCGTCCCGATGTTTCTTTTGCTCCAGATCCTGCACGGCGCGGAGAATTACCGCCTGATAGAGACTGGCGTAGTGATGGGGGCGCGCCAGCGGTACGGCTTGGCGTGTGTCGGAAAGTGTTGTCATTGCATTCTCCCTGTGGCAATTGCTACCATTGGCTCACAGTCAGGACAAAACCGTGTTCCCAGTCCTGGCAAGCGAATCAGCAAAACTCCACACCATTCGCAGTATTTAAGTTGCCGGGCATTAATGACTTCAGAGGAGTGCAAAGATTCTCTGTAGCAATTTAAGACATTCCCGCTTAGTTCTTGGCTCATTGGCTCACCCTGATGTTTTGATTTACGAAGTTCATGGATTTCTTTGTCGAACACCGACGCAAGTGAAGAATGCAACTGGCTTGCCATCCGAAAAGTGCTGAAAGAAAAGAGAGTGACCTCAGAAATCACGCCGCACCTTCAGCAAAATGACGAATGCTCAGCGGACCCTGGCAGGATCAGCCCTCAGCAATGTGCGGTGAGCACTTCCCCGAAAGGTCGACTCGGGAGAGTATTGGCAATACCTTCGTACTTACCTGGGGCGGGCACTCAAAACAAGACAATCGGTTTGGAAACAACTGGAAGAGGTAGCTACAGTTCAGAAGCGAGACAGAAACCCGGCGGACGTAACTTTCTGCTCCGCAGCACTCAGCCGCAACTCGAAGGAGACCGGGTAATGATCGGAAGCTTTGACGGATGTCAGGATTTTGCCAGTATCGGCCTGTGAGGAGCCTCTCACAAAAGCCCAATCAATATGACGCCCGGCTTCCAGTACATTGCGACGCGGAGTGGTGGCGACCTGGGCAGTGGGCACCGCGGCGCGAAATCCGGCGCGGCCGACCATTTCGGATACTCGCGGTTTCGACGCGTCTAAATTGAGGTCGCCCGCCACGATCAGGAGACGCGCCGCATCGTAAGTAGCAGCATGTTGCAAGACTTCATTCAATTGCGCTAACCGTAGGTCGTCGTCCGACCGGCTCTCGAGGTGCACGTTGTAGGTGACAATGGGTAAGTTCTGAATAACGATCTCCGAGACCAGCGCGATTCTTCCGCCTAAACGCTCCTGAAAGGTCGACAGCCTGGGCTTGAACCAACGCGGTTTCCAAAAATTGGACTGCTGCTGGAAATGGATCATGCGCGAACTCGAGATCTTCCATCGCGACAGTGTCGCCTGGCCGTGGTACGCAGGGCTGTCCTTCGAGCCCTGAGATAGTTCGACAAATTCACGTCCGAAAACGTAATTGAGACGCAACTTGCGAGCGATCTCTTGGGCGATGTTGAGCCGCTGCGTCCGATGAGCATTGATATCGACCTCCTGAAGAAGGAAAACATCGGCGTTCGAATCCCCCAGGAAATCGATAATCTCCGAGAGCTTTAGCCCGCGGTCTATGTTCCAGTCCACGAAACGAACCGAACTTCGTGGCCACGAAAGCCATTGATTGGGTGCAAAGTTCTCGGCAATGATTTCGTTCGTCGACACGTTTAAACCAGTGCGGTCGCGAGTTGCGGGAATACATTCTGCTGGGCAAAGCTCAAATCGGTCGGATCATCGATTTCTGCCCAGGCTAGTCCGTCGGTGCTGGTGTAACCAACATGCACCCCCTCGTCGACGAGTTCCTGCACCGCAACGTTGAAGAACTCATTCACACGTCCGGCTGAAATCATCGTACTAATTCTGTCAAAGAATCGTCCCTGAATCGCTCTCGAAAATATCGTGATGCCAATGTAGGTGCCGCTAAAGTGCTCTCGCGAGATTTTCTTGCTCATCTGCATGACGCGGTTGCCGTGAATGATCACCTTCATGGTCTCATCCCGCCACAACGGATCAACAATCATGGAGATTGGCGCGTTCGCCCGAACCGCAGCGCCAAGAATGTCTGCATCAAGTATGACATCAGCATTAAGAACAACGAAACCGTCGCCGCGGAGCCATTCGAGTGCCAGCCAAAGCGAATAGATATTGTTGGTAATCGCAAACGCCGGGTTCTCGATGAAGTGAATCCGTTGGCCTTGGTTCAGCTGTCTTTTAATGACGTGATTCATGATCTGTTCTTTTTCGTAGCCGACGACAATTGCCACCTCGTTGACTCCGGCCTTGGATAAAGCCTCGAGTTGATGGTCCAGAATCGTGCTGTTGTCGACTTCAATCAGGCATTTTGGCCGTTCGCCATGCACAGAGCGGATCCTCGTGCCTTGTCCTGCAGCCAGGATTACTGCTTTCATAAGGCCTCCTTTAACTTACTCGCTGTCGGTTTGACTTCTGAACGAGATGAATGTGAAAAGAACCTGCGATTGAAATACAGCGTCAGAACCCAGGTAAGGTGAGCGCCGATGGTCGCGAGCAAGAAGACAAACGGCACCAGGTTAAGAATCGTGAAAATGACGATGTAGTGGATCAATATCCCGCGTCTTTGAAACCCCTGTACCTGCCTGACCACGCGGGAAATCCAGTTTCCTGAATCCTTCTCGAGCAACTGGTAGAAACGGCCCAAGTACTCATTCGGCCGATCGGGAGTAGTCGCGCGACGGCGCTGTAACGTTGTGGTGACCAATGCGAGGACTGAACCAACCAGAAGAGCAATCCCCATCCAAATGGCAATATGGCCATACTCCCGGTTCAAGCCCATCGTAATTCCACCAAAGAGCAGAAGGTAGCTGAGCCCGTCGGCCGTTCCCTCAAGATAGGTTCCGATCGGCGATTCCACGAATTTGATTCGCGCGAGCATCCCATCCATTTCGTCGAACAATCCCGCAATGTAGAAAAGCAAGGCGCCGAGCACGGACCAAAGATAGGTGTCGTGCGCAAAAGCCATAGCCGACAGAATGGAAACGACTACTCCGCCGAACGTGATTGCGTTGGGCGTTACAGGAGTGTGGGAAAGGAGTCTTACGAACGGGCGGCAGAGCCGGCGGTTGAATGAAGTATGAATGCCGTCCGATACTTTTCCCGAGTTCGCCACCAGGAACCGTTCAGCTGCCGCGGCGCTCTCGGGCGAGCTGACCGCCACGCCTCCTACACTCCCTTCAGGCTGGGCTGAAGAGGTCGCAACCCTATATTTTTCAATCAATGTCGTATAAGCTGGCTTGTTCCAGTCGACAGACTCGATGCCGACTAGGGGCAACTGCGAAAGCGAGTTTTTGGTCGCAATCCAGTTCCATGGCAGCCACAGGAACTCGTCCTTTAAATGCTGCTTCAAAATGATCCAGCTCGAGTATGCCTGCGGATCGAAGTCGCTGATCTGAAGCACTTCGATTCGCAGTCCTGGCTGTGAGATTTTTTCAACGATCTTTTGCAGCAATCGATCGCTGATAGCCACTGGAGCGACCAACAGAACATCACTGGCCCCGGCTCGCGCCCCAGTTAATATCGTCCGTGCCAGAAGAGGAACACCCGCAACTGGCCGCATGAGCATCTCCGTCGCTTGCTGCTCGCTCACAAGGCCGCCGAGTTCCGGTATGGCTATCACTGCTTTCATTCGAGAACCTCCGTTGCAAACATAGTTGGCATTGGTTGGGCCGTGTCTTGCGCCCGCCTCGTTTCACGGGAGTTCCAGCCCAGCCAAACGATTCCAATCGAAGCCCAGAGAAGATCGCGGACGCGGCGAGTTAACGCCAAGGCAAGACCGAGCACGGGTGAGAAGCCGGTTAGCGCAAACGCCGACATGGCGCCGCCCTCGTCAGAACCTAGCCGTGCAGGGATCCAGCCGCTCACCATCTTTAATCCACGAGTCACGCCCTCGATGACCAGAATGCTGAAGAAATGAACCTGGAGGTGAAGCGACCACAAGACGACCACTACCTCGGAAGCAATCAGTGCCTGGCACGCGATGCCGATCCAGAACAGTCGCCGGACCAGTGCAGGCTGATTGAATCGATAGTTCCGAATCGAGGACTCAAACTGTTCGCCACGTGCGAGCCATGATGGAGTCTTTTTGCCAAGTGCGCGCACCACTCCAGACAGAATCGGCTTGCGACGGGTAATAAGAAAAACCATCAGAGCGAGCACAAGAGCCGCTGGGATCAAGTGGTAGGCCGCGCCATGAACCGCAACGAAGGGGAGACTCACGATTCCACAGATAGCAAGCAGTGCGGAAGTGAACCAATAGACGCCGTTGTCGAGGAACGTGGCCGTGATCGTCGGTTGAGCGGAAGTGCCGAGCAGCTTGATCTTCATCGGTTCGGAGATCACCGGACCGAGAACCGTGAGATATCCCATGGACTGCCCAGCCAGGCGAACTGCTGCCAATCTGGGAGTGTCGACGTAAACGCCCTCGCCCTTCAGGGAAGCCGACCATGCGATGCTCTGCAGAAAAAGGCGTAGAATGCTGAGCCCTAGAACGATCGGCACGGCAATTCGCAACGCCTTCAATTGCTGCAGGAGTGACGCGACGCCAACGTGGGCGAGAACCCACGCGAAGAGCGTAACCGCAACGAATGCAATCGCTAGCTCTGCCCTCTTCATTGCGCCAGCCTCGCTTCGCTGTCCAATTCGCTTGAAGTGGTGTTCGACTGGTGCGGCGGATTCAACTTGTAATGGGCAGTGTCGATTGTCAGTTCCGAGTCGCCAAAAATTCGGATCTGACTAGTCGTGTCAGTTGAAGCTGCGAACCAGAATTGCCCGACCTTCTGATAAGTGTGGACGAAATGCACGTCGTGCACCCAGAAGGAAGGATTGCGTGCGGGCTGGCCTTCAATTCGAACGATGGAGTAGTCGTTGGCATCAACCCAAATCCTGCCTTTGATCTGGTACTTGTTCGGCGATCTTGGTGAAACCTCGAGGACGTACGCCGGCCCAGTTGCAAGCGCTTCCTGGCCAACAATCTGAAAGTCGTAGTTGGCGGGAATAAGGCGAGTGCCCTTGCGGCTCCCTCGACGGGACGCTTCGGTCTCTTCGTTCAGCAGCTTTTGAAACACGTGCTTGCGAATTGAGCTCGATCCTTCTTCTGCAAGAATCGTGAACTGCTTGGCACCGTCACTCGCACACTCGACACGCACGACCATCTCAGCGTGGCGCTTCTTGTTCACGGCAACATAGCGGCGACTAGCTGTGTATCCGGTCAGTTCGGACTGTCGCTGCGCGTCAAACTTCATCATCTTCGCGACAACATCCTCTGCTGAAGGAAGTGGGGCACTTGCTTGACCTGACGCAAGCGTTCCCAACAAAAGAATCATCAGACTGAGAAAGGCGTTTTTGTTGATCAGCTTCATAATCAAAACTCCAATACGAATTTGCCGTGAAAAGTCCGGCCGACTCCGTTGAAGAACTCGCCGTAGCGAGAGCTGGCGAAATCGTTCTGTACGTCGCGGTAATTTGCACGATTGAAGATGTTGAACACGCCAACTCCGACTTTGGCATGCTTCTCCTTGTAAGGTAGTCGGATCTGACGCAAGACCTGCAGGTCAGTAGAGACGAATCGCGGGAAACGCAATTCGTTCCTGGGCCCAACGAATTCTCGATACTGATCGACGGTGGAATACGGGAATCCCGTGTGAACGTCGACCACAGGCGACACGGTAAGTTTCCAAGGAGCCGCAATCTCGGCCCACATCAGGAATCGGTTCGGCGCATCGAACCCCAAACGCCCGCGCTGATTCGGCTGAATTACCGCCACCGGGTCGTTGCCGAAGAACTGATTGACGTCGTTTAGGTCGCCGTAGGCTTTCGAGTGCACGTATGAAGCATTAATTGTGCTGTGGTGAATCTGATAGCGCCCCGTAACCTGGAACTCGCGGTAAAACGCGCTTCCACGGTTCGACATGCCGAGGATGCCTTCAGACTGGATGGGATCAACAAAATACGTGCGGACGGTATTGCGCTGCTGATATCCAACTCGCAGCAAGAAGCTATTCGTGACCTGGCGATCAACTTCCAGGTTCCAAACCTCGCTACGCGGGTTACGCAACCCATTCGTGATGACATTCGAATAATCGTTTGAGCCGAGGACCTGGCCTGCCGGGTCGAGCCTGAGGAGCGTGCGGCCAGGCAGATCTACGAAAGTTGGAATGTTCAAAGGCACGCGATCATAAAAGAAACCTGCTCCGCCCTTAAGCAAAGTCTTGCTGTCTGCTGTGAGCGCCAAAACGAAGCCGACCCGTGGAGCTGGGCTGATCGAATCCGTCAGTGAATCGCGGTCGAACCGCAGGCCCAGATCAAGCGTCAACCGGCTTGTCACGGTCCATTTGTCGCCGGCGAACCATGCGGTCTCATTCTTGTCGGACTGGAAAGCGGTGGCTGGCCCAAACTGGATTCGCTCCAGAGGATAGGCCTCCAACCCGACGATGTCTGTTGGGGAAAATGCCTGCCGCCCATCGTAGGAACTGTGCGAGAAGTCTAGGCCCCCGTTGAATTCATGCGAACCAAAGAAATGGTGAGGACGCGACCGAAAGATCTCTCCCCACTGGATGCGCGAAGTCTCGCGGTGTTGCCGATTGAAGAAACCACCTTCCGTAGTTTCAACAAGCAGTTTGTAAGGAGCCTCAGTCCTGGGGAACAGATCGGCATCGAAGCGTCTAAAGCTTACTTGCGAAGTCAGCAGGTCGCCGGCATCGGTCACGTACCGGTGCTGCACATATGCCTGGTAACCACGCTCGTGCAAATCCGGCGTGCTCTCTTGCGGCGTGAACGTATTCAGCCCGTAGTACTCAAATTTCTGCGGAAAGATGGCAAACGACGCTGTCGCCGTCTGTTTTTTGCTGATGTTGAAGTCAAGTTGCGTGTAGGAGTCGGCCGTTTCCGACTTGGTTTTGTTGTCTGCCCCCGGCAAACTGTATACGGGGGTTCGCTCGTATCGGTACTCCAATGACTCGGTAAAGGCGACACGGTCTTTAACGATGGGCGCCGAAAACGTGAACCGGGGAGACACCGCGGCAATGCCCATGATCGAACCATGAAATCTGTTCAGCCGCGGGAGAAGGTTCTGCGCGGACATGTGGAACTTGTTGAAGTTGCCGGGCCGTGTCTCCACATTCGAGACAGCGCCAGTAAATTTCCCGTACTCGGGATCGTAAGGTGTAGAGAGGACTTCTACCTTCGAAACCACATCGATGGGAATATTGATCGCGGTTTCGCCCGTCACCGGGTCCGTCACGTCCGCGCTATTTACCAGCGATCCGTTCTCGGAGGTCCGGGCGCCTTTCATATTAATCCGGCCATTCGGGCCGCGGACGACGCCTGGAATCAGGGGCAGCACGCTTTCGAAGTGCTCATCCCGGTTTGGCATGTGCTCGACCGCGGATTGACCGACTGCGGTGGTTCCAGAAGATTCTTTCGCATCGACCAGATCTGTGCTGGCCGTCACGGTCGTGGACTCGGTCAGGGCCTGGACTTTCATTTCGAGTTCCAGTTTCGAAACAGATCCTGCGCGGACCTCCACGTTCTGCGTTCCACTCAGGCCAGGCCCTTCTGCGGTAATCGTGTAAGAGCCAGCCGGAACCGCCCCGAATACAAACCTACCTTCGCCGTTACTCTCAGCCTCGAAATGCAGGGCGCCGCGGAGCGAGAGTTTCGTGTCCGGCACCACTGAGCGGGAATGATCTTGTTCAGTCGTGAATACCACGCCCTGAATGGACCCGCTTGTTTGTGCGATACTCTGGCCGAGAGCGCGCCCACCAAGCAGCGCCAAGGCGAGCAATATGGTTGCGGTTCTGTACTTCATTGTGTTTTCCTCGCTATGTCTGAAGTGGCATTCGCCCTCTTGTGCATGTGCACGACTGAACCACCCTGTTCGAAAGCAACCTCATCCATGAGCGTTCTGATCAGGTAGATCCCGCGGCCGTGGCTCTGCAGGCGATTCTCTGGTGAAGTAGGATCTGGGACCGCGTCAACGTCAAATCCGAGACCCTCGTCCTCGACCGTTATTGAGACCTCGCCGTCCGCCCCACAACGGGACTTCACGTGAACGCGCTTGTGAGGGTCCTCCTGGTTGCCGTGGACGATGGCATTCACAAGCGCTTCACGCAGCGCCAGTTCAATTTCGAAGCTTGCGTCTGCCACTCGGAACCGCGAAATGAATCGCATCAGCTCATCTACGAATGGCGAGACGATGTCCACGTGAGAGGGAAGCGTGTTGCGCAGCTCAACAAAAGAATGAGAGGGGAATTGCGATGCGGGCGAAGCAATCCGACCATTTTCGAAGTCTTCGGCCTCGCTGGAGAATGTTTCTGGTCTGCAAAAACTCTGCATTTGCGTCGCTGTCAATTCTTCGCACATGGAGCTCTCCTTTCCGGACTCGCACTCTGGCATCTTTGTATGCAGGCAGCGCGCCATTTCCAGCGCGTTGAAAACACAATGTTCATCTTGGGGAAGTCACGCTGCACCGTCAGCAAAATGACGAATGTTCAGCGGACTCCTCTCGGCGAGGCTCGCGCAGAATGGTGGTTCCGGACGACTAGCCCATGCCATTGGCACTACTTTCGTATCAGTTCTGCGAGAACACTCAACCAGACGAATGGACGTGGATGGGGACCAGCGAGTGGCGACCGGCTTGACCAACGAACCTGGTGCGATGAAGAAATCGGGAATGCGGGTGAGGTCGACTCTAGCGGTGGGCGTTGGCCATTCGCGTCTGCGCCGGACTTGCGCAGTTGAGCTGTAACACCGAAGGAAAATGAACGCCTGTCCGAATCAAATGAGAACTGGCTTCTTCTATTTCAAACGAGACCACTTGGCGCAGCTCGCGGTCTCCCGCCTCTGAACCCGTTGTTACCCAATATTTGCTGGTTCGACCAGCTGGACTCGGTACGCCCGGTCGTCCAATCATATTGATCGAGTACGCGCGCGCATCGTTCCAGAACTCAGTCTGCA
>Ga0134124_10004295_pt1 | contig 11456 bp, 8 predicted proteins | sample KB304_FD_96880 | JGI IMG/M metagenome (GOLD analysis project Ga0134124, IMG submission 96880) | Terrestrial soil microbial communities without Nitrogen fertilizer from Kellogg Biological Station, Michigan, USA - KB3-0-4 | ecosystem: Environmental > Terrestrial > Soil > Unclassified ... | reverse complement strand
GGCTACGACACGGCCTTCGTGGATGATCTGACCGTGGAGCTGACGCTCCAATTCCGGTGACCCATGGGCCTGTTCGACCGGCGGGACCCTCAGCGGCTTATCGCGAAGGGTAATGAAATCGAGGATCAGGGCCAGGTCCAGGAAGCGCTGAAGCTTTATGACGAGGCTGTAAGGGTGGCGCCAACACTGGCGCGGGCGCATCTGAATCGCGGCAACGCGCTGATGACGCTCGGGGATTTCGACGCCGCTGGCGAAGCTTACCGGACCGCACTCGTCCACGACTCTGCCCTACCGGGCGCGCACTACAATCTCGGCAATGCCCTGGCCCGGCGCGGGCGCTTTGAGGAAGCCTGCGTTTCATACCGCAGAGCCCTGCAGCTCAAGCCGGCATTCGCTGACGCCGAGGTGGCCCTCGGAGCAGCGCTCGAGGATCTGCAGCGCCCGCAGGAGGCAGCAGAGAGCTACCGCCGTGCGCTGAAACTTCAACCCGATTATGCGGGCGCATACTGCAACCTGGGTAGCGTCCTGATGAATCTGGAACAACCGGCCGAAGCCGTGGCGTGCTTCCGGCAAGCGCTGAAACTCGACGCCGGGATGACAACCCTCTACTACAAACTGGGCGTCGCATTGGGGAAGCTGCAGCAACACGAGGCGGCAATCAACGCGTACAGACTTATGGTGCAGCACCATCCGGAAGATGCACCTGCCACCGGCATGCTGGCCCACGAGCTGCTCGAGACTGGGCAGCTGACTGAGGCTGCAGAATTCTTCCAGCGCACGATTGCACTATCGCCCGGGGACATGATCGCCCACAACAATCTGGGTACATTGCAGCGCCGCCTGGGGCAGACAGATGAGGCCGCCGCCAGCTGGCGCCGGGTACTGGAAATCGACCCGGAACAGCTGGTCGCGCACAGCAATCTCCTTTTCCTGCAGAGCAGTCAGACCAGTGAACCGGACCCCGCACTACTGAGCCAGGCACGTGGCTTCGGTGTAATGGCGGCGCGTCGTGCCACTCCGGCAACTTCCTGGAGCAACACGCCGGACCCCGGCCGCCGGGTGCGCGTGGGCTTCGTATCCGGCGACCTGCGCGCCCATCCGGTGGGTTATTTCCTGTTGAGCTTTCTGGCTGCACTGACGGCGCATGCAGGCGACCGCTTGCAGCTGTGCGCCTACTTCAATGACTCGCACGCGGATGAGGTATCGGCGCGGATCAAGGGCCGGTGCCACATCTGGCGCGAAGTCGACCAACTCGACGATGAAGCCCTGGCGGCTCAGATTCGCGCTGATGGCATCGACATCCTGATCGACCTGTCCGGCCACACGGGCGCCAACCGGCTGCCGGCATTTGCCTGGAAGCCTGCACCGGTGCAAGCCACTTGGCTGGGTTACCTGGGAACAACTGGGGTCGAAGCCATCGACTACCTAATTGCTGATGCCTGGACACTTCTGCCCGAGGAGGAGCCTTTCTTCAGCGAGAAGATCTGGCGCCTCGCCGAAAGCTACCTGTGCTTCACGCCGCCGACAGAAGACGGAACCATTGGTCCATTGCCGGCGCTTGCCGCTGGCCATATCACCTTCGGCAGCTTCAACAGCCTGCTCAAGGTGACCGATGAGGTGATTGCGCTTTGGGCGCGAGTCATGCACGCGGTGCCCGGCAGCAAATTGCTGTTCAAGGCGCCGCAGCTGACAGAGCCGGGTGTCCGGCAGCGTTTGGGACAGCAGTTCACTGCGCACGGCATCGATGGCCACCGCCTGATCTTCGAAAACCAGGTACCGCGCGCCGACTACCTCAAGCCCTTCAACCGCATCGACATTGCGCTGGATCCCTTCCCGTATACCGGAATCACCACCAGCGTTGAAACACTTTGGATGGGAGTGCCGTTCATTACACTGGCGGGCAGGACCTTCCTCACGCGGCAAGGGGTTGGCCTGCTCGCGAACGCAGGATTGCCAGAATGGATTGCGACCGATCACGACGACTATGTGAACCGCGCAGTCCGCCATGCGAGCGACCTCGAGACCTTGCAGCGCATCCGGCGTGAGTTGCGACCGCGCCTGCTCGCATCGCCGATTTTCGACGCAGCCCGCTTCGCGGGCCACTTCGAGAAAGCGATGCGCGGCATGTGGCAGACCTGGTGCGAACGCCAGACAAAATAGTATCCCTGCCAAACTTCGCAAGATGGGCGCCCCAGGCACCTTCGGCGTGATCGACCTACGACACGACCGCGGGCACCGTGGAGCGGTCTTGCATCGGTGGCACGATCCAGAAGAAGTTCGTACCCGGCAGACTTCCGCTAAGCGCGCCAGGCGATCGAACCCGGTCTAGGCGACCGCGCGGCGCCTGCTCTCGTCCTCTACGGCCTCCAGGACGCCGTCCCCGGACCAATTTGGGAGCCCAGTCACGTTAGCCCGAGGGTCCCTGTGCGACCATCCACAGCTGATTTGACAGTTGATTTGACCTGCCCGGCCACTAGACTCCCACCACAGGCTTTAACGCGCGACAACACCAGGTCCGTTTACATGAGCGAAAACCTTTCTTTCGCCGCCAGCGGCAACCGGGTGGGCCTCAGCGGCCTGCCGCAGCGACTTGTTCAGGACGGCGTCGTCTCTGAAGATGCCGCAGTCACAGCCCTGCAGGCAGCGAAGGACAAGAAATCTCACTTCGTCACCCAATTGGTGGGTGCCGGGGCGGCCAAACCTCGTGATATCGCAGTCGCGGCAGCTGCCGAGTTCGGCGTACCGCTGTTTGACCTCGACGCGCTACCAGTCGACCTAGAAGTCACGCGGCTCGTTTCGGACAAACTGCTGGCCAAGCATCGCTGCTTGCCCATGTTCAAGCGCGGCAAGCGGCTGTTCCTGGGTGTGGCAGATCCCACTGATCTGCACGCCATCGATGAGATCAAGTTCCAGACGGGCCTGGGCGTCGATGCCGTGGTCGTCGAAGACGACAAGCTGCAGAAGCTGGTCGACAAGGCCATCGAGGGTGCCGAGCAGCAGATGCCCGACCTCGGCGATGACGACGGCATGGAGCTGGACGCGCTGGAAGTTTCCGGCGGCGAAGATCTGGAGACTGAAGGCGTCAGTCGTGACGATGTCGAAGACGCGCCTATCGTCCGCTACGTCAACAAGCTGCTGCTGGACGCCATCCGTCGCGGCGCATCCGACATTCACTTCGAGCCCTACGAAAAGATCTACCGCGTGCGTTACCGCATGGACGGCATCCTGAAGGAGATCGCGCAGCCGCCCGTGCAGCTGTCGGCCAAGATGTCAGCTCGCCTCAAGGTCATGTCGCGACTCGACATCGCCGAACGACGCGTGCCGCAGGACGGCCGCATCAAGATGAAGCTGTCGAAGACGCGCGCCATCGACTTCCGCGTCAGCACTTGTCCGACGCTGTACGGCGAAAAGATCGTGATGCGTATTCTCGATCCCAGCTCGGCGATGCTGGGCATCGACGCGCTGGGCTACGAGCCGTTCCAGAAAGACCTGTACATGAAGTACCTGGCCAAACCCCAGGGCATGATTCTGGTGACCGGGCCGACCGGCTCCGGCAAGACAGTGTCGCTGTACACCGGTCTGAACATCCTCAACAAGGAAGACACGAACATTTCCACCGCCGAAGACCCGGCGGAAATCAACTTGCCCGGCGTCAACCAGGTGAACGTGAACAACAAGGTGGGCCTCACCTTCGCCTCGGCACTGCGCGCCTTCCTGCGCCAGGATCCGGACGTGGTGATGGTCGGCGAAATCCGCGACCTCGAAACGGCGGAGATCGCCATCAAGGCCGCGCAGACGGGTCACCTGGTGCTCTCGACACTGCACACCAACGACGCGCCACAGACGCTGACGCGTCTGGTGGACATGGGCGTGAAACCCTATGCCATCGCCACGTCGGTGAGCCTGATCATCGCGCAACGTCTCGCACGAAGATTGTGTCAGGCCTGCCGCCAGCCCATCGACGTGCCGGCCGAGGCACTGCGCAAGGAAGGCTTCCCGGAAGACGAAATTGCCAAGGGCATTCAGCTATATGGACCTCGCGGCTGCCCCGCCTGCACCGACGGCTACAAGGGACGTCTGGGCATCTACCAGGTCATGCCGGTCACCGAAGACATCGGCCGCCTCATCATGGCCGGTGGCAATGCCATCGACATCAATGATCAGGCGAAGAAGAACGGTGTGTGGGATCTGCGCCGCGCCGGCCTGAACAAGGCGGCCTCCGGCCTGACCAGCCTGGAAGAAATCAACAGCGTGACGATCGATTAAGGACATTCCATGGCCCAGTCTTCAACTGCGATACGGTCTGCCGCGCGTGACACGCCCTTCCTGTGGGAAGGCAAAGACAAGCGCGGCAAAGTCGTCAAGGGCCGTTCTCTGGCCAAGGACGAACTGGCGCTGCGTGCTGAATTGCGCCGACAGGGCGTGGCCCCCAGCCGCATCAAGAAGCAGTCGGGCAAGATCGCCGGTGGCAAGATCAGTCCGGGCGACATTGCGGTTTTCAGCCGTCAGCTGGCAACCATGCTGGCCGCCGGCATTCCCCTGGTGCAATCCTTCGAGATCGTCGGCGCTGGCCATGACAAGCCGTCCATGCAGAAGCTCATACTAGACATCAAGGCCGATGTCGAAGGCGGTATCTCTCTGCACGAGGCGCTGGGCAAGCGCCCGCTGTATTTCGACGATCTGTACGTAAATCTCGTCGAGGCCGGCGAGCAGGCCGGTGCGCTCGAAACCCTGCTGGACAAGGTGGCTACGTACAAAGAAAAGACCGAGGCGCTGAAGAAGAAGATCAAGAAGGCATTGTTTTATCCGGCAGCTGTCATGGTCGCGGCCGTGGTGGTGACAGTCATCCTGCTGGTGTTTGTGATTCCCACGTTCGAAACCCTGTTCAAGGACTTCGGCGCAGAGCTGCCGGCGTTCACACAGATGGTGATCGGGCTTTCCCAGGCCGTGCGCACCAAGGGCATATTCATCGCAATCGTGCTCGGCGCAGCCGGTTACGCGTTCTTCTATTTCAAGAAGCGTTCGCGCAAGATGCGCGAGAACCTGGACCGCATGGCGCTGAAGATGCCTGTGCTCGGCCCCATCCTCAACAAGGCGGCCATTGCACGATTCGCGCGCACGCTGTCGACCATGTTTGCCGCTGGCGTGCCGCTGGTCGAGGCCATGGAATCAGTGGCCGGCGCCACTGGCAACATCGTGTACGAAAACGCCACTCTGGCCATGCGCGACGAAGTCGCCACCGGTACGCGCCTGCAGCGCGCCATGGAAAATACCGGAATGTTCCCGAACATGGTTGTGCAGATGATCGCCGTCGGTGAAGAAGCCGGTGCACTCGATGAAATGTCCGCCAAGGTGGCCACCTTCTACGAAGCCGAGGTCGACAACGCCGTCGATGCCATGTCCAGCTTGCTCGAGCCGCTGATCATGGGCGTGCTGGGCATCCTTGTCGGCGGCCTGGTGATCGCCATGTATCTGCCGATCTTCAAGCTCGGTCAGGTCGTGTAACGCCAGCAGCTGCAAAGAGAAGTCTCGTGAGCTTTGCTGCGGCCGTCTCCGGCTCGCCACTGCTGTTCATCGCGCTGGTCGGTGTACTGGGACTGCTGGTCGGCAGTTTCCTGAACGTGGTCATTCACCGCGTTCCCATCATGCTGGAGCGCAGCTGGCGGCGTGAATGCCTGGCGCTCGATGGCAAGGAGCCGCCAGCCGAGGCTCCCTACAATCTGATCCGGCCGCGCTCGGCCTGCCCGGGGTGCAAGGCGCCCATCGGCGCATTGCAGAACATTCCAGTGATCAGTTGGCTGGCACTGCACGGACGCTGCGCCGGGTGCCGCCGTCCGATCGGTGTGCGGTATCCGGTGGTGGAGCTGGCGACCGCCGTAATGTCGGCGTTGGTGGCCTGGCGCTTCGGCGCGACCTGGAGCACTGGCGCGGCGCTGGTACTCACCTGGTTCCTGATCGCACTGGCCGTCATCGACATCGACACGCAACTGCTGCCCGACAGCATGACGCTGCCGCTGTTGTGGTTGGGCCTGTTGCTGCCGCTGTTGCTGCCCATCGGTGACGAGCGCCTTCCCGTGGACCTGCGCACGGCGGTGATCGGTGCGGCAGCCGGGTATCTGAGCCTGTGGTCCGTCTACCATCTGTTCAAACTGCTCACCGGCAAGGAAGGCATGGGTTTCGGCGACTTCAAGCTGCTAGCCGCGCTCGGGGCCTGGCTGGGCTGGCAGATGCTGTTGCCCATCATCATCGGCGCAGCCGGTGTCGGCGCCATCATCGGACTCACCTCGCTGCTGCTGGGCAAGCGTGGCAAGGGCGTGCCCATGGCCTTCGGCCCCTACCTGGCCGCAGCCGGCTGGCTGATGCTCATGTGGGGCCCGCAAATCGTGGATCGCTACCTGTCGCTGTACGGGCCGAGATAGCCATGTCGCGCGCCGCGCGCAATCCGCCGCCCGTGCCGCGCATCGCGCTCACTGGAGGTGTGGCCAGCGGCAAGAGCACCGTAGCCCGCCTCTTCGAAACGCTGGGTGCGCGGATCATCGACACTGATCGGGTCGCGCGCGATATCGTCGCGCCCCCCTCCCCCGTGCTCGATGGCCTGGTCGCGCGCTTCGGGACCGGCATCCTGATGCCCGACGGCACGCTCAACCGCGCACTGCTGCGACAGATCGTCTTCAGCGATAGCGCCGCGCGACGGGACCTGGAGGCCATCATGCATCCGGCCATCCGCGCTGAAACGCGGGCGCGATCGGCCGCCGCGGGTGGTCCCTACCAGCTGATCCTGGTGCCGCTGCTGCTCGAAACCGGCACCCAGGGCGACTACGACCGTGTGCTGCTCGTCGACGTCGATGAAGCCGTGCAGCTGCAGCGTCTGATGGCGCGTGATCATGCATCCGCAGATGCCGCGCGCAGCCTGATGGCTGCACAGACCGACCGCGCCTCGCGACTGGCCATCGCCGACGATGTGATTCGCAACGATGCCGATGTCGCGGCGCTGGCGCCGCAGGTGGAAATCCTGCATCGGCGCTATCTGCAGCTCACTCCCGGACTGTCAGCATCCACCGACAGCACGCGCTGAAGGTTTACGACGGCCGCCGGAGTTATGCACAATAGCCGGATGGTCCAGGAATCCTCGACGGCCGCGCAGCTTGCCCCCGCCCCGGCGGCGGCACCGCTGATTTTCGAGCAGCCGCTGAACGAGCGGATGCGCACCTTCCTGCGGCTCGACTACCTCTACAACCAGGCGCTGTACCACAACGAGAAGGCCAGCCAGTGGGGCAGCCGCGCGGCAGTGGGCAGCTTGATCGACATCCTGGCCATCACCACGCGCAGCGACGTGCGCTCGGATGTGCTGAAGGAGATCGAACGTCACCTGATCCAGCTGGGCGAATTCGAGAACAAGTCCGGTGTGGATGGCGGACGCCTGCGCGCGCTGATCAACAATCTCACGCGGCTGCGCACGGCGCTGTCGGCGGCCGGCGCCTCCTACCTGCAGCCGCTGCGCGATTCGGAATTCCTGGCGGCGATCAAGCATCGCAGCGCCATTCCGGGCGGCACCTGCGAATTCGATCTCCCGGACTTCTTCTTCTGGCTCAATCAGGATGCCGCCGTCCGCACGCAGGCCTTCAATGAGTGGCTGGCGCTGCTGCGCCCGCTGTGCGATGCCGTGGCCGAAGTGTTGTGGCTGACGCGGCAGAACGGCCGCAGCCGCAACGAAGTCGCAGCGGGCGGCACCTTTGCCATCAACTTCGAACGCGACACGCCATTGCAGCTGCTGCGCATCTGTGTACCGGCCAGCGCCGGCATCTATCCGGAAATCAGCGGCAGCCATCATCGCTGCAGCGTGCGCTTCCTCACCTGGAACGGCCTTGCCGCGCGACCCTCGCAGGCCGCGGGCGACATTCCCTTCCAGCTCATAACCTGCTGAGAGGCGCCGATGGGCGCTCCCATCGTGCACTGTCCTACCTGCAAGCGCGCAGTGTCCTGGACGGCTGAATCCCCATGGCGGCCGTTCTGCAGCGAACGCTGCCGCATGGTGGATCTGGGCGCGTGGTTTGCCGGAGAGCGCGCCATTCCCGGTGAGAGTGTGGCGGATCCGGAAGCGCCGCTGCCGCCGGATTCGCCGCGCCGCGATTAGGCCCTTGGCCTACTGCGCCGGGGTCATCGCCTGTCTGGCGCGCTGCGTGATGTACGCACGCACGGCCTCGGCATCCTCGACGCCAAATCGCTCCCTGAAAGACACCATCCCGCGTGACTGCAGCACACCATCCATCACCACCGAGCGAAACGCTTCGGGCGTATTGATCATCGGCGAGTAGCGCAGGTCCGGGAACAGGCCGCGGTTGCCGTAGGCCGTGTCATGGCACATGGTGCAGTTGTCGTTGTAGACCTGCGCGCCACGGGCGATCAGCGCCGCGTCACCGAACTGCGCCGGCGGATTCAGTACGCGCGGGGGCGGCACGGTGAGCTTGGGCAACTGCGCCTTGCCATCCAGCTTGTACACCAGCAGCCGCGAACTGTTGCCGGCGTAGTAGTCGCGCGTGCCATAGCCGGCCAGTGCCGCCACGTATTGCTCGCCGTCGACCAGGTAGGTCACCGGTGCGGCGACGACGCCGGTCTGGGGATCGGTGGACCACAGCTTCTTGCCGTCGGTATCACGGTAGGCGCTCAGCTCACCCTTCTGGGCTCCCTGGAACACCAGGCCGCCCGCCGTGGTGAGCACGCCGGAGGCGATGGTGCCACGCAGCTCCGAACGCCATACCTCCCGCGTGGCCACGGGGTCCCAGGCGATCAGGAAGCCGCGCGAGGTCCGCGGCACATCAGCATGCACGCCTTCGTAGACATTGGCGGGCGCACGGCCCGTTGCCGCGTTGGGCGCATTCTCGCGCGGCCTGTAGTTGGGATCCGGCGCAAAACCCTGGCTGGTCTCGACCATCGGCGTGTACAGCAGGCCCGTGCGTCGACTGAAGGCCATGGGATGCCAGCTGTGCGCACCCTGCCCGCTGGGCTGCACCACCACCGCCTTGCCGGTCTTGCCGAAGCGCGCCTCGGGCACTTCGATGGGCCGGCCGGTCTGCATGTCGATGCCCGTGGCCCAGCTCACCGCGGTGTAGTTCCTGGCACGCAGAAGCTTGCCGGTAGTCGCATCCAGAGCGTAGAAGAAACCGTTCTTCGACACCTGCATCACGACGCGATGCTGCGCGCCGTCGAGGGTCAGATCCGCCAGCATCAGCGGGCTGGTCGCATCGAAATCCCAGGTTTCCGCCGGAGTGACCTGGTAGTGCCAGGCGTACTTGCCGGTGTCGGCATCCACCGCGACGATGCTGTTGGTGAACAGGTTGTCACCACCCTGCGGGCTGCGCGCCTCGGCCACCCACGGCGTGCCATTGGCGGTGCCGAAGTACACGAGGTTCGTTTTCGGCTCGTAGACGATGCCATCCCATACCGTGCCGCCGCCGAGCTTCCAGTAAAGGTCTCCGGTCCATGTGCCCGCCGCCTGCTTCAGCTGCTCGTTCTCGTAGGGCTTCGATGGATCGCCGGGAATGGTGTAGAAGCGCCACAGCAGCCTGCCGTCCTTCGCGTCGAAGGCGGAGATGTAGCCGCGCACGCCGATCTCCGACCCGCCATTGCCGATGATGACCTTGCCGTTGGCGATGCGCGGCGCGCCGGTGATGGTGTAGTACTTCGATGCATCGGTAGTGGGCACCGACCACACCACCTTGCCGGTCTTCGCATCCAGCGCGATCAATCGTCCATCGTAGGCGCCGAGGTAGATGCGCCCCTGCCATGCCGCCACGCCGCGATTCACTACATCGCAGCAACCCTTGATGCCGGTCTGCCCCGGCACCTGCGGGTCATATTTCCACAGCAACTTGCCAGTCTTCGCATTGAAGGCGAAGACCTTGCTCCAGGCGCTGGTCACATACAGCACGCCATCGATGACGATGGGCGAGGCTTCCTGGCCGCGATTGGTGTCCAGGTCGTAATACCAGGCCAGACCCAGCTTCGAAACATTTTCGGTGTTGACCTTGGTGAGCGGACTGAAGCGCTGCTCATCGTAGGTTCGACCTACAGCCAGCCACTGCCCCGGCTCCTGGTCGGCATTCAGCAGGCGCCTGGTGTCCACGCGTGCGGCGCTTCCTGCGGCCAGACATTGCAGCGATATCAGCGCACAGACGGCGCCGGTAAAAATGGCACGCATTGATCCCCCGATTGCTACGCCGTCTTCGCGGACGGCTGGTCAGAAATACAGCAGCTCCGGCACGATGGCACGGATCTGCGGCACATTCAGTGGCGGCCATGCCGGCGCATTGGTGTTCTCCACCTTCGCGCCCAGTTTGCGCAGCCAGGAGGCCATCTCCATGTTGGGCATGGGCTTGGGTTGCAGGAAGCCGTAGCGCTCGCGGCCCATGGCGTAGTCCAGCGCGGTCATGCCATCGGCATCCGCAGCATCGATATCAACACCCCACTCCACCAGCTGCCGTGCCACCTGTTTCCAGTCGCGCACCGCCGCCATCATCAGCGCGGTGGAACCGGGGACGCGCGCATGATCAGGCGTATGCAGGTGGATGATATGCAGCACGCGCGAGCTCTGCCCCACTGCCTTGCGTGGGTCGGCACCGGCGGCCTTCAACATCCGCATCGCAGCCAGTGCCTGCTCTTCGGTCTTGTTGCGCGCGCGTGGCGCAGCCTGGATCACGGTGGCAAACAATGGCGTGGTGCCATCGGCAATCGGCAGGTCGATCAGCGCACCGGCCTTGATGAGCACTTCCATTGCGGTCACATCGCAGCCCACGGCGGCGCGCATCAACGGCGTGGCGCCGGTGGTCAGCACGCGGAAATCACCATTGCGATCGCCCGGCATCGACCGGCCCGGCAGCCGCAGCTTCAACTGCACATTCACATTGGCGCCACGCGCGATCAGCGTCTGGATGATGTCCATGGCCGTGGTCTTGTCGGTCGAGGCCACATCCGCGCGTGCGCCGGTGGGAACCAGATGCGTATCCACGGCCGCATACAGCGGCGTCTGACCGACGAAGTCCCAGGCATTGATGTCGGCGCCCTGATCGATCAGCGCTTTCGCCGTATCGAAGTTCAGGTTCATCAGCGCCATGATCAGCGCAGTGGTGCCCTGGGCATCGGCGATGTCGATGTCGGCACCGCCCTTCACCAGCGCCGCGATGCACGCCACACAGCCCTCGCGCGCCGCGTAATGCAGCGCGGCGAAACCGCCACGATCCATGGACTTCTCGCGCGGCTCGGCGGTCACCTTGCGCGGCCAGTCACGAGTGGTGCTGAGCAGATCGGGCCTGGCACCATGCTTCAGCAGCAGCGAGAGCATGGCAGGCTGTTGCGCGGCGGCGGCCCACATCAACGCTGTCTGACCTCCCCAGCTCTCGCGCGCATTCACGTCGGCGCCGGCGCGCAGCAATTCCTTCGCATTCTCGAGATTGCCGGTG
>Ga0134124_10004294_pt1 | contig 11458 bp, 14 predicted proteins | sample KB304_FD_96880 | JGI IMG/M metagenome (GOLD analysis project Ga0134124, IMG submission 96880) | Terrestrial soil microbial communities without Nitrogen fertilizer from Kellogg Biological Station, Michigan, USA - KB3-0-4 | ecosystem: Environmental > Terrestrial > Soil > Unclassified ... | reverse complement strand
GACATCAATCCGGGAGCGGAATGGTTCGCTTGGGTTGAACTTCTGAGTTGCCATGCGGCGTGAATTTCCCAAAGTTTCCCCTGTTGAACCCCGGCTCCAAACTTGGTTCGTTCGAGATCGTGGCCCCCATCGGCGCGGGTGGAATGGGAGAAGTGTTTCGCGCGCGGGATTCGCGCCTCGGCCGTGACGTGGCGATCAAAGTTTTGCCGAAGGAATTCAGCAGCTCGCCCGAACGCCTTCGCCGGTTCGAGCAGGAAGCCAGAACGCTCGCTTCCCTGAATCACCCAAACATCCTCGTCATCTATGAAACGGGCGTGCAGGAAGGGCAACCAGCGGGCGCTTTTTGATGAAGCAACGTCTGACCGACCCCGCGAGCCAGTCGGCGCCAGCCTCGTGCTGGTCGAAAACTGGTTCGAGGAATTTCGCGACCGGAAATGAAAAATAGTATGAACACGATTCGCGTCACCATCTGGAATGAATTCGTCCACGAGAAGAACAACATCGAGGTCGCCAAGATTTATCCGGGCGGCCTGCACGAAGCCATCGCCGCGGCTTTGAGGAAGGAGCCGGACTTCGATGTCCGCACCGCCACACTCGAACAACCTGAGCATGGCCTCACCGACGCTGTCCTCCAGTCCACTGATGTGTTGACCTGGTGGGGCCACGCCGCGCACGACAAGGTCAGCGATGAAATCGTGGCACGCGTGCATCAGCGCGTGCTTGATGGCATGGGTCTAGTCGTGCTCCACTCCGGCCATGCTTCAAAGATTTTCAGGAAGCTTATGGGAACGAGTTGCATGTTGTGCTGGCGCGAGGCCGGCGAGCGCGAGCGCGTGTGGGTCGTCAATCCCGGACATCCCATCGCCGAGGGCATCGACCGGTTCATCGAACTCGACCAATCCGAGATGTATGGTGAGCCATTCGGCATTCCGACGCCCGACGAGCAGGTGTTCGTTTCCTGGTTTGAGGGCGGAGAAATTTTTCGCGGCGGCAATTGCTGGACGCGCGGCAGCGGGCGGATTTTTTATTTCAGTCCCGGCCACGAGACGTATCCGATCTATCATCACCCGCAAATCCAGCGCTTGATTTGCAACGCGGTGAAATGGGCCAGACCGCAAGGCGCGCGCGCGGATGTTCCCAAACACGTGCCGGTTGATCAGGCCCGTGAAAAAATAATTTCGAAAGGCCCGCAGCTTCACGGCAAGTCTGGGGCCTTGCAGTAAACAAAGTGAATCATGAAAGCGAAAGCTCTGGCGACATGCGCATTGCTGGGCGGAATTATTGCGGCGCGTTCGCAAGGCACGGTGAACTTCAATAACAACGGACTTATTACGGGCAATCCTCCGAGTGTTTTGGTTTATTATGCCTTTCCTCCGGGGTGTGGTGCGCCGCTAGTAGGCACGAACTTTCTGGCACAACTTTATTATGGCGCTCCAGGTAGTACGGAATCTTCTTTGACTCCTGTGGCTTCTGCGCCCGCTACATTCAGAATGCCCACAACAAGGATTCCGGGGACCTGGATCGGTGGAACACGAACGCTCGTTGGGTTTACGGAGAACATGGCGGTGAGCCTTCAAGTGCGTGTCTGGAATAGTGTTGGATTTAATGGCGAATTCTTCCCCACTTGGGAGATGGCTTTTACTGCTTACAACGGTTTGAATACAGGAAAATCATCCGTTTTCAGTTACTACATCCCTTCACCCGGCTCCCCGCCATCAGCTTTCTTGATGTCTGGCTTTCAAGGGTTTTCCTTGGTAGATTGTCCGGAACCTTCGCCGTATTTGCTGATCTCGCTCGGCCTGTGCTTGAGCTTTTTGTTCAAACGTTGCGTCGCGCGAGAATAAAGTTGCTTTGCGCTGCCGTGCCGCGTCCCTTCGTGGCGCGGCAATGCACAACATTCTTTATTTCGACCTGGAAACTTACAAATCGGCTGATGAAATGGGCGGTTGGAGCGACGTGCGCGACATGCGTATGAGCGTGGGCGTGACGTTCAGCACGTCCCGCAATCTGGATCGCATTTAAGGCGCACGCCAAGGTCAACAAAGTTCATCGCCGAGATTGCAGTGGGAGTTTGTTTTATTTCGGCTGGCCACGAGACGTATCCGATCTACCATTATCCGCAAATCCAGCGCCTAATTTGCAACGTGGTGAAATGGGCGAGACCGCACGGCGCGCGCGCGGATGTTCCCAAACACCTTCCGGTGGAGCAAGCCCGCGAAAAATAATTCCGAAAGGCCCGCAACTGCACGACAAGTCCGGCGCGTTGCAGTAAACAACGAACTCTGTTTTTACGGGGTGGACTTTCGTTTGCCGTTCTTGGCTGGCACGTCGTCCAGTGAAACGATGTGTAGCGGGTCAATGTTCAGACCATAGCCGTCATCATCAATCACCAGCACCACGTGCCTGCCGATGGCGATGTCCTCGTGCGGAATGCGAAAGCGGCGCCCGTCAGAAAGGCGAATGACAAACGGCTTGGGGTCTTCGTGCAGGCGCTTGCGGATTTGCTCGACGTTCATGGGGTTTCTTTGCCTCCAGTCTGGTCATTCGTCAAGGGCGCGGAACCGAAGGCGTGATGCCGATGGTAAGGCGTGTCACTCCGTGCGCGCCGCTGGCGCAACCAAAACCCCGCGCTCTGCGGCAAGCGACGCCACCTCCTGAGCCGACAATGCTCGACCGAAAAAAGCGAAGCCGGCGAACTGCGCGGCGAGAAATTCGTTGCCGGAAAAATTGGGATTGCCACCAAGGGCAAAACCTTTTGCCATGGAAGAAATGAACTGTGGCGCGGTTGCGGTTTCACGGACTTTACCGTCCACGTAAAGAATCAACTGCCCGTCCGCTTTGACCGTGGCGAGGTGATACCAGCGCCCGGCTTCGACGGCGACGCCTTTGGTGGAGAATCCTTGCTGGGCTTCGATGCGCGCGAACAATTTTCCTTTGTCGAGGCACACGCGCAACGGATCGTCCATCGACGCCGCCCAGGCGCTGAAGATTTGGCCGAGATGATTTTCCGGAAGTTGCGTGAAGCGCACCCAAACCGCCATCGAATAGTTTTCATCCGGGAATTCTTCGAGCGCGTAAATCAGCATTTGGTTTTGGCCGTTCAATTCCGCTGCGTGGCCGGGTTGGCCATCCGGCCCGGCCGCAGGTTTGAAACCCGACTCGCGTTTCAGTTGGCCAAATTCCGGCTGGGGGCTGCCGCGCAAAGCGGCTTTCACCAGCACGCCACCTGGACCTTCCGTGCTGCCATTGGACAAATCGTCCGCCGCGGGCGCAAGTGTGGGGTCCAATTTGAACCGCGCCAGTGGTCGCACGCTCTCGCTCTCGCCATGGGCATTGCGTGAAATGATTTTCCAGTATTGCCACCGGCCAGGCGCGAGCCGCTGTTTCTGATCGGCGTCGAGGACAAATCGGTTCTGCTTGATGCCGCTAATCTCGATCAACGGTCGCGCGAAGTCCGGCGTCTCCGCGATCAGCAACCGGTAATCGGACAGGAGCGAGTTGGTTTTCGTGGTCCACTTGAACCACGATTTGCTGGTGGTGATCGATGCTCCGTCGGCTGGCGTGCGTGTCACGACTGGCGGCGGCGGCGGATTCTCGGCCGCGAGCCAGGAGCGGTAGCGCGTGCCCAAGGATCCAGCGCTGGCGAAATCGCACAAGCGAACTGCTTGGACATCTTTGCCGGGCAGATCGACAGTCAGCCAAGGCTCCAAAAGTTGTGACGCTGAACTTCGCTTTGCTCGCGGTAAATTGACCTTGGCCTCTGCGAGCCGTTTCAAATCCAGCGTCGGGATGCCGGCCTCGTCAAAATCATTGAATCGTTGGTCGTAAGCCAGCAGCAGCGGGCCGCGATAGAGCGAGACTTTTCCTGCTGCCTCGCGATCGCCGGTGACAAAGCGGAGGCTCATGTCAAAGCCGATTTCAACGATGTCCCCTTTCCGCCAGCGTCGATTCAATTCGAGATAACGCCCGGCGTGCACTGGCTCGATAAAATCGCGATTCAGACGCACCGAGGTTTTGGCTGACCACGCGGGAATTCGCAGTTTCAAATTGAACCGACGCGGCGAGGTCGGTTCGACGGACAACTTTACTTTGCCGGAGAGCGGAAATTCAGTGTCGCAAATCAACTTCACGGGAGTTCCGTCCGGCAACTTTCCCAGAAACTGTCCGGAGCCGTAATAATTCAAAACCAATCCATCTGTGCTTTGCATCAACGCCCACTCGGACAACATCCCCAGCGAGCGCGGCGCGTTGACCGAACAACAGTTCAACTCCGGCGTGCCTGCGCGCGCCTGGAAAACAATCGTGTGCGCCGAGGCTTCGCGCACACCGTCCATCGGCGTGTTGTAGGTCCACCAGCAACCGGACGGATGCTGCGCGCCGGCCGCGCCGTTGAACGTCGCGAGTTCCAGTTCGTCTGCCGCCAGCGGATCGCCCGTGAGAAGGAGCATATCGACGGTGAGCGCCATCCACGCCACGGTGCAGCACGTCTCGATGGCGCCCGGCGCGTACGGGTTGCCGGTCGCTTGTTCGCCCGAGCTGAAGCCGCCGGTGTTGTGACGGTCCCACCGCGTGATGCTGCGCCAGTGATGCTCGAACGCCGCGCGATATTTTTCCTCACCGGTGATGCGATACAATTCCAGCAAACCTTGGAGATCGTGCAAACTTTCCCAGCGCGGACGCGGCGATTGGAAGAATTCGCGTCCATCCAAACCGGCGCGCAAATAATCTCCGGCCCGTTCCCAATCCTTTTCAACCTCGCGCATCATGCGCAGATAGCGCGCTTCGCCCGTGCGCCGGTAGAGCTGGCCCAAGCCGTGAATGACGGCCATGTTCATTTCGTGCGAGCCGGCGTCGAACACGCGCAACGGCTGATCGAGAAAGGTCCGGCAAATCAAATCACCCGCCCGGCGACACGCGTTCAAGGCGGCTTCATCTCCGGTCGCATCATGCCACATCAGCAACGCTTCCATGACATGGTAATGGCCCCAGAGGTCCCAGTTCGCTTTCAAACGAATCTCTTTCGGGAACGGCCCCAGATAGCCATCCTTCGCTTGAGAGGCGATCAATTGGCGGATGATTTCGCTGACTTGTTTGCTTAGCGCCGGATCATCGGTCATGCGCAAAGCCTGAATCGCGGAGATAAGATATTTACCGACAAACTCGCCGGCCCACGGGACGAGGTTCGGTGCTGGCGTGCGGTCACGCACTCGAAACATTTCAATCATGCCGGGATTTGCCGACGGTGCGCGCAGCAGCCAGTTGGTGAGGTTGGCGGCGAGGCGCTGGCCGAGCACACCACGAAACTGCCAGCGCGCGCCGGGGATCGAATGAAAAGTTAGCGAACCTTGGTCGGGTATGGCATTGGTTAGCGGATGGAATTGCGGGCGCGAATCGGAGGAAAGCCTATCCGCGGCGACAGCCCGGTTGCAAAGCGCAAGAACGCAAAGCGTCAGCAGCGCTTGCTCGACCAGAGAGAAGAGAGAGGACTTCAAGGGCGGTGGACTTTCGTTGGTTACTGAAATGAGAGTGAGGTTAATTGACAGCGCGGGAATTTGGCAAACGGATTTGTGTCGGCGACTAGTGGAGTGGAGTAACCGTCCCGGTTGCCTGCGTCGAGCAACCGTCTCGGTTGCGTGCAAACACACCGGCAAGCGGGACGCTTGCCGGACATTCGCAAGCGGGACGCTTGCGCCACAATGCCGTTGTCATAGCAAAGCGCAGTTTTTAGGCTGACGAAGGAAAATGAAATCCATCAACTCATCCACGTTAAACATGCTCTGGCACGACGCCGATGAGCGCGAGGTGCTTTTGCGGCAAATTATCACCGAACGCCTGGCCGCCCACCCGCCGCCGGTCATCGCCGATCAAATCGTGGCGACGTACTTTTTCGCCTTGCGGACTTGGAGTCTCGAACATGCGGCGAAAGAAATCAGCTACCACGCGACCAGTGGAACGAAGGACATTCCACGCGGCTCCCTGCTCGAACAATGCACCGGGCGCGCGGTCGGTGTGGATGCGTTCGACACGACGGGGCGGCTTGGGTTGCTGCACATGGCGTATCCGCTGAAGATGCTTTTGCAGCCGGATGGCCATCTGACTTCGACCGACATTTTGCACACCGTCGCCGGCGCGATCATCTTCGACATTTACGAAAATCAGGACGTGCGGCTGGTGGCTTTGCAGATTCCCGATGCAGTCATTCGGACATTCCCCGGTCCCGCTTATGGCTCGCGCGGTGTCCGAGCGCTCACGAACTGGGACAACGTTGGAGTTCCAGCTTCAGCTTGTTCTGCACCTGCCACTGCGCCGGACCATCTAAAGCTTGAACTCCAACCGGAACCGGCTTTCGGCACCATCCTCAAACCGACTGCTGGCATCACCCCAGAGCAAGTTGGAGCGCTCTTGGAAGAAGTCGCGGCCTGTCCGCTTTTTCTCTTCGTGAAGGAAGACGAAAATCTTTATCCGCGTCTCGACTATTCGCCAGTGAGTGAACGAGCGCGCCGCGCCGTGGAAGCCATCCAGCGTCAGCAGGACAAACGGGGCGTCAAAGGACTCATCTTCGCTCCGCATGTCACTGGTGCGCCACATGAAATTCTGGAAAGCGTCCACGCGGTCGTCGAGGTGGGCGCCACGGGCTTGATGTTCAGTGAAAGTTTCACCGGCGGCACGGTGCGGATGGTGCGCGAAGCCACGAAACATCTTCTCCAACCGCCCGCAATTTACGGCCACAACGCCGGCATCGGCGTGAAGACGCGCGGCGGCGTTTTTCGGGAAGTCATCGATCTGCTCGCGCGGCTGGATGGCATTGATTTTCGCCAGACCGCGCCGGTGCGCCAGGGCACGCCGTTCATTTACCCCTACGGTGACGAATGGGTTGCTTCGGAACGAGTGCTCACCGAGCCGTTGCCCGGCATCAAGCCGACAATGATCGCCCGCGCTGGCGGACTCGACCAGGGCAACCTCATTTTGAATTTGCAGGACGCCGAGCAACGCGGCCTCAGCGAACACATCTTGTTCCTCGCGGGTAGCGCGATCAACTCGATCAAGAACGCGAAAGGCAAACCCGATCCAAAGCTCGGCGCAGAGGCGATGCGGGAGGCATTGGAAGTCCATCGCAGCGGCGAACTGCGCGCTGCGTCGGCGAACGAACATCTTGGCGCGCTCCTCGCGCTGGCCGAGCGGAAATCGTTGAAGGCGCTGCGCGAAGCATTGCGACAACGCTACCCAGAAATGGGAAATTGAACACGCAGAGAACCTCCCTTTCTAGTTTGGCTTTCAGGTCCATCTTGCAATTGCCTGACGCCCGGCCATACTGGTTCTGTGAACCGCGCAGGCCGTTATACTGATCGCGCGTGGCGCAAATCCCGCCTCGCAGCCCGCATCCTGCTCCGCAAGGAGGCGGGCCGGATGACCATGCGTGATCGGCGTGTGGCGCAGGTCCTCAGTCGCGATGGCGAGGTGACCAATCGGCTTATCCAGCAGGGTCTCTATTACTTTCACATTGGCACGCGCAAACATGAATTCGACCAACGCCTTGGACTGGTGGAAGGGTGAGGTCAATTGGGACACCCCGGCCGGGCGCGCACTCCGTCAATTCGTTGCGTCCTTGCCGGGAGACCGTCGCTGGCGCTTCACACTCTATGGCTCTGCCCCGTTGCAACTCACGCTCGATCCTTTTTGGCTCAGCGCCGACGTGGATCTTTTTTCCGATGACGACATCGACCTTGGCCCGTGGGTGGCTCGAGCTGGACTGGCCAAACAGTCGGGTCACTTTTATCTGGAGCCGGGCTTCCGGTTGAGTTTTCGCACCGCGGCCGGCTGGGGAATCAGGGCAAAATCAGTGTCGCTCGACAATGCTGTCATCACCATCCCGCATCCGTTTGATATTCTAATCGGCAAGTTAGATCGGCTGGACGAAAAGGACCTCGCTGCTTTCCGCCGCGTGATCGAACTCACCGGGCACCCCAGCGCTTCAGAGTTCAAGCACGAATTGCAGAACGCGGTCGATTTGTTCCGCCCGTCATTCGATGAAGAATCGGCAAACCGTTATCCCGACAACACGCGCCGACTCTGGCGCGAACTGTGGCAATCCGAAATTGATATTCGTCGCGAGATCGTCGCCCCGGCCCTTGCTCGACGCCAGCAAGGTTACGGTGAACCGCCGCCGGATTACAAACGGGTGCTGGGTGAGCCTTGAACCCGCTGGCAACTCGTCCTTTCATAATGAAAAAAGAATCCCGCCTGCTCCGCCTTGGCATTCTTGGCTGCGGACCGATTGCGCAGATCGCCCACTTCGACGCGGTGAAGAAAGCGCGCAATGTTGAATTGACTGCGATCTGCGATCTGGCGGACGACTTGCGCGAGCGCATGGCCGCGCTCCATCAACCGCGATTTGTTAATCGCGACTTCGACGAAATGCTCGCCAACCCGGACATCGAAGCGGTGCTGATTGGCGTGGCCGATCAATTTCATGTGCCGCTGGCGCTCAGGGCCATCAAGGCGGGCAAGCATGTGCTGGTGGAGAAACCGCTGGGTGTGACGATCGAGGAGTGCGAGGCATTGCGGCGAGCGCTGAAAAGCAGGGCAGGGGAGACGTCTGCCTCGCGTTCGCTCGTTTTCCAGATTGGCAACAACCGTCGGTTCGATCCTGGCATCGCGTTTGCGCGGAAATTCATTCAGGAAGAAATGGGGGCACTGCTCTCGTTCAAAACGTGGTATTGGGACTCCGTTTACCGCTACACGATGACGGACAATCTTCAGCCCATCCCGGTGACCAGCGCCGCCGCGCATAAGCCCGAAGGGAATCCCAAGGCCGACAAGCGCCGATACTTCATTCTCACGCACGCCAGCCATCTCGTGGACACGGCGCGTTTCCTCGGCGGCGAGATCGTCAGCGTGCGGGCGCGGCTGCTCGATCGCTTTGGCGCGTATTGCTGGTATATCGATGTCGAATTCGGCAACGGCGCGCTGGGTCATCTCGATCTCACGATCCCGGTGCGTGGGGATTTTGAGGAAGGATTTCAAATCCAAGGCGAGCACGGCAGCGTGAAAGGCCAGGTGTTTTTACCGTGGTATCACAAGACTAGTTGCGTGGAATGTTTCTCAACGAAGGACGGCCAATACCGCCGCCCCATCGGCGAGAATGCCCACACTTACAAACTCCAACTCGAACGTTTCGCCGACACGATTCTCAACGGCGCGCCGCAACACGGCGCGAACATTGACGACGGTGTGGCCGCGATGCGGGCGATGGTGGCGATTGCGCGCTCGGTCGAGACCGGCGACAGCGTCCGCCTGGCCGACGTGACCGGAGGAGTATGATCGGAAAGGATCGCTGGCTTTGCCGACCTGCCTTTCGAGCATCAGAGAATTTCTCGCCGAGCCGGAACCGGGCCGAAAGGTTGGATCAACGGCGACGACTTTGTCAACTTTTGATTTGCCACGCGCCCGTAAAAAAAAAACTCCGGTTGCTTTGAGCAAGACCCACGATACCTTTGTCACATATCGCGACGGCCGATTAACTCCTCAAAGACTTATGAAGAAGAAAATACTGGTAGCGGACGACGACCCTGCGATACGGGAAACGCTGGCCCTCAATCTAACAGCGGAAAATTACGTGGTGTTGCCCGCGGCCAATGGCGAGGAGGTGTTGCAAATTGCGGCGTCCACGCCCATCGATCTGGTGCTTTTGGATCTGAACATGCCAGTGAAAAACGGTTGGGACACCTTCGAGCGACTCACCTTTGAACATCCCTTGCTCCCGGTCATCATTGTCACTGGGCGGCCCAACCAGCTATTCCCCGCTCTCGCCGGTGGCGCCGGGGCGTTAATGGAAAAGCCGCTGGATCTGCCAAAGTTGATTCACGTCATCGCCGACCTGATTTCCGAACCAGTCGAGTCACGGCTGGCGCGGCTGGCCGGCAAGCCGGCCGACTTTCATTATCAACCTACGCCAGGCAAGTCTGCGTTCGCGCTAAACCAGGAACCGGCGCCGGTTTGATTTCACCGTGAACCCAGCATGCGACAGCCCGAAATCAACCGAGGATTTGGGTTCCTGTGGATGATGACCCACCAAAGCCTGAACGTTGGAGATCCAGCAGATAAGGTCGCTGGCGAGATCGCCTTCTCAGAGAGAATCGTTGGTCGCTCGGGTCGCCAGACGAAAACGTTCTTCGCTGGATCGAAGCGCTTCTTCCGCCCGCTGGCGTTCCCTGGTCGCAACAAGTAGCTTTTCGTTCGCCTCTGCCAGTTGCGCCGTCATTTCCTGGAGGCGTTTTTCCAACTCCTCTTGCGCGCGAGCCGGCGTTTCTTTGCTCTGTTTGTGTTCGCCGAGGCCGCGGATAAAAAAGCGGCGGTAAGTCTGTTGCCCGGTTTCCCGGTTGGTGGTCGCGCTGATCCCCACGTGCTTGGTCGAACCATCCTTGGCCCGCAGCCAGGTTTCGTAGTTGTTTAACCACTCATCGCTTTCGAGTCGGTGCAGGATGTCGCTCACGGCGGCCGGGTTGGTGTGGAAAGTGGCGATAGGCAAGCCGACGAACTCTTCGCGCGGGTAACCGAGCATGTCCAACAGCGCTCGGTTTGCCCACAGAATCTTGCCGTCGGCTCCCACCCAGGTCATGGCCGTGGCCGTGGCCGGGTTCTTCTCGAAATCGGCAGGCTCGCGGTTGCTGGGTCGCAGGGCAGCTTCATTTTTTTGGTTGGACACCAAAGTATTGACGCGCGCGAGAAGTTCATCCAGCGGCAGGGGCTTCGCGATATAATCCTCCGCGCCGACATCCTTGCCGGCAATTTTATGATCCACGGCTGTCGCCTGCGCCGAGATGAGCGCCACATGAACGTGCGCCAAAGCCGGGTCGGACTTGATCCGCCTGCACACTTCCAACCCGTCCAGCCCGGGCATGACGACGTCCACCAGGACCAAATCAGGCTGAATCACGCGGACCTGCCGCAGGCATTCAACGCCGCTATCAGCTTCCCACACCTGGTAACCGCCAGCTCGAAGCGCCGACGCAAGCATCCGGAGCATTTCGGGATGGTCATCGACGATCAGAATCTTCGATCGCTTCGGCTGTTCAACGGGATCGGCGGTCTTGTGTTGCATGTCTTTGGTCGGTGTTTCTGTCAGCAGCATAACGATGCCGAAAGAAAATGTCATTTTGAATCGGTTCAATTGCTGGTTGCCATCGGGCCGCCGATTTGTCATTGTCCGCACCCGAACCAATGCCCGGCTATTTCAACGTTGGCGTCATCAGTGCAGCCGTCTGGCGAGCCAGCGCTACATTTAAATCTGGCATCGAAAAATGAACACCAATCCGATGAGCGCGAACGTACCGGCGGGAACAACTGTGGGCAGTTCCTTGGCTTCCTTGGCACCCAGTGCCGCCATCGTGCGGCCGCGATTGGACTCGGTGGATTTACTGCGCGGCCTGATCATGGTGCTGATGGCGCTGGATCACGT
>Ga0134124_10004293_pt1 | contig 11458 bp, 8 predicted proteins | sample KB304_FD_96880 | JGI IMG/M metagenome (GOLD analysis project Ga0134124, IMG submission 96880) | Terrestrial soil microbial communities without Nitrogen fertilizer from Kellogg Biological Station, Michigan, USA - KB3-0-4 | ecosystem: Environmental > Terrestrial > Soil > Unclassified ... | reverse complement strand
CGATGTGAATGGCCACACGCAGGACACCATGGTGGCCACGACATTCGCAAAGCTCGGCAACAAGAACTACATGTTGTTCATAATGGCTGCCGGCAACCATGCTAAGGAACTGCGGGATCAGCTGCATAAAAAGTTGAGTAACGTCGCTTTTCTATAGGAAGGAGTGTGACGAAATGCGCTCGATTCACAACGAAAGCGACCGGGCCGCGATCGGTAATCGGCTACGGTCGCTTTCGGCGTCGTCCACCAGGCGCTGGGGCTCGATGGACGTAGCCGCAATGCTGCGCCATCTTCACTTGTCCATGAGCATGACCGTCGGTGAATTGCCAGTGCCTTCGGCGAATAAACGCGCGTTCCAGGTGTTTCCGCTCAAGCATCTGATTCTCTACGTGCTCCCCTTCCCAAAGGGAGCGCCCACAGCGCCCGCCTTGAAGCCCGCCACTTCGGCATCTCTGGAGGAAGAGCGTGCGGCGGTGCTGGAGTTGCTGGAACGCATCAGCACCGGACCTCGTGACGGCCTGGCGCCGGCCCATCCGCTGTTTGGTCCAATGACCCGGCGCGAATGGGGCGTGGTCACGTATAAACATGCTGACCATCATTTAAGACAGTTCGGAGCATAGAAGCCTGCGTTAAGGAACGTAAGCTCATGAAGGCGGTGGTCGAAAAATGCGCTGAAGGCGTGATTCTTCAAACTCAACCAAAACAAAATTTTCGTGAGCTTTGTCTGGCCGGCAGAAGAGGTTGGTCATGTTTTCTGCGGGCTGACACTTACACCCAGCCTTTGCTGGAGGCCTTTTGCTCCCCAGTTCATCACTACGTTGTGATTCCATTCAAATAACGGGCGAGCAACAGGCGAGAGCAGGTTCATCCACGGCTTCGTTGTTTGTACACTCCAATCATATCTGACAATCGTTGCCGTGCCTTCAGTCGATAGTTGCCATTGTCCACGGCCTTGTAGTTCACCGATCGCGATTCCCTCGAGGAGTCGGGGCGGGTCGACACGCATCGTTTTCATGTCGAAGCTCAGCCTGTATGGAAGCTTACTCTTCCAGATGTAGCGATGAATGCTGCCGACGCCGCTCTCATCACCTTTGTTGATTTCACGTACACTCTCTACGCCTCTCCACCACGCCGGCCAATCCGTGGAGTGATAGATCTCGTTCCAGACACTTTCAATCGGAGCCGCAACGCGCCAGATAGTGACAAAGTTGTAGTCTTTCATAGGTCTGTCAGAATTGTGCTCGGGGTCAAGATATTGTGAAAACAAGACGCGGGTCAACAAGCTACGCCGACACTATAATGGATTCCGAAGTATCTACTCGGGAGAGTAGTGTCGCAGACTAAAACTCTGTGTTTTCTGTGTCTCTGTGTCGGTATCTATTGGTGAGAAATCACCACAGAGACACAGAGAACACGGAGGTTGCACAGAGAAATCCATCGCGTCGTCCCCGGGGAGTCCGAACTTAATGCTCAAGACAGTCAGGTTCCAGCGAACCGCATCGGAGCGCAAACGTTCACCGTCATACAACTGAAGATCATGCAGGAGTGCATCACTCTGGTCGTCTTCACCGTGATCGCCTATTTGTTGTTCGGACAATCAATACGGTGGAACCATGCTGTTTCCTACCTGCTGCGGGTGGGAGCTATATATTTTACATTTGCGTTTTAGCGGCCGTTCCATTAATAGCTAACCGCGTATACAGTAACGAGGCATTACATCGGGAGACCTCCCATGACGACATTGTTATTCAAACTGAAGCACGCGTTCGGTCTGATCGCTGCCGTTCTACTTACCTCCAACTTCATTGCTGCTCAACAGCAAGAGCCTGTCGAAGCTCGTCTGAAGGGGTTCGACGCATACATGGAACAGGTGATGAAGGACTGGAATGCACCTGGGATCGGTGTTGGCATCGTGATGGGCGACAAGCTCGTCTTCGCCAAGGGATACGGCTTCCGCGATTATGGAAAGAAGCTACCGTACACAACGACCACAACACAGCCAATCGCCTCAAACACGAAGCTCTTCACAGCCGTCGCTGTCGGCCTGCTCGTCGAAGAAGGAAAGCTACGTTGGGACGAACCTATCAAGCAGTTCGTTCCCGCAATCCGGTTCTACAACGACGACCTCGATCGTTCAGTGACGATCCGCGACATGCTTGCGCATCGCACTGGCGTCACACGCCACGATTCCATCTGGTACAAATCCAGCTTCACGCGGCGTGAGCTCTGGGACCGTCTGCGCTATCTCGAACCTGCTGCGCCACTCCGAACGAAGTTCCTGTACAACAACCTCATGTTCACCGCGGCGGGTCAGGTCGTCGAGGAGTTGAGCGGAAAGACGTGGGAACAGTTCGTCCAACGCCGCATCTTCGATCCGTTGGGCATGTCGCGCTCAACGCTGACCATTGAGGATAACCTGAAAGGTCCGGAGCCAGCCGTGCCTTACTCCGAGCGCCGCGACAGCGCCGAGCTGTACCGGCAGCCTTACTACACTGCGGAAGTCGCGATCGCTCCGGCCGGCGCGATTAACTCAAACGTAGAGGACCTGTCACGCTGGGTTATCGCGCTGCTCAACAAGGGCAAGGTGGACGGCAAACAAGTGATCCCGGAGGCGGTGCTTCGCGAAACCATGGCGCCGTCGCTGGCGCTGCCGAACTCCGGGCTGGAGAGCCGAGGCTGGGGAGAGAATTTGAATGCTTATTATGGGATGGGCCGAACCGTGTCGTCTTATCGAGGCCATCTCCTGGCGCTACATGGAGGCGACCTGCCGGGATTCCACTCGCAAATCTCGATCATGCCCAACGACTCGATCGGTGTAATCGTGCTGGTCATCGGCGACCACGTCGCCCCTCTGTACAATGGTCTAACTTACAACATCTACGAGCGCCTGCTCGGCCTGCCGCTGACGCCCTGGTCTGAGCGGCTCAACGAGATCCGGCTGAAGAACAAAGCAGCTGGGAGCAAGGCCCGCGCGGTCGCTGACGTGGGGCGCGTGCCCGGGACGAAACCCTCGCATGCGCTGGAGGATTACGTCGGCGAGTTCGCGCATCCGGCTTATGGAGTTGTCACCGTGGGGCGCGGTGATAAGGAACTCAGTTTCGAGTTTCATGGCATCAAGATGCCGTTGAATCACTTTCATTACGACCGCTTCGACACGCCTGACGACGAGCAGGACGGCAAGTTCTCGCTTAATTTCCGGACCAATCCGATGGGCGAAATCGAGGGTGTGGAGATCTCGTTGGATGAAGCTGCGGTGACGTTCACACGTCGAGTGCCGGCAGCGCTCTCGAGCGACGCTACGCTGCAGGCGTATGCAGGGACTTACATTTCACCCAGCGGTGGCAAGACCGTGCTCACGTTTCAGCCTGGCAAGGGTCTCTCGATTCGCGGCGGCCCGGACCTCCAACCGTGGCGACCACACCAGTTTCGCGTGAAAGAGTTTCCAGATGTCGTCATCTCGTTCACTGTCGAGGGCGGAAAGGTGCTGGCGATGCGACAACGAGATCCGAGTGGTGAATTCGTCTTCCCGCGTTCTCCGTGATGTTGGAAATGGATCGAAGGATCCCACTTTGAATTAGGATCAACACGATTCGGCTCGCACCACAACGTTGAGATCGCAGGATAAAAACCAACCTAATCCCAACCGTTACGACAACTGAGGAACCGTTTTAAGGGTGGGTTGTGCGCTCCGTTCATGGCCTATAGCCGGAACCAATCCTCTTTTTTTCGACCATACCAAGGGCGCGATCCGAGAATAGAGAATGGCGAGATTGTTGATCTCGTTAATTTGCTCGTCTGACTTTTCACACATGCTCACTGCAACACGCAGGACGCCAGTCACAGCAGCTTCCGCTTCGACTGACTGTCTCAATTTCTGTTCAAGATCTCGCGGCATGGCATTGTAAACATTATTCTTTGTCAGATCGTCTCCGTGACTGTCCGCCCATCTCAATAGGTCCTCTTTGAGAACACGGCGAAGCCGATCCTTTGGGCGAAATACGTGCAAACACATCTGAAATATCTCTGAGCCTGCGCCGGTTAGCAGATCAGATTGAGCCCTAATAAAGATCATATCCCCCGCCGCTCTCTCCAGGGCCTGCCAGTTCTCAGGAGTATTGTTAAATAGACCGCGAGCCGTCAGATAGCTTTGCATCGAGTCGTGGAAGAACCCTACTTCATCAGGTGGGTTCTCAAATGCATCCAACTTATCGTCTGTTGGTACAAGAATGCCGGCGTCTTTTAATCGCTTAAGCAACTTAAAGCGCTGAGAGGGCGCAGAGGCATAAGCAAGGGTGCGGAGCCCATCCTGCCAATAGGTCTCCACACACATTGCGGCCGCTTCATCGAGTAGTCCGCGATCGTCTTGTTCATCGGCGCCGCCACCTGTCTTTAGCAAACGTCTAAAAGTCCCTTCGTATAAATCGGCAACGCCGTGGATCGGATTGCCACTTGCCAGTATTGCCAGGCGAATCAGGATTGGAAGATACAATCCATCCGCTCCCTGGCAGGACCTCTTTAATTCATTGGTTAGCTTTGGCAGCTTTTTCCCGGTGCGCTTCTCGTCCTCTTCAATATAGGTCTTTTCAAACAGTTCCAGCGTCTCATGGTCTAAGCGCCTCGGCTCAACAATCATCCAACGAGGAGCCGATGTGAATGCCTTCCGGTGTTCATCATTCCGCGAGCTGAACAGTAGACTAGTTTGCTTACCGTACTCGCTCGCGATGAATTCTTTAATCGAGTCTGGTTTGATAGAAGACTCGCTCAGCCCATCAATAGATATAAAGAAATCGCCTGCCTTAAGTTGCGGCGCCAGCAAATCCCTGGATATCAGATAACGGCCCAGAGCTCGCGCAATCATGTCCTCATTCAAATCGTTCTTGCCGTCGCTAACCACCGGCAAAGGAGACCGAGGGTTCTGACGGAACTTATCAATTGAAAGCAGGAGAACTTCTCTCACAAGCGCGCTCTTACCGCGACCACCAGGCGATTCGATGAGTACATTTGCGCGCGCCTTAGGATCAGGCGATGTTAGCAGCGCGCAAATCATAGCTGCGGCGTCGCCGATAGTTTTCGATTTCGGTGGCGCAGACCCTGGCACTGGGGGAATCATTTGTTGAGTAACATCCGTGGGGATTGCGACGTAACTCTCATTATTCGCTGCCACACGCGCGGCGTTGATCTGAGATTCAAGCCAATCAACATAATCAGCAAACACCCGCCGGCGCAGAAATGGCAGCATCAGTGCAGGTGGAGCGAGCCAGTGAAAAGGTGCAACTTGGGCGAGACTGCGAAACACTGATGGAGAAATTAATCCGGTTGGGACACATAACAAAATCGTCGCCACAAGCAACGTCAACAACAGTGTTCCATTAATATTGCGTTGAGCGATTTCGGTTGGGAGTTTTCCGGCAACCAGCGTCAGGAGGTAAATCCCAAACGGCAACCAACGAGCTGTGGCCTGGGCCACCGAACGCAAATAATGCGAAGCCAGCACTAAGAGCGCTAGCACCAAAATGATGCTTAGATAAACTACGATGGTCTTGAACCATTTGCGCTGTAACAGAGGTACGTGAAATTGCACGCCGGTCCACTGGATCTGAACGTGGCTCCCAAGTTTATCCGTGTACTTAAGGACAAAGTTGTAAGGGTAATTCCACCTTACTGTTTTACGGTCCCAAGTGAAGGGTATTACCGATTCGCTCATTTTAGCCGAGCCGTGCGCGACCTTCGTATCACCATCGAGGATCTCAAGGTCCACTCTTCCATCGACAGCTTCATCGAATCTTTTGCCGAATTGAAGTCCTGCTATTTGACTAGCATAACCCGGGCCATACCAGTTAAGTTTAAATGCGACTGTTTGCACTGCCTGCGGATCTAATGTCAGAGCAGCCGTAAAATCTGAACCCAGGCTTAATGTCTCCGAATCGAACGATATACTTGCTTCCGATACATCCGCAGCGGTGCCGACAATGTAATTTGCTCCTTCGATGGCGTCGGAACCAGGGGACCTCGCAAATCTACTGCTATGCGCCCAAATACGTTTACCAGCGCCCGCGGGATAAGTGGACCGAAAATGCCGTGAACCGCCTCCAGGCCCAATCGTGGTAAAAACGTTTCCGTTGATTATTCTTCCAAGTATGGGCTTACCTTCGTCTGTCACTTCGGCGCTGGAATCGTAAGCATTTATACCGAACGGAGTAATGGTGTAGAGAGTCGTTCCATCATTGGAGGCTTGAAAATCAACCGCCGACGGAAAATTAATTAGATCTGGATTATTTTGAGATGTTTTTTGCCTTTTGATGACTTTACCGGCCGCGTCTGCAAGAAACAGCGTGTTCTGTTCTTTGTCGAATCCTATAAAGAAAACTCGCTGGCCGTTACCGAAAGGGAACAACGGAAGGTACCCGCGAGCGTTGATTGTTATTCCATCGGTCTCCACTCTGACTATGTTTCCGTTTGATTCGACAAAGTACAGTTTCTCGTCTGCGACTATCCAAGCTGCCTTGCCATCCGCGCTTGGCTTTATGATCTTGTCAGTTTTCGGAAGGTTGATTTCGATGGGCGCTTTTGTTGAGTCTTCGATGAAGTAAAGTTTTTTCTCCCGACTGAGAACCCAGGCCCCGGCATTCAAGGCCGGTACGATTGCATCAACTGTTTCATGCGCTAAGGCTGCAATTGGTTGACCGAGTAAATGTAAGCTGGGGTTAACCACAAACAGACCCGGGCCCTCTGGCGCGGCCCACATGACCCAGTCATCATCATTGGTGGACCAGGTGCGGATTTTGGCTCCTTGTGGTAAGTGCTCACTAAGGCTATCAATGTTACCGTTCGTATTCACAATAAACACATTTTCGAATCCCTCACCGGTGGTAACCATCCACGCAGCCTCAGTGTCGCCAATTGGATAGAAACTGAATTTCGACAATTGAGACGGGCCTGGTATGTTTAGAGATACGTTGGAGCCATCGGCTTTCAGTAAACGGAATTCTTGGTTGAGTGGTGCACCCGCCTTAAACTGCATGACTGCAAGCGCGGCAGTTCCGTCTGCAAACGGGTAGAGACTCCCAATGGCCTTATCATCAAATCTACCTACACGGTTGATTGTTCCAGCGGTATCTATCACGTAGATGGTTTCACTCGAACCCTCAGAGATCTTCGCCCAAGCATGTTTAGTATCCCGGGCAATGAATAGGATGCCATCTTTGCCGCTGACCCCAGCAAACAAAGGCTTGTCTTTGTTGAGAAGGTCGCCATTCGGGTTTACCAGGTATAACCCGGGAGGATCGTACGACCAGACCCACGCCTCTTCACCATCTCCTAATGGATACAGGTCGCCCGTAATAGAAATTGGCGCCGCCCAAGTCCCCTTCTTGACGATGACAGATGGCGTCTGCTGTTTGCTGCATCCTGCGTTCAACGCCAGTAGGATAATCAAACTGAGGAAGAGACCGAATAAGCGCATTGGAAGATTTCTCGTTTCCGAAGGACAGGACTGAAGGTGTTCGGAAGATTAAGCTGGCGGAGTCTATCACCAAACGATAGATCCGTAAAATAAAATATATGAAGTTCCGATTACGCTTTCGCTCGCCTGCATTCTTTTCGCGACCGAGCGAAATTATTCCGTAAGGGAAACATACAAGCTGCAAATTTCGCGGATAACGCAGATCAGATTTTGCCTTTATCGGAGAGGATCTGCAGCTTAACTTCTTTTCCGGTGCAAGATCTTTGTTAGGGTCGCCGAGATCCTATATGGGTTCGCGGCGAACGCCTCTTGGGATCTGCTGGATCACACTTAGCACAAAGGAAATCCTATGTGAACGTTCTCGCATAATTCCCAGGACGTGAGAGATCATAAAGGGGACCGGCAAGCTCCCACTTAGGAGCTTACGAATCCTGATATGATCCGGTAGATCTAAGAAAAGGTGCGAGGGGATGCTTGGAAATGATTCGTGGACCCTGGACGGGATCCGGCATACCCTAGAAATCAGTTAACAGGTGTTGGAATTGAGCCGGCGGATCCTTGGAGGTCATCCAGCAAACCCGAGAAATGACCTGACAGGCGTTGGAAATGATCCGGCGGATCCTTGAAGTTACCCATCAGATCATAAGAGTGATCCAGCGGCTGTCATTTAACAAAGAAAACCTGCGAATTGTAACCTAGCGCCAACATGAAATCCTTTCGCGTATCCGATCGGAGCCGAATACTGGGCCTCCACTCGCTCGGCTTCCTCGTCGTAACGCTCGCCGCCTACGCTTCGTCACTCGTTACCATGAGTTACGTGATGAACCGCTTCGGCACGGCCAAAGCCGCCGTACTGATCGGTTTGGCTCTGGCTTACTTATTCAACGGCGTCTTCGGATATGCCTGGGCCAGGAAATCGAACTCGATTAGACGGTCGGTCATTTACGTCGCGACTCAGATCGCTATCGGCGGGTTCATCCTGGCCCTCGCGATGTCGCAGGTGATCATGTTTGCGCTACTGCCAATTGCCGGACAAGCGGTGGTGCTGTTTCCGCGACGGTTGATGTTCGCAGCTTGCGGCACAATGTTGCTGGTGTTAGTAGTTCCGCTGTCAATCTACTCTGGCTGGCGGCCCGCGGCTGTGCTGGGGTTTTTCTTTTTGGTGGGCATTGTTTTTGTCGTCGTGATTACGGAACTCGCAGTCAAAGAACAGCGCGCTAAACGGGAAGTCGAAAGATTGGTCGGGGAGTTGAAGGAGGCGAACGACAAGCTTCGCCAATACGCCGATCAGGTTGAAGAACTTGCCACTGTGAAGGAGCGGAATCGCCTGGCGAGAGAAATTCACGACAGCCTCGGCCACTACCTGACTGTCGTTATCGTGCAAATTGAAGCCGCGATGGCGGTGTTCGAAAAAGATCGCGAAGGTAGTCTTGACGTACTCCGCAAAGCTCAAGGTCTGGCACAGAAGGGTCTGGCAGATGTTCGACGTTCAGTGGCCGCGTTGCGTGCTTCTCCAGCGGAAGCGCGTTCGCTGATCGACTCATTGAACACCTTGATCGAAGAGAGCCGGGTATCCGGCCTGCCGACGGAATTTGAATTCTCAGGCACGCCGCGCAGCCTGTCTCCAGCTGCTGAACTGGCTTTATATCGCGCCGCGCAGGAAGCACTGACGAATGTGCGTAAGCATTCACACGCGCGTGCGGCCACAGTGACCCTGAACTACTCGACAGACACTGTTTGGCTGAAAGTGCATGACGATGGCATCGGCACGACGGAACTGACAAAAGGCTTCGGCCTGGTTGGAATGCACGAGCGGGTGCAAAACTCAGGCGGCGAAGTGAGAATTGCCACTGCAGCTAATCAGGGATTCACGTTGGAAGTAGGAATACCGGGATGATTCGAATCGTACTGGCAGATGACCAAGCGCTTTTTCGTGAAGCTCTGAGAATGCTGATCACTTCGCAACCCGATCTGCAAGTCGTCGGCGAAGCGGCTAACGGCGCCGAGGTCATTAAGTTGGCCGATTCTGTTCGCCCGAACGTCGTGCTGATGGATCTCCAGATGCCGGTAATGAATGGGGTCGCGGCCACGCGCCAACTGCATTCAGCACAACCTGATTGCCATGTTATTGCGCTGACCACTTTTGACGGCGACGAGTATATCTTTGATTGTTTGCGTGCAGGCGCAGTCGGCTACCTGCTGAAGGATGCGCCGTCAGAAAATTTATTCGCGGCAATTCGTGCGGCGGCCCGCGGCGAGTCGTTTCTGCAACCGTCGGTGACGACGCGCGTGTTGACAGAATTCACTCGTCTCTCGGATCAGCCGGCGTCTTCAGCTATGCTCATCGAACCGCTGTCGGATCGCGAACTGGAAATCCTGCGGCTAATCGCCAGGGGATCGACCAATCGTGAAATTGCCGAAGCATTATTCATAACCGAAGGCACGGTGAAGAATCACGTCACTAACATTCTCGGCAAGCTAGACGTCCGTGATCGAACGCAAGCGGCGCTAAAAGCGCGCGAGCTTGGCTTCTGCTGATCTTGGAGTGCGCCGACAAGTCGGCGCGCTCCAAGGTCATGCTCAAATCATGACCCTGAAACATTACCTTAGACACATCCCGCTCTCCATCTTCACTGCTATTTTGGTAATGTCTTGAGTTTCTTCTCGGTGCAACCTCTGTGTCCTCTGTGTCTCTGTGGTGAGTGCTTTGCCAATAAACTAACCACGGAGACACAGAGGACACAGAGATTGCACAGAGAAATCCAAAGACACCACCCTATTTTGTCGGGCGTTGTAGATTCTTAACAGCACTGCTCACGACAGCGAGCCTTCGTCATGAAAATACAAACTCTCAGGCGAATCGCAGCGTCGATTGCCATTCTCTCAATCGTCTCCTTTCTATTGGTCACGCAGTTGCCGGACGGTCAACGCGTGACTGCACAGCAGCCCGCCCGACAATCAAAAACCGCTGAGCAAGCTTTCAAAAACATAAAAGTCATAAAGAATATGCCTGCGGGCCAATTGCAGGGCGCCATGGCTTTCATGGCCGAGTCGCTGGGCGTCGATTGTTCTTACTGTCACACGCCGCCCGCCATGGAGAAAGACGAAAAGGCCACGAAGGAAACGGCGCGGCGCATGTTACGGATGGTTGATGAAATAAACAAAAACTTTGGCGATCAGACTGCCGTCACCTGCGCCACGTGCCATCGCGGCAAGCCGAAGCCCGCGGTCAGTCCGCCGCTGCCATCCATCAGCGCACCCTTTACAACCAAGAGCGCAACTGCCAGCCAACAGCCGTTGCCCACGGTTGCAGAGATACTCACTCGGTACATCAAGGCACTCGGTGGAATGAAAGCTCTCGAGAGCGTTACCTCCCGCGTGCGTAAAGGATCGGTGGAAGTCGGCGGATATCAAGGCACGTTTGAATTTTATGAAGTCGCTCCCAACAAAGGTCGTTTGATCGGCTTGCTACCGCCTCCGGTTGGTTCCGTGCAACAGGTATTCGACGGCAGCAGTGGCTGGGTCAAGAATCAAAACGGAGTTTTTGACATGACGGGAGATGGACTCGATCAAATGCGGCGCGAATGGATTTTTTACGGTGATGTTAAGCTCGAGGAGCAGTTCAAAACCATGAGCGTAGCAGGACGTGAACGACTCGATAATCGCGAGTTCTATGTGGTTTCAGGAACGCGGCCTGACGGCAAGATCGAACGTCTCTACTTCGACGTCCAGACTGGTTTACTGGCGCGAAGATATTCTGAAGTGCCAACCTACTTCGGCGCACTCCCAAACCTGACTGACTATGACGACTACCGGAAAGTCGGTCAAGTGCGTTTACCTTTTGTTGTTCGGAAGCTGCGCGGTGGCACCATTCTTGTGCAAACCATCTCTGAATATAGATTGAATATTAAGATGGACGACGCGTGGTTCAAGAAGCCTGTAGCGCAAAAGTGAGCCACAGATAAACGCGGATTTCAGACACGGATTTATCTGCGT
>Ga0134124_10004292_pt1 | contig 11459 bp, 10 predicted proteins | sample KB304_FD_96880 | JGI IMG/M metagenome (GOLD analysis project Ga0134124, IMG submission 96880) | Terrestrial soil microbial communities without Nitrogen fertilizer from Kellogg Biological Station, Michigan, USA - KB3-0-4 | ecosystem: Environmental > Terrestrial > Soil > Unclassified ... | reverse complement strand
TGGCCGCCGGAGAGACTGGTGCCTGGATTGTTGAGTCGATCCTTCACCTCGTCCCACAAGCCCGCGCGCTGCAGGCTGGTGTGCACGATCTCATCGAGTTCCACACGATCAGCAACCAGGCCGTGAATGCGCGGCCCGTATGCGACGTTGTCGTAGATGGTCTTGGGAAAGGGATTGGGCTTCTGGAACACCATGCCGATGCGCGCGCGCAGCTGCACCACGTCCTGACGGCGATCATGGATATCCTGACCGTCGAGCACGATGGCACCCGTGACGCGCGCACCCTCGATGGTATCGTTCATGCGGTTGATGCAGCGCAGGAACGTGGACTTGCCGCATCCCGACGGACCGATCATCGCCAGCACCTGGTTGCGCGCGATGTCGATGTTCACGTCATGAATGGCGTGCTTGTCGCCATAGTAGACATTCACATTGCGGGAGCAGATCAGCGGTTCGTCCACGGTGACGCGACCGACGGTCTTGTTACCCTCCGGAACGGGCAGGGAAACTGCGGAAAGCTGCGGCGGCGCAGACGTCATTGAACCCCCTTACCAGCGACGCTCAAAACGCCTGCGCAGTATCACCGCGCCGGCGTTCATCACGATGAGAAATGCGAGCAGCACGATGATGGCAGCTGAAGTGCGCTCGAGAAAGGCCCGTTCCGGGCTGTCGGCCCAGAGATAGATCTGCACCGGCAAGGCGGTGGCCGGGTCGTTGATCCCCTTCGGGATGTCCACGATGAAAGCCACCATGCCGATCATCAGCAATGGCGCGGTTTCGCCCAGCGCGCGCGCCATGCCGATGATTGCCCCCGTGAGCATGCCCGGCATGGCCAGCGGCAGCACATGGTGCGCCACCATCTGCAACTTCGAGGCGCCTATGCCCAGCGCCGCTTCGCGGATCGACGGCGGCACGGACTTCAGCGCAGCGCGCGAGGCAATGATGATGGTCGGCAATGTGAGTAGCGTGAGCACCAGCCCACCCACCAACGGCGCGGATCGCGGCAGACCGAAGAAATTGAGGAACATGGCCAGTCCCAGCAGACCAAACACGATGGAGGGAACGGCCGCCAGATTGTTGATGTTGACTTCGATAAGATCCGTCCAGCGGTTGCGCGGCGCAAACTCCTCCAGATAGACCGCGGCGGCCACGCCGATGGGGAATGACAGCAGCAAGGTCACCAGCAGCGTGTAGGCCGAACCGACCACCGCGCCGAGCACGCCAGCCTGCTCAGGCTCGCGCGAGTCGCCCTTCGTCAGAAAGCCGCTGTTGAAATACAACCTGAGGCCAGCCTTCTGTTGCAGATGGTCGATCCAGGCGATCTGCCGGTCGGAAATCCCGCGGGATTCCTCGGGCTGACGACGATCGATCTTGCCCTTCAGCAATTGATCGACATCGGCGGCAGCCAGAAAGCGCCGCTTCTCATGGTGGCCGATCAGCTCCGGATGCGCCCGCACGCGCGCCTGCAATTCATGCGCTGCCGAAGTGCTGACCATCTGCGACAGCGCGCGCAGATCTGCACGCTCCTGCACATCCGGAAAGAGCTCGCGCAGGGCATTGCGCACCAGCGTGTTGTAGTTCGCGCTGGCCAGTGCGTCGGGGGAGCGCTGGCCATCCGGATCGATGACGGCGGGGTCGTAGAAGATGTCGAGCGTGAGATTCGCCTGCTCGAAGGCCGTGTAGCCCCGCGAGATGATGCTGCCGAACAGGAAGAAGACGAACAGGATGCCGAGCAGCACGGCCACCAGGCCATAGGCGCGAAAACGGCGCTCCGCCCAGTAGCGACGCCGCAGGGTTTTCTCCACCAGCGCGCGCGTTTCCGTCACTGACTTACTCATACTGCTCACGGTACTTGCGCACGATGTAGAGCGCGATGAAGTTCAATGTCAGCGTCACCACGAACAGCACCAGTCCGAGCGCGAAGGCGGCCAGTGTTTTCGGGCTGTCGAATTCCTGGTCGCCGGTCAGCAGCGTGACGATCTGCACGGTCACCGTGGTGACCGCCTCGAGCGGATTGGCCGTCATGTTGGCCGCCAGCCCCGCCGCCATCACCACGATCATGGTTTCGCCGATCGCGCGTGAGGCTGCCAGCAGCACGCCACCGACGATGCCGGGCAGTGCTGCACGCAACACCACCTGCTTGATGGTCTCCGATCGTGTAGCTCCCAGCGCATAGGCACCATCGCGCAGCGACTGCGGCACGGCGGTGATCATGTCATCCGCAAGAGAAGACACGAATGGGATGATCATGATGCCCATTGCAAGTCCTGCAGCCAGCGCGCTTTCCGAAGCAACTTGCAGACCCATCGATTCGCCCAGCGAGCGCAGGGCCGGCCCCATGGTCAGTGCAGCAAAAAAGCCGTAGACGACAGTGGGTATGCCGGCCAGGATCTCCAGCAACGGCTTGGCCCAGGAACGGAACCGCGGCCCGGCGTACTCGGACAGATAAATCGCCGAGTACAGACCGATGGGCACCGCCACCAGCAGCGCGATGCCGGAGATCATCGCGGTGCCGAGGAACAGTGGCACGGCGCCGAAACTGCCCGAGGAACCCACCTGATCGGCGCGCATCGCCGTCTGTGGACTCCACGACAGACCGAAAAGGAACTTGTGCGGCGCTACCGCCTTGAAGAACAGAATGGATTCGTACAGCACCGACAGCACGATGCCCACGGTGACGAATATCGCGATCAGCGAGCAGAACAGCAGCGCCTTCTCACCCAGCGATTCCACCGCATTGCGCGCGCGCAGCGTGGCAGTAATTCGCCGGCGCGCCAGCCACAACCCGACCACGCCCAGAGCAAGAACCAATCCGGTGCGCGCGGTGGCTGCGATGGTCTGCAGTTGCCGGTAGTCATCCGCAGCTGCCTGCACGGGTTGCGAGGCGGTGTCGCGCGGCACAGCTCCCGATGCCACATTGCGAACATCGTTCATGAACAGGCCGACCTGCCCCGCCGCCGTGGTCAGCTGCCCCGCGGGTAGGTGTCGCTTCACTATGGAGGTGACCAGCGTTTCCTGGAAAGCCCCCCAGACGATCAGCACCAGCACACAGGGAAGCGCCGCCCACAGAGCGGTAAGCAGTCCGTAATAGGAAGGCAGCGAGTGCAGCTGCCGGATGCCCTTGCCGCCACCTACCACCGCCAGCGCACGGTACTTGCCCACCCAGTAGCCCACGATGGCTAGCGCGGCAATCAGCAGGAACAGCACGGCGTAGGGCATGATGCGGTCAAGTATAGCGGGCCAAAAACAACGAAAGGCGGTCGCGCTGACCAGTCAGTGCGACCGCCACCGGACAAGTCCTGAAGCTTCAGTACTTGAAGTTCAGATCCACCTGCAGACGTTTGTAGTCTCGATCGAACACGCTACCTACTCCCGCGACCGCCGCCGCCACATCCATGTTGGTCTTGTTCATGAAGTAGGTGCCGTTCAACGTGAAGTTTTTCGCGAACGCGTAGCCGAACTTCAGTACTCCGCCCTTTGCATCCGTGTTGCCGGCGCCGTAGTCGGAGTCGGTGTACTGTGCATACAGCGAATCCTTCTCGACGTTCTGATAGTAGAAACCCAGCTCCCAGGTACGCGGATCCGAAGCGCGGCCGTACATGATGCCGGCGCTGTAGGCCGTGTCCAGACTGTTGATGGCCGCATCGTTCTTGATGTAGTCGACATACAGTGCCAGCGGACGCCCGGCCACCGGGATCGAATACTCGGCGCTGCCCTCGATCAGGTTGTAGTCGTTCGACAGACAGGGAGACTGGCCGGCGAAGCAGCCCACCGTGGTGGTGGTGTTGCCGTTGCTCGCTGCATTGAAGAACGGGTTGCGGTGTTGCACGCTGTTCAGATCGAAGAAACTGGCGGCAAGCGTAAGCCGGCCCGGGCCCAGAGCCGGCTTCCAGCCCAGCTGGCCGCCGAACATCGTGCTCTCGCCCGCCGCAGCGCGCTCTTCCAGGATGTTGTAGAAGGTACTCGCAAAGAAATCGCCGTGCGCGAAATTGACCGCCAGGCCTTCGGGATTCACGTCACCGTCGAACAGCACACTCTGCCCCGGGCGTACCCACGGGTATTTCATCTTGCCGCCGGTGAACTTCCAGTCCGGCAGCGGCTGCCATTCGGCGTAGGCGAGGTCGATGTAGACCGGCTTGCGGGTGTTTTCGCCCGTCAGTGTCTGATTTGACGAGCGCGGATCGCCGCCTTCGGCGCTGGCCAGCTGCAGTTCGGTCTTGATGGTGTCGTTGACCTTGGCGACGAAGCCGGCGCGTACGCGGATGCGGTCGCGATTGCGCTCCACGGCGTATTGCTGGTCGATGTTCTCGTTGCGATAACGCAGGTCGCCCTTCCAGGTGAAATTGGGCACCCAGCTCGGCACGTTGGCGCGGACCATGGCGATCTGGTCCGTCTGCTTGTCGTTGGTCTCGTCCACCGCCTTGGCCTGCGTCTCGAGCGTCTCGATGCGCTTCTGCAGCGCCTGCACGGCGGCCTTCAGTTCGCTGACCTCATCCGCCTGCGCCGGCGCCGCGATGGTCGCAGCCACCAGTGCGCTGATGCTCAGCGCCTGCAGAACCCGGGATCCCGACTGTTTGAAAATATGCATGTGTCTCTCTATGGAAGTTGATCTGGTTGGAGCCTCCGGCTCGCGACCCCGTTGGGGTTGCCCCGCGCGCCGGAAGCCGATGTTGCTTACTGCAGCTTGGCGAGCACGGAGCTGCGGATCTTGCCCTGCTCACCGGCCGACAATGGGATCAGTCCCTTGTCCGCGAGATACCCCTCGCTGCCGAAGGCGCGATCGCTCACGTACTCCGCCACGTATTCCTTCAGGCCCGGGATCACGCCCACATGCGCCTTCTTCACGTAGAAGAACAGCGGACGCGACACTGGGTATTTGCCCGAAGCGATGTTCTCGAAGGTCGGAGCAACGCCGTCGACCTGCGAGCCCTGGATCTTGCTGAGGTTCTCTTCCATGAAGCTGTAGCCGAAGACGCCCAGCGCCTTCGGGTTCGCTTCGAGCTTCTGCACGATCAGGTTGTCGTTCTCGCCCGCCTCGACATACGAGCCATCTTCGCGGATGGAATCGCAGATCTTCTTGAAGCGCGCTTCATCCACGTCCTTCACCGACTTGATCCAGGCGAAGGTCGAGCAGCCGTTCTCGAGCACCAGCTCGGCGAAGGCATCGCGCGTACCGGAGGTGGGTGGCGGGCCCAGCACTTCGATCTTGTTGGCCGGGAAGGCCTTGTTGATGTCGCTCCAGTTCTTGTAGGGATTCGCGATCAGCGCGGTGGGATTGGCGGGATCTGGAACCTGCTTCGCCAGCGCCAGGAACAGTTCGCGGCGCGAGATCTTGAACAGGTTGCTCTTGTTCGAGTTGGCCAACACAATGCCGTCGTAGCCGATCTTGACCTCGACGATGTCCTTGACGCCGGCCTTGGCGCATTGATCCACCTCGCTGGCCTTGATCGCGCGCGAAGCATTGGAGATATCGGGATATTGAACGCCGACGCCGCCGCAGAACAGCTTGAAGCCGCCGCCGGTGCCGGTGCTCTCCACCTTCGGTGTCTTGAACTTGCCGGCCTTGCCGAACTGCTCCGCCACGGTGGTGGTGAACGGGTACACCGTCGAGGAGCCGACGATTGCGATGTAGTCGCGCGCAGCCTGCGCCGAAGCGGTGGTCGCCGCGGCGGCAGAGGCCAGCAGCGAGGTGACCAGTATTGTCTGTCGAATCATGTCCTGTACTCCGGGTGTGAACGTCAGATCGGGCTGCTGCGCAATGTAGGAGCAGAATGTTTCAGAACTGTTGCAGACCGGGCCCCATTCCAGATCTGTGGCGGCGAATATTTCGGGCGCTCCGGCATGCAAGTACTTGATACCGCAGCATGCGATCCGCAAACTCCGCACCCACCGCGCCCCTTAAGGTCATGACATTGCAGAATTCTGACACCCTGAATTTGACAGTCGATCTGATCGCCCGGCAGTCGGTGACGCCGGTGGACGGGGGGTGTCAACAGCTGATGATGGAGCGCCTGACGGCGGTGGGATTCCGCGCGGAAAAGATCGATTTCGGCAGCGTGGAGAACTTCTGGGCGGTGCATGGCGACAGCGGCCCGGTGCTGTGCTTCGCCGGACACACCGACGTGGTCCCCACCGGACCGCTGGAAGAGTGGCGCACCGAACCCTTTAAACCTACCGTGGTCGATGGCCGGCTGTACGGCCGCGGCGCCGCCGACATGAAGAGCGGCCTGGCGGCCATGCTCACTGCCGCAGAAGAGTTCGTGCGCGAGCATCCCCGCCATCGCGGCACGATCGCCTTCCTGATCACCAGCGACGAGGAAGGCCCTTCAGTCGATGGCACCAAACGCGTCGTCGAAGTGCTGAAGGCGCGCGGCCAGAAGATCGACTGGTGCATCGTCGGTGAGCCATCCAGCGAGAAGACCGTCGGCGACACCATCAAGATCGGCAGGCGCGGATCCTTCAGCGGCCGTCTCACAGTGCATGGCGTGCAGGGTCATGTCGCCTATCCGCATCTGGCCAAGAATCCCGTGCACATGCTGGCTCCGGCGCTGGCGGAACTCACCCAGCATGTCTGGGATCAGGGCAATGAGCACTTCGAGCCGACGACTTTCCAGATTTCCAATCTCAACGCCGGCACGGGCGCGCCGAATGTCATTCCTGGCGAGCTCAAGGCCCGTTTCAATCTGCGCTACTCACCGGTGCAGACGCAGGAGGGCCTGCGGCGCACCGTCGAGGAGATCCTGGACCGCCACGGGGTGCGCTACAGCATTGAGTGGTATGTATCGGGCGAACCGTTTTATACGCCCGCTGGCGCGCTGTCCGATGGCGTGTGCGCGGCAGTGAAGACAGTCGCCGGCAGCGCGCCGAAACTCAGCACTGGCGGTGGTACCTCCGACGGACGCTTCATCGCCACCATGGGCGCGCAGGTGGTGGAACTGGGCGTCACGAACGCCACCATCCACAAGGTGAACGAGTCGGTGGACGTGGAGGAGATCGACGCGCTGCACCGCATGTATCTGGAGACGCTGCGCCGCCTGCTGGCCTGAGCCTGTCTTCAGCGTCGGCGCGCGGGCCAGTTCAGCAGTAGACCGAAGGCCCCCAGCAACACCACGCAGATCAGCACCCAGCCGGGCATCGACAGGCCGAACAGCGTCCAGTCGATCTTGGCGCACTCGCCCGATCCGGTGAGCACCTTGCGCAGCACCTGCATCGCAGGGAAGACTTCCCACATGTAATCGAGCCCCGCTCCGCACACGGGCACTTCCCCCGGCGGCAGTGACTGGATGTACAGGTGGCGCGCCGAAACCCCGGCACTGGCCGCTGCCGTCAGGAAAATCAGGCCGGAGGCCACGAAACGCAGCGTGCGCGCGCCACCCGGCACCAGCGCCGCGAACCCGAATGCCACCGCCAGTGCAAAGACGGCGATGCGCTGGAAGATGCACAGCGGGCAAGGTGTGAGACCGCGGTGGTACTGCAGGAACAGCGCGTAACACAGCATGAGCACGCAGGCGAGTGCTGCGGCCGCACTGAGTGCGCGACGATGCGCGCGCAGGGTTTCGACAGTCACCGGCCTAGCTCTGCCGGGACGCGGCTGCTGCTTCCAGCTCGCGTTCCACGTCTTCAAGGCGCGTGTGGCGCACATCCTTGCCGTGCACCATGAAGATCACGTACTCGCAGATGTTCTTGGCGTGATCGCCGACGCGCTCCAGCGAGCGGACGATCCAGGTCACATCGAGCGCGCGCCGGATGCTGCGCGGGTCTTCCATCATGAAGGTAATGCACTGGCGCTGGATGGCCTCGTACTCCTCGTCGACCATGCGGTCGCGCCGCGCCACCTTCACCGCCGCCACCGCATCCATGCGTGCAAAGGCGTCGAGCGAATCGTGCACCATGTCGGCGACGATGCGGCCCATATGTTTGATCTCACGATACTTGTTCGCGGGGCGCTCCATCGAGGCCAGTCGCGAGGCGATATTGCCGATCTTCTCGCCCTCATCGCCGATGCGCTCCAGGTCGGTGATGGTCTTGAGGATGGCCACGATCAGCCGCAGATCCCCTGCCGTCGGGCCGCGCGTGGCGAGGATGCGGCTGCACTCCTCGTCGATGGCGACCTCCATGCCGTTGACCGCCACATCGTCCTTCGACACCGATTCGCCCAGCGAGCTGTCACCCTCGATCAGCGAGTTGATGGCCTTGTTCAGCAGTTCTTCCACCAGCCCGCCCATGGCCAGCACCTTGGTGCGCACGCGCTCCAGGTCCTCATTGAAGCGGCGCGAGATGTGATGCGAAAGGTCTGCAGTTTCCATAGATTTCCTGTCAGCGGCCCGCCAGCGCGGCCTGTGTCGTCGGGATATTAACGCTACGCGCACTACCGATCACGCGTCGCGGCGGAAAGACGCAGGCGAAGGAGCTGCCCACGTCGGGCTCACTGGTCACATCGAGTGTGGCGCCATGATGTTGCAATACGTGCTTGACGATGGCGAGGCCCAGCCCCGAACCACCGGCCGCACGCGAGCGCCCTTCGTCCACCCTGTAAAAGCGCTCGGTGAGCCGCGGCAGATGCTCAGGGGCAATGCCGGGCCCGGTGTCTTCCACGACAAAGCGCGCCGAGCCGTCTTCCTCAAGCCGCCATACCAGTCGGATGCGTCCCGAGGGCGGCGTGTACTTGGCCGCGTTGTCCACCAGATTGGAGAAAGCCGAAAGGATTTCTGATTCATCGCCCAGCAGATGTGCATCAGTGGCCACGTCCAGCTGCACTTCCGGATGCGCCGGCCGCGCCAGCACGTCTTTTCGCAGCACTGAGCACATGGCAGGCACGTCGATCTGCCGACCCTCGACTTCGCGATCGACGGCATCGAGCCGTGACAGATCGAGCAGATCGCTGACGATGCCATTCATGCGCTGCGTCTGGCGCTGCATCTCCGCAACCGGGGCGCGCAATGATTCATCCAGGCGATCATCCGACGCCAGCGTCTCCAGATACCCGGTCACCACGGTCAGCGGCGAGCGCAACTCATGCGAGGCATTGGCGACGAAATCCTTGCGCATGGATTCCAGCGCCATCTGCCGCGACACATCGCGCACCAGCATCAGTCGCTGCGCGCCGCCATACGGCACGACCTGGAATGACAGGTGCAGCCGGTTGTCGCCGCCGCGCGCCACGATCAGCGGATCGTTGAACAGGCCCTGCTCCAGGTAACGCCCCAGCGCGGGATCGCGGATCAGGTTGGTCAGACGTATGCCGAGATCTATCTTGCGCCGCAGACCCAGCAACCGGCTTGCAGTGCGGTTGAACCAGGCGATCTCCCAGTGCGAATTGAGAATGACCACCCCATCCGGCATCGCTGCAGTGGAGCGACGCAGTTCGCGGAACAGATCGAGCAGGCGCTGCTTGTGGTAGCGCTTGCGCCGGTGCAGCCGCACCACGGTAGAGATCACTATGCCCCACACGCCGGACACGTCCGGCGGCGTGCGGTTGCTGCGGTCGCGCAGCCACCAGGCGAAACGGAACAGCGTCGCGAGCTGCCAGGCCAGCATGGCGGCCAGGGCCAGTGCGATGCCACCGAGCAGGCTGCCGAGCACCGCTCCCAGCACGGCGCCCAGCAGCGCAGTGGCACCGATACGCGCCAGCAGGAACCAGGCTGCCTGTGCTGGCATCATCCAGCGGATTCCCGCGCCGAGAACCGATAGCCACTGCCGCGCACGGTCTGCACCAGGTGCGCGAGTTCCACATCTTCGAGCGCCTTGCGCAGCCGCCGGATGTGCACGTCGATGGTGCGCTCCTCGATGTAGACGTTGCCGCCCCAGATTCGATCGAGCAGTTGCGCGCGCGCATAAACGCGCTCGGGATTCTGCATGAAGAATTCCAGCATGCGGTATTCGGTGGGACCCAGCGGAACCTCACGACCGCCCGCAGTCACCCGATGACTGCCGCGATCCATTCTCAATCCGGCCACTTCCATCGTGTCGTCGTCGGCAATGCCGGCACTGCGACGCAGTACTGCATTGATGCGCGACAACAGCTCGCGGGGCGAGAACGGCTTGGTCATGTAGTCATCGGCACCGCCGTCGAGCCCGGCTACCTTGTCGCCCTCGGCGGCCCGCGCCGTCAACATGATGATGGGCAGGTCACGCGTAGCCGGATCACGCTTGACCAGGCGGGTCAGCTCCAGCCCGCTCATGTCCGGCAGCATCCAGTCCACCAGCACCAGGTCCGGACGCTCGTCCGTCAGTCGCACGCGCGCGTCCTGGCTGTTGGCGGCTTCGCGCACCTCGAAGCCCGCGCGCCGCAATGCGAAGGCGACCATCTCGCGGATCGGCTGTTCATCTTCAACGATCAGTATCTGGCGCACCTTGCTCACTCCGGAACTTTCTCCTTGGGGCGGCGCCGATTTCATGACAGACCTGTTACACCCATCTTACAACCCGGGATTATTGCTGCATTTTTGCCACTTGATCGCGCAGATAGACGGGCTGCGCGGCCTGGGCATCGAGCCAGGGCTGTCCGGCAGCCAGATCGTGGCCAGCCAGCTGCGCTACGTCGAGTGCATGCGGCTCGGCCTCGGGCAGGCAGGCGGTGGCGCCCACTCCCAGCCAATCCGGCAATGAGGGATATGCGGCCAAGCCTCGCCCGGCGGCACCTGCGACATGACCGCGCAGATCATCAGGCAGCGCACCCGGCGGCGCCACAGCCTCGCCGAAGCGCTTAACACCAGGCAGTGCCACCGAATCGTCGAAGACTCCCCAGTAGACCTCGCCCATGCGGGCATCCATGCAGGCGAGGATCCATCCCCCGACAGCACGGGCATGCGTCAGCCGGCGCGCCTGCGCAGCCAGCGCACGCAGATCCGAGATTGGCAGCACCGGCAGGTCGGCGCCGGCCGCCAGTCCCTGCGTCACAGCCGCCGCGATGCGCACGCCGGTGAAAGATCCGGGACCGCGGCCGAATGCAATGCCGTCCATCTGCGACAGCGCGAGGCCGGCTTCTGCCAGCAGCTCATCGACCATGGGCAGAATGAGCGTGGCGTGATCGCGTGCGGTGGACTGACTGCGAACCAGCACCTGCCCATCCTGCAGCAGGGCCACGGAGCACTGCGCACTGGCCGTGTCGAGCGCCAGCAGCTTCATGCGTAGCGTGCCGCAGTGTCGGCTGCAGCACTGCGTGTGAGCATTTCGGCCACATCCTGCAAAGCGCGCGTACGACGCATGGGCGGCAGGCTGTCGAGCAGCCGCTTGCCATAGCCTTTGCTGTAAAGGCGCGGATCGCAGATGGCCACCACACCGGTGTCGGTTTCGCTGCGGATCAATCGTCCCACGCCCTGCTTCAATGCCAGCGCGGCTTCCGGCAGCTGGAAATCCGCGAACGGATTGCCACCCGCCTCGCGTACCTGGCGCGCGCGCGCGCGCGTCACCGGATCGTCGGGCGAGGCGAAGGGCAAGCGATCGATGACCACCAGCCG
>Ga0134124_10004291_pt1 | contig 11460 bp, 14 predicted proteins | sample KB304_FD_96880 | JGI IMG/M metagenome (GOLD analysis project Ga0134124, IMG submission 96880) | Terrestrial soil microbial communities without Nitrogen fertilizer from Kellogg Biological Station, Michigan, USA - KB3-0-4 | ecosystem: Environmental > Terrestrial > Soil > Unclassified ... | reverse complement strand
GCCGCCGAACTGCTGGCCGGGCACCTGCGCCAGCAGATCATCCGCGGAGAACTCAAGGAAGGCGACCGCCTGCCCAAGGAGCAGGATCTGATGGAGGCGTTCGGCGTTTCGCGCTCCACTTTCCGCGAGGCCTTCCTGCTGCTCGAGGCCGAGGGCCTGATCAGCGTGCTGCAGGGCACGCGCCAGGGCGCGCTGGTGCACCGGCCCAGCGTGGAAGCCGCCTCGCGCCAGGTGAACTTCATCATGCAAGCGCGCAACGTCACCCTCGACGACGTGTACCTGTCGCTGGCGCTGATCGAGCCAGCGGTGATCCACCGCCTGGCCGAGCGCGCCACCAAGGCCGACATCGCGGCATTGCGCGCCCAGATCAAGGAAATGTACCAGCATCTCGACGACGACCACGAGTACGGCCTGCGCGCCGGGCAGTTCCACCGCACCCTGGTGGAGCGCGCCGGCCTGGTGAGCCTCACCGTCCTCATGGAACTGCTCACCCACCTGGTGGGCGCCTACGTGGAAGGCGCCTCGTCGGCGCTGCCGCCCGCGGACAACAAGACCGGCAAGCTGCGCGTGATGCGCACAAGGGAAAAGCTGGTCGACCTGCTGGAGCAGCGCGACGCTGACGCCGCCGAGGCGCTGTGGAAGAAGTACTTCGAGATCACCCGCGAAGTCATGGCCCGCTGGCAGCCGGCCAAGGCCGTGCAGGACGTCTACCGGCACCGCTGAGCGGCTCGGCCGCGCCCCAGGGCCCGACGGCGCCGTCGCCACGCCCGGGCCGATGGCGCTACAATGCCTCAAGGCCAAGTGCAACGGAGGAGTCCATGCTCGTCAAGGCGCTCGATCACTACAACATCCTCACGCCGCGGCTGGCGCAGACTCTGTCGTTCTATACCGACGTGCTGGAAATGAAGTCCGGCCCCACGCCCAGCGGCGGTAATCAAAGCGCCTGGCTCTACGATTCCGGCGACCGCCCCATCGTGCACGTGCAATCGGTCGATCCTGCCGCTCCCGAACGCAAGTTCGCCGATGTGAAAAATCGCCTGGGCGACCTGGTGGGCGACCTGAGCGTGTCCCACCTGACCGGCTCGGGCTCCATCGAGCACATCGCGCTGGAATGTTTCGAGTACGAGCGCACCCTGGAGCGCATGCAATCCAAGGGGTTGACCGTGCGCATCAACGAAGTCACGCGCACGGGGTTGAAGCAGATATTCATCAAGGATCCTAACGGCATCATCCTGGAACTGAACTTTCGTCCGGGCTGATTTCGCCCCCCGCCCGAGAGGCGGGCGGATTTCCAGTCTCTGATCAGCCCCGCGAAGGCAGCGAGACCACGGCGTAGCCGGGCGTGGTGCCCTTGCCGTCCTGGTTGAACACGTTGATGTCCAGGCGCACCAGGTTGGCCCCGTCCTTGTGCTCTTTGCCCGTCACCACCGCCTTGCAGGTGAGCACGTCGTTCTTCTGGTTGATGGCGCGGAACTGCACGCTCATTTCCACCACGTCGGCCTCGTCCCCCGCCCAGTCACGCAGCATGTTGATGAGGTAGGACCAGCGCAGGTTGCCCATGCCGAAGGCGCCCTTTTCGTTCAGCGCGCGCCTGCCCTCCTCGTCGTCCATGTGGATGTAGATGAACTCGTCGTTGACCGCGGCGTAGCGGTTCCAGTGCATGAGGTCGGTCTTGCGCACCCACTCGGGCAGCGCGTCGCCCACCTTGACGTCCTCGAAATAGACTTTGCAGGCCATGTTCCGCTCAGTTCACCCAGGTTCAGTATTCAATGTTGATGCCGGTGCGGGTCTTCACCCATTCGCCGCGCTGGTTGGTCCAGCGCGTTTCCATGTGGGTGAACAGCGTCAGGCCCAGGCTGGTCCGGCGCTCGTCGAACTTCACCACCGCGGTGCGCGACTGGATCACGTCGCCCGCGCGCATGGGCGCGCCGTATTTTTCGGTGACCCCGCCGTTCATGGCGCGCGTGCCGGGAGAGAGCGGCGCGTCGTATTTGAGGATGTGCGCGGGGCGCTCGGCCGGCCAGGCGAAGGGGTTGAACTCGCGCGGCGCGACGATGCCGCGCCAGCGCGTGGTCTTGGCATAGGCCTCGTCCCAGTACAGGCGCGGCGGCGTTTCCGGCCAGTACACGGCAATGGCCCAGCGCCGGATGTCGGACAGGTCGATGGGGTGGGAGACCAGCTCCTCGCCCCACACGTTCAGGCTGTCGCGGCGCTCCCGGGTGATGCGCGTCTCCTCGCTCATTTTGTCCTTGTGGTCCCGGCCTTTGGGATCCGGTATCGATAGCGGTTATGATCGGACCCATCATAGTTGATCTCATCGCACGTTGCCGCCCCCTTCGCCGCCGCCGCAGCCTCCGCAAACCGTCACCGGGCCCACCGACGGCCAGCGCCATGTCACGACCCTGTTGCTGCTGGCCATCACGCTGCTGGTGGGCGGCGTGGCCTCCAGCGGCAGCCGCATCGCCGTTCCGTTGCTGGCGCTGCAGCTCAAGGCCACGCCCTTCCAACTGGGCGCGGTGCTGTCCTGCTATGCCGTGCTGTCGGTGCTCACCGGCGTGGTCATCGGGCGCTGGATCGACCGCGTCGGCGGCCGCCTGCCCACCCAGGTGGGCAGCGCCGCGCTGTGCCTGGGCCTGCTGCTGCCCTGGGCCTGGCCGTCGCTGCCAGCCCTGGCCCTCTGCGCCGCCTGCGTGGGCACCGGCATGTCCACCATCCTCATCAGCGTGCAGCACACCGCCGGGGCGCTGACCCAATCCTCCACCCGCCGCACCGGCCACTTCACCCTGCTCACCATCGCGCAGTCGGTGGCCATCCTGGTCAGCCCGCCCTCCATCGGCCTGGTCATCGACCACGTCGGCTACCGCTCGGCCTTCCTGGCCCTGGCCGGGGTGGCGGCGCTGCTGTTCGCGCTGGTGATGGCCACCAGCCGGCTGCTGCCCAACCACGCCAACCCCAAGCACAACGCCGGCCGAAACCTGAAGGAAGTGCTCGCGCATAAGCCGGTGCGCCGCGCGATCGCCACTTCCTCGCTGACCGCGGTGAGCTGGGAACTGCTGTATTTTTTCATTCCGCTGCACGGCGTGCACCTGGGATTGAACGCCTCCACCATCGGCCTGCTGTTCAGCTGCTTCTCGGTGGCGGTGATCGCCATACGCCTGGCCGTGCCGTGGATGTCGCGGCGCGCCAGCGAGTGGACGCTGGTGTCCATCGCGCTGGCCACGGCCGGGACCATGTTCCTCATCATGCCGTTCGCCAACAGCGCGCCGTGGATGATGGTCATGTGCGTGGTGCTCGGCTCGGGCATGGGCATCAGCCAGCCCATCACCATGTCCATTGTCTACGCGGCATCACCGCCGGGGCGGCAGGCCGAGGTGTTCGGCATACGCAACAGCACCATCAACCTGGTGCAGACCGCGGCGCCGCTGGCGCTCGGCACCCTGTCGGCCAGCATCGGGCTGACGACGGCGCTGTGGCCCTTCGCGGTGCTGCTGCTGTTCGGGGCACGCTTCGCCTACCGCAACAATGCCCGCAGGCCATCGGCGGCAGCCGGCGATGCCTGAGCGGCGCGTCGTGGCCGGCGCGTCAGCCCGCGGCTTTGTGCGCGTCTGTGCCTAAACGCTCGGCGAGCAGTTGACGCAGGACCCGCTTAACGCATCGACCACTTCGCCTTGGGCGCGGTGGCGCGGTCCACCTCGGCCGTACCGATGGGGTTGCCGATCTGGGTGTACTTGAGGGCGTTGAGCACGGCCCGCGAAGGCGGCGCGTCACGGCCTTCCCACACCGCCCGCACCGTGCCCGCGGTGGCCGCGGCCGGCTTGCGGGCAATGGTGGTGGCGAGTTCATGCGCCCGCGCCCAAAGCTGGTCGCGGGTGGTGATTTCGCTCACCAGCCCGATGCGCAGCGCCGTCTGCGGGCTGACGCGCTCGTCGTTGCCCATGAGCACGATGCGCATGATCTCTCCGTACGGAATGCGGCCGAGCATGCCGGTGGGCTCGCAGGCCGCCACCATGCCGAAGGTCACGTGCGGGTCGAAAAACGCCGCGTCGTCGGAGCAGATGACGATGTCGCTTTCGTGCAGCCAGTAGAAAGCGCCGCCGGCGAACAGGCCGTGGATGGCGCAGATCACCGGTTTCCAGACGCCGTTGGACTTTGGGCCGATATACGTGCTGGGGTCTTCGTGCGACCATGGATCGGGCGAGCCGCCGCCCCTGCCATGCCGGGTAAAGCCTTCGGTCACGTCCACACCCGTGCACCAGGCTCGCTCGCCGGCCGCCCGAAGCACGATGGCCTTGACCGACTCGTCCTCGCGCATGCCGCTCCAGATCGTGGCGAAGTCGAGGCACATCTGGTGGTTGAACGAATTCATGCGCTCGGGCCGGTTGAGCGTGATGGTGGCCACGCCCTCCGGCGATTGTTCGTAAAGCAGGGTTTCGTAGGTCATTGCGGCGTCCTCGTTCCTTTTAAGTTATGGCGGCTTGGGCAGTCCCGGCGCTAGTCTAGCTTCTGGCGCCGCACCCGGTCACGCAGCGCTTTTTCATGACCTTGCCCGAGGGCGCGGGGGCAGCGCGGCCCTCGCCGGCCTGGCCGTTGCTGGGCGAACACCGGCCGAGCGCCACGCCGGCGCGCCAAATCTTCACCCGGATAGGAGAGGACGGCCGGGCGTCAGCCCACGCCGCCGATGCCGAGGTCTTTCTTGACCGTTTCCAGCACCGGCCCGACGCGCCGCACCGAATCGCGGATTTTCTCCGCCGGAACGTCGAGCGTGCGGGACCAGAAATCCAGGGCCGCGGCGCTGGTTTCAATCTGCGTCGGGTCGGGCGGAACGTAGTCGTTGTGGGGAGCGGTCGGCATGTGCGTGAATCTCGTTCGCCGGCTCGATTACGCCTCAGGCCGCCAGCTTCTCGGCTTTGACGTTGAGCATTTCCAGGGCCGGCATCGACCCGAGCAGGGTCAGGGTGTGCTTCGCCAGCTCGCGCGGGACCCGCCCGGCGAGATGGGCGAAGCGGCCGGCGCCGTTGGGAAACACGTCGAAAATGCCGTAGTCGCCGTCGTCGGTGTGGATGGCGAACCAGGCCGTGGTGCCCAGTTCCTCGTCGACCAGCGGCTTGGCGCCGCGCAGAAACTCCTCCACCTCGGCCTCGTTCCCGGACTTGGCCTTGAAAGTGAGCAGCAGGCCCTTGGTGTCCCAGTCGGGCGGGCTGGTGGAGGGCAGCTTGTCGGCCAGCACCTCGGCCTTGTGAACGATGGGCGCGCTTTCGAACAGCTCGTCGGCGCGCTGCATGAGCTGCCCCGCCACACGGCCAGTGAGATGGGCGTCCCGGCCCTGCTCGTCGGCAAAGGCATCGAAAATACCGTACTCGCCGCGGCCGAAATGGACGGCGAACCAGGCGCGGGTGCCGTCCTCGGCCTGCACCAGCGGCAGGGCTGAACGCAGGAATTCCTCCACTTCGGCCTCTTTGCCCTTTTTCGATTTCAGACGAATCAACAGGCTCTGGCTGGTCATAGGGGGCCTCTCCGGCTAAGTGATCCGCCTATGAAAAACGGGAGCGAGGAATGCGTCTATAGGCACGGGGGCGCAAACGCCGTCGCGGCCGCGCGGCAGGGTGCCGCGACAAGCGCGGCGATTTGTCGCTGCTCGAGGAGGGCGTACTGTAGGACCCACCTTAGGACCCAGCGCCCCGAATTGGAGCACCTTGCGCGATGCGCGCCCCTCAGGGAGGCGTCACGGGTCTGGCTGACAGGGCCTTGCGCCCCTCGTTGGAAATGGTCAAACCCACCTGGCCGATCCAGTTGACAAATCCCAGGCCCGTGAGCTTGGCCGCGACGCCCAACGGAACCCCGCCCAGCGCGGACGCCTTGTCCGCCGCGGCGCTGATCTGGCGCAGCCATTCGAAATCGGCCGGTGTCAGTTGGTAGCCCATGGGCATCAAAAAGCAAGCATCAGGCCAGAGGAGGGCTTGCTACTCCGAGGGCGGACCTGGCGTTTCCGGCCAAGCGGTTAAGCCGATTCAGAAACACAAACGCTCGCGCGAGCGGGCGATTGCGTTGAACATGGTGCGACGGCCGGAATCGCCTCCTGGACCGCGGATTAGTCGCCCTTCACCGTGCCAGGCGATGCCTCCGGTTACCGTTCCAGCCCGTCTGATCGTTAAAAAACGTGAACTTACCTTGCGGCATGACCGGCTGCTTCCCCTTCAAAACGGCATCGGGGGGTCCGCGTATGTGACAACAGGACCTCTAAGTGCTGCCTCACGCAGAGGCGTAAAAGGGTCACCTGATTGGCCCCAAAGGTCAGGCCATTGACGCAAGGCTGCTACTTTCGTGGCGAATGGTGTTCGATGTGTACACCCCGCAAGTCCTGAGAGCACAGCTGATGGGGTCTCAGCAAATGTCGCCGGGCAATGTTGATCTTTTACAAAGCTCTTTTTTGCGGTGTTAATGGCTGGTGGGGTCTTGTCGTTCCTCAACACCCCGCGGCCGGGTGCCTGCGTCATCGAACATCCGCGCCAGTTGTGTGCCTAGGACTACCCTGCAGTGTGGGCACAGCAGCGTCATTGCGGAGTATGTGGATCCTCCGAGTTCCTCGCCCGCTTCGATACGGGTTATCACGAGTCGATCAACTAACGCACCGCATTTTGGACAAATTCCCGTCTGACTCATCCTGGTCCTCTTGATTGCACTCGGGTGCGCCCACGGCCCACGGGGGCGCTTTCCGAGCGGTCGCCGTGGCCCTTCATTCTGGGCCAATCGGCTCATCGTCATCGTTCCACCGGGCTTTGCGGGGAAGGAATTGTGCGGCAGTCTATCTCCACCCGAAAGCCGGTCGCGCCCAGAAGGCTACCATGCAGAAGAACTATCTATCCGAGCAACCCTTGCGCGGTATGGTCATGAACGAATTTGCTGCGCGCGAGGTGGTCAACCGGCTGAACGCGAGATTGACCCTTGGGCTGTTTTTACACGATGGGCATGATTGGGACTTCGAATTCACAATATTTCCCAACACGGATTTCTTGCGCATGGTCGGAGCCAGCGCTATCAAGGCAGTCCGGCAGCGATTCAATGCCGCCTGCGCCTAGACCGATTCGACAGCAGGTGTATGCTTTGCTGCCGCGTGACACGCGGCAAACGCATTCTGGTCGCAGAGCCTGTCGCAAAAGCATTGAGCCATTAGGCCGAAACGTCGACGCCATGACGCCACCAGCGCAGGATGAAGCCAAATGCAAGCCAGCCATTCCGAAGTTGCCTGCCTCACGCAAGCCGCGGTCCAAAGCGTCTTTTTCGCTATCGGTGCCACGCAGACCATGAAAAACCGGTTCCCTCTGCACACCATAACGGCGCTGGTGCAGCGCGGCCTCTTGCACCAGGATCACCTTGGCGGATTCACAATCACTCAAGCCGGCAGGGCCCTGCTCGGGCCGCGATAAGCCCGGCGCTTTCGATCCTTTCATTAACACATGGATCCCCTCAGCGAAGGCCAGCGCATCACCTTCGATGTCGTGACCGAACGTGGCAAACAGGCGGCCAGCAATCTAAAAGCCATATAAGGCATTTGCAGGCAAAAGAAGGCGACCTTCGGGTCGACTTTTTTGCCAGATTCAGACACCATTCAGGCTGACTGAGGCTCTGCCCTTTCACCGGATTTATTTGACTTACCCTGGAAAAAGGCGCAGCCTGTACGACACTTCTCGTTCTGGCTGACTTTCTTCAGCCACCGTCCCGACCCCGGGGCGATCTGCCCAATCTCTCCATCGCGATTAGTTGTCCGCGTCAAGCCGCTGAGTTGATGCGGATGCTCTCTTTTTTCGTCCTCCTGCGGAGGTGAAGTGGTCGCAGGTGCTTGTGAAGCTTTCACGGGCGAGGTATTCGGTATTGCTTCCCTTGAAGCAAACAAACCTGAGGAAGTGTCATGTCTTACCAACTTACATTGACGGATTTTGACTGGCTGAAAAAGATTAGCGCCGCAGCCGATGCTGACCGGGCGCTGGGCGGCGTTCCGCTCGGTGTCGCTGCCCGATTGACCGGCTTTCAGCTCGTGACTTGGATCAGCCAAAGCGGAATGACGATTTCCCGGATGGGCCGCGATGCTCTCGCAAGGACGGGGCCGCTCGCACCAATTTAGCTAAAGCATGAAAGCCGCGCTTGCCAGCAGCGAGAGGATGAAGAGTCCAGATGCTGAACCAAGCCCTGAAGCAGCAGTTGGGAACGAACGAAATCTGAATTGGACAAGGGTCCTCTCTCGTGTCAAGCCAACCGCCGCCGTCTCAAAAGGAACTCGATATGCAGTGGTGGGGACATAGCAAGACACACGGATGGGTGGTGCTCGATCGAGGCATACCCGGGAATATGCCGGGACCCGGGAAGGAGCTGCTGTTTTTCCGCTGCCGAGATTCGAAAACCTATGTCGAACAGCGCAAGAATTGGGACGTGCCGCTGTACCGCTTCGCGCCCAAATACATTGCTGGCCTGGGCAGCGACGACGCAGCGACCGCCGTCGCCGAACTGGAGGCCCTGAAGTCGCGCTGGCCGGAATTTGAGCGTCTTATCCGAACGGAGTACGACGCCAAAGACAGCGGAGGTCCTTCCAAGGACGCCGAGTAGTCTTGAATCGAGCACGATTACATGCGTCCGCATGATCTAGCGTGACGCCAAATGGCGAATTTCTTCGATTTCCCTTGCTAACGCCTGAATTCAATGAATCTTTGCTCACAAACCTCTGGAACGCCGGAATTGGGCGTATATAAAGAAACTCCATGTACGAACGACGCCCCCGTGCCACTGCTACACCGGATCGAATTCGGGAATTTGTGTACAACGCGATTCATACGGCACGACGGGCTCGAGGGATCTACGCTGTGGTTGACGTTCCGCAGCCGCTCTTCCAGGCGGACGATGTTGAAGGTTGCAATTGGCACATGAGGTCTTTAAGAGCCGCCGCGGGATACGAAGCGACTATACGGAAGGCCATCAATATGGCCCGCGCGAGATTCAATCTGACCGACTAAACGCAGCACAATCCACTTAATGGAATTCATTCACAAGAAGTTTGCCAATCAGAACATCGAGGCAGATGGCAAAAAGTTTTTCGACTGTGAATTCACTAACTGTGGGTTCCTATATTCCGGCGGGACCATTCCGATCTTTTGCCGATGCAAACTAAGTGACGATTGCTACTTCGAGTTTGCCGATTGCGCAGGCAATACGATCAACCTGTTGCAGACCCTTTGCAAAGACCCATTCTTCGGGCCGACAACGCGAGCAAACCTGGAGAATTTCGTGCGCCAGGCGAGGACAGGTGATTTCCTGCACTAGGATGCGACGGGGTAGCTCGGCACCTTGAAAGGCGACACGGAAGCAAAGGAAATCGTCGTTGCACCTGTCAGCGCGCGGTAAGCGCGCTCGACTTGTTCAACTCACGATGCTTTCTGCACTCGGATCGTATGGCTACTCCACGACAGCACGGCCGGTCGCGCGGATCGCGAAGTCCCAAGCGCAGCATGACCTGACCAGACTGTCAGGGCGCCAACGTGAACAAATGCGATTGCCCGCCTTACGCATAGAACATCAGCATGAGATAGGAAAAGAAGAGTACGAGATGTACAGCTCCAAGCAGCACGTTGGTGCGCACGCTCGAAAAGGTCAGGATGCTTAGGACCAGAGTTATCGCGAGCAAGGTGATGCCCGTGGGCTCAAGACCGAGGGTAATGCGGTCTCCATGAATCAGGCCGTAAACCAGGATGGATGGCGTCGTCAGGGCGATCGTCGCCAGAGCCGAGCCCATAAGAACGTTGACCGCGCGCTGAAGGTCATTAGATATAGCTGCCCTGAACCCTGCCCATGATTCCGGAGAAAGGACCAATAGCGCCAGGATGAAGCCAGCCAGCGCGGGAGGGGCGCCCCCCGATGCGATCATGAAGTTGATCGGAACCGAAAGCCCTCTGGAGATGGAAACAACGGGAATTATGTAGGCCACGAGCAAAACGCCGTGGACCCATGCCGCCCCCCTCACCGTAGCTGGCTTTGATCGGTCAATTTCCTCTGGATTTGGACTCCAGAAGAATGACTGATGGAGCGAGGTTTGCATGGCGAGAAAGACTCCATAGAGGGCGAGTGAAACAATCACAAAAAAAATCGCCTGGGGTGTGCTGAAGGTAGGGCCCGCCGAGGATTGGGTGAAGTTGGGAAGGACCAGAGTAATGACCGCCAGTGGCGCGATGACTGAAAGAAATGCCTGCGCCCCTTGCAGATTGAACGCCTGCTCCCGGTGCCTCAAGCCGCCGACCAGAAGACACAGCCCGACCATTCCGTTCAGCACGGTCATCACGACCGCGAACATTGAGTCACGGGCCAAGGTGGGGCCAAGCTTCGAACCTGACATGGCCGCAATGATGATCATGACTTCGATGCTTGTAACTGCCAGCGTCAGAATCAGGGTCCCAAATGGCTCGCCGAGCCTGCGCGCGACAACCTCTGCGTGTCGCACCACGCCGAAGGCGGAAAGCAGGATGACGAGCAGTAGCCAGACCAGAACCAGCAGAAACCGAACGGGATGCGACATGTCGGCGAGCACGGACTGATTCGACATTGCAAATATCAGCGCGGTCGCGGCGCAAGCAGGAAGGCTTCCTCTCTTAAGAAACCAGGTTATCCGCTTTATTCGAGGCATGTTCGTCGCTGGATCAGGTAACTGGCCGGGTCACGGCGGGAAGCCTCAAGCTTTTTTGCGAACACGTTCTGCAGCAATGGCCTTGTCCAGCGAAGGCCGGCCACCAGGCGGGAGGTAAAAATTGTGCCAGATTTCTTTACCTCACATCGGTTCGAAATTCCGGGACGGCTTCACGGCATTGTTAGGGTTCGTGCCGCCGTTCACTCCGTCCCGTGGCCGCTCTGTTGTAACTCACAAGAGCGGCTCAGGCCCGCGGCTCACCCTGCGCGTTGACAGTCACCGTGGGTCCCGGCGGGGCCGTCACCTGCATGCGGTGTTCCTGGCCCCGGAAGGTGTAGGTCACGTCCCAGAATTGCGTGGCGGCCTGGCTGGGCACGCTTTCGCAACGCTTGACATCCTGCGTTTCTGCCGGCTGTCCGCCGCTGTTGCGGCCGATATTGGCCCCCACCACACCACCGGCTACAGCTCCGCCGACCGTGGCCACGTCATTGCCCCGGCCGTTGCCGACCTGGTGGCCGAGAATGCCGCCGATCACAGCACCCGCGATGGCGCCGGGAATGGCGTTGTTTCGCGAGGGGGCAGCGGCCTGCTCGCGGTCAATCCAGCAGCGCTGTTCGGGCGGCCCGACCACGGCGCGCACCGAAGTGACGGTGGCCTCGTACAGGCGCTCGTCGTTGCGGCGGCGATAGTCCGCGGCCACGGGGGCCGGTGCATAGCGGTAGTCGTCGATGCGCCGATCGCCCGAAACGATTCTCACCGATGACACGCGGTCGTTCAGGCCCATGGCGCCCAAGGAG
>Ga0134124_10004290_pt1 | contig 11462 bp, 10 predicted proteins | sample KB304_FD_96880 | JGI IMG/M metagenome (GOLD analysis project Ga0134124, IMG submission 96880) | Terrestrial soil microbial communities without Nitrogen fertilizer from Kellogg Biological Station, Michigan, USA - KB3-0-4 | ecosystem: Environmental > Terrestrial > Soil > Unclassified ... | reverse complement strand
CTGCGCGTTTTGAGCTGTGAAAAACGTTCTCTTCGTCTGCACAGGCAACATTTGTCGGAGCCCGATCGCGGAAGGGCTTTTTCGCCGCTTGACTGGCAATCGTAAGGACATCGAAGTCACATCGGCGGGCGTGCACGCGGTTCGTGGCCAGCCCCCGAGCGTGTACGCCGTGGAAGTCTGCGCAGAGGAAGGCGCGAACATTAGCGATCTGCGCAGCCAGCCGTTGACCGGCGGGCTGATTGATCAAGCCACGCACATTTTCGCCATGACCGGCGCGCACGTCGAAACGATACAAACATTGTTTCCACAAAGTGCGGAAAAAACATTCTTACTACGTGAATTTGAAGAACCTGGGACCACAGTATGGCGCGATGTGCCAGACCCGATCGGTCTCGGCCGCGATGTGTACGAGGATTGTGCGCGCATCATCAAAAACGCCTTGCCGAGTGTGCTCGCTTTTGTTGAACAAGGCGAACTCGTCCGCCCTGGTGCGGTGCGCTCGTCCGAGATATCTTCTTATTCCATGGACCATCTTTCCCACCGATTTGAGCCCGGATCCATCGCTTCCAAATCGCCGTCGTGTTACGGCGAGGCATTACGAAAAGTGGATCCCGAAATCTTTGATGCAATTGCTGCGGAAGAGAAACGCCAGCGTGAGAACATCGAACTGATCGCCTCGGAAAATTTCACCAGTCGCGCAGTGATGGAAGCTCAAGGCAGCGTGATGACCAACAAATACGCGGAGGGTTATCCGCGGAAACGATGGTATGGCGGCTGCGAGAATGTCGATACTGCCGAACAATTGGCAATCGATCGCGCCAGGCGGCTTTTCGGCTGCGAACACGTCAACGTGCAGCCGCACAGCGGTGCGCAGGCAAACATGGCCGTTTACTTCTCGATGCTGAAACCCGGCGACAAGATTCTGGCGATGAATCTGGCGCACGGTGGCCATCTCACGCATGGGCATCCGGCAAATTTCTCCGGAAAATTCTACGTCGTGTCGCCGTACGGCGTGAACGAGAAGACCGAGCAAATCGATTATGACGCGTTGCAAAAACAAGCCGAGGAAGTTCGACCGATAATGATCACGGCTGGCGCATCCGCTTATCCACGCATCATTGATTTCCCGCGGCTGCGACAAATCGCCGATTCAGTCGGCGCGATTCTTTTTGTCGACATGGCGCATATCGCCGGTCTGGTTGCAGGCGGCCAACATCCGAGCCCGATTGCGCACGCGCAGTTCGTGACCACCACCACGCACAAAAGTTTGCGTGGTCCACGTGGCGGCATCGTGATGTGCGAAGAAAAATTCGCGAAGCAAATCGACGCCACCGTTTTTCCCGGCGTTCAAGGTGGTCCGCTGATGCACGTCATCGCTGCGAAAGCGGTTTGTCTTCACGAAGCGCTTCAACCGCAATTCCGCGATTACCAGCGACAGGTAGTGATTAACGCAAAAGCCCTCGCCGCCGGTTTAGCCAAACACGGTTATCGCATCGTTTCCGGTGGAACCGACAATCATCTGATGCTTGTCGATCTTCGCCCGAAGGATCTCAACGGCAAAGAAGCGCAGGAAGTTCTCGATCGCGCCGGGATTACCGTGAACAAAAACGCCATTCCGTTCGATACCAGCTCGCCTTTCAAGCCGGGTGGCATTCGCGTCGGCACTCCCGCAGTTACGACGCGCGGCATGAAAGAAGAAGAGATGCTCGAAATCGCAGACCTTGTTGCCGAAGCGCTCAACAACCGTAGCGACGGAGGCGTGATCGAAAACATGCGCAAAAAAGTTATCGATCTAACGAGCAGATTTCCATTGCCAATCTAGGATCCATGAAGACGTCCAAAGTAGTTACTAAACGGAGACCGCCACAAACACCGGCAGAGTCTCATGCAGTTGGCGCTAGCTTGGACCGGGAGCTTTCAGTTGTGAGGTCATTTGCGCGGAAACGCGGGTTTGTCGCTAAAGCGCGTATTTGGAAAGCTCTGGCTGACTGGGAATCGCGACGCGCTCTGGCCGAAGCAAAGGCACGTAGCGGGAACAGTATTAAGTAGACATCGAACCATTGCGTTCCCCAACTGCTGGGAGAGTTGACGCTGATTGCTATTCCCGCTGTCTGATCGCATAAAACCGAATAGTTTCCTACGATAATGAATCGCGCGCCCGATCAACCCCAAGCAAACCCGCTGCGCGAAGGATTGTCCGCGCGGCCCGTTCCACAGCCCTGCAGCATCGTAATCTTCGGTGCTACGGGTGATCTCACACATCGCAAACTTGTCCCGGCGCTGTATAACCTGGCGGCTGACGGCGAACTACCACCGGGCGTAGTCATCGTAGGATTCGCTCGGCGCGACAAAGGTGATGATGGATTCCGGAGCGACCTAGACGAAACTACGCGCAAGTTTTCGCGTCAGCCGGTGCGCGACGAAATCTGGAACGCATTTGCGCAGTCTATTTTTTATCACCAGAGCGAGTTTGGTGATGAAGCTGGTTACAAGGGGCTGGCCGAACGTCTCGAGGAACTCGACAAGAGCCATGGCACTCGCGGCAACCGTCTCTTTTACCTGGCGGCCGGTCCCGACCAGTTCGAACCGATCCTCAAGAATTTGAAAGCCGCCGGCCTGAACCAGACCTGCAAAGGAAGCTGGGCGCGCGTCATCATCGAAAAACCGTTCGGCACTGATCTCGCCTCAGCGCGCGAGCTCAATCGCGTCGTGCGCAATTCCTTCACAGAAGAGCAGACCTATCGGATCGACCATTTCCTCGGCAAGGAAACTGCGCAGAACATTCTAGTCATGCGATTTGCCAACGCGATCTTCTCACCGCTGTGGAACACGCACTACATCGATAATGTGCAGATTACAGCGGCGGAAACACTCGGCGTGGGGACTCGGGCCGGTTATTACGAAGAGGCAGGTGCCTTGCGCGACATGGTGCAAAATCATCTGATTCAGCTGCTATGTCTCGTTGCGATGGAACCGCCAACAGACCTGAGCGCCGACAGTATCCGCGACGAGAAGGTCAAAGTCGTGCGCTCGCTGCATCGCTGGTCGCGCAGCGAAATCGCGGCCAATGTTGTACGCGGCCAATACACGAAAGGCACCATTCACGGCGAACCCGTCCTCGGTTACCGGCAGGAGCAAAACGTAAATCCGGATTCGCAGACTGAGACGTTTGTCGCGTTGCGTTTGTTTATCGACAATTGGCGCTGGGCGGACGTGCCTGTGTACATGCGAGTAGGCAAACGGCTTCCGAAATCGGCAACTGAAATTTCCATTCACTTCAAAAAAGCGCCTGCGGTGCTGTTCAACAAAGATCTTCGAGACCTCAACGTGCTCGTTATTCGTATTCAACCGGATGAAGGAATCTCGTTGCGAATTCATGCCAAGGTGCCCGGCACCAGCTTTCGCATTGAGCCGGTTAAAATGGATTTTCATTACGGAACATCCTTCGGTAAACCCAGCCCGGAAGCATATGAACGTCTACTGCTCGATGCGATGAGTGGCGACGCCACGCTCTTTGCGCGTAGCGACGAGGTCGAAGAAGCCTGGGCGTTCGTCGATCCAATCGAGGAAGCGTGGCACGCAAAGAAAGATGCACCCCAATTATATTTCTATCCCGCTGGATCGTGGGGACCGGAAGCGGCCGATGATTTGCTCGCCCGCGACGGCCGCGCGTGGAGAAGATTATAAATGGTTATGCCTGCGACTACTGAAGCATACTCGTTAGGCACTCCGGTCGAAATGGGAAAAATTGAGCAGGAACTGAAAAAACTCTGGCATGACGGCGAAGGCGCAATGACGCGCGCGTCGCTCATGAATCTTGCTGTTTACAGCGAACAGCCGGGTTCCCTAAACAACAACACGCAATTGATGGCGCGACTCACCGAAAACCACGCCTGTCGCGCGATCGTCATCGAAGCTGATTGTAACGCAGACGACGACCTCGTTAGCGCCTGGATCAGTGCGCACTGCCACGTGAGCAGCGTTGGCAGCAAGCAAGTTTGCTGCGAGCAAATTTCATTCCTGCTCAAAGGCGGGTGCACCATACAATTGCCAAGCATCGTTCTTTCCAATCTGGATTCAGACCTGCCACTTTATCTTTGGTGGCAGGAAGAATTCCGCGAACCGATGGATCCACAACTTTGGTGGTGGGTCGATCGCGTTATCTATGACAGCCACGGCTGGAGCGATTTTCATTCGCAAATACATTTACTCGCGTTGATGCAAGAGGAGGCCAACCAGCGAATTGTGCTTTGCGATTTGAATTGGACGCGGCTGGACAACCTTCGGTTCGCGCTCGCACAATTCTTCGATCATCCCGCTTCGCATCATCGTCTCGCCAAGATCAGCAAGGTGCGGATCGATTTTGCACCCGGGTTCAGATCAACCGCGGTCTTGTTTGCAGGCTGGCTGGGAGCGCAATTGAATTGGCGTATCGAAGAGGTGAAATCTCCACTTGAGTTGCGGTTCATTGGAGCATCAATGCGACACATCGACGTCGAGCTACGCGAGCGCGACGGCGAAGCAGTTCACGAAGTCGCATTGACGAGTGCTGACGTGGAATTTCGCGTCACATACGCGCATTGCGGCGATCTCCTGGAAGTCTCACGCACGCAGGGCAGCGAAACGCGGCACCCGCAACTAATGCCCGCTGGAAAAAACGATCCTGTGGGTCTGATCAGCGAGGAACTGATTCGCGGCGGCCCGCACCGCGTTTACTTGAACGCTCTCCATTGCGTTCGGGATTTGCTGTAGCCACCGCCCTGTGGGCGGTCCTCCTCGTGTAATCCATGCACGGGCCACAGGCCCGTGGCTACACCAGCAGCGCGCACAATTCGCGGACATTCTTTTCGATCGAGAAAAGCACTCGCGCGCGTTCGTAACCGGACTGACCAAGTCTCGCCGCCAAGGAAGAATCGTTAATTACTGTTTCAATCGCGTCAGCCATCGCGACGACATCGCGAGATTGCACCAGAAATCCAGTTTCGTTCTCGATAACCATTTCCGGAATGCCGCCGATGTTCGTGGAGACGACAGGCAGCCCCGTTGCCATCGCTTCCATGATGACTGTAGGCAGATTGTCCATGCCGCCGTCGGGATCAATCACACTCGGAAGCACAAAAACATTTGCGGCAGCGAGCCTCCGGCGGAGTTCCGTCTGTGGCTTTGCGCCCGTCAGTACGACATTGTTTTGCAAATGCAGTTCATCGATTTGCCGTCGTAACTCGTTCTCAAGCGGACCCTCACCGATTATTTCACAGCGGAACGATTTCCCACGTTCGGCAAGCAATACGCAGGTGCGAATTAAATCGCCGAATCCCTTTTTTGGAATTAAACGGCCCACCGCGATGATCAGCGGCGGAGATGAAGAAAAATCGGCACGCCCAAATTCCGAGAGATCGAGTCCGTTGTAGATGCGATGGACGCGATCAGCGTGAGGAGGGAATTGGTCGCGCAAAAAGCGCGCGGCATAGTCCGTCTCGGTGACGATTGCCCGCGCTGTATCGACAAGTCTATCGACTCCGATTTCGAACTGCCGCGGCGAGAAAATGTCGTTCGCGTGCGCGGTAAAACTGAAAGTGATCGAGAAAAATTTATTGATCCAGAAAGCCGTGCGCGCCGCCATGCCGGCGAAATGAGCGTGCACATGACCGATCCCCATTTCCCGCAAGCGCAGCCCAACGTAGATCGCCTGGTAAAGCCGAAGGAAATCCGTGCGGCGTCCCCATTCATCCAAGGCTTCCACGATGTCCGTGCCAAGCTTCCCTTTTTTTGCAGCGCGTCGAACACCTTCCAGCAATTCCTTTTCCTCTGGAAGATATTGCACTCGGCCAACGATCCGCGTGTCCCAATCTTGAGGTGGCTCGTCTTGCGGGTTCCGGATTGAAAAGATTGGCGCCGCGATGTCCTGTCGATCAAGCTCCGCCACCTCCCGGTAGCAAAACGTTTGTCCGAAAGATGGGAATCGCTCGAAGAGGTAAGCGAAGCGCGACATGGATCCGAATTACTGTAGCGGCGGTCTATGACCGCCGAAATCAGGAGCGACACGATTTTGCAAATGGCGCATTGAACATCGCGAGTTATGCAACCCTGTATTCAAGTTACGGCGCTTATTGAGCGCCGCTACAGTCGAAACTTTTTTCACGCGTTGCCGCGCTTAACCGGAATTGGTTTTCCCGATTCATCGACAGCGACCAGTGTAAAGACGCCATGCGTGACTTTAAGTTCTTCGCCCGTCATGTAACGCGTCACCCAAACCTCGACCGGGATGGTCATCGAAGTCCGGCCGATTTTTTCCACGTGCGCATAACACCTGACGGTGTCCCCTACTCTTACCGGCTGCAAGAACGACATTCCTTCCATCGCCGCCGTGACTACGCGCGCTTGCGCCGTCTTCGCGGCGAGAATCCCGCTGCCGAGGTCCATTTGCGAGGTCACCCACCCCCCAAAAATGTCGCCATTCGGATTCGTATCCTGCGGCATGGCGATGGTTTGAATCACCAGCTCGCCCTTGGGTCGGTCGCTCATTATTCCGTTTTAACCACGAATGGACACGAATGAACACAAATAACGGTGGGGCGCGAATCGCGAGAGTTTAACGTGTATGATTGTCAGTCGTACGTTTTCGCCTTCGCTGTTCAACTCTATTGATTCGTGTCTATTCGTGTTTATTCGTGGTTGATTCTTACAAAATCAGCATGCAATCGCCGTAGCTGAACAAGCGATACCGGTTCCGGACCGCTTCCCCGTACGCACGAAGAATAAATTCGCGTCCAGCAAACGCACTCACCAGCATCAGTAACGTCGAACGCGGTAAGTGGAAATTCGTCAACAGCGCATCGACGACTCGAAACGTAAACGGCGGATAAATGAAAAGATCGGTCTCAGCTGATTGCGATTCAACCTGTCGGCTAACGAGTTTGGTATTACGCGTAGCTGTCTCGAGGACACGCATTGCCGTGGTTCCCACAGCTACAATCCGCTGCGCGTTGTTGATCTTGTGTGCGGCCTCTGGCGAAATCAAGAAGCGCTCCGTATGCAGCCGATGTTCGGCGATATTCTCAGCGCGCACAGGGAGAAATGTTCCCGGTCCGACATGCAACGTGACGAACGTGTGCGGAATTCCACTCAAGATCTCGGATGTAAAATGCAGACCCGCCGTCGGCGCGGCCACGGCGCCGGGCTCACGTGCAAAAACCGTCTGGTAACGCGCCGCGTCCGTTTCATCGCTGGGTCGACTGACATACGGCGGTAACGGCATGGAACCACCAGCGTAAGCGTCGACATCTTTGTCAAACGCGACGATCCGCTCGCCGCCTGCGGTGATTTTCTCCACTCGCAAACACACCTCGTCGATCGTCGCCGTCGCGCCAACCCGCATCTTACGACCCGGCGTAACCATGCACTTCCAGCGCATCGGCCCGAGACGTTCCAAAAACAAAAATTCGATCACGCCGTCATCAGAGAATCGCCGCGCTGCCAGCACGCGCGTATCGTTTAACACGAGGAGATCGCCCGGCTGCAAAAACGTCTTTAGCTCGCCAAATTGCCGATGCTCGATCGTCTGTTCGGCGCGATGCAAAACCATCATTCGGGAATCTTCGCGGCGCGCAAGCGGGCGCTGCGCAATCAATTCCCGCGGCAAGATGTAATCGTAATCGCTTGCCCGCGCGCTCATCGGTTTGCAGGAACATAGCCATCTTGGCTGCGCGCCCAACGGGTAGATGCCCGTCCCAGCGGGCTACAAACCACGCTGGGTACACAGGCTGTAAGCCTGTGTTCCAAAGCATTCTCTCAGAGTGCGCCTACGCAAAAAGGCGCAGCTGAGTTGTCGATCGGCGGAATGATTTGCACGAAAGCGTCGGCCGCGCTGCGATGCCTGCTCGACGACAACCGACTTTGAACAGCGAAGCCATTTGATCGGCAAAAACTCCTTCTCCCGTCATGCGTGTGTGCCACTGCGAATTGTTCAGCCGGTTTCCGCGAAGATGCCGGATTCGTCGCAGCACCTTCTCTTTGCGGTCTGGAAAATGTTCCTCCAGCCAGTGCTCGAACAACGGAGCAACTGCCCAAGGCAGGCGGATAATCGTGTACCCGGCAAACTGCGCACCCGCTTTTGCGCACGCGTCCAGGATTTTTGGAACTTCATGATCAGTAAGTCCGGGAATAATCGGCGCGACCATTACGCCGACCGGAATTTTTGCTGCACGAAGTTGTTCGATAGCTGCGAGCCGCCCTTGCGGCGAGGTCGTGCGCGGTTCGAGTACTCGCTGCAGCGCTGGATCGAGAGACGTCACCGAAATATTGACCGCCGCGGCATTGCAGGCCGCGAGCTCGCGCAAAATATCCACATCGCGCGTGACGAGATGGTTCTTTGTAATGATCGCCACAGGATTGCGAAACTGCGCGAGCGCTTCGAGGCAGCCGCGCGTGATCTTCAATCTTCGTTCCACCGGTTGATACGGATCGGTCACGCCGCTCAACACCAGCGTCTGCGCCCGCCATCGCGGTGATTCCAGTTCAGCGCGCAACAGTTCAGGAGCCCTGGTTTTCACCATGATTTTGCTCTCGAAATCGAGACCGGCCGAAAAGCCAAGATACTCATGCGTCGGCCGCGCGTAACAATAGATGCAGCCGTGCTCGCATCCGCGATACGGATTCAAGCTCGTTTCAAAGCCGACATCCGGACTGGCATTCCGGGTGATAATCGTTCTCGTGCCGTCGCGAAAATACTGCGTCGGACTCCGCGGTTTCTCTTCGTTCTCGCAGGCGACATCGACTACGTCTGCGTCAGTTAAATCGACGTGCAGTTTTTCGAATCGGTTCGCTGGGCTCCAGGACGCGCCGCGTCCTCGAATCGCCGCGTGGCTCTGCGGGGTTTCGACGATCACGGGGTTGAACTTTTTGCTCGCAGACACGCAGTAAGTTCACATGAACATATTACCTTGTCGAGCCAATCTTTGAAACGCTCTCCGTGGCGGTGGGGCGTCCGCCATGAATATTGGAATTAGGATTTGTTCTCCACCCGGCAATGTCAAAAATGATATGAACGGCGCGCGTGTCAGGTCGTCTTTACGGTCTGGCACGCCGTGAAGTTGACTCTAAAGTCGATAGAAGTGCCATTCTTTCGCCGGCTCGATGAGCATTTTTTCGCCCTTCAGACGATCTTCGGCGTGCCTTACATGCGGTGTGGCAATGTGTGCCTCAAAACACGCTTTATCTCTCCATTCCATGTACAACAGAAAAAGCGTTGGATCATCCGCGCCTTGGGACCAGTGGTATATTTGGCATCCTTTTTCATCCAGACTTGGCGCTGTGACCTCTGCGACGACCTGTTTCATCGTTTCGATTGCGTCAGCGCGAGCGTGGAACCCCGCGGCGACAATGTAAGAATGGAAAGCCATAAGTTCGACGGACACATACATAGCGGTGTCGAGCAAATCTTAAAGTTCCTGCTATAATTGCGCACCAATCATTGATCACCAGGTTTCCGGAGGGGTGGCAGAGCGGTTGATCGCGCCGGTCTTGAAAACCGGAAGGCCGAAAGGCCTCGTGAGTTCGAATCTCACCCCCTCCGCCAAGATCATCGTCACGTCCGGGAATCGCTCCATCGCGCTGCGCGGATCATCAGTTGATATCCAATCCAGTGAAGGATCCCGTCGCAGCAACATTACGGCTACGAGAGAGGGCTTTCGCGTGCGGTCTCCTCCGACGCGAGCGCTCGCGCCTCACGTTCGGCGTCCGCGATAGAGCCTTTGCTGCGGGGAAACCATGCGATGCCGGCGGCTAGGACGAGGGCGAGGAACACTATGGCTGTTGCGAGGCTGAATCGGATACCCTCGACGAAATCGCTGTCGGCAGCCGCAAGGATCGCCATCTGCGTGTCGGCGTTAAGATGTTTGATCGGCCGGCCGGGACCGATCTCGGCAGAGTAAGCACGGGGATTCGCGTTTCCGATGATCATATCGGCGACTTCCTTGCGCTCGGTCGGATCCGGAAGCGCGTCGGCGAGATGGGCGCTGAGGGTCGTCGTTAGTGTTGCCGCAAGGATCGAGCCGAGTACGGCGAACCCGACGGTGGAACCAAGCGCGCGCTGTGCGCTCATGATGCCCGATGCCATTCCCGCGCGGTCACTCGGGACCGTCGTCATCGCGAGCGAGGTAATCGGCGTCAGGCACAACCCGGTTCCCACGCCGGACAAGACGAGGCCGACGCTGACGACCACGGTGCGTTCTTGCAGCCCTGCAATCAGAAAGGCAAAGCCGACGATCTGCGACGCGATGCCAAGAAGAATCAGCCGCCGGGAGCCGACCATTCCCACGAGTTTCCCCGCCGTCAGCGACACGATCATCATACTCATGCTGTACGGCAAAAGGAGGAACCCAGCATCCGTCGGCGAGAAACCGCGTACGTTCTGCATGTACTGCGTGATCACGAGCAACATTCCATATACGGCGAACATCACGGCGAAGATCGTGATGATCGCGAGCGAGTACGTGCGGTCGCCGAAAAGCGTGACGTCCATCATCGGATCCGCGTTTCTGCGTTCGCAGAAGATAAATGCCCCCAGCGCCGCCCCGGCGACCACGAACAGCGTCAGCATCTCCCTCGAGAGCCAGCCCGCACGCGGACCTTCAATCACGGCAAACGCGAAAGCCCCGACCGCCGTCATGAATAGAAGCTGCCCGGGGATGTCGAACGTGCGCGGGCGTTCGTCCCGCGACTCCGCGACAAAGCGCCACGTCAAGACCAGGACGACGAGTCCGATGGGGATGTTGACCATGAAGATTGAGCGCCAACCGGTCCCCTGCACCATGAAACCGCCGAGTGTCGGCCCGATTGCGGTAGCGGTGCTCGCGACCGCGGTCCAGATGCCGATCGCCCAGCTCTTCAACTTCGGATCGGGAAATGCGGCGCTAACGAGCGCGAGCGAAGTTACGTTGACCGTAGCTGCCGCAACCCCCTGAACCGCGCGCGCGAGGTTGAGCGCATCGAGTGAGGACGTCATGCCGCAAGCCGCCGAAGCCGCCGTGAAGAGAGCGATGCCGGCAAGGTAAAGCTTGCGGCGACCGTACAGGTCCGCTGCTGTCCCGGATGACATAATGGCGATCGTCATCCCAATGCTGTACGCCGTGACCACCCACTGCAGGCCCGCCTCGCCCACTTTGAAGTCCGACTGGATAGCGGGTAACGCGACGTTCACGATCAACGCGTCCAGAAAGATCATGAAGAGGCCGAGGCTCGTGGCCGCGAGGGTGAAGCGCTGCGTCCTGGTCATTGGGCGCTCAAAAGTTTCTTGCTCATGATTGCGTTACAAGGCGAAAACCTTCGACTCGTCCGACCGGGCGACGATTAGCTAGCTGTTACCGTCTCTTGCGACCTTTGGCCGGTCCGTTGTCATTGGTGGCCCTCGCAGCATTAGGTGGGCAACGATCAGCGCACAGAGAAATCCCAGGATCGCCGCG
>Ga0134124_10004288_pt1 | contig 11465 bp, 9 predicted proteins | sample KB304_FD_96880 | JGI IMG/M metagenome (GOLD analysis project Ga0134124, IMG submission 96880) | Terrestrial soil microbial communities without Nitrogen fertilizer from Kellogg Biological Station, Michigan, USA - KB3-0-4 | ecosystem: Environmental > Terrestrial > Soil > Unclassified ... | reverse complement strand
CGATGAAAGATTCACGCGGCTGGATCGACATCGTCACCGACGAAGAGATTCTGCGCGCCTATCGCCTGCTGGCCCACGAAGAGGGCATCTTCATGGAGCCGGCGTCGGCGGCGACGGTGGCCGGCTTGATCAAGCTCGTCAAGGCCGGGCGCTTCGAGCCCGGCTCGACTCTCGTCTTGACGCTCACCGGCCACGGGCTCAAGGACCCGGACACCGCGCTCGAGTCCGCGTCGCGCCCGACCACGGTGCCGCCGCGAGTCGACGCCGTCCTGGCGCAGCTCGGCCTCTGAACCGGCTCAAGATCGCCCTCGGCGTCGCGATCAGCGTCGCCCTCCTCGTCTACCTTTTCCGCAGCGTCGATCTCTCGGAGCTCGGGCGTCAGCTGCGCGCGGCCCACTGGGGTTGGATGGTGGTCGCGGTGGGCATGGCGCCGCTCCAGATCTGGGTGCGCGGCCAGCGCTGGTGGTACCTCTTTCCGCCGGGCTCGAATCCTCAGGGCATCACGCCGGCCATGATGATCGGCTACATGGCCAACAACGTGCTCCCGCTCCGCGCGGGCGAAGTCGTACGCGTGTACGTAGTCGCCCGGCGCTGGAGCGCGTCCGGCGACGCGGCGGCGCGCGCGCATCCGTTCTGGACGACGCTCGCCACCTTGGTCGTCGAGCGGGTCCTGGACAGCCTCGTCGTCGTGCTCATCCTGGCGGTGCTGGTGCTCGTCGTTCCGGTGCCGCGGTTCCTCGAGGTGGCCGCGCTGGTCGTGCTCGCGATCGATCTCGCCGGCGTCACGATGCTGATCGCGCTCGTCGCAGCGCCCCAGGTGTGTGCCCGGCTCATCGCGCGCCTGGCCAGCCGCTGGCCCCGCCTGCAGCGACGGGCGCTCACGGCGTTCGAGACCTTCGTGCACGGACTCGACGGCATCCGTACGCCGTCTCACGCGGCGCCGCTGATCGGCTGGACGATCCTGGTGTGGCTCGCGCCCGCGTTCGCGGCGTGGACGGTCCTGATGGCCCTCGACCTCCACCTGCCCTTCACGGCGCCCTGGGCGGTGCTCGCCTTCGTCGGGCTCGGCGTCTCGATTCCGTCGGCCCCGGGCTACGTGGGCGTCTTTCACGCCGCCGCCGTGCTCGCCGTCGGGCTCTTCGGCGTGTCCCGCCCGGCCGCGGTCGGCTACGCGCTGCTCTTTCACGCCAGCCAGATCCTGCCGGTGACCGTGATCGGCTGGCTCTACCTGCTGCGCGAGAACATGAGCCTCGGTGAGGCCGCTCACGCTCGGCCGGGTGTCAAGCCCGGCGCGGCCGGCTAGCGCCGTGCGTGCGCGCGCGCTCCGACGCAATCGACGCTGCCCGCGCGCGACGCCCGCGCTCTTTGCGGTCGGCGCAGGCGTCGTGTAGGCTTCGGCCAGCCATGGCGGTGCTCGTCCAGAAATTCGGGGGATCGTCGGTCGCCGACGCCGACAAGATCATGAACGTCGCGCGGCGAGTCGCCGCCAGCGCGCCGGGCAATCAGCTGGTCGTCGTCGTCTCGGCCATGGGCAAGACCACGGACGGCCTCCTCTCGCTCGCCCGACAGATCTCGACGACGCCCGACCTGCGCGAGATGGACATGCTGCTGTCGACCGGCGAGCAAGTGACGATCGCGCTCCTGTCCATGGCGCTCCAGTCGCTCGGCCTCAAGGCGAAGTCCTTCACGGGCCCGCAAATCGGCATGCGAACCGATCACGCGCACACGCAGGCCCGCATCACGCAGATCGACGCCGATCGCGTGCGGCGCGCGCTCGACACCGGCGAGATCGCGGTCGTCGCCGGATTCCAGGGGCTCTCGGACGAGGACGAGATCACGACGCTCGGGCGCGGCGGCTCCGATCTCACCGCGGTCGCGCTGGCGGCGGCGTTGAAGGCGGACGTGTGCGAGATCTACACCGACGTCGACGGCGTCTACACCGCGGACCCGAACATCGTGCCCGACGCCAGAAAGCTCGCGCGCGTCGCCTACGACGAGATGCTCGAGCTGGCGAGCCTCGGCGCCAAGGTGCTCCAGACCCGCTCGGTCGAGTTCGCCAAGAAGTACGGCGTCACGGTCCACGTGCGCTCCACGTTCCGCCCGGATCCGGGCACGCTCGTGACGAAGGAGGAAGCCGGCATGGAACAGGCGGTGGTCACCGGCGTGACGCACGACCGGAGCCAGGCGAAGATCTCGATCCTGCGAGTGCCCGACCGGCCCGGCATTGCCGCGCGGGTCTTCGGGGCCATCTCCGCCAAGAACATCGTCGTCGACATGATCGTGCAGAACATCAGCCAGGACGGCTACACCGACATGTCCTTCACCCTGCCGCGCGGCGACCACGCGCGGGCGGTCACGGATCTCTCGGAGGTCGTGCGCGAGATCGGCGCGCGCGGCATCGTGCACGACGAGCGGGTCGCCAAGGTCTCCATCGTCGGCGTCGGGATGCGCAGCCACTCCGGCGTGGCCTCGACGATGTTCGCCACGCTCGCGCGTGAGGGCATCAACATCCAGATGATCTCGACGTCGGAGATCGCGGTGTCGTGCGTGATCGAGGACAAGTACGCGGAGCTAGCGGTGCGGAGCCTGCACGACGCCTTCGACGTCGCCCGAGGAGTCCGCCAATGAGTACCGGCAAGGCGGCGGTGTTCTTGGGGCCGGGCAAGCCGTTCGAGATCCGCGAGGTGCCGGTGCCCGACGTCGAGCCCGACGCGGTTCTCATCCGCGTCTCGCTCGCCAACGTGTGCGGCTCCGATCTCCACTTCTGGCGAGGCGACGCGCCCCTGCGGCTGCCGGAGGACGGCTGGATCTTCGGCCACGAGATGACCGGCCGAGTCGCCAAGCTCGGCGCGCGAGTCAAGACCGACTCGCTGGGTCGCCCGCTGAAGGAGGGCGACCGCGTCGCCTACACGTATTTCTATCCGTGCGGGCGCTGCTACGCGTGCCTGGCGAACGAGCCGGCCGCCTGCCCGGCGAAGATCGAGCGCCCGGCCGGTCCATCGCAGTTCCCGCACTTTCACGGCGCCTTCGCCGAGTACTACTACCTGCGCCCCCGTGGCGCGATCTTCGTCGTGCCCGACACCCTGCCCGACGAGCTGGTGTCGCCGGTCAACTGCGCGCTCTCCCAGGTCATCTTCGGTCTCGACCGCGCCGGGCTCGCGTTCGGAGGCACCGTCGTCATCCAGGGCGCGGGAGGGCTCGGGATCCAGGCGGCCGCCGTCGCCAAGGACATGGGCGCGGCTACTATCATCGTCGTCGATCAGCTCGCGGGACGCCTCGACCTGGCGCGCGCGTTCGGCGCCGACCATACGATCAACGTCAAGGAAGTCACCGACCGCCGCGAGCGCGTCAACCTCGTCCGCAAGTGGACGGGCGGCGCGGGCGCCGACGTCGCGTGCGACTTCGTCGGATTTCCTCAAGTCATCCCGGAAGGGATCGAGATGCTCCGCTCGGGCGGAACCTACCTGGAGATCGGGACGATCAGCCGCGGGGCAAAGATCGAGCTGGAGCCGTCGCTGCTCGTGTGGGGCTCGAAGAAGATCGTGGGCGTGATCCAGTACGACCCCGGGGTCATCCCACGCGCTCTCGACTTTCTCGTACGCAACCGGACCCGGTTTCCCTTCGACCGGCTCATCTCGCACAAGTATCCGCTCGAGCACATCAACAAGGCGTTTGCGGAGTCCGAGTGGCACGCCAAGGACACGACCACCATCACGCGGGCGGCGCTCGTTCCCTGACCCGTCGCCGGCGCGTTCCGGCAGCGGTTCAGAACTAGCGGGAGTCGCGCGCCCCCCCGGTCCGGCGCCGTCAGAATTTTTCGACTCTAGTCGCGCGGGCACGGCGCGTGGGATCGTCGCTTCATGATCCTCTACACGCGCCGTCAGATCGTCGTGCTGCTGATCCTGCTCACGATCGCCGGCCTCGGGCTCGCGATCGGCCACTGGCGACGAGCCAGGCCCGATGTCGCCGACTATCTCGAACAGCTGGATCGGACACCGGCGCCGGCCTCGAGTCTGGCGGCGCCGCGCTCGGAGGACGGAGCGTCATCCGCGCCGTCGCCCGAGCCGGCGCCTCGACGCCAGCGCCGCGGCACGGCGCCATCGGAGTCGCCGCGCCCTCGAAGCGCTCCGACAGACGCTCCGTCCGACACGATCGATCTCAACCGCGCGACGTCGGACGAGCTCACACGGTTGCCGGGGGTCGGGCCGGCTCTCGCCCGCCGGATCGTCGACCTCCGGGCCGCGGAGGGCCCCTTCACGCAGATCGACGATCTCGGGCGCGTTCGAGGCATGAGCGTCCGCAAGGTCGAGAAGCTCCGCGAGCTCGTCACGATCGCCAAGTGAATCTCAAGCGGACGCCCATTGCGCCCATCGCCGTCGCCTTTGCCGGGGGCATTGCCGTGGCCTCCCTCGCGGCGCTCGAGCTCTTTCTGGTGGCGTGGCTGGTCGCCGTCGTTGCGTGTCTCGCGTCGCTCGCGGTCGCTCGAACGCTCGCGGCCGCGGCGGCGCTGCTGCTCGGTGTCGTCGCTGTGGGCGCGCTCCGAGGCAGTGACGCGCCGCTTCCGCCCGATCACGTCGGCCGCCTGGCCCTCCCGCAAACGCTTCGCGTCGAGGGGCGGTTGGTTGCAGAGCCACGGCGGTGGGCTCCCGATCGCGCTCGCCTTCTGCTGGACGCCGTACGCGTGGACGACGAGCCTCGGGTGGGTCTCATCCAGGTGGCGGCCTACGGCGTCTTGCCGCCGCTGACCGAAGGGCAGCGCGTGGCCGCCCCTTTGCGGCTGAGTCGCGCCACCGGCTTTCGAAATCCCGGGACTTACGACTACGCGGCGCACCTCGCGCGCGAGGGCATCTTCGTCCTGGCCACGGCGCGCGCCGATTCGGTGACCGCGCTAGACGATCCGGGGCCGCCGTGGCCGGTGCGGGTCAAGCACGAGTCGGTCGCGGCCATTGGGCGCGCCCTGCCGCCCACGTCGGCCGCGCTGCTTGCGGGGCTCCTGCTCGGCGACCGAACCGAGCTGCCGCGCGACGTCGACGACGCCTTCCGCCGGGCCGGCGTCTACCACGTCCTGGCCGTATCCGGCTTCAACGTGGGAATCCTGGCGGCGTCGGTCTGGGTGCTCTGTCGGCTTCTGCGCCTGCCCCACCGAGCTTCGGCCGTCACGGCCATCATCGTGGTGATCGGGTTCGCGCTGGTCGTCGGGCCGGAGCCTTCCGTGCTCCGCGCCGTCGTCATGGCCGTGCTCGTGCTGGTGGCGTCGCTCCTGGATCGTGACGCGTCCGTGACCAACAGCCTGGCGCTGGCAGCGCTCGTGATCCTCGCAGCTCGGCCGAGCGACCTCTTCGATCCGGGCTTTCAGCTCTCGTTCGCCGCCACGCTCGGCATCGTCATCGCCCCGTTGCCGCGCGGAATGGTCCTCGGCGCGCTCGCCGTGAGCGCGGCCGCCCAGCTGGCGGTGCTGCCGATCTCCTTGACCCACTTCAATCAGCTTTCGACGATCGGCCTGATCGCGAATCTCGGCGTCGTTCCCCTCGCCGGGGTCGCCACGGTCGGCGGGCTCGTGGCCGTCGGCCTGTCGTTTCTCAGCGACACCGTCGCGGCGGTGGCGTTCGACGTCGTCTGGCCCGTCCTGCTGGCGTTGCGCGGGCTCGTCGCGGTCGCCGCCAAGGTGCCTTGTGCCGTCCTCTATCTCCCGGCTCCGGGTTGGGTCGCCGTGACGTGCTACGCCAGCGGACTCGCATCGCTGCTCGTCTGGCGCGTCGGCCGAGATCGCGAGGTGAGCGGAGCGCGCGCATGGCTCCTTCTCGGAGTCGCGCTCCTCGCTCTGGCGGTCGGCGTCGCGGTGTGGCCGCTCGTGCGGCCGGCCGACGGTCTGCTGCGGCTCACCATCCTCGACGTGGGCCAGGGCGACGCGATCGTCGTCCAGACGCCCGACGGCCGGGCCCTGCTCATCGACGCGGGATCAGGCGGTCCGATGCGTCTGGACGCCGGCGAGCGTGTGGTCGCTCCGTTCCTCTGGAATCGCGGCATTCTGCGACTGGCCGGCCTCGCCGTCACCCACGATGACAGCGATCACGCCGGCGGCGCGGGCGCGGTCCGGCGCCTCTTCGCGATCGACGAGGAGTGGACCGCGGCGAATCCCCCGACGACGCGGCGTTTCGGTGGCGCCGAGCTCGCGGCGCTCCCCTCCACCGGGGTGAACGGTTGGCGGCGCAACGAAGCCGCGCTGGTGCTGCGAATCGACATGGGGCTCGCCTCGTTCCTGCTCACCTCCGATATCGGCATCCCGCGTGAGCGCGAGTTGACCACCGCGGGGGCGCGCCTGGATTCGATGGTCCTCAAGGTCGCCCATCACGGCTCGCGCTCTTCGACGAGCTCGGAGTTCCTGCGCACGGTCGGCCCGAGGCTCGCGGCGATCTCGGTCGGGGCGCGTAACGCGTACGGACATCCCGATGCCGGCGTCGTGGCGCGACTCTCCGAGGCCGGCGCTCAGATCTATCGGACCGATCGTGACGGCGCGCTCATCTTCGAGACCGACGGGGCCACCTTGACCGTCACACGGTGGGCTTCGGGACGGATCGACCGCGTCTGCCTCGATCCCGAACCGATCTGCTAGAATCGTGCGTCATGACCCGGATAAACGATCACTACTTGAAGCTTCGCGCCAGCTATCTCTTCAGCGAGACAGGCCGGCGCACACGTGAATATCAGGCGGCGCACCCCGACGCGAAGCTCATCCGCCTGGGGATCGGTGACGTGACGCGGCCGCTGCCCGACGCGGTGACCCGAGCGATGCACGAGGCCGTCGACGAGATGGCGCGGCCGGAAACGTTCCGCGGCTATCCGCCCGAGACCGGCTGGGACTTCCTCGTCAACGAGATCATCCGCCACGACTACGGCGAGCGCGGCATCAAGCTCACCGCCGACGAGATCGTCGTGAGCGACGGCGCCAAGAGCGACACGGGCAACATCCAGGAGATCTTCGGGCCGGACTGTGTCGTGGCGCTCAGCGACCCGGTATACCCCGCGTACCTCGACGTCACCGTGATGGGCGGACGCGCCGGGAACGCGGACGCGAGCGGTCGCTACGATCGGATCGTGTACCTGCCGTGCACGGCCGAGAACAATTTCCAGCCGCGCATCCCGGACCGGCCGGTCGATCTGATCTACCTCTGCTACCCGAACAATCCGACCGGCGCCGTGCTGACGCGCGCGGCGCTGAAGACCTGGGTCGACTTCGCGCGCGAGCGGAGCGCCGTCATCCTCTACGACGCGGCGTACGAGGCCTACATCCGCGACCCGGCGATCCCGCACTCGATCTACGAGATCGAGGGCGCGCGCGAGGTCGCGATCGAGTTCCGCTCCTTCTCGAAGACCGCGGGCTTCACGGGCACGCGCTGCGCCTATACCGTCGTACCGAAGGAGCTGCAGGGCCGCTCGGCTTCGGGCGAGACGGTGAGCATCAACTCGCTCTGGGTCCGGCGCCAGTCCACCAAGTTCAACGGGGTGGCCTACGTCATCCAGCGTGCCGCCGCCGCGACGTACACGGCCGAGGGCAAGAAGCAGGTCACCGCGCTCGTCGACTACTACATGGAAAACGCGCGGATCATTCGGGAAGGGCTCGAGTCGGCGGGACTCACGGTCTACGGTGCGCGCAACGCCCCGTACATCTGGGTCAAGACCCCGGGCGGTCTATCGTCCTGGGACTTCTTCGACAAGCTCCTGAACGAGGCCCACGTCGTCGGCACCCCCGGCGCGGGCTTCGGCCCGAGCGGCGAGGGCTACTTCCGCCTCACCGCCTTCGGCGCCCGCGCCTCAACCGAGGAAGCCGTCGACCGCATCAAAACCCGCCTCTCCCACTAGCGCGCAGAGCCCCACCCGAAGCACGCAAGCGTTCGGGTCTGATTAGTTTGTCGGATCGGGCTGGTAAACGTCGGCGGGCTGCTCAAACAGGTCCAGATGCGAGGCGGCGCCCGAAGGCAGCGCGCGAGGCGTACTCACTGTACGTTGAGCGCGCTGCCGAGGGCGCCAACGAAGCAGCTGGGCCTGTTTCAGCAGCCCGCCCTAGGCTTCGTAGGCGCGTTCGTACTGGGAGCGGAGGCGTTCCAGCTCCTCCGGATCCAGGCGCATGCCGAGTGACAGACTCATCTCGCCCAGGATCGTCTTGATCTCGTTCAGCGACTTCTTGCCGAAGTTCTTGGTCTTCAGGAGCTCGGCTTCCGTCTTCTGCACGAGGTCGGCGATGGTCCGGATGTTCGCGGTCTTGAGGCAGTTCGACGCGCGGACCGACAGCTCCAGCTCGTCGACGTTACGGAAGAGGTTCTCGTTCAGCTCGGTGCGCGGCCGCGCTTCGTCGCGCTCGGCGGCCTCTTCCTGCGGCGAGACCTCCGGGAAGTCCATGAGCAGATCGAAGTGGTCCTCGAGAATCCGCGACGCCTCGCCGACCGCGGTCGCCGGACTGACGCTGCCGTCGGTCCACACCTCGAGCACCAGCCGCTCGCGGCCCTCGGTAACCGGCTCGACGTGGAAGTTCACCCGCTTGACCGGCGAGAAGTCGGCGTCCAGGAGGATCGCGTTGATCGGCAGGGCCTCGGGCTCGCGCTTCTCGGCCGACACGTAGCCGCGGCCGCGCTCGACGCAGACCTCCATTTCGAAGACCCCGTCCTTGTCGAGGGTCGCCAGGACCACGTCGGGCGTGAGGACCTCGATGTCCGCGTCGGTCTCGAAGTCGCTGGCCTTGGCCACCGCGCTGCCCTGAGCGCGGAGCCGGAGGATCTTGGGCCGGTTCACGTGCAAGGTGAACACGACCTTGCGGAGATTCATCATGATGTCGAGCGTGTCTTCCATCACACCCGGCAGATGCGAGAACTCGTGCAGGACGTTTTCGATCTTGACCCAGGTCGGCGCGGCGCCGTGGATCGCCGAGAGAAGCGCCCGGCGATAGGCGATTCCGACGGTCAGGGCAAAGCCGGCCTCGAAAGGCTCGATCGACAGCTTGCCGTAAACCTTGTCCTGGACAGTCCAATCGTGACGGGTAGGTAGTTGCAACTCAAGCATGGGACCCCCTAGAAGCGAGCCAGTGTGATCGGGGTAATTCGGCCACCAAGGCACCACAGTATACCAGAGCCCCAATGTTACACTGGGAAATCATGGGGTTGCGTGCCGCCATCGCTCTCCTCATGCTCGTTGGGGTCGCCGTTGTCGCCCTTCTGGGCTACGAAGTCGCGACGCCCACCGATGCGCTCCAGGCCGGTCCGGTCCTCGTGGAGATTCCAGCCCACGACGGCGTCCTGGAGATCGCTAACCGTCTGCAGCAGGCCGGTGGGATTCGAAGCCGCGCGGGCTTCGTCGTCCTGGCCGGGCTCCGGGGCACCACCCGGCGCTTGAAGGCGGGTGAGTACGAGCTCGACCGGGGCGCATCCACCGTGGACGTCCTGAGCCAGCTGGAGTCCGGGCGAGTCAAGCAGCACCTCGTCCTGCAGCCCGAGGGCGCGACCGTCTCCGAGCTCGCCCGCGCGCTCGAGACCGAGCGTCTGGCGCCGAGCGCCACGATCCGCCGTCTGGCCGCCGATCCGGCCTTTCTCTCGATGCTCGGGGTCGAGGCGCCGAGCCTCGAGGGCTACCTGTTCCCCGATACGTATCAGTTCGTGCGCGGCATGACCCCTGAGGAGATGCTGACCCGCATGGTGCAGCGCCTTCGCGCGAAGATGGGCGCGGACATCACGGCGCGCGCCGCCGCGCGCGGGCTGACGGTGCACCAGCTGCTCACGCTCGCCTCGATCATCGAGCGCGAGGCGGTGGAGCGCAGCGAGATGCGGACGATCTCCGCGGTGTTCTGGAACCGGCTCAAGCTCAAGATGCCGCTTCAGGCCGATCCTACCGTGCAATACGCCACGGGCAAGGAACGGCGCGCGCTCACTCGGGCCGATCTCCGGCTCGACCATCCGTACAATACGTACCGCAACCCGGGACTGCCTCCCGGGCCGATCGCGAGCCCTGGGATCGCGGCGATCGAGGCGGCGCTCGATCCGGCGCCGGTGAACTACCTCTACTTCGTCGCGATGGACGACACCCATCATCATTTCTCGGCGACGATCGCCGAGCACAACGCGGCGGTCGCCCGGTACCGGCTCGCCCGCGCTCGGTGAACCGTGCTATAAAACGCGCGACATGGCCGGCCCCAGCACGCTTGCCGAAACCGGGAGCATCACCCGCGACGCCCCAGCCGTGCCGTTCCTCTATCGCGCGCTCCGCCCGCCGCTCCGGCAAGCGCTGGTGCGCTGGTTCGATCTTCGCGTCGATGGTCTCGAGCACCTGCCGGCGAGCGGCCCGTATCTCATCGCGGCGAACCATCACAACTATCTGGACGGCGTCGTGCTCGGCGTCACGGTCCCGGACCCGATCTCCTTCCTGGTGATGCCGCGCGTCTGGCGCGCGACGCCCCTGCATCCGATCTTTCATCGGAACATCCGCTCGATTCCGATCGATCTGGATCGTGCCGATGTCGGCGCGCTGCGCCGCGCGCTGCAGAGTCTGCAGGAAGGCCGCGTCGTGGGCATCTTCCCCGAAGGCCCCTTCAGCGTGCGCGGCCGGCTCGAGCCGGGACTCCCCGGCGTGGCGCTGCTTGCGCTGCGCTCGGGCGTACCGGTCATCCCGGCCGGCATCCGCGGCACGTACGAGGCGCTCGCGGGACGCCGCGGCTATATTCCACGCCGCGTCCCGATCGGTGTCAGGTTCGGACCGGCGCGCTGCTTCTCGGGCGACGGATCCCACGGGCGGCGGAGCGCTCGCTCCTACGTGACACGCCGGATCATGGACGACATCGCGGCGCTCCTGCCTTGAAGTCGCGGCCCCGCAAGCGCGCGGCTCCGCGGAGCGGCGCGGAGAAGTCGGAAAAGCTCTGGGGCGGCCGGTTCACCGCGGGCGCCGACCCTGCCGCCGAGCGGTTCACCGGATCGATCGCCTTCGACCGCCGGCTCTGGCCGCACGATATCGCCGGCAGCGTCGCGTGGGCCAAGGCGCTCGCGCGGGCCGGACTGCTGTCGGCCGCCGAGCGCGACGCGATCGTCCGGGGCCTCGCCGCCGTCCGCGACGAGCTGGCGGCGGGGACCTTCCCGTACCGCACCGAGCTCGAGGACATCCACACGAACATCGAGCGGCGGCTTCAAGAATTGATCGGCGAGGTCGGCGGCAAGCTGCACACCGGACGCTCACGCAACGATCAGATCGCGGTCGACGAACGCCTGTACCTTCGCGAGATCATCGCGCGCATTCGCGCGGGACTGCGGCGCGTGCAGGAGGCGCTGGTCGCGCGCGCCGCCGAGACGCTCGAAACGCCGCTGCCGGGCTACACGCACCTCCAGCGCGCGCAGCCGATCGTGCTGGCCCACCACTTTCTGGCCTACGTGTTCATGGTGCAGCGCGATCGCGACCGGTTCACCGACTGCGGCGCGCGGGCGGCGTCGATG
>Ga0134124_10004284_pt1 | contig 11470 bp, 9 predicted proteins | sample KB304_FD_96880 | JGI IMG/M metagenome (GOLD analysis project Ga0134124, IMG submission 96880) | Terrestrial soil microbial communities without Nitrogen fertilizer from Kellogg Biological Station, Michigan, USA - KB3-0-4 | ecosystem: Environmental > Terrestrial > Soil > Unclassified ... | reverse complement strand
CAAACTCGACGGCGTGTTTTTCAGAAGCTGTGTATTTCAACCCACTTTTCAGAAGCATGCCGGCGTTAGTTGCGGAGGAGTGCAGATTCACGTGCTCGATCGAAATTCATTTGAACCATGGCTTGCCGGTATCGCGATGACGAAGCTCATTCACGATATGTACCCGGCTGAGTTTCGCTGGAAGCGGCCGCCGTACGAATACGTTTACGACAAGAATCCTTTCGACGTGATCAGCGGCACTGCGAAGATCCGAGAAGCCTTTGAGCAGGGGACCGCGCTTGACGTGATTGCCGAGGCGACTAAACAGCCTCTTGAAGAGTTTAAGAAGTTACGTGAGCAGTTTCTTTTGTACGAGTAGAAAGTTAATGTGCGGCGTGAAAGGTCGTCACGCCGACCGCTAATGTGGATTATGAAGGCCACGGATAACACGGATTACATCCGGATTCACGGTCCGCGTTATCCGCAGCTAAAGACGATTTGATTGGCGCGGGCTGTTAATGTAAAACTGCAAAGACGCAAAGAAAGCCTTTGAAGCGCGGCAGCGCTTTGCGCCTTTGCGTGAGTAATTTTTTCGCATACACGTACTTTTCGTGCAAAGCCTGTAAAACTTTTATTCGAAATACTTGGAGGACTCTTTTGGTAAAGACGGAACGCGTACAAGCGGAGGAAGTAGAGCAAACACCCGCGTACGCCTGGTTAATCGGAGCGGCAGCCTGGTTTTTTCCGGGTCTCGGCCACGCTTTGCTCAAGAAATTCGGACGCTCGGTCCTGATGGGCGGCGCCATTCTGGGGTGCTTCATCATCGGACTCGCAATGGGCGGGCACATGTTTGACCTTTCCACCGGTCAGGGCTCATCTCAACTGCTGCAAGTGCCATTTATGATTGCGAATGTCGGAACTGGCGCGCCCTACATCCTGTGTTGGCTTGCAGGCTACGGCTTCGCTGACGACCCCACCCAGGCCGCTCGTGCAACATACGAATACGGCAACACCTTCCTCCTGATCGGCGGGCTGCTGAATTACCTGGCCATGCTCGACGCATTCGATATCGCCGCGGGGAGGAAACCTTGAGACACTTCCTCGTGATGACTTTATTTGCCGCGCTGGCGTCCATCGTCTTTGGAGCGATGGCGAAAGACACTGCGCAAGAACGCGTGATCTATGGTCTCAAGGCTTTTGGTCAGTTTATGGTGATCGGCCTGGTGTTGGCCTGGATCCTTTACTTCATTCCTTGACGCCAAGAAATGGCTTTATTCGAGACTGAAGCGCTAATCTTACGCACCTACAATCTGGCAGAAGCTGACAAGATTGTGGTTTGCTTAAGTCGCTCAGCAGGACTGATCAGAGGCGTCGCCAAGGGATGCAGAAAACTTAAGACTCGTTTCGGCGCCTCACTCGAACCTTTCACGCTCGTCAACCTCACGTACTACGAGAAGGAACACCAGGAACTCGTATCGCTCAGGCAGGTCGAGATCTTAAAGTCACGCTTTAACCTTTCCTCCAACGCAGCGTTATTGACCGGCTTCGCATACATGGGCGACCTGCTCATCGACTTCTCAGCGCCACACCAGGCAAACGACAATCTCTTTCGGATGGCGCTCGCGTCTTTTGAAGCGGTGTCGCAGACACCGTCAGATCTCGAAGCAGTGCTGCGGTATTTCGAAGTGTGGGTCTTGAAGTTGGAAGGATTCCTTCCGGACTTACGGACGTGTGCTAACTGTCATAAAGTTTTTGTGGACGAAGTGGTCTACCTCACGTCCGATCTCTCGCTTCGTTGTTTTCAATGCAGCAACGGGAGAGGCAGCGCCGTATCGAAGCGTCTTCGATCGCATTTGCGCAGTGCGGAGAAGTTGTCACCGGCCAACTTTGCGGAAGGGGCGAGGGAAGTTCCGCAGGAGATCGCAAAAGAGATGGCTGAACTGACGTTTCAGATTATCGGGCGCGTGCTCGAGAGAATGCCGCGCGTGCGGCCAGCAAGTTAGTTCATCCACAGATTGCACAGATTAATCTGTGTAATCTGTGGATAAGAAAAACAACTCCTGTGTTAACGCGCAACTTTAAGTTCAGAAATTACCTTATCCCCCGATACATCATCGGCGCGATGGCGCCCTACATTTTTCTCGCGCTGCTGATGCTCACCGCGGTGCTCCTCGCACAACAAGCAGCTCGGCTCGCGGAGCTCGTGATCTACGCGGACTTGCCGTTCTCGCTGCTCGGAAGCCTGGGCGCAGCGCTCTTACCCGGAGTGCTCATCTTCTCGATTCCCCTGGCCACACTCGCCGGCATCATCGTCGGCTTCTCTCGCATGGGCAGCGACAGCGAGATCGTCGCGATGCGTGCGGCCGGCGTCGGCGCATGGACGATGATTTGGCCCGCGCTCCTGATCGGCTTGATGTTTACTGGCGCCACCACCTACCTGCACCTCAAAGAAGCACCGGAAGCGGCGCGAGATCTTGAACGAATCGCACTCGAAGGAGCGCTTGCAAAACTCGATTCACCCGTTGAGCCTGGCACATTCAGCACGCTGCCTCGCTACGTGATCTATGTGCGTGATGGAAACAAGGACCTCGGCACGTGGGGACGCGTCTTTATTTTTAGCCAGCGAAATGATCGTAACACTGAAGTCTATACCGCTCGCTCCGGCCGAATCGACTCGTCCGGCGATCAATCAGAGTTAGTTCTCACTGATGTACTCGCTACCAGGTTTCCAAACTCAGGCGCCGGCGCTGAAGAAACACCTGGCACTGATGCACCCGGCGTCGATCCGCAAAACTCGTACGTCGTCGAGCACTCCGATCAGTTGCGATTTTCAATCAACACCGGACGATCAGACCTCGTGCAGCGCTTGAACCAGCGCGACATCAACGCCGACTCGATGGACTGGAGTGATTTGCGTGAACGAGTTTCATCGGGCACACCCGAGGAACAAAGAGAAGCGCTACGAATCCTGAACCGGAGAGCCGCTCTTTCGCTGGCGCCGCTCGTTTTTTCACTGTTGGCTGCGATACTGGGTCTAAGAATCCGCCGCGGAGGTAAAAGCGTCGGCGTCCTGCTGACAATCGCCATCGTTATCATTTACTACCTGGCTTCACTGTTGGGCGAGTCGCTCGCGCGTGTCGGCACGCTCTCGCCGTATGTTGGGCCATGGTTGGCAACGGCCTTCATTCTGATTTTGAGTTTGCTTTTCCTGCTGGTCAATCGCATTCCATTCATATCTTCTGCTGCAATCCTTTCGCGAACATCAAAGGCGGCTGAGCCGGCGGCCAGATCCAGTAAGGCAACCCACCGCGGCTTGTCGGCGTTGGGATTTCCGAATTTGATGGACGCGACCCTATTTCGTTCGCTCATCCTCAGTTTCATCGTGTGCTTCGTTACCCTGGCTGCAATCTTCAACATATTCACACTCTTCGAACTCTGGCGTTTCATTGCAGTCACGCACGCGGGCGCGGGCCTGGTGGCAAGATATCTGTTGTTTCTGTTGCCGCTGATTGCCGTAGAGCTGTTTCCGGCGACAATGTTGATTTCGGTGCTCGTCACTTACGCATTGCTGGCGAGGAGGCATGAAGCGATTGCGTGGTGGGCTTCGGGACAGAGTGTTTACCGTCTGATGTTACCGGGTTTTTTCTTTGCGATAGCAATCGGCCTCGGCTCGTGGCTGATCCAGGAATATGTGATGCCCGGCACTAATCTCAAACAGGACGCGCTGAGGGCGAGGATTCGCGGTGGTGAAGCGCGCGCGATCACGCGGAGCGGACGCCAATGGCTCGCCTCAACCCAAACCCACCGCTTCTATTCGTATGAGTTTGATGAAAATGGACGGCTGATAGATCCGGCGATCTACGAGCTGGACTCGGAAGGAGTTCATCTGACGCAGGTCGTCAAGGGAACGAGCGGTGTCTGGACGGATGCAAACCATCTCAAGATCAATGAAGCTGAAACACTGGCGCTGAAAGGCATGGGACTCGAACGCACCTCGAATGCTGAAACTACTTTCACAGGAGTTGAATCGCCGGCAGTCTTTAAGCCGACCATCGACAAACCTTCACAACTTAGTTCACGCGATTTAAGAAGTTACTTGAACGCTGCCAAACAGCGCGGGATGGACGTGTCAGCACTCGCCGTCGCGTTGCAAAGAAAATACGCGGGTCCGTTCGGGATACTCATCATGGCGCTGGTCGGCATGCCGCTGGCGGTGTCGTTCGGCAGGAAGGGAACTGTAATCGCTTTGTGTGCGGCCGTCGTAGTTGGAATCGCGTACTGGGCAGTCGGTGGTGGTTTTCAGCAGCTAGGCAATCACGGGTTACTGCGTCCATCGGTCGCCGGCTGGTCGCCACTCGTGATCTTCACCGCCGCCGGTACGTACTTCCTCTCGCGAGTCCGCACCTGAGCCGCAAAGAGGCACAAACAGGCCTTTTGTGCCTTTTTGCGGCGAAGGTTTAAGTCCCTGTTTCCCAGCTCGAAATGTACTCGAGTTGTTCGGCGGTTAGCTCGTCGATGGAAATGCCGAGCGCACGAAGCTTGAGGCTCGCGATCTCTTTATCAACTTCCGCCGGCAGCAAGTGAACGCCAGGCTCGAGTGTGCCTTTCTTCTTCACCAGATACTCAACAGAAAGCGCCTGGTTCGCGAAGCTCATGTCCATCACGCTTGCCGGGTGTCCTTCGGCGGCTGCGAGATTGATAAGCCGGCCTTCGCCAAGCACCACGATCCGCCGTCCATTCGACTGAATCTTGTACTCCTCGACAAATGGACGCATCGTCACAGGGTCGGCGGACATCTCGCGCAACGCAACGAGATTCAGCTCGAGATCGAAGTGGCCGCTGTTACAGACAATCGCGCCATCTTTCATCTTCGCGAAATGCGCACTATCGATAACGTGACGATTGCCGGTAACGGTGACAAAGATATCGCCGATGGCGGCCGCTTCGCTGATCGGCATCACGCGAAACCCGTCCATTACAGCTTCCACCGCTTTGATGGGATCGATTTCGGTGACCACGATGTTCGCTCCCATTCCGCGTCCGCGCAGCGCCACGCCCTTACCACACCAGCCATAACCAACCACGACGAGTGTGCGGCCGGCCAGCAGGATGTTGGTGGCGCGAATGATGCCGTCGAGTGTCGACTGGCCGGTGCCGTAACGGTTATCGAAGAAGTGCTTCGTCTGCGCGTTGTTTACCGCGATGGAAGGGAAGGGCAACACGCCCGCAGTCTCCATTGCATGCAAGCGCTGGATACCGGTGGTCGTCTCTTCTGTAGAACCGATGATCTCTTTGATCTGGCCGCCGCGTTCTTTCAGCAGTGTTGCAACTACGTCGGAGCCGTCGTCGATGATGATGTCAGGGTGCGAATCGAGCGCAGTGCGGACGTGGCGATTATAGGTATCAGTCGACTCGCCCTTGATTGCGTAAACGGGAATTCCCCAATCGGCAACCAGCGACGCGGCCACGTCGTCCTGGGTTGAAAGTGGATTCGAAGCAATCAGGACTGCTTCGGCGCCGCCGGCTTGCAGGGCGCGCGCAAGGTTTGCAGTCTCAGTGGTGATGTGTGCACATGCGACCAGCTTCACCCCAGCCAGCGGTTTTTCTTCCGCAAACCTCTCGCGGATAAGACGAAGAACAGGCATCTCACGTTCGGCCCATTCAATGCGCTGCTTGCCCTGGCCTGACAAGCCGATGTCTTTCACGTCAAATTCGACGGACGGTGCAGAACTCATATTGAACTATTCCTTTTACTTGAATTTATGAAAGCCCGCTAAAAACTTTAGATTTTTGCAGTTGCGCGCAACGCTTCAGCCTTGTCGGTCTTCTCCCAGGAGAAGCTGTCTTCGTGACGGCCGAAATGGCCGTAAGCAGCGGTAGCTTTGTATATCGGCCGGCGCAGATTCAAAGTCTCGATGATGCCGCGCGGCGTCAGTTCAAAGTGATCGCGGACGAGTTTCGCAAGCGCAACTTCGCTAATCCGTCCAGTGCCGGCGGTGTCGACAAGCACAGAAACAGGATCGGCAACGCCGATGGCGTAGGCGAGTTGGACCAGACAACGATCCGCAAGTCCCGCAGCCACGATGTTCTTAGCGACGTAACGTGCCATGTAAGCGGCCGAACGATCGACCTTCGTCGGATCCTTGCCGGAGAAAGCGCCGCCACCGTGAGGCGCGTAGCCGCCGTACGTATCCACGATGATCTTGCGGCCGGTTACACCAGCATCACCCTGCGGACCGCCGGTAACGAAGCGTCCGGTCGGGTTGATGTGGTATTTGGTGTCCTGGTCGAGTAGCTCAGAAGAGACGGTATGCTTGATTACTTTCTCTTCAATTTCGGCACGGAGTTGTTCGTTGGTGACGTCGGGATCGTGCTGCGAAGAGATGACCACAGCTTCAAGTCTGAATGGCCGGCCGTCGCGGTATTCAACCGTGACTTGCGACTTGCCGTCAGGACGCAGGTAAGGCAGCTCACCTGATTTACGCACCTCGGAAAGCCGGCGCGCGAGCAGGTGGGCCAATTGAATCGGCAGCGGCATCAGCTCCGGAGTTTCATTACAGGCAAAACCAAACATCAACCCCTGGTCGCCGGCGCCACCCGTATCCACACCCATCGCGATGTCAGGTGACTGCCGATCGAGTGCTGAAAGAACTGCGCAGGTGTCGCAGTCGAAACCATACTTTGCCCGGGTGTAACCGATTTCCCGAATCGCTTCGCGGGCAACTCTCGAATAGTCGATCACGGCGTTGGTTGTGATTTCACCCGCGACCACGACCAGGCCGGTCGTCACGAGCGTTTCACAAGCTACGCGTGCGGTAGGATCGACACTCAACGCGGCGTCAAGTACAGCATCCGAGATTTGATCGGAGATTTTATCGGGGTGACCTTCAGTGACGGACTCAGAGGTGAACAGGTAACCGGATTCGCTAGTCAAAACAGCTCCTTTATGGTGTACACAGTCTCGAATTTAGAGCAGAAAAAGACCGCGTACTTTAGCAGTCAGCGTTTCGGGGTGTCAAGGCTCGCAACAGCTTCTTGTATAAAAATGCTAGCCATTAAGAAGCACAAAAAGCGTAACATGTCCTATCATCAGGCATCTAAGCTCAAACTTGGAAGCGCGCTGCTTGCGGCGTGATTCAAATGCTCTCTCCTTGCGTAATCGTTGCAACAGTGGCCCCTTGGCTATGTCACACCCACACTCATCCAATCTGGAAGTAACCAAAGCGATATTGGACTGCGCCAGCGCGGGCGGTTTTGATTTTGGCGACGACACAGCGATGGTGGCTGTACAGCATATGCTTCGCCAAACTGTAGACCTTTTCGAGATGGTGAGTGCGATGGGGCTAACGCCGAAAAACATTTTCGCCCTCGGAAAAATCTATTCCAATAGTCTTCCAGTAATCAAAAGGTTACGCCGGATGGGAGTAACGGTCGTCGAGAGCACCATGCCAGAACCGGGAGATTTCCATTCATACTTCGAACGAGATGTAGCCAAGTTGTGGAAAGTGGCAGGCGACGCATTGGGTCAGCGTCAGATCAAACGACTACTTGTGTTGGACGATGCCGGAGTATGCATTACCAACGTCCCTCCCCATATACTGCGGCGGTACGTGGTCTGCGGCATTGAGCAAACAACTCGGGGCATGGTTCTTTTCAAAGAGAATCCGCCGCCTTTTGCTGTGATCTCATGGGCGAGGGCGGCAGTGAAGTTAAACATAGGCAGTCCTATTTTCTCTCAATACCTGGTTGAAAAATTAAATACAGAATTCCTCAAAGGCGAATCGCTACAAAAAAAACAACTTGGCATTATTGGCCTCGGAAGCATTGGCAGGGGAGTAGCAAGTTTGACTCTCAAGCAGGGCGCCGATGTATTCTTCTATGATCCGGATCAATACGTACACATTCCTGCATCTCTGCGTAACAGAATCGGTCGTTTGAACTCACTGGAAGACCTTATGCTTCGGTGCGATTACGTGGTGGGGTGTTCTGGTTGCAATCCATTTATGGGTGAATGGCCGTTGAAACACAAACCCTCCATAAAACTTCTCAGCGCTTCCAGTGGTGACCAAGAGTTTGACCTCATCATAAGAGATCTAAAACAGAAACCAGATTTCAAGGTAACATCAACTACCTGGGACATCGTTTCCGAATATGGACCATCCGGGCCAATTCATATCGCGTACTTGGGATATCCTTATAGTTTCGTGTCTCGAAGACCCGAGGCTCTTCCAACAGAGATAGTACAATTCGACACCGGTGGCTTGCTGGCAGCACTGGTTCAGGCTCGGCTTTTTTTGCAAGAGTGTGAAAGCGGTCGCGAGCAGAATAGGGGCATTCACCGCGTATCGCCTAAGGCGCAGCGCTTTGTTTACGAGAGATGGCTCGGGGCTATGAAGGACCGAATGATCGATATCGCAGATCGCTTTGGTCATGATCCAGATTTGCTAAGGGCTATCCAGCATGATGATTGGTTCTATGAGAATAGCGAGCCCCATCCAAGTCAGCATTACAGACCCGCCAAGCCCGTCGAGGAGTTAATGGACCAATTCATTTGCCAAAGTGGCTTTATCACGACTCAAGGATAAGCTTGAATCGCACTTCGGTACCATGGGAGATCAGCGAATCTATCTCGATTGTGCCGCCTGCGACATGTGCTCGTTCATGCATACTGATGAGTCCAAGAGTCGCGGCTCGTGGCGCGCGTTTTCGCAGGCTCTCCATATCAAAGCCGACCCCATTGTCCTTAACCGTCAAAAGCAACACATTGCCATCGTTCACAAGCTGCAATAGTACGTGGCTGGCCCGGGCATGGCGCACAATATTAGTTAGCGCTTCCTGCGCTATTCGGAAAAAAGCCGTTTCGAGCTCGCGTGAGAAACGCTCATTCTGATCGGGTAATTCGATGACTACGTCCACTTCCAAACCCGTGCGCTTTGTATAACGTTCTACGTACCAACGCAGAGCTGTGGCCAACCCGAAATCGTCGAGCACCGGAGGACGTAGATCAACGGAAAGATCGCGAACCAAACGAAGTGCTTCATCAACAGCTTCAATATTGTCCTTGAGATAGCAACTTACTTCTGAAGCTTGTGAAGCCTGCTGAACCGTATGGAGATTAATTTTCACAGCGGTTAGCACTTGCCCGATCTGGTCGTGCAACTCACGAGCAATTCGACGTCGCTCATCCTCTTGAGCTTCGATAAGCTGCCGCGAAAACATTTGCAGCGCGTCCTGTGCAAGTTTTTGCTCTGTGATATCCCGTGCTGTGCTCTGAACTCCGACCATTACACCATTCTCGTAGATCGCACTACTGCGAACTTCGACGGGCACACGGTGTCCGTCCTTTGCTATCACGTCGACTTCGTAGGTGGTTTCACCCTGTTCTGCCAGCTTTGCACCGAAACTTTCACGCACATACTGCACGTGCGTTGCTGGCACAAACTCAACAAAGTTATGACCGACAATTTCTTCACGTTTGTATCCGGTCAAGGTTTCGGTGGCGCGATTTACTCTGATGTAATTTCCTTCGAGATCGTGAACGTAAATGGCATCCCTCGCGTTCTCAAACAACTCACGATAACGTTCTTCACTTTCGCGCAACGCTACTTCTGAACGCCTCCGTTCGGCAATGCGTTCCTCGAGTTCCGCCACATGGTGCTGGCTTTGTTCAAACAACTGAGCATTCCGAATAGCCGTGGCAGCACATTCGGCCAGCGTCCCAGCCAACCGTGCGTGCTCCGCCTGAAAGAAAAGCGGGTCTACCTTGTCCATCGAATAGACACCAATGACCTGGCCTGATGCAATCAGCGGTACTCCAATCCAACTGCGAACATGACCACCACCGGTGACCCATTGCCATCCAGGCTCTCGGTGTGTATCCGCCACAATGAGACTCTGCTTAGTCGAACAGATGCGCCACAACAGAGGATTAGTCTTGGCATCGAATGCAATAAACCGAGTGGTCTCCCCATCCTGAGATCCTGTCCAACGGCTGAGTGCACTCACTACGAATTGCGAGTTCCCAGTACGCAGCATCACGTTGGCGCTGTCGTAAGGGACCAGCTTGGCAAGGAAATCCAGCAGTGTTTCCAGAACTCGTTCGAGACTGAGATTCTCCGTCAGCGCAATATTAGCGTCGCGCAGAATTTCAGTCTCCTGGCGTATGGCCTGTTCGTGGGCCAACCGTGCAGGTAGTTCGGTCTCAATCTTCATGAATCGATTACGCGCGCACACGCCGAGACCGGCGCGGATTTACTCCATCATTTCAAATGTATATTGACTACGTGAGGCCTAACACGGCCAGAGAAACAGCTTGAGCGAGCTGCTGGACGTCGACGTATTGCCCGAGCGATCCACGGCCTTCACGGTAAAAACATTGTCGCCAAATGCGGTCGCATAAACGAAGTCGAAATCGATTCCGGCTGATATCGGAAGCGGACTGAGCACTCCGTTTACATAGATCTCATACTCGATATTATCCTGTGAGTCTGCATTGTCGCTTGATTCGGTCCAGCCCAGGTAAATTTCTCCACAACTGTTATCTTGCACGAGGTGTAGATTTGTGGGCGCGCTGGGCGGCACGGTGTCACTACTGGGTGGCATGGTCGCGCTGACAGTATTGCTCGTAGCCACGTTACCGCCGGTCGAATCAGAGACACTGACGCTGAAGGAGTTTGTTGTTCCCGGCATCAGATGCCGAACCACAATTGAAAGACTGTTAGCCGGCGCTTGCGCCCAGTAGATATCTTGAGTCAGCGGGTTGCCGTTCTTGTTGAAGCTATAGTTGCAGCAGTAGTTCCCATTGTCCGTAGACCTGGTCCAGGTCAACTGAACTTCCGAGGGGCTAAGCACAGCAACTTGGAGCACGGGAGTGCTTGGCGGCGTCGTATCTGCAAGCGTCTTCACGCCGACAAGATTGCTGTCGGCAGACTTATTACCGCTACCGTCGATGGCGTAAACGGAAAACGTGTAAGAGCTATTGCTGGTTAGATACCTGGCCGTGTAGGTGGTCTGTGTTTGGCTGACTGTTGCGAGCGAGTTGTAGGCTGAGTTGCCAAGGTTCGTGATCTTGACTCGATATGACAACGTTCCGGAGTTGTCTGTGGAACCCTGCCACGCCAGGCTGACAGTGTTATCAGTGATGGCGGTGACTACCAGATTTGTCGGGGTTGTCGGAGCGGATCTGTCGCCCTTCGCTGCTAAAGTTTTAGATCCTGTAAACAGCAGAACGGAAGTCAGAGCCAGTGCTGCTATTCCAATGACGAGACGTGAGATCTGTTGAGTAGTCATGTGGCCTCCTTCGCCGACGAAGTCGTTTCGCTTGAACGTCGAGCTCTGTGGGAGGGAAGCGGCAGATTATCAGATCTTTCGGAGTCTGACTATTGTTATTGTGACGTAAGATCGTTGAGATTTCGTGGCAAAAGTTGGTCAGAAAAAGGCACAAAGGCACAAAGACATCTGGACCATTCAAGCCCAAGACTTTTACCTTTTT
>Ga0134124_10004283_pt1 | contig 11470 bp, 9 predicted proteins | sample KB304_FD_96880 | JGI IMG/M metagenome (GOLD analysis project Ga0134124, IMG submission 96880) | Terrestrial soil microbial communities without Nitrogen fertilizer from Kellogg Biological Station, Michigan, USA - KB3-0-4 | ecosystem: Environmental > Terrestrial > Soil > Unclassified ... | reverse complement strand
TGGAAGGACTCACTCGTCCTGGGAGTCCTGATGAACACCCGCGGGCTAGTCGAACTGGTGGTCCTGAACGCCGGGCTGGATCTGGGTGTCCTCTCGCCTTCCCTGTTCACCATGATGGTGCTCATGGCGCTGGTCACGACTTTCATGACCACTCCGATCCTGATCGCCATGAAGGCTCACCCTGACGGGTCGTGAAGCCAGCTCTCCGCCATCCGCTGTCCACGCGATGACTTAACCCGCTGCCAGAGAACGTCTTCCATCCTGCATCTTTTTCACCTCCTTGCCCGTATATCCGGGTAGCATGAACGGCCTAGCTTATTGCTTCGTCAATGTAATGGAATCCGAGGCCAGCGCAATCGCTCGCGGTCTCCGCCGGCGTGATCCGGACTTACTCGACCGTCTCATCGAGCAGTATCAGCATCGCCTTCTTCGATATTTGATCTACCTGTCAGGAAATCGTGAACTGGCGGAAGACCTTTTCCAGGAAACCTGGATTCGCGTGATCGAGCGCGGCCATCAGTACGACGGCCGCCACGAATTCGGCACCTGGCTTTACGTAGTGGCCAGGAATCTGACCATTGATTATTTGCGGAAGAACAATCCGGTCAGCCTGGACGGGCTGATGGACGACGAAGAGCACGTGCCGTTCGAACCGGCCGACGCCCGGCCCATGGCGTGGGAAGTTGTGCAGCAGCACGAGCAAGCTGAGCGCATCGGCGCGGCCCTGGTGAGCATTCCGGCCGAGTATCGCGAGACCGTGGTGCTGCGCTTTCAGGAAGGACTGGCTTTGGATGAAATTGCCACCGTGACCGGGGCGCCCCTGGGCACGGTGAAATCGCGACTGTATCGTGGATTGAACATGTTGATGTCGCGGCTGAAGGGAGTGCAGGCATGACGCGGAACGCCCATGAAGAGGCCCGGGAGTTGATCGCTCTGGGCGAAGATCTTTCGGATTCCAAGCAGGCCTGGCTGCTGGCCCATCTCGATGAATGCGAATCATGCCGTCACTACTCAGAAGGGGTGCACGGGGTGGTTCGCGCTTTGCGTTCGCTGCCGATCGCCGCCGACTCCCGCCTGGTGCACGCTACGCAGATGCGGGTGCGCTTCCACGCCAGCCGACTTCGCGAGACCCGGGAACGCATGTGGCTAGTCGGGATGGCTTGTCTCGGAGTGGGTCTTTCTGCAACGCTCACCGTGCCCTTGTTGTGGCGACTCTTCGCCTGGATGGGCGAACGGGCCGGAGTCTCGAGCCTGATTTGGCAAACCGGTTTCATGTTTTTCTTCATCGCCCCGGTGCTGGCGGTGAGCGTGCTGTTGCTGGCTCGCGGCACGCACCTGACCAACAACGGCGAGCAGTCGCGCTAAGGGCACGAACAAGGCGGGAGAAATTATGCAGGTAAGAAACGAAGCTCAAACCGGACTGGCTGCGGAAATCAAAGTTGTCCCGCTGTGGGCGTGGGTGCTCGCGGGGATCGTATTCATCGCCGCGCAGGTTTTCTTCAACCTCGTCGTGGCCCGGCACGCGGGCGGGCCGCCGCCATGGTCAAGACCATTGCTTGGACTGTTGGCCGGTATGGGTGCGGCCTGCTTTCTGCTGCTCATCGGCTATATAAATCGCGACGCGAAACGACGCGGGATGAGCCCTACGCTTTGGACGGTTATGGCCGTTATTATTCCCAACGCTCTGGGCATCATTCTTTACTTCCTCCTGCGGCAACCGCGCAGCAGCGCCTGCCCGCAATGTGGGAATGCCGTCCAGCCCGGATTCAACTTCTGCCCTCGCTGCAGTTACAAACTGAGTCCGAACTGTCCGCAGTGCCAGCGCGTGGTTGGCGTCAATGATGTCTATTGTCCGTACTGCGCAGCCCCGCTGCGCACCCCGGCGGCCCCGGCCTCGGCGCTCCCAACGAAACTTCCCGGTTAAGGACCAATAAAATCGCACGTTGCGAATCGTGCTGCTCGCCCGGAGGTATGCAAAATGACGGAAGCGTCTCCGCGTTTCAAGGCCAGGGTGGCCGGTGTCTTTGAAATGCTCGAGGGTATGACTTCAGCATTCGGCCAGGTGTTCGTTCTGGGCAGGCTTATTGTCTCCGGGAACGCCGCAGCCACAGCGGCCAATCTCCTGGGACACGAGCGGCTATTTTGGTTGGGATTCGTATCTTCTCTCATCGGGGTTGCGTGTCATATCATTTGGACACTTCTCTTCTATGACCTGTTCAAGCCAGTGAACCGAAGCCTCTCTTTACTCGCGGCTTTCGTCAGTCTCGTGGTATGCGCGATGCAGGCCCTTACCAGCCTCTTGTACGTCGCTCCGTTGCTCGTGCTGCAAGGCGGTAGCTCGGTGAGCGCATTTACGACGGCACAGTTGCAGGGGTTGGCGTACGTCTTTCTCAAGTTGAATGCTTGTGCTTTCGACATAGACCTGGTTTTCTTCGGACTCTGGTGCGTCCTGACCGGCTACCTCATGTTCAGGTCGACCTTCCTGCCTCGAGTTCTGGGAGTGCTGTTGGCGATTGATGGTTTGGGTTGGATGACTTTCGCGGTGCCTCCGTTTGCAAGCTATCTGTTTCCCGTGATCGCGACCGCCTCCGCCCTCGCGGAAATACCGCTGCAGTTATGGCTCGTCGTGATGGGCGTGAACTCTCAACGGTGGAAGGAACAAGCCAGCGCGGCCGAAGAACTTGCCTGAAAGCGCCGTCTATACCCGATACGGACCCGCAGAAGCGATTCAAATCCAGGACGTTGAAAAACCTGCTCCCAAAGAACATGAAGTCTTGGTAAAAGTGCGCGCGGCTTCCGTCAATCCACTTGCCAAGGGCGTTATGAGAGGCGGCGGTCGCCTAGTGAGCGGGCTGCGCAAACCAAACCTACGTGATGGTTGAAGACCGGAGCGGTCGGGGGATGTCCGGGCGTTTGGGTAGGTCTAGTCTCTCTTCGGCACCGCGTAATACCCGCTGCGGGCCTGGATCTTGTAATCCTTCTTCGTAGTGTGAATTTCCACTTTGCGAAAAGTGCCGTCCAGCGCGGTGTTCGAGGGGGTATAGCCGATGTTGTATTGGCTCCGCAGTTCCTGCGCGATCTGGTCAAAGGCTTCTTTCAGCTTGTCCGCCTTATTGCCCACATCAATGACCCGGCCTCCGGTCTCCGCTGCAAGCTTTTTCATTTCGCGATCGCCGGAGTATCCCCCGAAACCATAAAAGCCGCGATCGGCAATCAGCAGGACATAGCAGATGGAATCCGCCTTCTGTGCGGCTTCAATCGCGTCGTTGATCTTCAGTTGACTGCCCTGGTCTTCTCCGTCGGTGAGCAGGATCATGGCCTTGCGTCCGACTTCTTTAGCGAGCTGATCGTGGGCGGCTAGATAGACGGTGTCGTAGAGCACGGTGCCTTTGGGATTCGAACTGCAGGGCAATGGTCCGCCTCCGGCTCCGGGGAGGCCGCCGCAACTGGACGGAGGAGCATTGATGCGCGCGCTGTTGAGCGCCTCGCGCAGCCGGCGTGACGAGTTGGTGAAATCCTGCAACAGGTTGGAGTCGACGTCGAAGCTGATGACGAACGCCATGTCCTTGGGACGCAATATCTCGGCCAGGAAGTTGGCGCCCACTTCCTTCTCCATCTCGAGCACCCTCTGCTGGCTGCCGCTCGAATCGATCAGGATGCCCAAGGTCAGGGGCAGGTCGGACTCGGCGGCAAAATACTTGATGGTCTCGGGTTTGCCGTCTTCGAGCAGCTGAAAATCGCTCTTGGCCAAGCTGGGAATCAGACCGCCCTTCTTGTCTTTGACGTTGAAAAAGAGCTGGACGACGTTGACGTTCACCTTCAGGGTGCTGACCGACTGGTCTCGCTCTCCGGATTGGTTGTCCTGGTTCTGGCTGTCGGAATCTGGTGTGCCGGCCAGGTGGGGGAGCGCCTGGGCTGAGGCGGGACTCGCGGAAAGGAGGCTGGCAAGGGTCACGGCGCTCGCCAAAATGGGCACTGCAAACCTGTGGACGATCGGCATCCAGATATTCTCCCGCACTTTTTGTTAGTCTATTCCATTAGGGTTAGATGCACGAAATTGCTGGCTTCAGCATCCCAATATTGGCAGCAGCCGGCAGCCGGAGAGGCCACCCGTGTTTTCCTTGATTGGTAGAGCGGCGATTGTTAGAGCGGCGCAGGCCCTTCCGGCGGCAGTGGTGACGGTTTGCTTGTTTTCCGGGACGATGACCGCCCAACAGGAGCCGCCGAAGCAGGACATTCCGGATGCGCCCTCGGCCTCGCGGCCTTTTCCCAGTGTGCCCTCGACCGGCAATGGTCAGCCGAACCAGCCTCCGGCGGAGCAAGCGCCGCCCGACCAGCCTACGTTGCCGGCGAACCAGGCACCGCCCACCAGTTCCGCGCCTGCGGACGACCCGGTTTATGCGCCCGGGGTCTCTCCCGTGCCTGCGCTGAAAGTCACGACCGCGCCTCCGGGCAGCGTCCCTGCGGATCGCGGCCCTGGTGGCGAAGAGTTGTACAAGATTGTGGCCAACGTCAACCAGGTGCTGGTTCCGGTCATGGTGAAAGACGACTCCGGACGCCTGGTCAACGGGCTGTTATCCAGAGATTTCTCGGTTTTTGAGGACGGCAAAAAGGTCACCCTGAATTTCTTCACCACGGATCCGTTCGCGCTGTCGGCGGCGGTGATCCTCGACACCGGAATGCCGGATGTGGCGCTGCAGAAGGTGAACCAGACCTTCTCCGCGCTGCAGGGGGCGTTCAGCCAGTTCGACGAAGTATCTCTCTACACCTACAGCACCAGCGTCACCAAAGTGACTGACTTCGCGGCCGTCGGCCGCAGACTGACTGCGGCGCTGGATGGCCTCAAGACGGTGACCGGCAGCAATAACGGGCCTCCCGTGGTAAGCGGGCCCATGGGACCGCAGGGGCCGATCATCAACGGCGTTCCCGTTGATGCCGGCGCGCCCCGGACCATCAATCCACCCAAAGAAGTTCACGTGCTGAACGATGCCCTGGTGGCCGCGGCCGTGGACCTGCGCAAACGTGACCGGGCCCGCCGAAAAGTGATTTTCATTATTACCGATGGCCGCGAATACGGCAGCAACGCCAGCTACAGCGATACGCTGAAGGTCCTGCTGTCGTACGGAATTCAGGTCTACGGCGTGGCTGTGGAAGGATCGGCGATCCCCGGATACGGCCAGTTGCAGAAGCTGCACGTGCCGCTCACCGGCTCGCGACTGGGCTATAGCAACATCCTACCCAAGTACGCCAACGCCACCGGGGGCGAAATCTTCTCCGGGTTTTCCCGCGACGCCATCGAGACGACTTACGCCCGCACCCTGGGCGATGCCCGCAATCAGTACACCCTGGGATATCTGACCCATTCGACGCCCAGCAGCACCCACCGAGAAATCGATGTACACGTGGCGCGTCCCGGCCTGACGGTAACGGCAAAAGAAGGCTACTATCCAGTTGGATTGGCGCGCTGACGGCCTAGATTGAAGATTTCAGTTCAGATTTCAGACTAAAGTGTTTCGACCCGCAGAAAATCAAGATGGCTCGGTTTCAACCTGAAACCCCCGATCCGAAATGGAGCCGGTGTTCCACAAGTAACCTGAGTAACCTGCTTTGACGCTAGGCCATGTGGTATAAAACCAGCAGTATCAACCCCAAATTTAGCCGGGGATAGGTTCGCGTCCAGGCCGACGCCGCCACCGGATTCCGAGGGAAGTCTTGAGTTTCATCAACTTCGCAGCTCGCGAGATCAACTGCAAGATCGTTTATTACGGCGCCGGGTTGGGCGGGAAGACGACGAATCTTCAGTTCATATACCAGAAGACCGCCGAGCAGCAGAAGGGCAAGATGATCTCCCTGGCGACGGAAACAGAACGGACGCTGTTTTTTGATTTCCTGCCGCTCGATCTGGGTTCTGTTCGCGGCTTCAAGACTCGTATCCACTTGTACACAGTTCCCGGCCAGGTGTTTTACGACGCCAGCCGCAAACTGATCCTGCGCGGCGTAGACGGCATCGTTTTTGTGGCCGACTCGCAACAAGAACGCATGGACGCCAACGTCGAAGCCCTCGACAACCTCATGGCCAACCTCAAGGAACATGGCTACGACTTCAACAAGATTCCTTACGTGCTGCAATTGAACAAACGCGATCTGCCGAACGTCCTCTCCGTGGACGCGCTATCCAAACAACTGCGCCGAAAAAACGAACCCTTGATTGAAGCCGTTGCCTTTCAAGGCCCCGGCGTGTTCGAGACTCTCAAAGAAATCGCCCGCCAAGTGCTCACCGACCTGAAACAGGGCGGGTAGAGCGGACTGCAGGCTTCGGACCTCGGACCTTAATAAGACCCTATTAATCTGAGCTTCGGCGAAATATCAGATTCTCACTTGTATTTTGGGTCGAACATCGGCTTCACCTTGCCACGCCTTGCGGTCGCGATCAGCTCTGTCCCAAACTGCCCGCCCTGGTTTACTCCGAACAAGCGGTGGCGAAGCTTGTTCTGCGCAAGAAACGGCCACCGCAGAAGACTTCCCACCCGCTGCCTGAGAGTCACGCGCTTCTGTCGAAGGTTGTGAAATGTGATGTCATCAAAGCCGCAAATATCAAGCAGCGATTTCAGATTGGACCCGGCGAACCCATATTCGTGGGCGAGAGTGACATAGAGGCTCGAGTTCGGCGTCGGCCCTTCCATGTTCGGGGTGCGCAACAACAGCACGCCGTTCTCCTTCAACGCGCGGAAAATGGCGTCCACCACCCAGAGCAAAGAGTGCTTGGGTATGTGCTCAATCACGTGCGACATATGGATGAAGTCGTAATGTTCCGGCCACTGACTGAGATAGTCTCCGATATCGTTTTCAATCTCATGCAACTGGATCGCGCCCTTTGCCCAATCACGGACACGCTCCTTGTTGGCAATGCCGAAATCTGCACCAGAGATATTTGTATACCCCAGCTTTACGCAGGCCGCGATGAACCAGCCGCCTCCGAATCCGATGTCCAGGATTGCTGCGTCTTTTGGACTCGGCAGTAGCGCGCAATATTCAGAAACCGCCAACAAGACCCGCGCATCATTTTGGATCTCCGCGAATGTGGGCTGTGGCGGCTCGGAAGAGTGCCTCAGGGACATCCGGCGATAAACTTCGGCGACGAAGGCATTCGGTTCCATATTGAAGATGAGTTCTAAAGTTAGTTGCCAGTCTCACAGTCGTCAACCCAGTTCCGAGCGGCGCCAGATCCGACGGTTGCCGGCTTGCGCGGGGACATTTCTATTGTGGTATGACAGGCTGCAGGCACAGGCTGCTGGGTGACGTAACTTTGATTGTGTAAAGGGCGAGAGGGTGTAAGTTGGCTTTGGCCTCACAAGCTAAAGCCCTTCCTGGAAAAGGCAACGGAATTTCAGGATGCGGGTATAATCTCGCCCATGGCGCTGGCCTCTGGCACCAAGATTGGGCCCTATGAAATCGTGTCCCTGCTGGGCGCGGGTGGCATGGGCGAAGTGTACCGGGCGCGCGATTCCCGGTTGCGCCGGGAAGTGGCGATAAAAGTTCTGCCACCTTCATTTGCCAAGGATACAGACCGCCTCCGCCGTTTTGAGCAGGAAGCGCGCATGGTCGGCGCGCTCAATCATCCCAACATCCTGGCCATCTTTGACGTCGGCGCCCAGGACGGCGCGCCCTACCTGGTTTCCGAACTCCTCGAAGGGCAGAGCCTGCGCGAGCACATGCAAGGCGGGCCCGTCCCCCAGCGCAAAGCAGTTGACTACGGTATGCAAATCGCGCGTGGCCTGGCGGCGGCGCACGAGAAGGGCGTGGTGCATCGCGATCTCAAGCCTGACAACATTTTCGTGCTCCATGACGGGCGCATCAAGATCCTCGACTTCGGTCTGGCCAAACTGATGCAGGACGACGCACTGACCTCGGCCCATCCCGACTTGCAGACCGTGGACCAGGAGCACCCCGCCACCACTCCCGGACACGTGATGGGCACCGTCGGCTACATGGCTCCTGAACAGGTGCGAGGCCAGGGCGCAGACCACCGCTCCGACATTTTTGCCCTGGGCGCGATTCTCTACGAGATGCTGACCGGCAAGCGTGCGTTCAAACGCGACTCCAGCGTAGAGACCATGAATGCCATCCTGAAGGAAGAGCCGCCCGAACTGGACGCGACGGTCCCCGGCCTCACTCCGGGCTTGGATCGTGTGGTCCGGCATTGCCTGGAGAAAAACTCGGTACAGCGCTTCCAGTCGGCCAGCGACATCGCGTTTGATCTGGAGACAATTTCCAGCCACTCCGGTACGGGTTCGCGTTTGAAGGTCGTAGCGCAAGAGCGGCAGGGATACTGGAAGCCCGCGGTAATAACTTTGCTGGTAGCTGCCGCGTTGGCCGCCACTTACTACCTGGCCCGAAAAAGCGCACCGGCGGTTGCCCCGCGATTCCATCAGCTCACCTTTCAGCGGGGCACGATCTACGGCGCCAAGTTCGCACCTGATGGCCAGAGCATCCTGTTCAGCGCCGCCTGGAATGGCGCGCCCAAGCCGCAGATCTATACCACTCGAACCGACGCTTTGATGTCGCGTCCAATTGATCTGCAGGACAGCCAGGTCCTGGGTATTTCCTCCAAAGGGGAGATGGCGATCCGTCAGAAAACCGAGATAGGACAGGTTGCACAGGGCATGCTCTCGGTGGTGCCCTTGACGGGCGGTGCGCCGCGGGAACTGCTGGCCGACGTGCTTGATGCTTCGTGGAATCCGGCCGGAGATTCGCTGGCCGCAGTCCATGCCGTGGCCGGAGAAGACAGGCTGGAATATCCGATCGGCAAGACGATCGTCACCACGAGCACAGGCAACATCACCGATGTGGCGGTCTCTCCCGATGGGAAGCTGATCGCGTACTTTGAGCATCCCAACGCGGGAGACACTCGCGGTTATGTGGCGGTGACCGACCTCGCCGGAAAGGCTCGGCGGCTGACCCGCGAGTGGAGCGATCTGACGGGTCTGGCGTGGTCCCGGTCGGGAGCTGAAATCTGGTTTACCGGCAGCGATGCCGGCATCAACAGTGCGCTCTATGCCGTGGATCTGGACGGCAGGCAGCGCGACCTGCTGCATATCCCTGGGCGCCTGCACCTGTTCGATATCGGCAAGGACGGGCAGGTATTGATCACCAACGAGGCCAGCCGTCTGGAGATCTACGGCCGTCACGTCGGCCAGGACAAAGACATAGATCTTTCCTGGTTCGATTGGACAATTGGACGTGCCGTTTCTCATGACGGCCAGTGGGCGGTGCTCGAAGAAGATGGCGAAGGCGGCGGACCCGACTATTCGATTTTTGTGCGCAAGACTGACGGTTCCCCTGCCATTCGACTGGGCAGCGGCATGGGGTTGGATATTTCTCCGGACGCAAAGTGGGTGGCGTCCACCAGCGTCAAGCAGCCCGCTCCGACTGTCCTCCTGCCAACCGGCGCCGGACAACCGGTTTCGCTGGGCGACGGCCAGCTATTCCACTCACAGCGGATGAGCTTCCTGCCCGATGGTAAGGGCGTGATCATGATCGCGGCCGAGCCCGGCAAGTCCCCGCGCACCTACATCCAGATGCTGGACGGCACAGCTCCAAAGGCATTTGGACCAGAGGACTTCCGTGGCGTAGACGTCTCTCCGGATCAAAAGAGTGTAATGGGGCGACGGCGCAATGATCGAACCACCTGGGTTATTCCGATGTCGGGTGCTGATCCGGGGCAACCGCTGGCGTCAGTGAAACCCGGTGAGTTCGCTACAGGCTGGACGTCGGACGGGCTATCGATCTACCTTATGGATTCATCCACGATGCCTGCCAAGGTTTACGTGATGGACGTGAAAACAGGCCAACGCAAGCTGCACCACGAAAATGCCCCGGCCGACCCTTCCGGCGTGCCTCAAGCCGGTGGCGGCTTGGTTACTCCAGATGGAAAGTTTTACATGTATGACGTGCCCCGGACGCTTTCTTACCTTTATGTGGTTGAGGGATTAAAGTAGGCGAAGTCTGATGCCGGGGTGGACGTCCGAGGTCTGAAGTCCGCCTCACCGCAGTTTTAGCGACTTCAGCATCTGCTCAAACGTCGGACGCAGTGCTTCGAAGTCCTTGTCGGGAGCGATCGAGACGACATACAACAGAGTGCCGTCCTTGCGCATGAGGGCGACCAGCCAGTCCCGCTCCTGACTCGCGCGTCCGCTCTGGTCCCGCAGCGGAGAATTTCCGACGAGATCCACCGACTTTCCTGCAATTCCATTCACGCGAATGTTCTCGTCGTGCCCGAGCGCACGCAGATCGGGATTGGACTGGCGCAGCGTTGCCAGCAGCTCGTGTGTCGCCTGATCAAGGCTGGCGTTCGCGTCTTCCGGCTGGTAGCTATTGATCATCATTCCGTAGGCAACGGCGTTCTGCAAGACCCCGCTTTGCGGCGCGATGGTCACGGCCGAATTCTGATCGCCGAATACCTGCCAGTCCTCGGGATAAGAAATCGCAAAATCGCGGTGGCTGAAACTGCGCAAGCTGGCGCTGGGTCGCGCACCGCCCGAAGCAGCGCTCATGGCGGGTGTCTGCTGCTGTTGCCGTTCCGCGATCTGCTGCGCGGTGAGCGGCCGCATGCCGGTCACGCGCTGCTTGATGTCGCGGAATTCCGTGCTGTCGCTGCGATAGCTGGTCTTGCGGGGCAACGTGGCAACTTCCTTCGCCACCGCCTGGGCGCGATTCCCCGGATCAGGATGGTCGCTCAAGAACTGCGGACCCCGCGCGCCGCCCTCCGCCTGTAGCTTGGCGAAGAAATCCGCCATGGCGCGAGGGTTGAAGCCGGAGTCGTACATGATGTCAGTGCCCAGGAGGTCAGCTTCGGACTCTGCGGTCCGCGAGTTCTTCAGGAAGTAGGAGCCAATGCCAAAGCCAAGCCCCATCTGTGCCATCTGCGAGAGCGCGCCCTGTCCCATCACTCCGCCCAGGATGGCCAGCGGCAGCTGTGCCGCCATCTGCTTGCTGGCGGCTCGCGTGCCGTGCCGCTGCACGACGTGAGAGATTTCGTGCGCCATCACGCCCGCCAGCTGGGCTTCGTTGTCCGCAGCCTGGATGGTTCCCAGATTCACAAAAACCGGCCCGCCGGGAAGGGCAAAGGCGTTGATTTCTTTCTGGTTTACGACGTGAAACGTGTAAGGCCACTTCTCCCCGGGAGCATGCGTCGCCAATTGCTGCCCAAGTCGTTGCACGTAAATTGTGACGGGATCGGAGTCGGGCAGGATCGGAAGCTGTTTGGCGACCTGCGCGGCAGATTGCTGTCCCGCCTGCAATTCCTCCTGGGCGGAGAACATATTGAAGCCATGCGAGGGCGTGACGCGGGCGTCTAGGGCCCGTGGCGCGGCGATGGATAAGAGCAAAAGCACCGCGAGACAACGTGAGATGAACGAGTCGCCCCTCATAGCTTCTATTTTAGATGCAGAACAAATACGCCGGTGGTCTC
>Ga0134124_10004282_pt1 | contig 11470 bp, 7 predicted proteins | sample KB304_FD_96880 | JGI IMG/M metagenome (GOLD analysis project Ga0134124, IMG submission 96880) | Terrestrial soil microbial communities without Nitrogen fertilizer from Kellogg Biological Station, Michigan, USA - KB3-0-4 | ecosystem: Environmental > Terrestrial > Soil > Unclassified ... | reverse complement strand
TGCTGAAGAATCAACAGCGTGGCCGGCCGTAAGTCGACCTGTTTATTCGGGTGGATTGGGTTTCGATTTCAAGTGGAACATGGGTTGGATGCACGACACACTGAAGTACTTCCAAACTGATCCACTATTTCGGGCAGGGAATCATAACGCGCTTACGTTTGGGCTGCTTTACGCCTGGAGTGAAAACTTCATCCTGCCGTTTTCGCATGATGAAGTTGTTCACATGAAAGGATCGCTGCTCAATAAGATGCCCGGTAAAACGAAGCAGAAGTTTGCCAACCTGCGGGCGCTTTACGGATATATGTGGGCCCACCCGGGCAAGAAGTTGTTGTTCATGGGCGGCGAGTTTGGGCAGTGGCGCGAGTGGACTGAAACGGAGAGCTTGGACTGGCATCTACTGGACGATGAGTTGCACGTGGGCGTACAGAACCTTATGCGCGATCTGAATCGCGTTTACAGTTTTAGAAAATCGTTGTGGCACACAGATGGTGAGGCCGAGGGATTCGAGTGGATCGATGTCAATAACGCGATGGAAAACATCGTGTCGTTTCTACGGAGATCACATGATGACAGTCCGGAGATAATTTGTGTGGGGAATTTTTCCGCGTTGCAGAAGAAGGGCTATCGAGTGGGATTGCCGCATGACGGTGAGTATCAATTGTTGATAAATACGGATGACAAAGCATACGGAGGGAAAGGAAGAGAAGTCCCTCAGTCGATTGGTGCCGAAGAGACGCCCAGTATGGGTCGACAATTTTCGGCGGTCATCGATTTACCAGCGCTCAGCACGATATGGTTTGAGGCAGTGAAGTGACCATGATCAACTGGTCTGATATCCGCAAACAGTTTCCGGTGACCTCACATTCTGTCTATCTCAACACTGCCGCCGCTGGTCCGCTGGCGATTTCCACCCAACAAGCCGCAACTCAGTATTACCAACAGATGCTGAACGATGGTGATGTGCACTGGGACGATTGGCTTGCCAGGCGAGAACAAGTCCGAGCACAAGTAGCACGTTTCATCAACGCAGAGCCAGACGAGATTGGATTCACTACAAACACCTCGACCGGTATGAATCTGATTATCGATTCACTCGAAAAACATGGTGAGGTGATTTCAAATGATTTGGAATTCCCGGTGACTACGATTCCCTGGATGCATCGCAGAATTCCGGTCCACATCATCAAGGCAATTGGCGGAGTTGTAACCAGCGAAGCGATCAGAGCGGCGATGGATGTTCGTACCGGAATCATAGCAGCGAGTTACGTGCAGTATTCAAATGGCTTCAGAACAGATCTGGAAGAGCTGGGTGCGTCGAAAGGCAAACACTCTCTTGTGGTGAATGCGAGCCAGGCGGCGGGCGCTTTCGAGATTGACGTCAAGCGAATGAGGATCGACGCGTTGTGTTCGACCGGACACAAATGGATGTTATCGGGGTACGGTTCAGGTTTTGTCTACATCAGCAAAGAATTACAGGAGCGATCGAAGCCACGCAGTATTGGTTGGCTCAGCGTTCAGGATCCATATGGCGATCGAAACGACGAGGTGCGGCTGCGTCATGATGTATCAGCTCGCGCGGAACTTGGTTGCCCTCACTTCGCTGGGATCTTTGCTTTGGGTGCTTCGGTTGAAATGATGCTGGGAATCGGATTGAGAGAAATCGAGGGACGTGTTCTAGAACTAAATCGATATCTAACGAAGCGGCTCGCTGAAGAGGGATTGAGAGTGTTGTCGCCACTCGATGCAGAAAGTCATCGGTCAGCAGAGACTCTGGTGGCTAGTGACGAACCGTCTCAGGCTGTTTCGAAGCTGGCCGCCAAAAAGATCTTCGTCACAGAGAAACCACAAGGCTTTCGAGTTGCGACGAGCTTTTTCAATGATGAAGACGATATAGAGAAACTGATCCAGTCATTGACTTGAGGGGCAACTGAACTGGCTCTAGCCTCAGATAAGTTCAGGTCAGGAAGGGGACCCTGTCCCCGCTCTTCCAGTGTGGATCCAAGGTTCGAGTAATTTAAGTTAGGCGGGGACAGGGTCCCCTTCCTTACTGATAATTTTTCTGAGGCACAAGAATCCCCCTACTTGCGCCGTTTAGCCTTAACTTTTGCAGGTCTCAATTTCTTCGAACCACTATTCGACTTAGATGCGGCAGTTGGTGCACCAGCGGCGAAGGCCTGATGTGCCAGCGCAACGAACTTATGCATGATTGGTGATTCATAACCACCACTCAGCTGCGCCAGCCCCAACTCCCAATTAATTTCGGCGCCTTCAATCCACCAGCGGACAAGTTTTCCTTTCTCAACTTCTTCACGCACCGATTGAAGTGGAACAATACCGACGCCCATATCTTCCTCAACCATTCGCCGAATCGCTGCTTGTCGACTTAACTCCATCGCTACTCGAAGTGTAACGCCTGCCTGGGCGAAGAACTGGTCAATCAATCTACGCGTGTTGCCACCACGTTCACCGAGTATCAGTCGTTCGCCTGCGAGCGTGTAGGCACTCACGGACTTTTGCTTCGCCAATTTGTGTTGCGGCGACGCAATCGCAACCAACTGATCTTCGCTGAGTCGTTCGGTCTGAATTCCTCGAGCATCAACTGGCAATGAGACGAAGGCGATATCCAGTTCGCCTTTTAGGATTTGTTCGACGAGGGCTTCACTTGTTCCGGAAGTAACCCCAATCTCTGCGCGCGGATGTTGTTTTCGCAATTCCGTCAGAATGGTTGGAAGCTGATCAGTTAAGACCATTGCCGATGCACTGCCTATTCGCAAACGTCCACGCTCGGCCCCTGCAAGTTCGGCGATCTCGTCAACGGCTGCGTCATGCTCGCGCAGCATGTGCCGCGCCCGTCTTAATAGATGCTCGCCTGCTTCAGTCAAGATTACGTGTCGTGGTGCGCGCACAAACACCCGCGCACCGATTTCATTCTCAAGTTGCCGGATCTGCATACTGATGGCGGCCTGCGTTACATGCACACGCAACGCGCCTGCCGTAAATGTTCCAGACTCGGCAATTGCCACGAATGCCCTTAATTGTCGAATTTCCACTGTTGTCTCCGCATATCAAGATGGGTTATCGGAATAATAAAATCTTTTAGTTTCCATTATAAATCCAGCGACCCTAGAATAATCAACAACGAACACCAAACAGGACCAAAAGAGACCTCTGACTGTCAGACTGTGACCACCGAACGACGAACAACCGACCTACTGAACGCGCGGCGAGTGCGAGCACAACATTCAGTTGTAGGCGTTGATGGTGGAGGGACGAAGACCGAGGCGGTCATCATGGACAGCGATCTGCGTGTGATCGGCGAAGGCAAAGCAGGACCATCGAATCCTTTGCGCGTTGGTGTTACCAGCGCAGCTGCGGCGGTTCGTGAAGCAATCGACAATGCGTGTGCTTCAGCCAAGATACGCAGAAGTGATGTGGAATCGGCCCAGGTTGGACTTGCAGGAGCGCGAAAGCACGAGCTACGTGAGCGGATGCGTGAAGTCCTCCTGGCCCTGGGTATTCGTGAGATCGAAGTGGTAACGGACGCCGAGATTGCACTCTACGGAGCGACTGACGGAGCTCCCGGTATCGTTGTCATTGCAGGCACCGGATCGATTTGCTGTGGCATTAACGGAAGGGGAAAGCGCTTTTGTGCCGGCGGTTGGGGACCACTCGCAGGTGATGAAGGTGCCGGTGCGTGGATAGCTCGGCGGGCGCTGCGAGCAGTTGCCTATGCATCCGATGGTCGTGGCCCGGAAACTCTTCTGACGGAATTTGCCTGTAACTACTTCCACGTTTCTACGGCTGACGATCTAACCACCGCGATCTACGCTCCAACGATCACCAATGAACGCATCGCGGGTTTTGGCAAAGACGTCGTGGAGGCGGCCAAACGCAAAGATCCTGTTTCCGAGCAGATCATTTTGGAAGGCGGAATAGAACTGGGTGTTGCTGCAGTCGCAGTCATCAGGAATCTGCAGATGGAAAGGGAACGATTTCAGATAGCCTTCGTTGGCGGCGTGTTCCGAGCAAGCGGAGAGATGATTACTAAACCACTCAAAGCAGAAGTTGCGAAGGTTGCTCCGCGCGCATATTTCGAGCCGCCACATTTCTCTCCAGCCGTGGCTGCCGCTAGAATGGCTCGCGAACGCGTCAACAACATCGCTCTCGCGGTCTAGTCTTCGCGACAAATGAAAGATCTAAACGGCGAACTTCCTATCACTGAACAAGAGAATCCGCGCTCATCAAACCTGAGTTCTTTCTCGTCGTCAGAAATCGTTGCCCTGATGAACGAGGAGGACAAGACCGTGGCAACCGCTGTCCAACAGACGCTGAAGGACGTTGCCGACGCCGTCGATCAAATTGTGCTACGACTTCGTTCCGGTGGCAGGCTCTTCTACATCGGTACCGGAACGTCCGGACGGTTAGGAGTGCTGGATGCTGCTGAGTGTCCGCCGACTTTTGGAGTCTCGCCTGAACTGGTCCAGGGTGTGATTGCCGGTGGCTACGACGCCTGTCACCGAGCAGTTGCAGCGTCGGAAGACGATGCGGCAGCAAGTCGTGTCGATCTTGATCAGCGAGGCTTCAACAAAGGCGACGCATTGGTTGGAATCGCTGCTTCCGGCCGTACTCCTTACACCGTGGGCGCGATCTCGTATGCGGGCCTCTGCGGGAAATTAAATGTTGGTCTAACGTGTGTGCCCGGTTCACCAATCACGGAGGCGGCTGACGTCAGTATAATTCCAGTTGTAGGACCTGAAGTAGTCACTGGTTCAAGTAGATTGAAGGCAGGCACTGCGCAGAAGCTGGTGCTGAACATGATCTCAACAGCAACGATGGTTCGACTGGGTTACGTAAGCGGCAACCGCATGTCGAATCTACAACCAAAGAACATCAAGCTTCGTGAGCGAGCTCTGCGCATACTCATGAAAGAAACCGGGCTTCAAGCGGAAGAAGCAGATTCGGTGTTGCAGGCAGCGGGCATCAACCTAAGCGTCGCTTTAGTGATGGTGAAAGGCGGGAGCACGAAGGAGAAAGCTACCGAGGTTTTACAGCGGAGTAGCGGCAGAGTGGAGGAGGCCCTCCGATTATTGCATCGAACTTAGGTTCACTGCGGTTCACACATTATGAGAAAGGCTGGAAGTCAAACGGTTAGATCACATATCAAATGAAAGTTCTTGATCTCATAATTATCTTTGGTTACCTGATTGGTATCGTCGTTTTTGGAACGTGGTTCGGCCGTAAACAAAAAACTACCAAAGACTATTTTCTCGGCGATCGATCTGTGCCATGGTGGGCTGTCGCCTTTTCCATAGTCGCGACGGAAACCTCAACAATCACGTTCATCTCTGTTCCCGGTATTGCCTTTGCTCGTGGCGGAAACTTTCAATTTCTGCAGCTCGTCTTCGGATATTTACTCGGCCGCATAGTCATCTCGCTGTTGTTCATTCCGTCTTACTTTCGCGGCGAGTTGATGACAGTTTATCAACTGCTCGATCGTCGTTTTGGCGGCAAAATAAAGATGCTTGCCGCTTCGCTATTTGTCGTAATGCGAAACATTGCGGATGGCATCCGATTGTTATTGACGGCGATAGTTCTGGCGGCGGTGTACGTTTCTTTTCAACCCACGGCAAACACCGAGACCATCACTATCGCTTCAGTTGTACTGATTGGACTGGCGATGTTGGTGTTCACATATTTTGGTGGAATGGAAGCTGTGATCTGGGTCGAGGTTATTCAATTAGGAATCTACATTGCCGGTGCTGTTGCTGCGGCAGTTGTTCTGGTGAGCGCTATCGACGGAGGTCTAGGCGCGGCAAATGCTTTGGCAGCTCAATATCAGAAATACTCCTTGTTTGACTTCTCACTTGATTTCACAAAGACGTACACATTTTGGTCCGGTCTACTTGGTGGCTGTTTTCTGACGATGAGCACCCACGGTACGGATCAGTACTTGGTGCAACGTTACCTGTGCACCGACCGGCCACGGCGCGCAATCATTGCGCTACTGACCAGTGGTGGAATCGTTCTTGCCCAGTTCATCGGCTTCTTGTTCATTGGTGTTTTGCTTTTCGCCTTCTACCATCCGTTTACCGATCCTGGATACGCAGCGGCAGCCTCAACCGCATTTCCGTTTTCCGGTGGAGATCGAGTGTTTCCGGATTTCATAACACAGCACTTGCCGACCGGTTTATCCGGACTCGTGGTAGCAGCGATTTTTGCGGCCGCAATGTCGTCGTCGCTCAATTCGATTGCAGCGACCGCGGTCAATGATCTGTACAAGCCGTTCAAGCCTGATCGTGACGATCGGCACTACCTAAAAGTGTCGCACGTGCTCACCCTTGTCTGGGGAGTAGTGCAGATCGCAGTGGCACTTCTTGCACGCAACATGGCCGGCTCCGCGTTAAGTCAGGCACTTTCGATTGCTTCGCTAATAAACGGACCAGTGCTTGGTGTCTTTCTTGTTGGAACTTTTTTACGACGTGTGAGCCAGCCGCCAGCTCTGATTGGGATGCTCGCGAGTATTTGCGTCATGCTCTATGTATTTTTTGAAACCAAGATAGCGTGGACCTGGTATGTGCTGTTCGGCAGTTTGATTACGGTGATCGTCGCCTGGCTTGCCAGCTTCGCGTTCAGTCCTGCGCCTGCGTCGATGAGAGATGAACTTGCACCCGCTGCAGTTACAGAAGATTAAGGAAGATTTTTTAAGATGCATCGAACCAGTCGCCTGCTTTCTCCCACCCTCGCCATCCTATTGTGTTTGTCGTTTTGCTTTGGGCCTGTTCGCTCACAGCAATCAACAAGCGCAGGGGTTCCAAAGTTCACAGCGTACAATCCGCAACCCTCGACGGCTGCACTTAAGTGGGCAAACGAGGAACTCAGTCGTATGTCATTGGACGAGAAGATCGGCCAACTCATTTCAGTCGGCATAAATGCCACCTTTCTAAACCAGGACAGCGACGCTTTTCAGAGTCTCAAGCATCAGATCGAAGACAACCACATCGGAGGCATCGTTCTTTTTCGTGGGCCAGTCTATGAAACGGTAATTCTCGTAAACCGAATGCAGCAGCTCGCGCGTTACCCGCTATTAATATCGGCGGATCTGGAAGCGGGATCGGGGATGCGCTTCGACGATACCATCAACTTCCCATGGAACATGGCAGTGGCGGCCACCGGTAATCCTGATTACGCGCGCCGACAGGGTGAGGTGACAGCACGAGAGGCGCGAGCGTTGGGAGTGCAGCATGTGTTTGCGCCAGTTGTTGACGTAAACAACAACGCAGCTAATCCTGTGATCAATGTTCGTTCGTATGGCGAAGACCCGGCAGATGTCGCACGATTTGCCGTGGCTTTTACTCAAGGCGCCCAATCCTCCGGTGTCATCGCGACTGCAAAACATTTTCCCGGACATGGCGATACAGCTGTCGACTCACATCGCGGTCTACCTGAAATCAATGTAACTCGTGAGCGACTTAATTCTGTCGAACTTGTGCCATTTGAAGCGGCAGTAAAAGCTGGAATCGGTTCTGTGATGGTTGGTCACATCGCCTTGCCGCAGATTGATTCGACTTCAATCAAGCCGTTGCCGACGAACGTTAAAACTAAACCAATTGATACTGACGAGGCAGGAGAGATTATTGAGCAGAAGGCGACGATGCCTGCGACGATGTCGCCTGTCATGGGCTCGATACTTCGCAACGATCTCAAGTTCCAGGGAATGATTGTCACTGACGCCTTGAGTATGAGTGGTCTAACAATCTATTTCACCCAGGACGAAGCAGCAGTTCGTGCATTGGAAGCCGGCGCAGACATGCTCTTGAAACCCGCGGATGTCGATGCTGCTTTCCGCGGCGTTCGCGACGCAGTGAAAAACGGTCGTTTGACTGAGAAACGAATTGAAGAATCAGCTCGAAAAATTCTGTCGGCAAAGTATGACCTTGGCCTGGTAAACCAGAGAGTCACACCTATTGAAACGATCGATCGAACTGTGTCGAGCAGGGAAGCGGGCATGCTTGCCAATGAAATAGCAGAACATGCCATTACGCTTGTTCGGGATGAAGACAAGTTGATTCCTTTGCGCTCGCTCAAACCAGACGCAAAGATTCTGAATATTGCGATCACTAACGGTGATGATCGTATGGTTGTTGCCGGACCCTTTGTCTCCAGGCTCGCACATTCAGGTCGCAAGGTCGACACAGTCACACTGGACGACCGATCATCAGATCGAGAAGTGCAGAAGGCTATAGAACTCGCAAAGTCGGCAGATCTGATAATTGCTTCGTTGTATGGGCGGGTTCGTTCCGGTCAGGTGAAAAGTGCCGGCCTTCCGGACTCAGGAACGCAAGTGTTGAGTGCTGTAATCGGAAGCAAGACGCCAATCATAGGGATCAGTTTTGGAAATCCATACCTGTTACAAAACTTCTCCGGATTGCGCACCTACCTGGTTACCTACGGTGACATGCCGAGTTTGCAGCAAGCCGCAGCACGCGCGTTGCTGGGTGAGATAGATATCGTCGGGAAGTTGCCAATTTCATTGCCGGGACTTTATCCGAGGGGAACAGGAATTCAGCTCAAAGCAGTGCAGTAAACGCTCTGAGCTTTTTAAATCTCTCTGTGCGTTCTCTGTGTTCTCTGTGTCTCGGTGGTGGAAAATTGAGACGCTTTTTTAATAACCGCCTAGACACAGAGAGCACAGAGGTTGCACAGAGAAAGACTCGAACATTTTCGTTCGACTTAGCGACTCAGATAACAAGCTCTTCATGACGCATCACAAAAGAAAACTTGTTTACCTTTTTGCCATCCTCTTTATTTGTAGGTCCCTCTTCGCGCAACTCCCGCAATCCAAACCCGAACTTGTTTCTGTCTCATCTTCGCAGCTCGCTTTGATGGATGCGGTGATTGAGGAGGGAATAAGCCAACACAAACTACCCGGCGCGGTTGTACTCGTCGGACGCAAAGGCAAAGTTGTTTGGCGTAAGGCATATGGTGCGCGAGCTCTTGAGCCGGCGCGCGAACCAATGTCGGTCGATACGATCTTCGATCTCGCAAGTCTTACGAAAGTTGTTGCCACCGCCACGAGCATCATGATCCTCGTCGAACGCGGCAAGATACGCCTGGCAGATCCAGTTTCGGTTTACATACCGGAACTTAAAGGTGAGGGACGCGAGAAGATCACTGTCGAACAATTGTTAACTCACCGATCGGGTTATGCGCCGGATTTCGACTTGCGGGAGCAATGGACCGGTTACGACGAAGCAATCAAACACCTGATCAAAGAACCACTCCGTACGCAGTCGGGTACACGCTTCGTTTACAGCGACATCAACTACATTGCATTGGGTGAAGTCGTACACCGTGTTAGCGGTATTCCGCTCGATCAGTTTGCTCAGAAAAACATTTTCACACCGCTGGGAATGCGCGACACCGGATTCAATCCTGCAGCAGCACTGAAATCACGCAGCGCTCCTACTGAGAAACGTCGCGGTCAGTTGAGTTACCTCGGCGATTCCGCAACCAATGCGGGAACTGACGGTGATGTCTGGTTGCGAGGGCAAGTACACGATCCAACCTCTTATCGAATGAACGGAGTTGCAGGCCACGCGGGACTGTTTTCGACGGCAAACGACCTGGCGATCTACTGTCAAATGATTCTGAATGGCGGTGAATATCATGGTGTGCGAGTTCTTTCTTCAGCATCAGTGGCAGAGATGACACGTCCTCGTCTGGTTAACGGCACGGGTGGAACTCGAGGACTTGGTTGGGATGTGAACACAAGTTTTTCATCCAATCGTGGTGATCTTTTCCCGTTAGGTTCATTCGGCCACACTGGATTTACCGGAACGTCGATATGGATTGATCCAGCCAGTGACATGTTTGTTGTCTTCCTTAGCAATCGAGTTCACCCGGATGGAAAAGGTGACGTTGGCCCGTTGCGTGGAAGAGTTGCCACGATAGTTGCAGCTTCAGTCACTGATAGTGATCTCGTTGCTAAAGCCAGGAAGGAATATTCCGGCTACTACTCCCAGATCGTCCAGGCTCTTGAGAAAACACGTAATGAATCTCCGGCCTCAGCCAGGGTGCTCAACGGAATTGATGTACTCGAGCGCGATAATTTCAAGCAGCTTGCGGGACTGCGGATCGGTCTTGTCACCAATCACACGGGAAGAGATCGCGACGGGCGACAGACGATCGACATTCTAAACAAAGCGACCGGTGTAAAACTCGTCGCGCTCTTCTCACCCGAGCATGGAATTCGAGGCGTGGCGGACGAGAAAGTTTCTGATTCAAAGGACGATGCCACTGGATTACCGATCTACTCGCTCTATGGCGAGACGCGACGTCCAAAACCAGAGCAGCTGAAAGACCTGGATGCACTTGTCTATGATATCCAGGATGTTGGTGCTCGCTTTTACACCTACATCTCCACGCTCGGATACCTGCTGGAGGAATCAGCAAAAGCAAGGCTCCCGGTTTTTGTGTTGGACCGTCCAAATCCAATTGGTGGCATTGATGTCGAGGGGCCGCTCGCTGACGCAGACAAACTTTCTTTCACGGCTTACCACACGATTCCCACTCGTCATGGTCTGACAATCGGAGAGTTGGCTCAGCTCTTCAACAAGCAGCGGAACATCGGTGCTGACCTGAGGGTAGTCAAGATGGAAGGCTGGCAGCGTTCGATGTGGTTTGATGAGACAAATCTTACGTGGATCAATCCTTCACCAAACATGCGCAGTCTTACGGAAGCGACGTTGTATCCAGGGATCGGGCTACTGGAGACGACGAATGTTTCAGTTGGACGTGGAACCGACACCCCGTTTGAAGTTATCGGTGCACCGTGGATTCAAGGCGATAAGTTTGCTGACTATCTGAATCAACGCTCAATTCCTGGCGTTAGGTTTGTGCCCCTGCGATTCACCCCGAAGTCATCGGTCTTCAAAGATGAAGCTTGTGGTGGAGTGAATATCATCATCACAGATCGACGCGAGTTTCGACCTGTACTTACTGGCATTGAAATCGCCGTCGCGTTATGGAAGCTCTATCCGAGCGATTGGAAGGTCGAGAGCTACCTCCGCCTGCTGGTGAATGCAAGCACACTGGAGCGGGTGAAGCATGGAGATTCGCCAAGAGATATTGTTTCGGCGTGGAATGCCCAGTTGGAAGAGTTTCGTAAACAGCGCGCGGAGATTTTGCTGTACCAATAAGATGATCGTGGCTCTGAGGTGTCATTTCTTCTGCTTCAGGTCAGAGTTTTTCACTCCGGTAGGAGTGCTATGTTTATAGGTTAAGCAAAACAAATTATTGCCTCGCCGCAGGCGCAGACTATATTAGAGAGCCGGCGGTATAAACATGTCGCTCCTCCGAAGCGAATCAGCCAAAGACTAGTTTGGTCATCAAACCTCAACCAACTCAGCTTTGATCCATTTTCGAACGGAGTTGATTAGAAAAAGCTCTGTCGCCTGTCGCAGTTCGTAAC
>Ga0134124_10004281_pt1 | contig 11472 bp, 12 predicted proteins | sample KB304_FD_96880 | JGI IMG/M metagenome (GOLD analysis project Ga0134124, IMG submission 96880) | Terrestrial soil microbial communities without Nitrogen fertilizer from Kellogg Biological Station, Michigan, USA - KB3-0-4 | ecosystem: Environmental > Terrestrial > Soil > Unclassified ... | reverse complement strand
CTGGACCAGATACGCTCCGAACTTTCAAAATTCGGAGGGGACAAGACTGCCGTCTTCGATCGGTGGGTAAGCGAGTTTTCGCTGGAAAAGTAGATTTGACAATGAACCCTTTAAAAGGCTATAACTGCAGAGACTCATTACAGGAATTCACCCCATGAAAAAATCGTACATTACGGCTCTGATTATAGTGGCAGCAGCTCTTGCTGCCTGCGGCGGTACCGATTTTGAGTGGTTCCCGAAGGTGGAGGACACGACCCCACCGGTTGTCACTGCGACCATTTCAAACACGACGTTCCTGAACAGCTCCTCTTCGACTGTTCACGCATCGTCGCTTCCTGCAACCGTCACGTTTTCTGCAGACGAACCTGCAACGATATATTACACGACGAACGGCAGCGATCCGTCCACGACATCTCCTTCTCTCGAATTTTCCGCCACGCCTGTTCAAGGCCCCGGGATCTCGGTAACCAACACCGTTCTCAAATTCTTTGGGATCGATAAATCCAAAAATCTTAACAAGTCCACAACCAAGACAGTCACGATCGTCTCTCCCTGATCCTCTCCCCGACCGGGCCAGCACTTTTCCCAGAAACGGCCTTATTATCGACAGACGGTTGTAAATAATCGACTCATGCAGTATAAGTGTTTCAAATCAGGAGAGATTACCAACGTTTTATTTGTCAGGGGATGTCATTATGCAGATGAAAGTCGGCAGCATGCTCGTTCAGGAGCGTATAATCACGGAAGCACAGCTGGAAGAGGCCCTGAAGAACCAGGTCATCTTCGGCGGCAAGATCGGTACCAACCTGATCGAGCTCGGCTATCTGACAGCCGAACGACTGTCCGAGTTCCTCAGCAAACACAAGGGGGTGCCGTCCGTAACAGCAAAGGAACTTCAGGACATCCCCCCTCAGGTGATTGCCACGATCTCTGCAGATCTGGTCAGCAAGCACCAGGTCATCCCGATAGCACTGGATAAAAAGCGTCTGACCGTCGCAATGGCAGACCCGTCCGATCTTGCCACCGTCGACAAACTTGCCTTCGTCACCGGATGCTACATAAACCCGGTAGTAATCCCGGAAGTTCTTCTTATCGTATCCATGGAGCGATACTACAAGATAAAGCGCGCAACACGCTACATTGCCATCGCGAAAGACATGAGAAGAGCGCCGAGAGACGCCGATAACAATGAGATCAACGAGATAACCGTCCCTTCGACCACGCAGGTGAAGAAACAGGAAGAGCAGAAAGAGGAAGAGTTCATCGAGATCCCGGAGTTCAATGGATTCGACAAGGTAGAGATTCCGGAAGCGCCTGAACCGGAAAAGCCTGCTCCACCGACCGCAGAGCCCGAAGATGAGTACAACATTACTGATATGTGTAACGGCCTTGCCAACGCCACCTCCAGGGAAATGATAGGAGAGGCGCTTATGGAGTATCTGCGCCGCAGATACTTCAGGGCGGCACTCTTCCTGCCGAAGGAACCGATCCTCACAGGCTGGCTGGCAGCCGAAGAAAGCGGGTATGTTGACAAGTTCGGCGAGGTCAGGATCGAAATGGCAGCGCCGTCATCATTCCTGCAGGTAATGGAATCGAAGAACTTCTGCATGGGACAGCTCCACAGCCCGACCGACCTGAAGGCGGCATCGGCCATCGGGGCGAATGATCAGCCGGCCATATTGCTGCCCATCATCCTGATGAACCGTGTCGTAGCCATACTCTGCGTCGTCGATTCGCTGGAGAAGCTTACCAGATCCCTGAACGAACTCCAGAAGATCGCCATGAAGAGCGCCATGGCATTCGAAATCCTGATCATGCGCAACAAGATCCAGATGGTGTAAAAACGATCCGACGCCCGGATACTGCGGCATTCCTTCTTTTTCAACCTGCATGCTACCAATCTGAATGATGCGTCAATTTCTTCCCTCGGCATGTAGAAATGCCAGCCATTCCGGGCAGGATCAAGTACCTGAAGAAGTTTTTCGGAGGACACGCTGCTCTATGAGGCTGGCAAAACAGCACTTCTGCCGTATTAATCGCGGCCTCTGCTACGTCGCCATCGCCGGCGCAGTCGGCAGCCTATTGTTCCTGCTTGGCACCGACAGCTACCACATGTTTAGCTACCGAGAGGAACATTCCCGAATCAGCGCCATACCTCTGGCTGCTATCGGCTGTGCCTATATCTTCCTGCAGCTCTCTGGCCATCACCGACTACGCGAGCTGATAAAAAGTCTTTGTCTTGGGCTGGCCTTCGTTTTCTGGGGGTTTGAGGTACTCGTACCTCCTTCACGTCTGCTCATGTTCATGGATAACTTCGTGGTCGGCGTCTTTGTCCTCGACCTAGCCGTCATCATCCTCGACCACCTGAAACGCAAGGAGCACGAAATCCTCTGATGACATCTTAATTTATTCACCACTGCTGCCACGGCAGAAGGCAATCGACAGCGTTGCAATAAGCTTGGGCAATAACCGAACAGACAGTTATGATCATCAACCGCAACTCTCACAAAAAAGGCCGGTCCCAAGTATAGGATCGGCCTTTTTTGTTTGTCTCTGCTAGTCTGCATGCTGTGCTGCAGTGCTGGCAAACGAATGTTTCCGCATCCACTCCAGCTTGTCCTGCGTGAGCCCACCCTCTTCAAGGCCGAATTCCGCCGGAAAATCCCCATGCAAACTACTTTGAATCTGCGAGGTCTTCTCGCCCCACTTGCCGGAGAGCTTGCCGCCGGCTACCTGCCTTGCTGTAGATATGTTGAAGCCATAAAAGGCGCACCACGCGTTAAACGAAATTCCTCGCTCCACGAGCGCAATTTTCAGCGCCTGGGGCAGACCGGTCCTTGGCTTTTCGGTCATAGGCTGACAAACTCCTTTTCGATGGCCTTGGCGGAGTCGCAGTGGTTGGCGCACGAAAGGTTTTTCCCTGTATTGCCCGAAAGGTCAATGACCTTTTTGATGGATGCCCCGGGAATGACCTTGCCGGCATCGTCCTTGTCGCGTCCAATCATCCAGATGGTGTCGGAGACACACAGCGCTTCCTGTATCCCGTGAGTTACCACGATGATGGTATTGAGCTCATTCATGTCGGCCACTTCTCGGATGAGCTCGCAGGCCTCCTGCTTCATGATGGGGTCAAGCCCTGTGAATGGCTCGTCGAGGAGGATGAAATGCTCGGAGCGTATCAGCTGTTGGATGATGGCCACGCGCTGTCGCTGCCCACCCGAGAGTTGCACCGGGTACCGGTTTTTGAGGTCGCCAATCCCGAAGCGCTCGAGATACTTCATGCAACGCGCCTCATCCTCCTCGCTTGAATGCTTGCGCTTACGCGCGGCCACCATCAGATTTCCGAATACGGTGCGATGCCGCAAAAGCGGATATTTCTGAGCTACCACGCCTATCATGCCGCGCTCCACAGGGATAAGTTTTTTCTCCCCCTCGTGGTACACCTCCACCGTGCCATGGGTGGCAGGAATCAGCCCTGCCAAGGCTTTGATAAGGGTGGTCTTGCCGATGCCAGATGGTCCCAAAAGGCTTATCACCTGCCCGCGTCCGGCAACGTCGACGATGTCGGCGGAGAGGTCTTTTACTACCACCTTGCCATCGTACGAAATGGTGAGAGTATCGATTTTCAGGACTGTGTCCCGGTTGACTGATTCAGTCATTGGCTTTTTTGCCCCTTTCCTGCAGATAGAACCAGCTTACGAAAATGCCGAAGAATGCCACAAAGACTAAACCAAAAATGACGAATTTAATTATACCTACCGCCGCCATGAAGGCCAGAGCAAATGCTGCCTGCATCAGGAACATGGCTCCTTTGGCACACACAAGCGCCAAAAGAATACATATTATCAGCTTGAATATACTCATTGCAGGGCCTCCGGCGAAATCCCGTATCAACTTTCGTTGTCATGTGGCAGCGCCCATCAACGTTTTCCCTTTTCCATGGCAGCGTAAGGGCAGAGAGTGTCCCTGAACCAGCCAATCACGTAGTCTTGGCAGATGCCGATCAGCAGGATGCAAATCTGGATGGCAAACACCTTGTCTAAGTGGAAGTACTTGCTATTGTTGAGCAGAAGCACGCCGACGCCCCCGCCGGAGCGTGCCAACCCCTCGACCATCGTCAATACCGCCCAGCCGATTGCCGCCACCTGGCGCAGGATTTCAAACACCGAATCAACCTTGCCGAGGATGATGGTTTCCCAGACAACGCCCCATTCTTTTTTGTACAAAACGCGGCCATAGTCAAGGTCATCCTGCAGGGTGGAAGCAATCACCTCGTACATCGAGGTCACAAAAAACACGCTCATCAGGAAGACCATCAGCGAAAGCTTGAGCTGGTGAGCGCCGGTGGTGAACATCGTGAAGACAAAGGTCAGACCCACCGTAGAGACAAAGCGGCCCTTGCTGAAAAACCACGCCAGCGGACGGAAAAACGGCAGTACCGTCAGGTATGACAGGGCGAGAGAACAAACAAGCGTCAGGACGATGACCTCAAGGTTGAGCGAGAAAGAGCTCCACAACTCGACAATCAGGCCATCCTTGGTGAACAGGGTGCCGAATGCGCTAAACACCTCCAGCGGAGTTGGGAGCAGCTGCTGCGGTGAAACCCACCAAACAGCGATGGCAAAGATGGCCTGAGACAAGGCGAGGATGCCCATGGTTTTGCTCGACAGCTTCTGGTTGGGGGCGAAAAAATGCTTGAATGTCATGAAATATCCTTCCGTAGGTGCATCGGGTTGAAATAGGCGGCGGCTTTAAGGCCGCCGCCCATCAAAGCCTACGAGTTACTACTTCTCACCGAGGACAATTTCCACCCGGCGGTTCCTGGCCTTGCCGGAAGGACTGTCGTTAGGCGCCACCGGATTGTCCTGGCCGTGTGCCACCATCTTGGCGAAACGCTCATCAGGAAAACTGTCAGCAGAGCGGCCTTGCAGGAACTGCTTAACCGCAAAAGCGCGCTTCTCGGACAGGGATTTGTTACCATCAGCACTGCCGACATTGTCGGTGTGGCCATGGACTTCAATCGAAAGCGTCGTCACGTTGAGCTGGTTGTAGAGTTCCTCCAGCGTGCGCTTGGCGTCCGGCGTGAAGTTGGCGCTGCCGGTCTGGAAGTTGATTGACCAGCTCCGCTTGGAGACCACATTCTTGATGTCGCCGCCCTTGTCGTATTTGGGGCGCTCCGCAGTTGTGGCATCGACCTTGGAAGCGGCGGCCACGGCCTTAAGGAAGCGCAGGTCGACCACATCGTCATACTTGGGGTAGGAGGGCACATCCCCCGGGTACTGTGCCACGGCTGTGTCACCGAAGACCGTGTAGACCGAGCGGTAGATGCTCGATTTCTCGTCCTGTCCCGGCAGAAGGCCGAACAGCTGCAAGTTGTCAGCAAGATTGTTGGAGCTTGAGCCACCCAGCATGATTTTCTCGCCGGTCACCTTGTCTGTTGCCTCGACGCCGTTGTAATACTTCTCCCAATAGGCGGCATCCTCATCCTTGTAGACCAGCTGCGATACCTTGGCAGCGAAATTGCGCGCCTTGGCGGATGTCTTGACCTGGTCTGCGCCTTCAAAAATGGCTTTCAGCATCCCCTCGACAGCCTTGGGGTTGTCATCGGCAAACTTCTTGATGGTTATGAGCGTCTCCGCCATCTGCCACTTATATTTGTTAGTGTCGGCAATCGAGACCATGCCCGGTTTGCGCTCGAACGCTTTCACGTCGCCCGGTGTCCAGGTTACCAGCGCCTGTCCGGTGATGGACTTCTTTTCGCCGGTCTTCTTGCCGCCCTTTACCACCGGGCGTTCTTCGCTGTAACCGGTAACATATTTCTCGACGCCGTCCGGGATATCCTTGGCGTTGATCCAGTTCAGCGCCTCGGGGTCATAGGTTTTTTCATCGGGGTTGTTCTTGATGCCGTTGTCGGCCGCCCATTTCATGGCGATGTTCCAGTCGCCGTCGCGGATAACGCCGATAATCACGCCACCTTTGGCCTTGTAGGGGGCATCACGCCACTCCTTTGGCCCCATGAACTTGTCCTCACCACGCGAGTAACCGGTCGAACCAACAATTATGGGCCGGTATTCCTTGCCAAGGCGGGAGAGTTCCTTGTCCAACGGCGCAAGGAAGGCGGTCGGGGCGCCATCGCCCATAACTGAAATGAACTGGACGTCACCCTCTTCAGACTTGCCGTTCTTAAGGTTCTTGGCGAACTTGATGAGCGCGTTCTTCATCTGGTCGTTGTCATCCTGGCGCTCAATGGTCAGGTCAACGCCGTTTTTTGCCATCAGGCTGCCTTTGGTAGTCACCGGACCGCCGTTGGCGTACATCAGTGGGAACTGGGCGTTCCATTCCCACGCCAACAGCTTGATTTTAGTACCGCTGCCGACAGGGTCGGACGAGGGCAAGGCGAGCTCAGCCACATTGACGTTACCGGTGAGCTTGTCTGCTTCCTTGAGAGTAATAGCTTTCGGTACGAACGACGCCATGATGCGACTGCCATAGCCCTTGTCGGCTGCGGCCTTGAGTCCGCCGAGGATGGCAGCAACCAGGATGACTGCGAGGATAATTTTGGGGCCGGTCTTGAGTTTCAATGCCATAGGTATCTCTCTCCTTGTTTTGTGCCTGCCAGTGGCAGTCGCACGGTCATGTCGACGATTGGGAATGACTGGCTGCAGAACATTGATTCAAAAACTAACATTCAAATGGGCCGGACTTGAACCCGGCTATGAGCAATTATTTCTTTGCTGCGAGAATCTTCTCCAGCATAGCATCGGTGGCGCTTCCTTTGGCCCCGCCGAACGCCATCACCACCGGCTCGGCCTTGTGCTCAAGCATCATGGTCTTGCCTTCGCTTTCCTTTTCCCACTGGGCAATGCGGGCGAGCGTCCTTTGGGCAGACGCTTCGTCCTCGAGGTCAAGCGAGACGAACATCGTCTGGGTCTCCTGCAAAAAGTTCTCGAGGTGACCCATTTCAAGGGTATAGTCGTTGACCAATTTCTCCATCGACAGGTCGTAAAGCTCCTTACCCTCACCACCCTTGAGAATCTTCATGGCCGACCGCAACACGCCGCCTACTGCCTTGTAGGCATCGCGCTTGTCTATTTCCACGTTGACGGCATTGTTCATGTCGGCATATTTGATTTGCGATATTTCACGCACTCGCGTCAGCACCTCGTAGGCGTTCTGCAACTTCTGGCGCAGTGCCTCGAGTTCACGTTCGGTCGCTTCGAGACGATCAACCTGCTTGCCTGCCACCAGCACCTGGCCGCGGTACTTATCCATGTCCTTGCTGCCGGCCTGCACCTGCCCCAGATACTTGTCGCGGTCTTCCTTGTACTTGGTAATCTTCTCGGTCAGCTTCTGGATGTGCCCATTCAGGATGCTCATCTGCTTTGACATGTCCTCAATGTACTTCTCCAAAGTGGAGAGGTAACCACGGATGATGGCGACCGGGTCAAGGTCGACAAAAGCATTGGTCAAATGCCACATCACCGACTTGAACATATAGCTCACCAGAAGGTGGAACTTCGGATTCATAAGCACCATGATTATCAGTACAAGCGGTACTCCCAGAGCCAAAAGACGCCAGATTTGAGCGGTAAGATCCGCGGCTCTGCCGATAAAATTGGATGCCAACGGCAACAGTCGATACAATCCGGCCAGAAGGGCAACGCCCAGCACCACGGCAAAACCTGCGCCTACCCGGCCTTCCGGTCTGCTCCAGAAACTCTTTTGCCCCGGCATACTGACTGTCGTAAGTTCATTCACGGTCATCTCTCCTTATTTGGTGTAAGTCTGTAGCTTCTGGATAAACATCCCAATTGCTGCCTGCACATTAGTGTAAGCCTGCTCCATGGTGCTACGGACATCCGAGAGCTTGCTTTTAGCCACGGCAATCGTACCAGCCAGTTCGGTCTTTTCCTTCTGCATTTCCTGCATCTTGACACCCATGGCGACAATGTCGTCCTCAAGCTGCTTGAAACGCTTCTCGTTGATAGTCACTTCCTTGTCCCATTTTTTGTCGACAATTGCGGTCTTCTCGCCCTTCTGCGCCTCTATGGCCGCAGTCACCGTTCCGGCGCTGGCCACAATCTCCGCAGGGTCGAACTTCAAGACCTTCATGGCCGCCCGGAAGCGCAGCGCCTCATCCGGCATATCCGACGCCAGCGAATCAAGCGCCTCTGAAAACTCAGTGTAGGGGCATTGGCCAACCTTTACGACGGCGTCATGAAGAATGGCTTGGCACATGGAAACCATTTCGTCCGAACCGACAGTAGCGGCTGCCATTGTAGTCACATGCTGAGGAATTTCCGCTGCGGGTGACGCCTGTGGAGTCTGCCCCTCGGTCTGGCCTTTCTGCTGGTCGTCTGTTTTGACTTCCGGCTCCTCTTCAAAAAACAATGATTTCCAATTCACGACTGGACTCCTTTCACTACTGATCGTTCATCAAGTGGCTTCTTACCATAAGAGCGAACTAATACCATATAGTGCACATTTGTCAACAGATCTATATTGAAACCACAGGGTGCTATTCTAAAGAAAAATGAAAATTGTAATCTGAGCCTCTCGCAAAAGTCCAAAAGATTGTAATTCCGGCAGGCCTTAAGCCGGAATCCAGATTCTAATTGCCTGATAAACGGATCCCCGACAGAAGCATTCTGGGATGACAAACATTTTGCAAGAGCCTAATCTCACCCACCAGAGGAGGGGGTTTACCTATAGTAAATTAGTAGAAGACCATTTACTCTCAAAAGCTAAAAAAGCCGCTCCACCGGTCTTTGCCGGTACAGCGGCTTGCAGTCATCTTTCTCTCTCCCGCTCCATCATCAACCCCATAACATAAAAGTGTTCTCACACTATAACGACAAGGGCCGACTGTCAATGAAGAAAAAAGGGCGCAGTCTCCCGCGCCCCTTCAATTGTTCCGTATGTCTGATTTGTAAATCTACTTCAGCAGACTTTCGATCCTGTCCATGTCAGCCCCAACCACCTGCTGTCCGTTGATGAAGAAAGTGGGGGTGCCGTCGACAGCCAGTGAACGGCCGATATTCATATGCTCTTCGGCCTGGGCCTTGATTTCCTTGCTAGGCTCGGCTTGGCCCGCGGGAATCGCCTTGCCCTCCATCATGTCATGATAGGCCTTCTCCTTGTCTTTCGAACTGAGGATGTAGTAGACCTTGGTAATGGCGTTCGGATGGGCAAGCGGGGTGAAGAATACGTAACGGGTGACATCGGTCCTCTTCTTGAGCGCCTCGGATGCCTTCCTGCAGTAAGGGCAGTCGGGATCGGTGAATTCGATCACCTTCTTGGGGCCGTCGCCGACCTTTACGGCCTTTTCCAGAGGCAGGTCCTTGATTTTTTCCAGGGCCTTCTGCTGGAACTTCGCCTTCAGTTCGCGCTTCTTCTCACCGGTAATGTTCTGCCCGGCCGAAGTATACATGTCTCCGACCAGAAGCAGATCCTTCTCCGGATTGAAATAGAACACGTTCTGCCCGGAAATGACCTCGTAAAGCCCCTTTATCTGGCTCTCTGTGATGCTGTCGACCTTGAGCTGGGGGAAAGCCTTGGCAAATGCGGCTTCGGGCGAGACAGCCAGTGGAGCCGCATGAACCTTGTGCTGGGACACGCCAAGCACTAGAAATGCAGCAGCAACAATGAACAGTTTTTTCATATAATCTCCTTTTTAATTCCTAAAAACTACATTTCCTCGCGCAAAGGCGCAACCAGAAGTAGGCGCTTCTAAGCGAGGCCGCAGAGAAATTCAAACAGTTATGAAGTAAGACCCGAACAAATTTGGTGAAGGGCTTGAGTCTGATTAAATATGTTTGGTCTCCCTTTGCCTCTTTGCGAGCTTTGCACGAAACCGTTTTTTTCAGATTAATCACTACCTGTAGACCGGGTTCTGCCCTATCACCTCTACCACCGGACCATCTTCAAGCTCTTCCAGATTTCCGGGATCATCCTCGTACTCATCCTCTCCGACGGCCCAGGCGTACAATTTTTGCGAATCATTCAGCACCGGTTTTTCAGGGGTGTCGAACATCCTGTTCTGCATCTCCTCGTCGAAGAGTCCTATACAGCCGTGGGACGCGGGGCGGCCGGGCAGGTCCCGGGCATGGAGCCAGTAGCCGACATTGTCCGGTGCAATATAAAACTGCATTGCGTTGTCCATCGGATACTGCTCTTCGTCGTTCTCGGTCTTGTAGAGCGATGACGTATGGTGCTTGTCGCGCGCCAGTATCCTGAACGTTCCGGTCGGGGTTTCGAAACCGGTCCTCCCGGTGGCCGCAGGGTTCGAAAACTTCAGCTTTCCGAACTCGTATGCTCCAAGCCACTGCTCGGTCAGGCTTACCAGGATATACTTGTCATGACGCCTGGCCGGTTCATAGAACTGGGGAAGCGGAGAGTAGTTCCTGGCATCTTGCATGTTGTCAGGGACCTTGATGGTCATACCTGGGTATACATGCCGCCGGTCTATCCTGTTGAAACGTGCCACCTGCTGCCAATCCCTGCCGAACATCGACTCCAGAGTCTCGTTCGGCCTGATGAATCGCCCGTGCCATTTCATGTTTTTCTGGCTGGGGTATTCGACCCTCGTCAGGTCCTCTTTCGCGGGATCGAGCGGACTCGGGCCGGGCTCGGCAGTACTCGAGGGACTGTACAGGAGTGCCGTTGATATGATTACAAGCGCGAGAACAACGGGGATGATTCTGGACATCTTCACGGCCTCGTCACGCTGCCTCAGACCTCGGATGAACGAGTGCGCTGTTCAACACATTTTCTACAGCAGAGTAAGGATCGACCGACCTTGCTCCCATCCCGGCCACGATCCGTTTCAGCTCCCCGTTATCCAGCAGGCGGCCGTACACCTCATTGAAAAGCCGCTCCTTGAGCATCTCGGAAAAGACGGCACTGTTTTTTTCCTCGGTAAACCGGTGAATGATTCCGGAAGCAGAAAGAAAATCCCGATGCGTCTCAAACTCGTTCACCAGCTCCTCTATCCCGTTGCCACGGCTGGCCTCGGTCTTCAGGACCTTCGGTAGCCACTCCCCCTCTTTGCGGCTCCCCATCTCGATCATCATGGAAAGCTCACGGGCCGTCCGATCGGCGCCTTCCCGGTCGGCCTTGTTCACCACGAACACATCGGCGATTTCGAGGATCCCCGCCTTGATTGCCTGGATATCGTCACCGAGCCCCGGGACCATTACCACCGCAGTCGTGTGGGCCATCCGGACGATATCTATCTCATCCTGACCGACACCGACAGTCTCGATGATTACAACATCCATCCCCATCGCATCCATAATATTGACGACTTCGCCGGTGGACCGCGAGATCCCTCCCAGGGCGCCACGGGTGGCAAGACTTCTGATGAACACACCCTCATCATCGGCATGACGGTTCATCCTGATCCTGTCGCCCAGAATAGCTCCCCCGGTAAAAGGACTGGTAGGATCGACGGCGACTACTCCTACCCTTTTG
>Ga0134124_10004280_pt1 | contig 11472 bp, 10 predicted proteins | sample KB304_FD_96880 | JGI IMG/M metagenome (GOLD analysis project Ga0134124, IMG submission 96880) | Terrestrial soil microbial communities without Nitrogen fertilizer from Kellogg Biological Station, Michigan, USA - KB3-0-4 | ecosystem: Environmental > Terrestrial > Soil > Unclassified ... | reverse complement strand
TTCGGCATCATCGACGCAAGAGTCCGGCGAACCCTATTCGTTGCCGCACAAAAGGCCGACTATAGAGTTGGTTATTCAAGCTTCCTCATCTCATCGGACGGTACCGGCATTCAATTCGGTTATCAATTATTCGGTCAGGCTCCCGCACACTTCTCGGTCACTTCCCGGCGCTTAGAGATGGGGACGGCGAATAGCGACTGGCACGCACCTATAACTAACGCAAAGGGGTTGGTCATTACCGATTGGAGAGAAGCATTTCCGAAGCTCAACGGGAAGACCCTGACTCTCAATCCGAATGAGCTCTCCCGCGCTCTCGCGATAGCACCCGACAATCGAGGCTTTTTGATAGGAGGAAGTTGGTCGCTTAACCTCTTCGACCGGATGGGCAACCTACTGTGGAGGGTACCAGCTCCCGACACAACGTGGGCCGTCAACGTCACCGGCGACTGCAAGACGGCTGTCGCAGCGTTTGCTGATGGGACCATCCGCTGGTACCGGATGGAAGATGGGCAGGAGCTGCTTGTATTTTACCCTTGCGCAGATCGTAAACGGTGGGTTACCTGGACACCTGGCGGTTACTATGACGCGAGCCCAGACGCGGAAGAACTCATTGGATGGCACTTGAATAATGGCAGAGATATGGCGGCTGATTATTTCCCTATTAAGCAGGTGAAGTCTTTCTTTTATCGGCCTGATGTCGTGGCGGAAACCCTGAAGCTACACGACGAAATAAAGGCCATCAAAGTGGCAAATGAAAGATCAGGACGACCAGACCAACGAGTAGAAGTTGGCAAAGTGCTTCCGCCAGTGGTCGATATCCTATCCCCTCCAGAAATTGTAGAACGTATTGCAGGAGAAGTTGTCGTGCGCTTCAGGACGCGAACGCCTACAGGTGAGCCAGTAACTTCAGTTCAGGCCTTAGTTGACGGACGACCCGCTCAAACAAAGGGGACGCCTAGAGTTGCCATGGACCGCGGCAGCAATATCATTGAGATAACGGTTTTTGTAGAAGGCGCCGTTAATCAAATTTCCATCGTTGCTCAAAATAAGTATTCTGCTAGTGTGCCAGCGTCAGTTGAAGTTCGTCGGAACGGTCTGAAGCTTTAAGATTCAAGTCATACGGTTGTTGAGCCTGCGGCTTCCACATTGATTACTTGAAGTGTGCTTGGCCCAGAGCTCCCACGATCCGACCCCTGAGATGCCCCCCTCGTGGGACCCCATATAAACTTCGATAGACTCCCTGCAGGTGTACACGCCTTTTTCCGCATCACTTGCGCTTTGGTAGTCAATTGAACAGCGTACGTAGTGATTGTGGTTGGGAAACGCCCGGACGCAGTTCGTTGAGTAATGAGCGTACTTGCCTCCTGACTCGTCACGCACCGACCGGGCATACTCGCGGGCTACTTCCCTGGCCTTTTTCAGATCGATGTTATGCGCAGATGTGGTCCACGTAAAAACAAGGCTCGCTCCTGTCAAGATGACAAGCATTATGGCCAGCGACCTTCTCTTCATAAACAACTCTCCTCGATATGAGATCTGACGAGCTCTCCTGATGAAGAGTGGCGCGGACGCGCCGAACGTATCGCAAGAATTTTCAGCGAGGCGAGCGGTGACAAAGCCACGTCACGCGCTGTCTCCAGAAAAAACAGCGATATGCAACGACAGCTTTTTCCACTAAGAAATGAACGGCGGGATCTGATGCGTCTACATGGGAAAGTGTGGATGTTGATATGGACAAGTCCGTGTTCATTTTGGAAAGGAAAAAATGGGAATGCGAAAGACTCCACACCTCGTAATTTCTTTGAGCGTAGCGTTAGTTATCGGTTTGCTTTGTGTTGAGATGAGGACGTCGGCGGTGACGATGAAATCCGAGAGCGCTGCTGAAACAGACTCTTCTGTGTTCTTGAACCCAACTCCTCAAAATGCTCACTTCATCTGGGTACCAGTAGACAGCGATCAAAGTCGTCCAGGCTATAAGAGGGTTGTCGGGGGAGCGCATGATGACGGAACCACGATGTACATCTGCAGAGCTTTTGGAGTAACGCCCGGCAAACTCTACGATAATTCGTGCCATTACTCGTATGCCGGACAAGAGAATGTTCTACCTTCCAAATACGAAGTGCTGCTCACGGATGTTGGATATGAATGGAGATCATTCGACGAAGTAAAGCGCTCCGAAATCAAGAGAGGTGCTGTTGTCGGTGGGTCGGATTCAAACGGCAAAGATACCTTGTACATCTGCCGTAAGAAAATGAGTGACGGCCGGCATACCGGGAAATACTCTTATAAAAACAACCTCTGCTACATCCCGTGGGGAAACCAGGAAAGATTTTACGAGAAGGGTTTTCAGATCCTGTTCCCTTCAGAGTGAACATTTAAGACTCGTCGAAGAAAAGAGCAGAACAAATGCGATCAATCACACAGGTTGTAATTTCTCTAAGCGTAGCTTTGATGCTCCCAATGCTTTCTAGTGAGATGCGCAGGTCAGTGGCGCCGGTAAAAGCCGAGGGATCTGGCGTGCTCGCTTCCGGAACAGATTCTTCAGTATCTCTGACTCCCAATTTTCAGGGTGCACCATTCATCTGGGTAGAGAGCGCAGAGGCAGGAGGTTATCCGGGATATAGACTGGTCGAGGGCGGAAAACATACTGATGGAACGATGATGTATATCTGTAGGGTTGGCGGAACAACCCCCGGCAAGCTTTATAAAAACCTTTGCCATTATCCGATGGCGGGCGGAGAGACTGTCGTTGGTAAATACCAAGTGCTACTAACAAACAGATCCTATCAGTGGTTAAAAGCGCGCAATGTAACGCGCGCTCAAATCAAGAGCGAGGCCGTGAAGGGCGGTATGGATGAGGGAAATCCGAAAAACCCTCCCCTCTATATTTGCCGGAAGAATATGAAGGATGGCGTGCATCCCGGGAAATACTCTTATAACAATAACCTCTGCTACATCGCCTGGGGTGACAGGGAAAGATATTTTAACGATGGCTTCGAGATTCTGTTCCCGTAACAATCAGATCTACGATTTCAACGGGGCAGCAACAAGCAAACTCTCCTCATATGAATGAACTGGAAGAAATCTCTACACGCTACTTGCTCGGAGAATTGTCTGAACAAGAGCAAGATTCGTTGGAAGAAAGATATTTCCGCGATCCAAAACTTTTCAATACAGTCATGCAGGTTGAGAGTGAGTTGGTGGACGCGTATGCGCGCGGTCAATTGTCAACGGATATGCGTGAACGCTTCGAAGAGTCTTACCTGAATCATCCGGCGCGACGAAAGCGCGTAAACTTCGCCAAGGCTTTAACGACTCGGATAGACCAACGGGAGCAGTCAGTAACACGCCTCGAGCAGTCAGCGCGTTCAGCCCTGCCGAGCTCATGGTGGAAGCGGTTGTTCGTCATAGTTGGGGGCCAGACACCGCCATTGCGATTCGCAATGGCAACGATAATTGTGTTAGTCGCCCTGGTTGGAGTTTGGTTTTTTGTTAATAGGTGGCGACAACAGCAGAGAGAAGTAGCACAAATTCAGGCCCAACGAGAGAATCAGGAACATCGTGAGCGGGAGCAAACGGCGTCCCAGCAACCTAAAGAGACGCCGCAAGATTCCCAACAACGCGTGCCCCAGATTCCGCCTGAGTCCTCACAGCCGTCGCCGAATTCGAACACAAACGCCGCTCCTCCGATTGTCTCTCTGGCTCTGACTGTCGGTGGTGTCAGAAGCGCCGACGGTAGTGTGACCCAAACTCTCGTTATTCCGCATGACACAACTCAAGCGAACATTCTCTTAGATTTAAAGGATGATAGTTATCCTCGTTACCGCGTTTCATTAAGAAAGATTGGTGGCTCGGAAATCTTCACGCAAACGAACATCAGGCCGCGCAGCACAAATGCCGGCGCAAGGTTCGTCTTCAAAGTGTCAGCCAGACTACTCACCAGTGGCGACTACACTCTGACGCTCGGTGGCATTACAGCAGAAGGCGAAGTTGATGACCTAAGCAAGTCTCTCTTCCGCGTCGAAAAGAAGTAGGTCTTTCGCACCTCACAATCCGGAGCGAAACTAAACATCAAGCCTAACCAAAATTTTTCCGATACGTTCGTGCCGTCTGCGCCACTTCTAAATGAGTGGACTATTTCCTTGAGCGCGACTCAGTTTGAATATCAAACACGGAGCACGACATGAAATTACTTTTCGTTGCAATGACGCTTTCTCTGTTCGCGGTGATCTTCGCTGCTACTGGCCCCACTTCATCAAGCGGTGAAACCTTCGACCCAACCATGTCCATGCAGCAAAGTTATGAACTTCGGTGTCGTGGAGGCGGATTAAAATTCAATTCAACCGCGGGAAGTACCTCATCCAGTGGCGAGCAGATGATGAACATGACTGTGAATTTCACTGCGGGCACGCAAGCAGCCGGTGGTCGAGGGGAGAACTTAAAACCGGGCCAATGCTCCTGGGTTGATCGTGGATTTCGTAACGGCGAGCCAACGCAAATCCGTCTGGAGATAGTCTATTTCGCACAGCAGCAACAGGCTCGTCATGGTTCGCCTGTCGACCGTTCGCCGACCGCCGCTGAAAGTTATCCGGACGCGCAGAACGTGCCGCAGTATCTCTCGAGCGCAGATCACTATTGGAGTTTCTGGGTTTACAACACGGCTAACGGCTATCTCCAATCGACGAGACAGAAATACTTCAAGCCGCTTAAGACAGTGCCTGGCGGAGTCAGAGTTCCTCTCCCCGGTAAGTCAGGCCCGGGGAACGTCAATGAAAGCTTCTGAGGTTTAGCTCCGCCACCATCGCATGCGTCACCGGTGTGGAATGACGTGAGTAAAGATTCGCCCTTTCAATGCAAAGCTTAACTGCAAGTCTAATAACGAAACCTGATCGAGGTACGAAAATCATGAAGCACGTAAACCGAAGATTCTTGGTGTTGTTGAGCTTCCTACTGCTTGTGGGCGTAAGCGCTCAAGCTCAAGAACGGCAAACGCCTTATATCTATGCGCTCCATAATCCCGTTGTCATACCACCTGGTCAGACTCGCGGAACTGTAACTCTCGTTTGGGATGGTGGGAAGGACCATCCATACGCGGAAGTATGGGTAAGGGTCGATCAGAATGATGAGACCTTCATAGTTGAACAAGGCAAGGGCACGCGTAACGCACAAGTCGAACTCGGCAAGAGCTATGAATTCAAGCTGTCCGATTCAAACGTACTACTAGCCTCAGTACAAGTCACTGTAACGGATGCTCAACAACCCCCGTCAACTGGAGTTTCGCCAAGACCAGCTCCCGTTCCAACGCCCGATTATCAACCAATCGGGGCAGTGAACGGGAAGATACGTTGGAAGAAGGCATTTGGTGTCGTTCCAGTCACCTCGAATCTTCAAGAGTCACTTGACAATCGTTGCATCTCTTTTTACGTCGCGGCGCTCGACCCTCGTACGAATCAACCATTGCGCGGCGATCATAGTCAGATGTTCAAGGCAGATGATGAAGGAGACTACTACGTTTGTCGTTACACGTTGAAGTTGCCGTCAAACACACAGGTGCGAGTCATAGCGCAGATGGGAGGCGACGGTCTTCTACCAAATCCAGATCCTAATCCGCTGTTCCTTACGAGGGCTTGGATTGGTGGTGACCCTGCTCAATCACGACCACCGAATGGTGCGATGCGTGCGTTCACTGGCTCTAAGTATGTGACGTTGGACCCGGGCAATTCACGCGCGACTGTGGATTTCGAGTTGTACTACGCGTTGCCGCGAAGTGATACGCCCAGGTGAAGTCATCCACCGACACTTCGCTCAGCAACTCGTCAGTCAGTCAATCATCAAATCGAAATGTCCTGGAGATTAGAAATGAACTTTAGTAGGGAAAGCGGAAATCCTGCTCGCTTTTATGCGGCGCCTTTATTTATCGCAACATTTCTGTTCTGTGCCTGGATTAGTCCTGTGTTCGGGCAAGAACGGTCAACATACAGAGATAATCCTACCGCGGTTAACGCCAAGGTGATCACCGACGATCTCGATGGAAGCGACACAGCATATTTCTATAAGTTCACCGCTGGTCCAGGGAAATTGACTGTGACTATTGAAGTCAAAGCCTCTGGCACAAATGCTGGTGCAATGCTCGACTTGTTCGACGCTAATTCACGACCACTCCTTTCGGACGTCTTGGCGCAGGGCATAGATGGCGGCTCCGAGCGAATCGTCAATAGCGTCCAGCTCAGCGGAAAACGGAATATCGTGATGAGGATTAAAGGCCTCAAGTACGGCGACACCGGTGGTACAGGCACTTATAAAATCACGCTCGATGGACCTGTCGTTGTTCCGCAAGCTGCGGACGCACCCGCTGCCGCGCCCGCACCTGCTCCTGCTAATCCTGACCCTGCACCTGCTCCCGCTCCTGCTGGTAACAATGCTCCCCCTGCGGTTAACGGCGGAGCAGCTGCGCCAGCGACGTCTAGTGTTTGGTCAGGTCAGTTAGACCCGACTGATGAAAGACTGCTTTTTCGTAATGTGAGAGTTAGCGGCGCCGGGCAAGTAACCTTTAGTTTTAACGTGAAAGCGATCGACGCACAGGCGGCAGCAAAATTTGCCGTAGTGGATGAGAAAGGCACCCAACCTCTTGATGGGATCGTTTTACAAGGCGGCGAAGGTATTTCGAAGCCCGTCACCTTCGCCAAGGCTCAGACCCTCCTTATCATGGTCGCTGTCAATAAAGGTGCTGGCAACGTCGGTCGTGGCTCATATTCAGTGCAAGTAAGTGGGCCAGCGCAATTTGATGGTGCGTCGCCAAATGGACCCAACCCATTATCAGGTCAGCTAGATCCGGCTAACTCAAGACCGTCTTTTCATCTAGTTAATGTTAACAACCCCGGGCAAGTATCGATTACCTTCAGCGTCAAAGCTGCCAACGCAAACGCTGCGGCAAACTTTGCTATCTCGTCGATGTATGGACGCATTGTTCTTCCAGCGCTCGAGGTGAAAGGCGGCGAAAGCATTACAAAGGCTTTTACCCTCGACAAGGTTCAGACGCTCACTATCTTAGTCATGGCAGTCAAACCTCCTGACAACGGTAAAGCTCCCCTCACGTATTCAATACAAGTAACCGGCCCGGTAACAGTAATAAGGTGAGTCGTATTGCGTTCTGGATAGACTCCATTGGTCCAGCGATCGGAAACACTAAAGCTTTGCCGCTACCTGGCGAAGTAATACCGTGAAGGCTACAGATAAAACCGCCGTAGATCAGTCGCGACGCTGTCTGTCATTAGGCTCACTTCCATTCGCCTTGTAGCACGAATGCGCTCCAGTAGTAAGGCGCTTGCCAATGCTTTCGCTTGAGCATATCGATCTGCGCGGCTCGGAGTGCCGCCGACGGAGGCAACTTCTCCTGAAACATTCCTCTATAAAAACGCTTCATCAACTCGGCGGTCGCGGCATCGTCAACTTGCCACAGGCTCGCAACGACTCGGGGCGAGCCCGCATACATAAAGCCTCGGACGAGACCCATTAAGCCTTCGCCCCTTACTTCTTTTCCGAGGCCGGTTTGACAGGCACTCAAGACAACGAGATCTGCGTTGAGGTGCAAGTTGTAAATCTCGTTTAGCCGCAGGAATCCTTCTTCCGGGTGTCCTTCTTCGTCGAAGAGCGACAGCACCAGCCCTGACAATTCCGGATGGCGGCTATCCAGCAAACCATGTGTGCTGAAATGGATAATGCGATATTGGCCCAGCTCATCGCTCATTGCCGTGTTGCGATTGGCACGAAAATCCAGCGCCTTCAAACTTCCTTGCTGGGGTGGTAGCGCAGAGAGAATTGCTTCCGCCTCGTCGCGGCTAAAGAGTAAACGCCGCAGGCTGCCGCGCCCTTCATCACCTCTTACGCTACTAAGCGCTCGTTTGAGCACCGTTGATGAATCGGAAGATGATACGACAGCTTGTCCCATTTGATTTTGCGTGGCTGTCCCCTTCTTGTTTAAGGCACGGCTGATTTTGACCCTTGCATCATCGATTTCGAAAACCGGATCGGCCAGCACCGCAACCATCTTATTGGCAGGTTGACGAGTAGCAAACTCGCGACGCAACAAAGCAAGCACAGAAGCAGAGGGTAAGCTTACGATTTCATGATCGAGTATTAGTGGTTTCGGATCCGCCTTGTTTTCTGTTTCCCGGGTTGCGGGTGCTGGCAAGGCAGAAAAGGGTAAGTAATCCAAAGCGCCATCGGCGACAACTAGCAAACGCTTCGTACCCAACTGGGCAGCCACCGGGCCAAGTAGCATCTTGCTCAAGATGCTCGCCTGCGTTTGGTATTGCGCGTCCGCCGCCGTCTCACGTGCACGTTGTTGAGCGACTGTCATACCGGGCTCAGGCTGCCGCGCAATCAGTAACTGGTAAACGCGCCGGGCTTGTGCTTCAACTTCGGCTCTCGGTGGCAATCGATAGCTCTGTACACCGTCAGGCGTCATCGCCCACAGGTAGCTACTGTCATTACCAAGCTCATATTCGAGCAAGAGGGTGTTGCCATCCAAAACCTGCTGTTGGATTTCCTGGATGCTGAGTGGTTGGGCTTTGGTGATTGCAGAATAACGCGAGCCACGCTCTCGAATCTCAGCCTGCACTTGCCGGCGCTCTGATTCTAAAGCATCAATCTTTCGCTGGGCTTCGATCTTTTGCGCCTCTGTGTATTTACTTTTTAGTAGCGCCGTCAAAGCATCGAGGCTAACCGTAATGCGCTCGGCGATATTTCGTTCGCGGTTTATCAGGTCTGCATCAACTTCCGGTTTTAAAGCAACGCGGGCTTGAGTAAGAAGATCCACAAGGTTTCGTGCTTTCACTTTTTCAGTGAAGGCCAGTGCCTCGACACTGTGCCCCGCCTTCGGATCGACTGCGTGCTGGCGCATCAATATATCGATATAGAGTTCATAGAAAGGGAACAATGTTGCGATGAAAGAAGCCTGTAGCTCGGGACTGCCGGCGTGGTCGCGCATCACCTCCACGAGAGCAATGGACTTTTCGATGTTTGCTCGTGCTTCGTCGAGTCGACCAAGATCGCGAAGGGCGATGGCGATGTGCCTGAGCGTAATGGCTTCGGTTCGCGTGTGACCTGCATTGTGAAAATAACTCAACGGTTCGTTATATAAAGCCAGCGCTTGCTCAATGTTGCCTAACTTATAATAAGCCGTTCCGACATTGACCATCACCTGGACTTCTGTGTACTTATCTCCTCTACTCAAAGACAAAGCTTTCTCGGCGGAATCCAGTGCCTTTTCCCGTTCGCCGAGTCGAGCGTACAGGCTGCTGATGCTTGACCGCTCGACAGCTTCCTGCTTCTTGTTTTCAATAGACTGCCAAATGGCCAAAGTCTTGAGTGAATATTCCAGCTCCTTTTGCAGCTCGTTTTGCACATGATATGAGGAGCTGATGCGACTGAGCGTCAGAGCTTCTCCAGTTTTATCTCCAAGTGATTGGTACAACAGCAGGAGTTGGCTAGAGATATCCCTCGCTTTTTCCTCCTCTCCCCAGAGGTAATGGATATCGGCGATCCAGCTGAGCATGAATGCTTGTTTCTTCTGGTCGCCGATCGCTTGATATTTTTTTAAGGCCTCATCACCGAATTGCAACGCTTTTCCCTGATCGTTGGTGATTTGCACGTCTGCCATAGCTTCGAGCGACTCAGCTTGCCTGCGGTCGTCTCCCAGCTCTTTGGCGATCCGAAAGGCTCGTTCAAAGGGTTCGAATGCTCCCATCCACTCGCGTCTGAGCCTGTACGTAAGGCCCATATTAATCATGGCAGTGTACTGTTCGTTTCGATCTCCAAGCGCACCATAGAGCGAGAACGCTTCTTCAAATTTCTTAATAGCCGTTGCAGTAGACTCTGGAGTGTTTTGCACGCTCAAGGTGACGGCTTCCTCAAATACCCGGCGCGCTGCGAGCCAAGCTTTGTCCCGTTCTGTCACAGACCGCAGCTCAACAAGTTTTGCTTCGTACTTTCCCGCCGGAGCGTCCTTGTTAAGACAGACTACTTCAAGTCGATAAATGCCGGTTGTTTCAGCTATAACGTATATGGGTTCCGGTCCTAACCTTCCATTAAGGCTATCGACTCCGGTGATTAATCTTCCGTCGGGCGCAAAGAGCTTCACCACGACATCAATTCCCTTTTGGTTTACAACCACAGACGCAAATTGTCCCGCGGCGATTGATATTTCGTAGGAATGTGACTGACCGCCCTTCAGATCGCGCAGAATGAGCTGTCCCACTTCAAGTGACTCTAGCTCGGCAGCTTGCTGAACCGCCTGGACCATTGCCATCTGAGTTTGAGTTAAATGTAAAAGCGAGCGGGAACTCGCCGCGCGCCCTGCCCCCAATAAAAACATCCAACAAAAAGTCGCAATCATGGCCCAACGCCTAAAGCGCAGCTTTCGCTGGTCGAGAAATTTTTCATGTTGCCTCCAGTACGTATTCACGGCTCGGGCCACAGACTCCAGGAAAAATTGCGGGACAAAACGTGCAAGGAAAGACGAAGTTCCTAATTTCCTTCGGAAAATTGGTGCCCCCGGCGCGATTCCAACGCGCGACCTCTCGCTTAGGAGGCGAGCGCTCTATGCAGCTGAGCTACGGGAGCACGAGTGAGGGAATCGTATCACGTGTAATCCTGTGAACGGGATTAGGATTGGTACTTGATCAAGGAACGCACATCATAGCCGGCCAGCTTCTCGCGGCCGGGCAGGAATTCAAGCTCCACCACAAACACCAGTCCCACCACAGTTCCACCAAGTTGCTCCACTAGATCGACAACAGCGCGCGCAGTGCCGCCAGTAGCAAGCAAATCATCCGCGATGATCACGCGATGCCCGTCACCGATCGCATCGCGATGGACCTGCAGAGTGTCCTGACCGTACTCGAGATCGTAAGAGATCTCGGCGCACTCCGCCGGTAACTTGCGAGGTTTGCGAACGGGAACGAAACCCGCTCCGAGGTGATAGGCCAATGCCGGCGCGAAAATAAAGCCACGCGCCTCGACGCCGATCACTGAATCAACCTTCTCGCCTTCAAATTCCGATGCCAGCGCATCGACCGTGTTGCGCAAACCTTCGGGATGCTTCAACAGCGTCGTGATGTCATAAAAATTGATGCCGGGCTTGGGAAAGTCCGGCACTTCGCGAATCAAAGATTTTAGCTCGTCCATCGTTTCAGTTATCTCTCAATCCTAAACGCAGAATAAGTGCCCGTCGGCTCCAGAACTATCTCTTCAACCTGATCGACTATGGCCCACTGTGGTCCAGTAGCAAGATCGTGTTTGAAAGCTTCAACGCTGCCTGCCGGTCCCTCCGCAAAAGCTTCAACACTGCCATCATCACAGTTGCGCACGTAACCAACAATCTGATGGCGCGCCGCTGCTCGTTGCGCGAAGAAACGATACCCGACTCCCTGAACATCGCCTTTGATAAAAAACTTTCTTGCCTGCATTTAC